>Ga0079221_10000489_pt1 | contig 11148 bp, 7 predicted proteins | sample GAAS200_FD_75069 | JGI IMG/M metagenome (GOLD analysis project Ga0079221, IMG submission 75069) | Agricultural soil microbial communities from Georgia to study Nitrogen management - GA AS200 | ecosystem: Environmental > Terrestrial > Soil > Agricultural land | place: USA: Georgia | collected... | reverse complement strand
GTAATATCGTAGCCGAGTTGTTTCAGGTTTACGCGAAGTTTCTTACCTTTCACCACGCCGAACTCTTCTAACTTTTTAATGCGAACATGAATGGTGCCCCCGCTTACAAATAATTTTTTCCCCAGTTCTGCATAAGGAGTTTCTGCGTTTTGAAGCATTTCCTGGATGATCTGTAAATCCAGTTTATCAAGGTTTAATTTAGAAGCCATAAGTCAATTTTATTTTAAACGTATTTTATAAAAATAGTAAATTTTTTGAAATATATCTATATTTTTTAATTTTTTATTAAAATATTTTTCCAATTAAAGTCCGCCTATTAAATTTGCATCAGTAAGCTCTTAAAAATTGTGGGGTGATGAAATTTTTGGCAGACATGCCCTCTTGTCTCGGGGGTGAGGGTCACAGGATAAACATAGCATAGAGCCGTTTCGATGAAAGTCGGGACGACCAGGGTCGACCACTGAACTTTGTGCTACGGCTAACTGCCTCGTGGAGGTTCGATCCCTCCCCCTACAGCAAAGTCCCGCTACCATGTAGCGGGACTTTTTATTTGATATATTCATTTTCGTATAGGCGTTACCGTTAGTTTGCCTGGTAAACAGGCAGTTTAATTTACTGCCCGCTTGCCTGTATGGCATCCTGTGCTGCATTACTTTTTACCTGCCGTTTAAATAAATTCACATCCATTTTGCCAAAGCGATAACTTAATGTTAACCGCAGAAGTTGTGGGTTGTTCAGGCGATAATAATCCTGGTAAAAGATGCCCGGGCTCATGGAAACTTGTTCATTGCTTCTCGTTCTGAAAATATCACTCATGCCCAAAGAAACTGACGCAGCCTGGTTTTTAAGGAATGTTTTTCTTACGGCAACATCTACAGCCCAGAACGGTTTAATATATCCCTGCGAAGAGCTTTGCGCCTGCATGCCCGGAGGACCCATCATTCCCTGGTTCTGATTTACCGGCAGGTTGGTTTTGCTTTGATAATTGCCGGAAAGTTGTATGGTAAAATTGTGTTTCAATTTAAAATTGTTATTCAATTTACCAAACCAACTCAATAAAGCATCCTGAGAGACTGCATTGGCAATGTTTGAAGTATTAATTTTTGATTTGTATATATTAATATTCGAAGTAACATCCCACCATTTGGTAATGTTGTTTACAGAGGTAAGTTCTGCGCCATAGCTATAGCTGGAAGCCGCATTGGTATAGGTATTTACCAGCAGATTTTCATTATTCACTACTTCGGTATCCAGGTATCTGGTGATCAGGTTGGTGCTATGTTTGTAATATAGAGAAACAAGCAAGGTGTTATTTCCTTTAAATGTTTTGCTATAAGATAATTCAAGCGAATTGGTAAACTCAGGTTTCAAATCAGGATTTCCCTTTGTTATATTCAGACTGTCGCTGAAATCATAATAAGGTATTAACTGGAAAAAGTTTGGCCGGTTAATTCTTCTTGAATAATTCAATTGCAGTTCCTGGTTCTTCTTCAGCTTCTGACTTAGAAACAGCGAAGGGAATAAACTTACCGGATAAATATTTTTAAACGATTGACCTGTGTTGGTCACCTTTCCCTGGTAGCTGCTGCTTTCTGCTCTTAACCCGATTTGATATCCAAAATTTTTACCGATACCACTGGTAATATCAGAATATGCTGCCAGCACATTATCCGTATTTTTATAATTATTGGTAAGGTTAGCAATTTTACTTAACGCGCCTGCATTGCTGCCGATATAAATATCATTATCGTTGACGGTGTTGCGAAACTGTGCTCTTACACCTGCTTCCAGTTTTGTTTTTGCAGTAAAAGGATTTACATAATCGCTCTGCAGGGTGATGAACTGATTGCTGCCGGAAGATAATTGTTGCTGATAACTGTTGCCATTGAATGATCCATCTCCGAGGTAGCTGCCGGTAACATAATTAGAATTACCAGAGTTTTTACCGGAAAACATGTTGCCATCAAATGTTAGCTGTTCTCCATCTTTGGAAAAATTATGCAGGAAACTCAATTGCCCACCCGTTGCATTAAATTGCCGCGTTCCGGTTGTTGCCCTGTCATTATATTTAAAAATATTTCCGGACTCATCAAGACTATCTGTACTGATACCGGAAGCTGGATTAAAGTCTCCATGTACTTTGATGACGCCAAATGATAAAGTTGTTTTATTGCTTACATAATAATCCATTCCAAGTTTTCCGAATAGAAAAGTTCCGGTAGTATGATCGGTGTTTGTTTGAAAAACATGTGTCGGGTCAGTACCATACGTATAGCGGTTGGTAGTTCCGGTAGCGCGGTTGTTCATGTGATGGGTAAAAACATTCGCAGATAAATTTATTTTACCTTGCCTCACATTGAAAGACCCTCCTCCATTAAACCCACCCCTGCTATCTGTACCTGCAGTGAGATTGCCGTTGTAACCGGTTTTACGATTCTTCTTCAATACAATATTTAATATGCCTGCATTACCACCGCTTGCATCATACTTTGCCGATGGATTGGTAATCACTTCCACACTTTGAATAGCATCTGCAGGGATCTGGTCGAGCGTAAGCGTGGTAGGGCGGCCATCAATATAAATTTGTGGCGTAGCGTTTCTGAGCGTTACATTTCCATCTATGTCCACTTGCACGGATGGTACATTGCGCATTACATCTACTGCAGTGCCACCAGTGCTCACGATGTTTTTATCTACATTAAAAACTTTTTTATCAATATCCATTTTTATAGTAGGCGTTCCTGCGGTTATCACTACACTTTGCAGTTGCGTAGCACTTTGTGTTAATTCTATTTTACCCAAATCTTTATCAAAGGATGGTGCAGGCATTGTACCTGGTGCTGACTGCGAAGGTTTCTTCATTTGTGATGGATCGAAAAACATTACAGGTATTTGTTTTTCTTTAAACCCTGATGCAGATATTTTAATGATTACACCCATTAAAGGAAGTTCATCAAAACTAAACTCGCCATTATTTTCAGTAACGGAGCCTTTCAATAAAACCTCTTTCATTTTTTTTAAGGTGGAGTCGAATTTGTTTTGCAGCACCAGCACTGAAGCGCCTGGTACACCTTTGCCGGCACTGTCCACTAACTTACCGAAGGCATGACCTATGTTTTGCATTGCCGGAAAATTTTTGCCTGGCCCTCCTGATGGCATCTGTGCTGTCACTGACACGTGGCAAAAAATTATGATTGCTGCAAGAATGATTTTATTCATAAAAATTTTTTTTCGTTGGCAAAACTACATCCCGCTACATCCTGAAATTTTCAAATGAGACAACTTCCCTGTTTTTTGCGACGAAAACCGCAGCTTGAATTATGCTGCATCGTTTGGTGCGTAAATGAGCGATGAAATTATCCTTTCTTATTGCCCGTAATGTGGTGTAGTGAATCTTTATAAGATTCTCCGAGGGGAAGCTCTGTTTCATTAATAAAAACACTGTTTTTTCGGATAGAAGATATGTAGCGAACGGCAATGATGTAAGACTTATGAATTCGTATGAATTTATCCGGCGGCAATTCATCTTCCATCGTTTTCATGTTCATGCGTGTAACGATGGGTTTGTTTGAATGATGCAAATGAATCCTGATATAATCTTTCAACCCTTCGATCCACATAATATCTGCAAGCATAATTTTTACAAGACTATATTCCACGTTTACAAAAATGTAATCGGGCCGGTTTTCTTTCGATGGATCTTTTGATGCAGTTTTTAGTTGATATAATTCATACGCTTTGTTGCATGCTTTCATAAATCTTTCAAAAGATACCGGCTTTACGAGGTAATCAATTACATCGAGGTTATAACTGTCCAGCGCATATTTTTCATAAGCAGTGATCAAAATAGCCATGGGCCGCTGTAGCAGGCTTTGCAAAAACTGAAGACCGGTAAGCCCGGGCATTTGAATATCTAAAAAGATTAAATCGGGTTGTTCGCGTTGCACTACTTCCATTGCCTGTAAAGGGTTTTGGCAAGTGGCTACCAATTGCAAAAAAGGGATTTTGCTGATATTATCTTCTAACAGTTCCAGCGCCAGCGGCTCATCATCTATGGCAATGCAACGCAGCATTATTGAAGTTTTATTTGCAGCACGATTTTAAACCAGTTGTCATTATCTGTTATCGCTAATGAATGGTTTTTTGAATACAACAAATTTAAACGACGTTTCACATTGGACAAGCCGATACCTGAACTATCATCTTTTGTTTCTTTTGTATCCGGGTTATATTTATTGCTGACAATAAATTCCAAAACGTCTTTTTCAGCCCGGAGGTTAATGTCTATTTGCGGCGCATCAATTATTCCCGTACCGTGTTTAAATGCATTTTCCACAAAGGGAATTAGTAACATCGGTTCTATTTCATAACTCCTGTCCGGAGGTTGAATGTTCACATTTAATTTCACCATGCTTCCAAACCGCTGTTGTTGCAAATCAATATAGCTGCGCAAATATTCTACTTCTTTTTCAAGCGGTACTTTTTGTTCGTCGGTTTCATATAACATGTATCGCAACAATGAAGATAGTTTTATCAACGAAGGCTCGAGTAAGTCCGATTTTTTTCGTGCAAGTGCTACCATGTTATTGAGCACGTTAAACATGAAATGCGGATTTACCTGCGAACGCAGAAAGGTGAGTTCTGTTTTAAGGTTTTCATTTTCGCGTTCATTGTTGATCCTTTCTAATTCAACCCGGTCCTGTATTACGCGATATGTAATGCTGCAGGCGATAATAAACAGGTAGGGGAAAAGATTAAAAAAGAAAAAGCCGCTAATCCGGAATGGCTGATTAATAAAAAATTCGAAAAACAGCATTTGCAAAACACAAAACGAAGAAATAATCAGCAATTGAAAAAAGAAATAAGCCCAATACTTTTTTTTGTAAAAAAACCCGGGCACCATTATGTATGCATTAAAATAAAACAACATGATATATAATGCATCGCTGAAAATGGCCAGGTAGGTAAAGGCATGATTGACGGGCTTATGCTCCTGGCGGCCATGATCTGATGATTGCTGAAGAAGGAATGGAATTAAAAAAAGTAAAATCCACACCGAGGCATGCAGCAATACAATTACCCATTTCCGTTTATACCATATTTTATCCACCCTGTAAAAATAGAGGAGTTAATTTGTAATGATAAAAAATAGCGACAAACTCAAAAAGAATGTAGATGAAACTCAGGTGTGATGGTATAAAATGACTGCATAGTCAGAACCAAATCATAAAATGTAAAATGAAAAATACAAACCTCAAATCTCAAATAAATGAATTATAAATTTTTACTTTTGAATTAATTATTATTTGTAATTTGGAACTTGCCTACCGGCAGGCAGGTTTGTTCTTTGGAATTTTTTGGTAAAGGAGATTTTAGAAATAAAGTACTAAAATATTCAGTGTATGAAAAACTTAAAATATTGCCTGCATGGGTTAATCGAAAAAAATATTTGCATTACAATATTGCTGGTATTTGTTGCCACTGCATGCAATGCACAACCCGCTCCACGACAGCTTTTGCTGGCTCTCTCTAAAACGAATCATACATTAGCAATCGTGGATCCTGCCATGTACAATGTCATTGCACGTATTCCAGTTGGCAGCGATCCGCATGAAGTAATTGCTTCATCGGATGGTAAAACAGCTTATGTATCTATTTATGGTGGCGGCAGTTTGCATGAGCTTAATGTAATTGATCTTATTGAACAAAAACCATTGGCAAATATTGATTCAAGACCATTGTGGGGGCCGCATGGGCTTGCCTTTGCTGATGGCAAAGTTTGGTTCACCGCAGAAGGTTCCAAATCTCTTGGCAGGTACGATCCTGCATCTGGTAAGCTTGACTGGAGTATGGGAACAGGGCAGGATAGAACACACATGATTTATGTAACCAATAATGCAAAAAGAATTTATACAACAAATGTTTCATCCGGCACGGTGAGTATTTTAGTGGATACACTCATGCCATCCGGAAAATTTACACCACCTCCCGGAGCAATGCAGCATCGTGAGAACTGGGAACAAACCATCATTCCCGTATCCCGCGGCTCAGAAGGCTTTGATGTATCGCCCGACAGCAGTGAATTATGGACGGCATCTGCAGAAGATGGAACGATTCATATCATTGATGTGAAATCAAAAAAACTTATAGCAACAATTGATGCAAATGTGCAGGGAGCAAACAGGCTAAAGTTTACTCCTGACGGTAAGCTTGTATTTATTTCAAGCCTTTCTAAAGGCGATGTATTTGTTTTTGATGGCAAAAGCCGTAAAGAAGTGAAGCGAATCAATATTGGTCATGGTGCTGCCGGAATATTGATGGAACCGGATGGATCACGTGCATTTGTTGCATGTACCCCCGACAATTATGTAGCTGTTATTGATCTTAAAACTTTAGCAGTTATTCATCGGATAGATGTTGGTGGCGGGCCTGACGGGCTTGCATGGGCGGTGCAGTAATCAATTTCGTTTTTTTCGTATAGGCATTGCCGTTATGTTTAATGCATCGCAACTTTGATGAGGGATTATTCTTTCATCAGGTGCTTATCATATCCTGCTGCAATAAGTTGCTCGTATGCTTCCCATACATTGCCCGGAATTTCCTGGTAAACCTGGAAGCCTCTTCCCGGGTAAAATTTTATTCTTTGTAAATCGCCCACCATAATGTTGATTACTCTTTCCATGGATATTTCTTCCGTTGGATATTCTTCAAAAGAAATTTGCGGAGAAGTAACAATTAATTTTTTATCCGGCCAGTGTTTTTTGAAAGTCGCATAACTTCTGCGTTCCATGTAAGGCTTTTGCACTACGATGAATGATGCAGGAGATAAATTTTTTTCTGCCAATAGTTTTTGTGTAAACAAAATATTTTCACCCGTGTTGGTTGATTTATTTTCTATTAAAATATCTTTTTCGGGAATACCCATTTTTACTGCAAGCTCCGCAAACAGATTGGCTTCGGGTGTTGTCCATAAGTTTTTGGTAAGATTGCCAAGCCCACCGGAAAAAACAACCAGCGGCGCTAGGCGTTGCAAATACAGTTCTGCAGCGCGTTCTGCCACACGCAGGTCATGACTGCCGAGAGCAAATATGCAATCTGACGGTTCCAATGCATGATGTAAATGATGATAATCCCAAAGTCTTTTTGCGAGATGAAGAGTTGTATCGTTGATCATGAGTGATACGAAAGTACGGTGGAAAAAGAACAGCCATCATCTTATATTTAATACTTTGTTTTATCTAAAAATGTCACACCTGACCAACATCACTCATACCGGTAATCCTCATCATATTTCCACGTAGTTCTTATTCCTAATTTCATATTTGCTAAAAATATTTTTTATGAAAACGATTATCGCACCGGTAGATTTTTCCGGAGTATCTAATAATGCCTGCGTGTTTGCAGCAAAAATGGCTGCATACATTCATGCCAAACTTGTGTTGATGCATGTGCAGGAACTGCCATTGGCGGTGGGGGAATATCCTGTTTCGGAAGAAGTGTTTAACTCGATGAATGAAGAAGAAGACCTGGAAAACCTGAAGCGAAACCTGCTGACCGAAACAAACAACAGCATTGAGATTGATACTAAATATGTAGTCGGTTCTGCGGATTACGAGATCAGGGAACTATGCAATGAGGTGAAGCCACTGGCCATCGTAATGGGCACCCACAGCCAAGGTGCACTGGATCGTTTTTTTCTTGGAAGCAAAACATTGCATGCAGCCAGGCATTTGAAATTCCCTGTGCTGATTGTGCCCCCGGGCACCGAGTTCAAACCTTTCAGGAAAATTGCATTGGCGTCCGATCTGAAAGATGTGTATGATGTACCGGTGCGCGAAATTGAAATGATGGTAAAATATTTTAATGCAACGCTGGATATTTTTTATGCCGGTAAAAATGAAAAAGAAATAAACAAGCACACCATCAATGATATGGTGCTGCAGGAAAGACTCGAATACTTAAACCCAAAATTTTATTTTACAGAAGATGCCGACATAATGGAAGGTATATCCGCACTGGCCAGGAAGCATAATACGGATTTGCTGATTGTAATGCCAAAAAGCCATGGATTATTTCATAAATCGGAATCTAAAGATTTTATTCTTCATTTCAATGTACCGGTGATGGCCATTCATGAAGATGATATGATGAAAGCACTGGAATAAATTAAAATATTTTTTATGAGAAAGATATTGCTCGTATTGAACGATCATGATGTAAAAACATCCGGTATTGATTTTGCGTCGTACATCGCCAACTTTACCCGGTCATCGGTTATGGGTGTGTTTCTTGAAAAGAATTATAAAAAAGAGTATGCGGAAACACTGGTAGTGAATGAAGGCAGTCATGAATATGAACCAGAGCTGCCTGGTATGGTAAAAGCTAACATCCATCTTTTCGAAAACAGGTGCATCAACAATTGTGCATCTTATTCTATACGCAGGCTGAAAGGAAATCCTTTATCCAATATAATTCGCGAGAGTCTCTTTGCAGATGTGATTATTACCGACGGCAATGAATCGTTTAATGAACCAGACGGGTGGCCTTCCGTATTTGTAAAAGATTTGTTGGAAAATGCCAAATGCCCTGTGATGATTGCGCCTTTCAGTTTTGATGAGATCAATGAGATTGTCTTTGCTTACGACGGAACCGATTCATCTGTTTTTGCGATGAAACAATTCACCTATCTTTTTCCTGAATTCAGTGATAAAAAAATTACCCTGCTGCAGGTATTGAAAAAAAGTGATGAAGACATTACCGAAAAAGAAAAGGTGAAAGAATTTTTGATGATGTATTACCAGGGAGTGCATTATACTACACTAACCGGCGAAGCAGAGATGGAATTATTTAAAACATTCCTTACACAAAAAAATAAATTGATGGTAATGGGCGCCTATGGAAGAAGACGGCTGATGGGTCATAGCACAGCAGATATTTTATTAAAAACATCCGACATTGCAATGTTTATTGCGCACAGGTAATGCATCCGGCTTTATTTCCTGATAAACCAATCATTATAGTGAATACAGCATCTTCAGCGAATGTACATGGCTTAACCGACGATGAAGTAGCACGTTCGAGGCAGCAGCATGGAAGCAACCAACTCCTTTCAACTGAAGATCGCACTTTTTTTCACGTAGTAAAAGATGTAGCGCTGGAGCCAATGTTCATCTTATTATTGGCTGCATGTGCCGTTTATTTTTTTATGCACCAGTATGATGAAGGGTTCATTATGCTGGTAGCTATCTTCATTGTTGCAGGCATTTCATTTTTCCAGGATTACCGGAGCAGAAGTGCCGTGCAGGCATTAAAAAAAATATCTGCACCCAATGCAAAGGTGATTCGCAACGGCAAACAGGTAAGCATTGCAACAGATGATATTGTAACCGGCGATATCCTGCTGCTGGAAGAAGGAGAAAGTATTGCAGCAGATGGTAACATTATTTCGGCAAATGATTTTTCTGTAAATGAAGCGGTGATAACAGGAGAATCTTTTCCTGTTTTTAAAAATGAACCTGATGAACTCGTATTCCGCGGAACACTTGCTGCCAGCGGCTCAGCGATCGTAAAGGTTGTAGCTGTTGGAAATAAAACTGAGTTTGGTAAGATAGGGCTTGCATTGAAAGAGATTGTACCTGCAAAAACTCCTTTGCAACTGCAGATTCACAAATTTGTGCGCAATATGGTTTGGTTTGGAGTCATTGCATTCATTATTGTATTTGTTATTAATTACTATCATTCAAAAAGTTTTATGTTCGGTTTGTTGCAGGCGCTTACGCTGGCCATGTCTGCACTGCCCGAAGAAATCCCCGTTGCCTTCAGCACCTTCCAGGCATTAGGTGCATTCCGGTTATTGAAAAATAATATTATTGTAAAACAACCACAGTTCGTGGAAACACTCGGATCAGCCACGGTAATATGTATTGATAAAACCGGAACTATCACACAAAATAAAATGAACATAGAATGGGTGTACGATGCATCATTGAAACAAACAATAGCATATAATAAAATAACTTCATTATCTATCGAATTGATTGAATATGCTATGTGGTCCAGCGAAACCAACCCGTTCGACCCGATGGAGCAGGCGATTTATACATTGTACGACAAAATTTCAACAGTAAATAAACGTAATCAGTTTACCCAGGTGCATGAATATCCTATCAGCGGCAAACCGCCGATGATGACACACATATTTACCGATAAAAATAATACTGTCATCATTGCCTGTAAAGGCGCGCCGGAAGGTATTCTTCGGCAAAGTAATTTATCTGAAAAAGAAATTATGCAGATAGAAGAGCAATCATTGTCGTTTGCCAAACAAGGCTATCGCGTATTAGGCGTTGGAAAAAGTACATGGACAAAACCATACCCGGCATCGCAGGAAGAATTTACTTTCGACTTCTTAGGCTTGATTGCTTTCAACGATCCTCCGAAAGAAAATATTAAATCAACCATCGAAGCATTTCGTAACGCAGGTATTGTTACTAAAATAATTACCGGTGATTATCCTGAAACAGCCGTTGCTATCGCCAAACAAATTGATCTGAATCATTCTTATGATTTTCTTACGGGAAAAGATATTATGCAGTATCCCAAAGAAGAATTAAAAAGGCAGGTGAAGAAGATCAATATTTTTGCACGCGTGTATCCTGAAGCAAAACTAAAAATAGTGGAGGCACTCAAAAATTCCGGTGAAGTGGTGGCTATGACGGGCGATGGAGTAAATGATACACCTGCGCTGAAAGCCGCACACATTGGCATTGCCATGGGAAAACGCGGAAGCGACGCTGCAAAATCAACGGCTTCTTTAATAATTACGGATGATGATCTTGGCCACATGACCAATGCCATAGCACTTGGAAGAAAAATTTATGATAATCTAAAAAAAGCAATCCAGTATATTGTGTCTATTCATATTCCCATTATCCTCATTGTAACATTGCCATTATTACTGGCATGGAAATATTCAAATCTTTTTTCACCGGTGCATGTAATATTTCTCGAATTGATTATGGGACCAACTTGTTCTATCATTTATGAAAATGAACCAATAGAACCCGGAACCATGCGTCGCAGGCCGCGACAACTTTTTAATACTTTTCTTTCCACAAAGCAATTGAGCATTAGTGTGACACAAGGCCT
>Ga0079221_10000488_pt1 | contig 11160 bp, 8 predicted proteins | sample GAAS200_FD_75069 | JGI IMG/M metagenome (GOLD analysis project Ga0079221, IMG submission 75069) | Agricultural soil microbial communities from Georgia to study Nitrogen management - GA AS200 | ecosystem: Environmental > Terrestrial > Soil > Agricultural land | place: USA: Georgia | collected... | reverse complement strand
CCATAAAATAATATAAGATAGTTAGGCAAATTTTTTTCATTTACTCCCAGTATTCTCACAAATGATGTATCAAAACCAGTGAGTGAATTAAGGAAAGGAAAATAATAATACCCATAAGACGGGCCGTAATAATCATTGCCAAAAAACATTCGCACTTTTGTATTATACATGCGGCCTTGCAGTTCATCCATTATTTCGGCGGTTCTTTCATTGCTGCATCCGATATTTTCCAGCAAGCGCGAATCCACATAATCAGCCGATATAAAAAGATCATTCCCTTGTTTTACATAATCCAAAAAGGCATCCACTTCGGTGGGCGTAAGCACCAGGTTTTTTGCAATCAGAAAATACAGCGAATATTTTTTATCCTCTGTATAATCGCGAATAGTTTGCCATTCTTCATCAAATGGTTCATTTACTGTTTCGATGTAGCGGTTATTGTAAAAGCGCCGAAACTCTTTATAAGCAATGTAGCCGCCAAAAGGCTGCATATCTGTTTTGCGATAGCTTTCGCTAAGCGGTGGCAACACACGCTTGTCCATCTTGCAACCGGCAAAAGCAAAACAAGTTATTATCAACAGGTATGAGCGCGCTTTGTTCAGCTTATTAAATTTTTTGATTGAATGAATAAAAACTATTTTTTAGTTGAATATAACGGTCACGGCTAACCGAAAATTTACCATACCAGATGTATTCATAATTCAACGTAAGATGTGCGAATGTGGATTGAAAAATATTTCCCGACAATTCGTGTACATACATGTTGTTGGTTTTATCGGGCGAAAAAAGAATCAATTCATGATCGTTGAGTCTTTTCAGCGATTGAAGATACAAATACCGCGTTGCAAGATTAAAGTCATTTTTTTCTTCTGCATTTTTGATAAGATCATTGTATGCATTATAGTCATCCAGTTCTTCGTGCGCTGCCGGCGGTGGTTCATCTTCCCGTTTAATGCTGCCTCCCGAAAACAATCCACCCTTAAACACCAGCCGGTATAAAATGAAGAAGATGAAAAATATTGCCACCACCCAGAAAAATATTTTTACCGGCCCGCTGTTTAAAATTCCCGGAGAAGATGTTTCTTGCATTGCAGTGTTGGAACCGCTCTTTTCCGTTTTTTTTGCAAAGCTGAATGTATCCACTTTCATCACTCCCTTTCTTTTTTTCAGCAGACTATCCAGGTAAGACATGTATGCAAAGCGCGGGTTTCGTTTCCATATTTTTATCGAATCGGCAGAACCTTCCATTACCATTGTGGAAACTGTTGTGTCGCCCGGGCTTTCATCTTCTATTAATTGTGCGGTGTCCAACGATGCAGACGCACCTGCAGAATCGCCAGCTTGTGCATAGGAATGACCCGCAAGAAAAAAAAGTAAAATAAATATGCTTAAAAATTTCAGGGATTTATAACTCATAGGTAACTCCATTCTTTATTATTTTTCCATCTTCCAGCACCACACCACGCTTGTGCAGTTGTATCGGGTATAAAACAAAATACCATGCAATAAGAAACAGCGAACCGGCAAGAATGATAATGCTTACCGGCACGGGCAGTCCAATATCATGCGAATCTTTTTGAAAGGTATTACTCATTAAATGTGTAACATAACTTTCAAAGAATGCAGCAACGATAAAAAAGGGAATGAGGCTTACGCAAATTTTCATAGCATCTTTTGCTGCACGCAAAAAAGATCGTTTTCGTGTATGCGTGCCCGGCAGTAACCATCCAAACCCCAAAATAAGACCTGCGCAACTGGCAATTACAACAGAAGATATTTCGATAGTGCCATGAATCCAGATGACCAGCACCGATTGCCACCCCAGTCCCTGCGAGAAAAAAATGTATTCGAAGCAACCGAGCATCAGCCCGTTCGTCCACATAATAAGTAAGGTGCCAATGCCAAACAACAAACCAAATACCACGCAGCGAAATGCCACGCCAATGTTGTTATAGGCAATGGTTACCCACATCGAAAAAGGATTATCATCTTTATACACCCCAAACGGATCTCCTTTTTGAATACGCGAAATTGTTTCATCGTAATAACCCGACTGCACCTTGTGATTAAAAAAATCCGCAGCATAATTGGGATCATTTACTGATGAAATAACTCCTATTGCCACTAAGGCAACAAACAACAGGAAGGTAAACAGGAACACTTTATGATATTTTCTGAAAAGCAGCGGCAATTCATATTTCCAAAAAAGAAGGATGCGCGAATATTTATTTTTTTTATTCTGGTATATGCTTTGATATATGCCAGCCGCGATTCCATTGATCCATCGTGTCACCTTGCTTTGAGGATAAAAAGTTTTTGCATAAGACAGGTCATCGAGCAGCGTAATAAACCTGTCTGCCATTTCATCGGGATCGTTTGATTCTTCCTGCTGATAACGATTCCATTTATCAACATTCTTTTTTATAAATCTCGCTTCGCGCATTGCTGTATTTTTTTCTTCGTGCAAACGGGAACCAATTACAAATATAACCGTATAAAATTTAGATACATCACCCAAAAATTTTGTAAAATGAACCATGCATAAGTATCCATTTCAACATATTTTATAGTTAATTTGCTGTATGAGTGTGATCCAAATTGCTACCCCGTTTAACATTGACCTCGAATTTGAGATTGCAGAATTTCACAAGCGGTTATTTGCCTACCTGGCAGACTTTTGCCTTCTGCTGTTTTTTTTTATTGGCATGAAATATTTGTATTATGGTGGTTTCGATGCAACTGAAGATGTGCTGAAAAGCCACGTGGGTGTGGATATTCTCACTATTTCGCTTCCAATGCTTTTATATTCGCTCTTATGCGAAGTGATGATGCACGGGCAAACAATAGGGAAAAAAATCATGAACATTCGGGTGGTAAGCCTGGCTGGTGGCGAGCCTGAGCTGAGCCAATACCTGGTACGATGGATGTTTAAAGGATTTGAATGGCCCTTCTTTTTCGGATATACCATTCTTACGCAACAAAGTCTTTTCTTTTATATTATCATCACCGGCTTTCTGGGACTGATTGTAGTAATCATCATTGCCGTATCAAAAAAAAATCAACGCCTCGGCGATCTTGCAGCAAATACAGTAGTGGTAAATACCAAATCTCTTTTTACGGTGGAAGACACTGTGTTTATGGAAGTGAGGCAGGATAATTATGTGGTAAAATTTCCCGAAGTGCTCAGGCTTTCTGACCGCGATATCAATACCGTGAAAAATGTAATCAACATGTATTACAAAAGTCATAACACGCAAACATGCGCACGCGTAGCCATGAAAGTACAGGAAGTGTTGAAAATTCAAACCGATATGTATGCCATTGATTTTTTGGAAAAGCTGTTAGAAGATTATAATTATCTCGCTTTAAAATAATCAATGAAACATTGCACCGATGATGCCCACAATAATTGCTAATGCATAAAAGGAAAGTATCACGATGCATACAATTCCATAAAATTTGAAAGTTGATTTCAAATTCATCAGCGATTCTTCAAACTGTTCCTGATTTATAACACGGAGCGAAGATGGTACTTTAATGGAAAACCTGTATAAAAAAAGGCATGGGAAAAAGAAAAGGATGGCAAGTACAAGATAAATCAGTGTAAATAATCCTTTCATCGTACTCATCGCCTGCGCACCTGGCCCCGCCGGAGTAGGTACTAAACTCATTATTGCAGGAAAAACAAATGCAAAAATTATCATCACCCCGCATCCTATAAAACCGAGGATAGACAAGAATTTGGCCCATTTGGCAGTTTCCAGCAAATAGCTTTGTACCGGATGCGACACCTGCAAATCATTACTAAGTAAATCAGAATTTTCCATGTATTTAAGTTTTGGTCAATTAAATATAATGATATAAAATAAAATGGAAATGAAGTTTGCAGAAGAGCCTCCGGATAAAGATAGTTAGGTTACCCCAGACCCGGGATGAATAGCATCTTCCGGGTTTACGAAATGCAGTTTACCATCTTTATCTTCGGCCATTAATATCATTCCATTACTTTCTATCCCTTTCATTTTTCTTGGCGCTAGATTGGCAACAACAACAACTTGTTTATTGATAATTTCTTCCGGTTTGAAATGCAAAGCTATCCCGGATACAATCGTTCTTTTTTCAAAACCCAAATCAATTTCAAGTTTCAGCAGCTTATCTGCTTTTTCAACTTTTGCTGCACTAACGATAACGCCTACACGAAGATCGAGTTTTGCAAAATCATCATATTGAATAGTTGGCTTCAATGGTTCCTGTGTTGCCGGTTGCAGGCTGCTTGTTGCAGGTAAAGGTTCTCCGGTTACCTGCCCGCTTTTTAATTTTTCAATTTGCGTTTCTATTTCTTTATCTTCTATTTTTCTAAAAAGTAATTCTGGTGCACGCAGACTGTAACCTACTCTGAGCAGTTTTAATTTTCCCGCATTCTCCCAATCAAGCATTTTATCTACCACCTTCATCAGGTACAACATTTTTTTTGCAGTGAATGGCAGGAATGGATTGATAAGAATAGCAAGATTGGCACAAAGCTGTAAACAAATGTGAAGACAGTTATCAATTTGTTCCTGTGCTTCTTTTTCCGTTTGCCCTTCGCCGTTAGTTTGTTTCGCAAGAATCCAGGGTTGCTTATCCTGCATATACTTGTTTCCCTTTCGTGCAAGATCTATTACTTCATACAATGCATCACGAAACTTAAATTGTTCCAATGCATTTTCTACTTTACTTTTTGCAAACTGAAATTCGTTGATCATTGCAGCATCCGTATCGTCAGCAATTGCTTCATGGAGCGGCGGCACTTTTCCATTGCATAATTTATGCATCAGCACAAAGGTGCGGTTCATAAAATTGCCAAAGATGGAAACAAGCTCACTATTGTTTCTATCCTGAAAATCTTTCCAGGTAAAATCATTATCCTTTGTTTCGGGTGCATTAGCACAAAGTACATATCGCAATACATCCTGCTGACCGGGAAAATCTTTTACATATTCATCAATCCACACAGCCCAATTGCGGCTGGTAGAAACTTTTTGTCCCTCGATATTTAAAAATTCATTCGCCGGTACATTTTCCGGTAAAATAAAATTACCATGCGCTTTCAGCATCGAAGGAAAAATGATACAATGAAAAACAATATTGTCTTTGCCAATGAAGTGAATAAGTTTTGTATCCTCTTTACACCAGTAATCTTCCCAATTAGCAACAAGTTCCTTGGTTGCAGAAATATAACCGATGGGCGCATCAAACCAAACGTACAATACTTTCCCTTCTGCATTGGGCAAAGGAACTTTTATTCCCCAATTGCTGTCACGTGTCATGGCACGTGGCTGCAAACCGTTGTCCAGCCAGCTTTTGCACTGGCCATACACATTATTTTTCCATTCTTTATGATTTTCGAGTATCCATTGCCGTAAGAACGGTTCATAATTTTGCAAAGGAAAATACCAATGCTTTGTCTTTTTCTTAATGGGTATTGCATTGCTCAAAGCGCTGCGTGGATTAATGAGCATTTCGGGGCTGAGCGATGAGCCGCAGTTTTCGCATTGATCTCCGTAAGCATTGGGAAAGCTGCACACAGGGCAGGTGCCGATAATATACCGGTCTGCAAGAAATGTTTGCTTCTCTTTATCATAATATTGCTCCGATTCTTTTTCTTCAAACAATCCTTTGTTATAAAGATTCAGGAAAAATTCTGACGATGTTTTATGATGAATAGGTTTGGAGGTTCTTGAAAAAATATCGAACGAAATATCCATTTGATCAAAGCTGTCTTTGATGATGGTATAATATTTATCCACTACCTGCTGCGGAGTAATATTTTCTTTCATGGCGCGGATGGTAATAGGCACGCCATGTTCATCTGTGCCGGAAATAAATTTTACATCACGCTTTTGCGCACGCAGGTAACGCACATAAATATCTGCAGGCAGGTAACAACCCGCTAAATGGCCGATATGATTAGGCCCATTTGCGTAAGGAAGCGCCGCAGTTACCAAATATCTTTTAAACTCTTTCATTATTGCTTTTCAGTTCTTTGATGAGAGTTTGCAAAAATACCGCAAACCCTTCCATCACCCAAACAAACAAAAACTCCCCGCCAGTGGCGGGGAGTTTTTAATTAAAAATAGATTCTCTTATTTTCCATTCATTTCATTTATCTCCACTGTTGGCGCTAATACCTTATGAACTTTTTCCACTACAATTTCTTTTGGCAAATTAAATGTTTGTGTTTGCCTAATATCGTCAGAAGCTGCGCCAATCTTCACTTCATACTTTCCTGCATCCGCTACCCATGCGCTTCTTGCTGTATTGAACGAAGCAAGATCGGATGCATGCAAGACGAATGTTATCGTTTGGCTCTTTCGGGGTTGCAATAAATTTGTTTTTGCAAATGCTTTTAATTCTTCCTTTGGTTTATTCATTTTATCACTGGGTGCGCTAAGGTATAACTCAGCTACTTCTTTTCCTGCTACATTACCGGTATTGGTAATAGTTACCGATGCATTTATTTTACCATTGAATGTTGCAGCACTGAGTTTAAGATTAGAATAAGAAAAAGTAGTATAGCTCAACCCATATCCAAACGCGTACGCCGGCTTTACATTATAAGATGTGTAATAACGATAGCCAACATAAATGCCATCATCGTAAATAGCTTCTGCAGGAATTTGTTTCATTCCAAAATTGCCGGTGGTAGCCTGTTCGGGAAATTCTTTGCCGGGAAAACTTTTTGCCGAAGGCACATCATTGTACGACATGGGAAATGTTTGCGCCAGTTTGCCCGAAGGGTTTACTTTGCCACTCAGCAATGCAACCATCGCATTGCCCCCTTCAAGGCCCGGCTGCCATGCCAGCAAGATGGCATCTGCATCATCCCGCCAACTGGCCACTTCTATCACTCCGCCAATGTTCAACACCACTATCACTTTTTTATTTTTTGCATGAAATGCATCAGCTACATTTTTTATTAATAATCTTTCTGTATCCGATAAATTAAAATCATTTTCTATTTTCCTATCACGACCTTCGCCGGCATTTCTTCCGATGGATATAACAGCAACATCAGCATCTGCAGCCGACTTGCTGAGCAAATCATTATTGGCAAGATATTCTGATACCGGGGGCAAAGGATGCATGAATGACTGAAACAAATTTTGTTTTGGGCGCTTTGCATTTTCATCATGCAGGTAATCCGTATATGCTTTTTCTATATCTGCATTCACCGTATAACCCGCATTGGACAAGCCTTCGCTTAGTGGGACTGTATATGCCTTATTTACCTGCCCGCTGCCCGTGCCACCTGCAATAAGATCATATCCGTTTATACCAAAGAGTGCAATGTTTGCTGTGCCTTTACTAAATGGCAGTGCATGATCATTATCCTTTAGCAACACCATTCCTCCTTCGGCAGCATCGCGCGAAATGATGGCATCTTTTTTCAAATCGGGTTTATCATTGTACTTATAATTTTTATAAGCAGGAGATTTGAAAACAAGCTCTAAAACTCTTGCCGCGTTTTCATCCAAAATTTTTTCATCAAGCGTTTTATTATTTATGGCATCAATGATTGCTTTGGTTTGTGCCGGTGTACCGGGCATGAGCAAATCATTGTGCGCTTTCATTTGCGCCACGGGGTCTTTACCTCCAAACCAATCCGTCATTACCAGGCCTTTAAAGCCCCATTCATTTCTTAATACGGTTGTAAGCAGATCATAATTTTCGGATGTATAAGGTCCATTTATTTTGTTGTAAGAACTCATCACCGTCCACGGATGTGCTTTCTTAATGGTGATTTCAAAATTTTTCAGATAAATTTCACGCAGTGCCCGCTCACTGATAATTTCATTTACCGTGTTGCGGTTTGTTTCCTGGTTATTGGCAAGAAAATGTTTTACAGAGGTGCCTACATTGTTTGACTGTATTCCTTCTACCATTGCTGCACTAATGTTACCGGAAACCACCGGGTCTTCGGAGTAGTATTCAAAGTTTCTTCCATTCAAAGGATTGCGCTGAATGTTTTGAGCAGGTGCCAAGATGATGTCAATACCATAATCATGAATTTCGCTGCCAAAAGCCACACCCACTTTTTTTACCAATGCCGTATCCCACGACGAAGCGAGCAAAGTGCCCACTGGCCATGCAGTGGCATAATAAGTTTTGGAACTATCCTTATCCCGAATGGGTTCTATTCTTACGCCCGCAGGACCATCCGATAAAACAATGGAAGGAATGCCCAGTTTCGGAATTGCAAAAGTATTGCCGGCAGCACCGGGAACTTTTTCTTTGGGAGCAGTGGTGCCCGGAGGTTGCATGCGGGGAATGCGGATTCCCATACCCACCACGAGTTTCGCTTTTTCTTCCAGCGTCATTTTGGCAACGAGTTGTTTTGCCTTTGTAGAAATATTTTGAGAAAATGCGGCAATGCTTATCAACATACCGGCCAGGCATAAAATTTTTTTCATACTAAAATAATTTCATTGCGTTATAATGACACAATGATAAACATTTTTTTTGTTTCGCCATAATAAATTTTTTACTTTGTTGCTTTAACATCCGTATATGAATTTTCAAAAAGAATTAAAAGAACACTTTGCAACCGGTCACAAAAAATACCTGCGTCACATTTCCATAGATTGCCTGATCTTCGGGTTTCATAACAATGAATTGAAAGTACTTTCGCTAAAAGCAAAATATGCCGGCAAATGGGCGCTTCCCGGGGGTTTTGTATTAAAAGATGAACACTTGGATGAATCGGCCAAACGAATACTGATGGAAAGAACCGGTCTTGAAAAAATTTACCTTCAACAGTTTTATACGTTTGGCCATCCGCTGCGCTCCACAAAAGAAATCAACCAAAAGTTTTTAAAGAATACCGGCATAAGAAATGAACATAGCTGGATGTTTGAGCGGTTTATCAGCATTGGCTATTATGCCCTGGTAGATTTCACCAAAGTAACGCCCGTTCCTGATAATATTTCTGATGCATGCGAATGGTGGAGTATTCATGATATACCGGAAATGATATTGGATCATAATTTAATTTTGAAAAAAGGTTTGGAGCATCTGCGATTGCAACTCAACTTCCAGCCAATAGGATATAATTTGCTTCAGCAAAAATTTACAATGCCCGAATTACAAAAATTATATGAAACCATTTTGGATAAAAAATTAGACCGAAGAAATTTTCAAAGAAAAATGCTTGGCACCGGAATTTTAAAACGTTTGAATGAAACAAAAAAAGGAGTAGCGCATAAAGCTCCTTATTATTATAAATTTGATAGACGTAAATACGCCAAAGCCCTGAAGGCAGGAATGAACTTTGAATTGTAAAATACAAAGCAAAAATAAATCTTATGAATTTTTCATTTTACATTTTTAATTTTCCATTTTTAAAAGGTACTTAACTCTAAACCTCCCAGCATTGATGAAACGAAAAGAATTTCTTACTTCTGTGGTTCCGCTTGCAGCGGCTGTTACTTCAGTGGCAAAAGGTAAATCAATTAACGATCCTGATACAAAAGCGAAGGTGCCATTCTATTTGAAAGAAGGTGATGTGATTGGAATTACGTGCCCATCCGGCGCGATCACTGCCGAAGAAATTCAACCGGCAGTAAACAAAATGAAAGAATGGGGATTTGATATTCGTGTGGGTGGCACCGTTGGATTAAAGGATTTCACTTTTGCTGGCAATGACGAACAACGCGCCAAAGATTTTCAACAAATGCTGGATGATGATTCCATAGATGCCATTATGCTGGGCCGTGGCGGTTATGGTGCAGTAAGGATTATAGATGCAATTGACTTTACAAAATTCCGTAAGAAACCAAAGTGGATAATAGGGTTCAGCGATGCAACCGTTTTTCACAGTCACATCAACAGCCGGTTTAAGATTGCCACCATTCATTCAAAAATGTGCAATAGTTTCCCGGATGATTGGGTCACTGCTACACAGCAGCAAATTGATTCTATCAATTCTATTCAAAAATGTTTGTCGGGTGAAACCATGGAATATACTGCTCCTTGCAATTCAAACAATAGAATCGGCAATGCGAAAGGAGTTTTGGTGGGCGGTAATTTATCCATTCTTCAAAATGTAGCGGCAACAAAATCTGAAATTGATACGGTGAATAAAATTTTATTTATTGAAGACACCGAAGAATATTTGTACAGTATTGACCGGATGCTTTGGAATTTGAAACGAAGTAATAAACTTTCGAAACTGAAAGGCCTTATTGTGGGCGCATTTACCGATATAAAACCAGATGACCCGGGCGAAGAATTTGGCAAAACGGTGTATGAAATGGTAATGGAAAAAGTGAAAGAATATAATTACCCGGTGTGTTTCGATTTTCCGGTAGGCCATCAAAAAGAAAATTATGCACTGAAGTGCGGAGTAATGCATGAATTGAAAGTGGAGGATGATGGAGTGTTGTTGAAAAGCTATTAGTTTTTAGTGATTAGCATTTAGCAATTAGCTTTTAGATAGTTTTGTGTGATGTAGGTTGTTACTATTTATTTCCAAAAATTTACTTATGAGAAATTTTAGAAAATTTATTGTATCGTCAATGATCAATTTTTACTTTTTAATTTTTACTTTTTACTTTCTTACGCCTAACGTCTAAGTCTAATGTCTTCAATCATCCCTCCATACCTGCAGCCCGGCGATACCATTGGTATTATATGCCCTTCCGGATATATGGCCGAAGAAAAAGTAAATGCTGCTATACAAAAATTTAAAGGATGGAATTTTAAGGTGCAATCAGGAAAAACGATAGGTAATCAATTCAATTATTTTTCAGGAACTGATGAAGATCGGTTGAATGATTTGCAACAAATGATGGATGATGATAGCATCAATGCCATTTTTTGCGCACGCGGCGGATATGGAATGGGAAGGATTATTGAATCAATACAATTTAAAAAATTTATCAGCCATCCAAAATGGATCATCGGTTATAGCGATATAACGGTATTGCAAACGCATCTTTTTTCAAATTATCATATTGCATCACTTCATGCACCCATGGCTGCTGCATTTATTGATGCAGAAAAATCCAATCCGTATATCCAAAGTTTATATGATGCGCTTACCGGTAAAAAAACAAATTATGAAGTAAGTCCGCATCCGTTTAACCGGGATGGGAAAACACACGGAACATTGGTGGGTGG
>Ga0079221_10000487_pt1 | contig 11161 bp, 10 predicted proteins | sample GAAS200_FD_75069 | JGI IMG/M metagenome (GOLD analysis project Ga0079221, IMG submission 75069) | Agricultural soil microbial communities from Georgia to study Nitrogen management - GA AS200 | ecosystem: Environmental > Terrestrial > Soil > Agricultural land | place: USA: Georgia | collected... | reverse complement strand
CCTACCCCCCTTTTCTTCCCTCTCTCCACACGGGGCGGGTGTTCCAAAAACATCTTTGGAGACCGCGCACGATGGCCCGCATGCTGTGACCTGTTCGCACTGGCTGGTTATCCGAGGGTATGCCCCAATCGACTGCTGGCTATCCGAGGGTGGCCCCCAATCGACTGGCTGGCTATCCGAGGGGTGGTGATAATTACTTCGGCGGGCACCAGAGGCGCGCGGAACGGCTGCCGGTTATCCGAGGGTCAGCAGTAATCGCCCGCCGTACACGTCTGCGAACGTCGGCAAAAACGTGCTGACAAAAGTTGTCTGGTTATCCGGTGGTGCGTGCTAATTGATCGTCGGCGATCTTGCAGCTAACGTGCTCGGCGGGACGGTCGCAAGTCTGGACCGCATTCGGAGCCGCTAGGGGGTTGCGACATGCTGAGCGAGGAAAGGCGGGAGGAATTGAATCGCGAGGTGGAACGGCTGCAACGGGAGACCCGCGAGAAACGCAAAGTCGCCATGATCGTGTGCGCCATCGGGGCCGGCATGTGCTTGGCCGCGCCAGTCTCGTCGGGCGCTGCGGTGGTCGGCGTCGTGACATTCTTCGGCGCGGGTATCTACCTGCTCGCGACCGGCTGAGGCGGTACGCGAAAGAGCCGCCAGCGTTATGCCAGCGGCTCCGTCTGCAACGCGGCGGCGATCGCGTCGTGTGCCTGTTGCTGCTTCATCGTGTCGCGCTCGATCGCGGTCCAGAATTGCAACAACAAACCGCTGAGCGTCTCGCGCACCTCTCGCCCGAGTGCATACACCGCCGGCCCGGTGACCTTGCCGGCCCCCGGTCGCGGTACAGCGCGCAGCATGTGGTGGGCAAGGTTGACGGTGTGGCATGGGCCGTCATCCCAAGTCCGCACGTTGAAGTGCGCGTAGCCTGCGACCGCCGCGACCTTGCGGAACATGGTCTCGCCCTTCGCACCATCCAGCCGCAGCCGGCGAAGCTCCCGCGCGATCTCCCGGTGTACCCGGACGGGACCGCTGTACGTGCTGCCATCGACCAGCAGGGATTCAAGCCAGCGGAACGCGGCCTGCATCGCCGCATGGTCACGCCAGCGCGGGAGGTAGGTATCTACCATGTCAAGGTAGGGGCCAAGGTCTCGACCCTTCCGCAAGATGCGGCCGGTTTCGCTGTGCACGTATCCGGTGCGGTAGCGGTGTGTCGTGCAGTAGCGGGAGAATCCTTGCGACCATCGCCCGCAACCCTTGGCGGCGCATGGCTGGCGGTCTTGTGTGTCTGTCATGGAATGCTGAACTCGGCGGTGATGATGGTCTGGTGTCTGCGGGGCGCCTCTCAGGCGTCCCCTTAGGAGGGGGACGGGATCAACCCCGCCGAAACGGGGGCTGACCCGCCGGGGTGATCCGGGTGATAAGGGGCACCGAACGGACGTGGAAATACCCGCACGGTCGCCGACTGCCCTCTAGGATCAACGCTAGGGTCTGCGGCCTGCGTGTACAGCGCGGAACTGGAACACGCACGGGGAGGGCGGTACACCCCTACCGGCCCCCTCCCGCCGTGTCCGCTTTCCGGCAGTTTTGCGGCGAAAGGTCAGCCGGCGTCCGGCCGTCCAGTCACGACACCACCGCCGGCATTCCACGGAGCCTTACGGCCCCCGTGCCGGTCTTGGTCCGCGTCCGCCTTCGCGCCGGCCGCTGCCCTGTACGCTTGGTCGCGGTATTCGCGCTCCGCGATTTCGTACACCTGAGACAGCGGCACGGTGTTCGTTCCGGGGATCGGATTGCCCACGTCATCCGTGATTTCCACCTCAGCATCCGCGCCGGGTAGCGCAACGATGCGGAAGCGTGCGGTTTTGTAATTCGCCGCGCCGGCCCTCTTGGCAGCCTCAGGCGCATGCGTGGCACTGAGGAATGACAGCACCCCGTTCAACACGGCCGGATCGTATGTCATGCGGCTGCCGTCTGCGCGCCGGCCTTGGCGGGGAATCAGCACGTCATGCCCGTTCAACTCGACCGGCATCCAGTGTTGACCGAACATGCTACGCACGCCGGCAACGGCTCCATCCACGTCGCCCCCGTTGGCGACCATCAAGACTTCCAACTGCTTCCGTGCTGTGGCCTTGACCATCGGCTGATTCGCGTACTCGCGGAACTTCGTGCCGCGCACGTTGGAACCGAACCATCCTGTACCCGGTTCATCGGATGCAAGCAGCTTGTCCATCGCTTCGTTCACGCTCTGCGATGCAATGCGCTTCGCCTCCTCAGGGCGATAGCGTGAACCAGCCTGCACAAGATCATCCGGGGTTGCGCCGGCATGGTGCTTGGTGGAGAGGTAGTCAAGGAATGCGGTTTGCTCAGGCGAGAGATACATGGATGCAAGGCCCTGCGCCTTCACCTTTTCGTACAACGGCAACTGCGCAACGGCAGCCTTCGCACTGGCGGGGTTCGCTACCGTGCTCAGCATTTCGTGTATCGCGGTGGACGGCAGGTTGTATTGCGCACTGAGGGCAAGGGCGGCGTCGGGATTCTGAAACCCGTTGGACGCCTGCGCGGCCATCACGTCAAACGCCTTTTGGAAATGCTCACGGGTCAGCACACGTTTCCCCTTGGGGTCCGTGGGGTCAACCTGCCCGATCATCGTTTGCCAATTCGGCATGACCTGCAACGTCTGCCGCGCTGCATTCTGCGCCGCGATCGCTTCACGCTGGCGGGCGGCCGTCTCCACGAACCCCGCAGCCTGCGAAGGTGTCAGCATGGGGGCCGTGCCGTCCGCGCCGGGGGCAAGGTACGGCTTCAACGCCTCCAGCGTGATCGCTTCGCCACGATGCGCGCGCGCTTGCAAGTCCACGAACAATTGCGCCTGCGCCACGTCATGCTGAGGCTGTGCCCATTCGTTGTACGCCTGTTGCGCCTGCGCGCGTCCACGGGTCAACGCATCGTGCAACGCGGGTGATCGGCCGGGGCCAGGTATCTTTGTGCCATCGGGCAAGGTGATGTCAGACGGTAGCGAAGTGAATACGTGCTGCCAGTCCCCACCCTGCGCCGCTACGTCGTGCGCGTGGTCAATGTACATGCCCACAACCGCCTGCACGGCCTTCGTGCGGTCCCCGAGTAGCGGCGTGAGACGCTGCACCTGTTCCGTGTAGCGGCCATCACCGCCGGCCGCGAGGTCCGCCGCAATGTCACCCTTGGCGGTGTCCAGTGCTTCATTGGCTCGCGCCTCAACTTGCCGGCTGAGAATCTGCCCGGCCGCACCTTCAACGAACTTTTGATAGCGCGGCGCAATCAACGCCTTTGCTCGGGGGTCTTTCGCAAGACCGCCAAGCGCCTGCTTCATGCGCGCGTCAACTTGAGCGGTTTGCTCCGTGTACGGCTTGGAAGCGTCAAGGTTCGTTGCGGCCCATTCCGTTACGGCTGCTTCCGCATCCTGATACTGGCGGATGATGTTCGTGTCATGCGCAGCGTCCGCGTATGCGCGGCTGTGCGCGGCGCGCTCGGGGTCCACCTGTTCCAACTCGGCATCCGCTTGGCCGGCTGTGGCGTCTGCTTTGGCGGTCGCGTCTGCACGCTGCGCCATTGCTGTACCTCCTACCTGCCCGACAACGCCAAGGGCTTGCGCTAGACCTTGGAACGCGCTCGCACTGCCCGACTGTGGGGCGCGCACGTCCAGCGGCGCAAACACTCCCAACTGCGGGGCGTGAGACTCGGGCGCGGGTGTCGCGGTTACAACAACTTTGCGGTCAACAACGGGGCGGGGCATAGGTGAATCCTTGTGTGTGTGGTGGTGAAGCGTGGAATGGAATGGAACCGGGCGGTGTGCCCTTCGGATTTTTCAGCGGGAAATGGCGGACCTTCCCCGGTTGGAATGCCGCTAGAACGCGCTGCGCTGCCCTGTACGGCGCGCGCGTGGGGACGGTTGACGCTGCCCCTTCATGCCTGTATCGTTTCCACTGAACGAGCGTCTAGTGGAGTTGATACAAATGGGCAAAGGGCAGAGATTCGTTGCTTACTACCGGGTCAGCACGGCCCGGCAAGGGCGGTCAGGCTTGGGCCTAGAGGCTCAGCGGGCGCAAGTGGAAGCCTTCGTGCGATCGCGGGGCGGCGAGGTAATCGGCGAGTATGTGGAAGTCGAATCCGGCAAGCGGGACGATCGGGCACAGCTTCACGCGGCGTTGAAACGTTGCCGGCTCACACGTGCCGCGCTGGTGATCGCTAAGCTAGACCGCCTCTCGCGTAACGCTACGTTCCTGTTGACGCTCCGCGACTCAGGCGCGCGGTTCGTCGCGGCGGACATGCCGGACGCGAATGAACTCACTGTGGGGATCATGGCATTGATTGCCGAACAGGAACGCAAGGCGATCAGCGAGCGCACCAAGGCGGCGCTAGCAGCGGCCAAGGCGCGCGGCGTGAAGCTCGGCAACCCCGCAAACCTTCCATGCGGCACACGCAAGACCGCAGCGCGCGCCAGCGCAGCGGCGGCGGTTGCGGCCAAGGCTCGCACGTCGGCACGTGCTGAGGATTGCCGGGACGCGATAGAGGATGCACGCGAACACGGCGCGGTGAGTCTGCGGGAGATTGCCGCACACTTGAACGGGTTGGGTTACCGTTCCCCGCGTGGTGGTGACTGGACGGCCTGCACAGTGCAGCGAACTCTTGCGGCCCTCGCCGCGTAGGCAATTCCCTACACGATCGCGCGGCATCCGCTGACTGACAGCCCCCACGATTCCCGCGATCGTTCCCGTGTTGTATCGCCGCGCGAGACATGGCGGCGTATGCTCGCCAGCACTGACTTCAACGGGAGAAAAGGCATGTCAGACGATAAGCAAAACCGTGGCCCTCGTGATCGTGAGCGCGTCAACGTCAACGAACCTTACGAGGTGCGGTATTGGACGGGGCATTTTGGCTGCACGGAAAGCGAACTTAGGCGGGCCGTCACCGCTGTTGGCGTGATGGTGCGCGACGTGGCTGCTTACCTCAAACGCCAATAGCGCATTCCCCATTGCGCCCCAACGTCAGGCGGTCCCGAAGGTACGGGATGCGGCCGATGTCGGGGCGCTTTCGTTTGTACGCGTGGTCAGGGTGTGGCGGAGAGAGAGGGATTCGAACCTGCCGATGGTCGGCGTGGGTTCCCCCCGAAATGTCAGCGTGGGGACTCTCCCGGCGGCGCGTTGGTGGTCGCGTCGGGTGGCATGGGGGAAACTGCCGGCCGATCGAATATCGACCCCGCCTCGGATTTTTGTGAAAAAACGGCGCGCTCGCCCCTAGCAGAAAATTCCCGCACGGGCACACAAGTTTTCCACAAACTTGTTGTCTTAGCGTTCGAGACTGGAGGTTATATGCTCCCGCACAACACAGCTTCAAGCGCGGGGAATTTGGCATGGACTCTGGCGGTCTTGGATTCTGGGGAACGGTATGGGCCGGTGTGGTAGTCGCGGCCATTGTGGGCATCGCATCGTGGTTGTTTAGCTTCCACCACGCGGCATGGCTTTGGATGGCAACCGTGGCTAGCAGCATCTGGACGGCACTTATTTTTCCCGTGCCCGTGCCCGTGTCGGTGGTTGTGATATTTGCTGCCGCATTTCTTTACCTCTGGCGGCGTGGTCGTCGCCGAACGGTCGTCGCAACTTCCGCCGGAAACCGATCCCCAAGTATCGTCGGTCCTCTGGTCGCCGCCGACTCATTCGAAGAACAGGACGAACCTGCAAAGCCTGCCCCGATCGCGACCGGCGGACCCGCACCACTCACGGTCAACGAAATCTCGATTGTTCGCCTGCTAGCGGGAGCCGACGGTAAGTCTATGACCCTTGCCGAACTGGCCCGCCGCGCGAGCCTCCCCAATCTCATAACAGAACAGGCTATTGAACGGCTGCTCAATCGCAAGTTGCTGGCGCAGACTGTCAACTATACGTACGGACGGGTGTATCGCCTCAGCCCCACAGGCCGCGACTACGCGATTGCTGAGGGGTTTGTGGGGCGTTCAACCACTTCGCCCATGCGTTTCGCACCGACTACCACGCGCCGCCCGATCCGGTAGCCACTGCGCGGCTGTCATGGTGCGGCGGTGAGACCGTGCATTGTTGGTTTACGATCTTTTCTCAGGATCAGGGGGCACTGTTATGGGCGTGGAGGATGTTCCCACTTGGGTCGCAGCGGTTGCCGCTTGGGCCGGCGTGGTGGTGAACGCGCTGATTGTGTTTGTTGCGCTTGCGCCTATACGCAATGCGAAGCGTGAACGCGCCGCACGCGGTCGCCTAGTTGCTGCCTATCTCAGGGTTCCGATCCTTCGCGCCCGTTCGGCCCTCAAGCTAGGAAGCGAACACCTTACATTCCTCTTAAATGCTGACCCCAATGTACCCCCGTGGGATGTGTCCTTTGCGCTGGTCAGGGAACTACCTGAAACCATCCGGGGACTGTTGAATAGTTTCGACGTGTCCGAGGCTGCGTATCTTGATGAAAAGATGGGCGAGCATCTCGCTCAATCATTGGGCCTTCTAAACGCCATCGTCGTGCTCATCCCTGAGGTGTTGGACCTTCTCACTGATTTGCGCGAAGCGGAGGGGTTGGCCGAACGGGAGGGCTCGGTGGCCTCTCAGAAAGTCCAAGCCCTCCGCGAACGGGCACACAAATCGGCCGGATGCTTACCGGCGATGCTTAACGACGCGCGCTCTAGCTTGGGCGTGTTCACTGACTCTTGTCGACACTTGGGCTTGTTGCACCAAGGCGGTGATTGACCGGGCTGCTAGCGCCGGTGACTGCTACGGTTTTGCTGCGGCGTTTGCTACAGTGCTCCCACCCGCCGGCACGCTAAGTGCCCGGAATCATTGAACGCGGGGAACGTGTGGAGGCCATGATTCGATTCCGACCCTGGCCTCCACTTCCCGGGGTTCCGTGCTGCGATCCTTCGTTCGCGCACGTCCCCGGCGCGCGCAGTCCGACCTTCGAAAGCCTGCGAATGTCCTTTGCCGACCACGGTTCTGGTGGCGCGGAAGCCGTGCCGCCACAAGGCCGGCGTCGGCTGGCGTGACATGGTCGCGACAAAGGGGCGCCCCGGCCTATGCATGGGCGCGCGGGCTGACCGCGGGTGCCTTGGATGCTGCACCGGCGCAGATGGCTGCGGAGAGGAATATCATCTTGGGTCGTTCTGCTGCCAACGAAGATCCATCAATCCGGGATCGATGGTGCAGCATGGGTGCAAAGAGGAGGTGACTGGATAAGGGTAAGCGGATGTGATGATGTCGATCGCACGGCAGCGGACGATGCATCGATTCCGATGTTCTTCTCACACTGCAGGGAGGATCCAACCATGTTCGAGAACCATGCCCGTTTGAATCGCCGGATTCTTTCGTTCTTCGTGGCCGGCACACTGGGCGTCGCGGGTACGGCGATTGCCGCCGCACCGGCCGCAGTGCAATTCAGCGTGCTCACGAGGGCGACACAGCTCGGTCAGGGCGATGTCGTCCAGAACACCACGCCGCCAAGCAAGCCCATCCGCGTTTCCGTGGTTCTGAAGCTGCGTGACGAGGCACAGATGCGGGCGTTCCTCGCAAAGAGCCGTTCGCCGTCCACGCCGACACAGCAAGTGATGACCCCCGCGCAACTGCAAGGTCACCTGCCTACTTCCGCCCAGGCCGAGGCCGTGGCGGATTATCTCAACGGCGAGGGCTTCAGCAACGTCAGCGTTTCGTCCAATCGGATGATCGTGAATGCGACCGGCACTGCCGCCGTGGTGCAGTCCGCGTTCAAGACTTCGCTGGTGAACGTGCGTACCCATGATGGCCGCGCGGCCTTCGCCAACAACTCACCGATCCGTATCCCGACTGCCCTGCAGGATACGGTGCAGGCAGTGCTGGGCTTGCAGACGGTACACAAGGCGCACACGCTGAAGAGGCATGTCGGCTTCCGCATCGGCGCCCACTTCCCGCAGGAATTCGCGGACATCTACAACGCGTCGGACCTGCCTCCGGCATCGGATGTCGCCGTCGCGGTGTGGGGTTGGGGCAGCATGGCGCAGACGATCGATGACCTCGACACTTTCACCGGAGTCAACGGCCTGCAGCCGGTCGACACGCACGTGGTGTGCACCGACATCAACGGCATCGACCCCGACACCGCCGAGGGCCTGGGCGGCACCTCGATCGGCGATCCCGCCTGCAACGGCAACGTCGACCAGGGTTCGATCGAATGGGACATGGACAGCCAGATCATCCTCGGCATGACCGGCGGCGTGAAGAGCATGACCTTCTACGCTGCCTATGGCGCGTACAACACCACGATCACCGATGCCTTGAACGAAATCGTGAACCCGACGGTCGGCGAACCGCTGCCCCGCGTGATCAATGCCTCGTTCGGCGAATGCGAGCGTTATCAGGACGCCGACCAGGGTGGCGATGGTTCGATGCAGGCGGATGACGCCCTGTTCCAGATCGGCGCCGCGCAAGGCCAAACCTTCTCGGTTTCGACCGGCGACTCCGGCGCGGACGAGTGCGGGTTCGGGAACCGCCTGGACTCTGCCAGCTACCCGGCCAGTTCGCCATGGGTAGTTGCAGCCAGCGGCACCACCTTGCTGGTTTCAGCGCAGGGATGGGCCAACGAAAACGTATGGCTCGGTTCGGGAGGCAGCCCGAGCTCCGCGGAAGCAGCCCAACCCTGGCAAGTGGGCCTGACGTACGGCACGTTCGCGGGCGCACGCGGACCCGACGTGGCGTTCGATGGCAATCCAAGCTCGGGTGCAGTCGTCCTGAACGATGGCCACTATTACCAGGTCGGTGGCACCAGCCTGTCCGCACCCCTGTTCGCGGGCGCCTGGGCCCGCATCCTGCAGACCAACCCCGGTCTCGGTTTCGCGGCGCCATACCTGTACACCCTGCCGGCCAGTGTGTTGCACGACGTGATTTCCGGCAACAACCGCGGGTATTCCGCCAAGCTGGGTTGGGATTGGGCCACGGGCCTCGGCAGTTTCAAAGTCGATGCGGCGGCCGGCGCGCTCAGCGGCCATTGACCGACGGTCATTGCAGGCAGGACGCAGCGATCGTCGACAGCTGCGACATCCGCACCGGGCAGGGAGCCCGGTGCGGTTTTTTTCATGGGTGGCCGGAAAAGACACCCGGCGCGCCCGCGTTGTCGGTTTGCGGGCACGGCTACTATATGACGGCTGTGTGATCCAGCCTGCGTATCGCGCCGGGGTGGCGAAACTGGTAGACGCAAGGGACTTAAAATCCCTCGGCCTCGCGGCCATGCGGGTTCGATCCCCGCCCCCGGCACGCCTGGTTTTCAGTGAAAGCAACCGTCATTTCGCCGGCGGCTGGTCGACGTGGCCGCAGTGCTTGCAGGTGCGGGCTTCCAGCGATCCGTAATAGCGTTCGAACACCGGCGGGAAATCCTTTTCGATGCTGTCGAGGATGAAATATTCCTCGTAGAGCTTGTGGTTGCAGTTCCCGCAGAACCACAAGAGACCATCCTTTTCGTGCGGCAGGCGGCGGCGCTCGATCACCAGGCCGATCGAGTCGGGCATTCGCTGCGGCGAATGCGGCGTGCGCGGCGGCAGGTAGAACATCTCGCCGGCGCGAATCGGCAGGTCACGACGCTGGCCATCATCCTGCACGCGCAACACCATCTCGCCTTCGAGTTGGTAGAAGAATTCCGGGCCCTCGTCCCAGTGATAGTCGCTGCGCGCGTTCGGACCGCCGACGATCATGATGATGAAGTCGCCATCGACGATGCACTTGTTGCCGACCGGCGGCTTCAACAGGTGGCGGTGTTCGTCGATCCAGCGTTGCAGGTTGAAGGGCGGCGTCAGGGCCATGTTCCGGTTCTCGCAGGGCCAAGCCGCCACCATACCGCCGCCGCGACCCGGGGCAAAGCCGGCGCATCGATTCCACACGCCGGCATACGTGGCCCGATCCGTCCGCTTGCGGTCCGGGTCGGTGCTCGCCGGTGGCGATCCGGCTGCGCACAATGACGCCTCCCGATCCGATGGAGTTTGTCCATGTCTGCCGATACCGCGGTACTCGCCGTCGACGTCCAGCAATCTTTCCTGCGCGCCCCGTATTGGCGCGAGGATGACCTACCCGCCTTCCGCGCTGCCGTGCAGCGGGTACTGCAAGCGGCCGCGGAACGCGGCTGGCCGGTGGTGCGCATCCTCCACCAGGAAAACAACGATGGCCCGTTTGGCCCCGCTGCGGGGCTGGTGCGTCCGCTTGAATGGATGCCGGAGGATGTGGCGGTGACCTTCCGCAAGAGCGCGCACAACGCGTTCACCGACACCGGGCTGGAGGCTTGGCTGCGCGAGCGCGGGATTCGCCGCGTCATCGTGATCGGCATCCGCACCGAGCAGTGTTGCGAAACGACTACGCGCGTCGCTTCCGATCTCGGTTTCGACGTCGATTTCGTGACCGAGGCAACGCTGACCTTTCCGATGGTCCACGCGGCCAGCGGTCGCCACTACGATGTGGACGAGATCAAGCAGCGCACTGAATTGGTACTCGATGGACGCTTTGCCCGCATCCGCAGCGTCGATGCCTTGCTCGCCGGCGACTGACGTCTGGTTCGTGTTGCCGCCCGGCGTGGTCCTGCTGGATTTCGCCGGCGCGGCCGAGGCGTTTCGCATTGCGGCCCGCTTCGGCGCAGGATTTCGCGTGCGCACGACGGCGGCAATCGAACCCGGCGAAATGGTCGCCACATCGGTGGGTGCCGGCTTGGTTGGGGTCGAACCCCTGCCGGAACGGATCGAGCCGGGTGCGCTGGTGGTCGTGTGCGGCGTGGCGGGTGACGCGGCCGCGCACGATACGCGGGGAACCCGGGCGATCACGGCTTGGCTGCGGCGGCTGACCCCGCTGCCGCGCCTCGCCTGCGTGTGCTCGGGCGCGCTGATCGCCGCGCGCGCCGGCCTGCTGGAAGGCCGACGCTGCACCACCCATCACACGTTGGTTGCGGCGTTGCGCGAAATCGCGCCACACGCCGAGGTCCTGGACAGCCGCGTGTTCGTGGAGGACGGAAGCATTTGCACGAGTGCCGGCATCACCGCCGGCATCGACCTGGCGTTGCACCTGATCGCGCAGATGGCGTCGCCGCGGCTTTCGGTTGAAGTCGCGCGCGAGATGGTCGTGTACCTGCGCCGCGCCCCCGACGATCCCGCGCTGTCGCCTTGGCTCGAAGGCCGCAATCACAT
>Ga0079221_10000485_pt1 | contig 11174 bp, 11 predicted proteins | sample GAAS200_FD_75069 | JGI IMG/M metagenome (GOLD analysis project Ga0079221, IMG submission 75069) | Agricultural soil microbial communities from Georgia to study Nitrogen management - GA AS200 | ecosystem: Environmental > Terrestrial > Soil > Agricultural land | place: USA: Georgia | collected... | reverse complement strand
GAACTCTTTGTCCAACTGCGTTACCGCTTTCATTATTGATTCCGGGTCGAAGCTGCTACACTAAGGCCAAATTCAAAGGCGATGGAGTTCGCCATAACCGGGCCTTAATGATGTGGCTCTGATGACTCCTGGCAGCTTGCCCCAACGATCCGGGGCTCCTGGCTCCAGGAGTTTTTTGTTATAGAGCCGGGTGCAAGCCTCCGGTCGCCAAGCTGCCGGAATGGAGAAACTTTGCAACTGTTGCTGATTGCCATCTTTGGCGCCGTGGGCACGCTCGCGCGCTACGGCCTGCAAGGCCTCGTGCAGGTTCGCGCAGGCAGTGCTTTTCCCTACGGCACGCTGCTCATCAACTTAACGGGATGCTTTTTTCTCGGCTTGATTGGCCAATTCACCATGAATCGCATCGTCCTCTCTCCGGACTGGCGCTTGGCCATTACCGTCGGCTTCTTCGGCGGCTACACTACTTTCTCGAGTTTTGGCTGGGAAACGGCGAAAATGCTGGAAGACGGCGAATGGTTGCGCGCCACAACCTACGTCACCGCGAGTGTAGTGGCCGGCCTGCTGCTTTCCGTGGCCGGCATTCGCCTCGCCAACAAATTTTAGTTGTACCGGCCGTAGGGGCACGATATATCGTGCCCTTCTTGGCGATGCTGGAGAGTGTAATCCTGAGCCTATCCAACGAGGATATACGAAGGATCTCAATTTTATGAGTTACCGGCCACGGTTCGCGAGGAGAAAAGTCAGAAAACAAAAACAGCGGATTAAATAATTCTGCCCGATTTTTACTTATGACTTAGAACTTATAACTGAGAACTTGACCATGCCCCATCAAAAATTTGAAGGCGAACGTACGCTGATGCGCATCCACATCGGCGAGTCCGACAAGTGGCACGGCAAGCCGCTCCACGAAGCCATTGTCGAAATGCTGCGCAAAGAAGGGTTCTCGGGAGCAACCGTTCTTCGCGGCGTAGCAGGTTATGGCGGGTCGAGCGTCTATCACACGGACAAAATCCTTCGTCTTTCGCAGGACTTGCCCATCGTTCTCGAAGTCATCGAATCCGCCGAGCGCATCGAACAAATCCTTCCCCGCCTCGATGAAATGGTGGATGGCGGCCTGATCACCCTCGAAAAAGTCCGCGTCATTCTCTACCGCCCCGCGAAGAAGTAGTTTGTTTGGAGTGCGGCAGCCTTGCTGCCGCTTTTGAGTCTGCCGCGCATTGATAAAGTGATCGTCTGCGTGAATCCGATCCTTCGGACATTGCTCTAGGAACTTTTGATTGTGGTCCGCGGCCTGTAAACTGCTTCCTCATGTCCGCATCGGCTGCAAAACAATCCTGGCTCAACCGCACCGTTCTCGGTGTTGGGCTCACCAGCCTGTTCAGCGATTGGAGCCACGAAACCGCGACGGCGGTGTTGCCCGCATTCCTTGCTGCGATTGGCGCCGGACCCGCGTGGCTCGGCGCGATCGAGGGTGTCGCCGACGGGCTCTCCAGCTTCGCGAAGCTCTTCGCGGGGCACTACACTGATCGCCTGAAGAGCCGCAAGCCTCTCGCTGTGTTCGGTTACGCTTTTACGGCTTTATGCACGGCTTCCTTCGGCCTTGCCACCCAGGCTTATCAAGTTCTCTTCGGGCGCGCCGCAGCCTGGCTTGGACGCGGCGTTCGCTCTCCCGCCAAAAAAGCCCTTCTCGCCGCTGACGTTCCTCCTGGCGCATACGGCCGCGCGTTCGGCCTCGAACGCCTGATGGACACCCTAGGCGCAATCTTTGGCCCGCTCACCGCGCTCTGGCTTCTCGAAGTCACCAATCACTCCTATCCCAAAGTTTTTTTCTGGACGCTTCTTCCCGGCCTCTTTGCCGTGGCGTGCTTCTGGCTGCTGGTCCGCGAACGGCCTCTCGCCGCCCGTTCGCAACGTTCCTTCCTGCTTGGCTTGAAGGCGCTTCCGATTTCCTTCCGCCGCCTGCTAGTAGGTGTCGGGATTTTTGGCGCGGGAGATTTCTCGCATACGCTGTTGATTCTCTACGCCTCGCGCATGCTCGCGCCCGGGCACGGTCTCGCGCGCGCTGCCAGCCTCGCGGTCGGACTCTACACTCTTCACAACGTCTTCTATGCGGCCTCCGCATATCTCAGCGGCTGGCTCAGCGATCATGTCCCCAGTCGCAAGGTTGTTCTCGCAACGGGCTACGCGGTCGCAGGCGTAACCGCGATTCTCCTATGCACTGGAACACATTCGCTGCCGTTGCTCGCAGCGATCTTCATTCTTGCGGGGCTCTACATCGGGACTGAGGAAGCCCTGGAGGACTCTCTTTCCGCCGAACTCGTTCCTCAGGACCAGCACGGCATGGCCTTCGGCACGCTCGCCGCCGTCAACGCCGTGGGCGACTTCATCTCCAGCCTCCTGGTGGGCTCGCTCTGGAGCGCCTTCAACGTGCAAACTGCCTTCGCCGCTTCCGCAATCCTCTTCTTTGCCGGAGCCGTCCTTATCCTCCGCCTGCGCACGCACAATTGATTCGGAATTCCTCCTTGCCGCTAACGTTGATTGGTTGATTGTTGCGTCTAGCGGCCTAAGGGACGAAAGGATTCTCGACTGTTATCCCGAAGTACTCCTGGCCTGCATTTAAGTCTTCCGTCCAGATTTTGTTGCAGCCTCCTCGTTCGGCGGTTGCGACGATCAATCCATCGTAAAAATGCAATCCATACTGGGCATGAGCCTTTATCGCTCTCAGAACTACATCCCCATCAACCGGGATTAGATTGATAGGGCCGAGGACATCAAGAAGGGAGATTAGGTCAGCAGGTTTGGCCCGCGGCGTCAATTTGTGGAGCAGCGTGGCCGCAAACTCGCCAAGGACCTGGCTGGAAGCGACCGCTTCGCCGGTCAGCGCTCGCAAAATAAGGCTTTGAGCAATTCTTTGTTTTCGTGGATCGCTGGGGTCGTACGCATAGACGAGAACATTCGAGTCCAGAAACTCAACTGCGCTCATACAGATCCTGGCGCTTCCAAGTTTTCTTTCCTACGGGAAATTGGAATCGCTCGAAGCTGCGTTCTAGAGCCTCCCGCTCGCGCCGTTTCCGACCGACCCCCGTATCGAGCCTCGCGATTTCCATCAAGTAATCGCGAATCATGCCGGTCAGTGTCGTGTCTCGGTCTACGGCAATCTTCCGCACTCGTTTCACTAGTTCGTCAGGCAATGAGAGGGTGATGTTCATGAGCCCATAATACGTGGATCCCTTATTCCGTGCAACAGAACTAATGCGCAGGGTCTCTCTTGTGGCAGCGAGCCATCCATGTTACCTTTAGCGAACAAAAGGCGAAATAAGAACCGGGTATCGAACACGACTTGCCGGGTGGGGCCGGAAACGCCTTTCGGGGGTGCTCTTGCCGGAATCATTGGTAGTTCGGCGGGTTTGCGAAACAGGCGCCATTGCACGCGTCCATGAAGTCCTGGATGGTTTCGCCGCGCGCGACAACAACGGCGAAATCCTGACCGCGATCCGTCACTTCCCTGCGCGCGAGGCGCAGTCGGCGGAGTTCCCGGAATGGGTGAATCCGGCTTTGGTTTCGGCATACAACGCAAAAGGCGTCCGCCGGTTGTACACCCACCAGGCTGCAGCAGCCGAAGCAGTGCACACTGGGAAAAACGTTGTGATTGTCACGCCCACGGCTTCCGGCAAAACGCTTTGCTACAACCTGCCCGTGCTGAACGCGGTTCTGGACAATTCCGACACCCGCGCACTCTATCTTTTTCCGACAAAGGCGCTCGCACAGGACCAACTCGCGGAACTCTACGACCTGAACCAGCGGCTGGACAATTCTTTTGGCGTTTTCACTTACGACGGCGACACACCCGCCGACGCACGCAAGGCCATTCGCGAAAAAGGTCACGTAGTTTTGACGAATCCGGACATGTTGCACACAGGAGTCCTGCCGCACCACACGCGCTGGACCCGCCTGTTCGAGAATTTGCGCTACATCGTTCTGGACGAACTTCACACCTATCGAGGCGTTTTCGGCAGTCATCTTTGCAATGTGCTGCGCCGGCTGCGGCGCATCTCCCGTTTTTATGGCCGGGAGCCCCAATTCATTTGCTGTTCCGCCACGATTGCCAATCCGGGCGAGCTGGCTTCGCGGCTGCTCGAAGCCAAAGTCGAAGTGTTGGACTCGAATGGCGCGCCAGCTGCAGAAAAAACCTTCGTCTTCTACAATCCCCCCGTGGTCAACCGCGCGCTCGGCATTCGCCGCAGCTACATCAACGAATCGGCGCGCGTGGCAAAGGAATTCCTTAAGCACGACCTGCAAACGATTGTTTTTTCCAATTCGCGGTTGAATGCGGAGATCCTGCTCACCTATCTGCAGCAGGCAAATCCGCATTTGCCCGGAAGACCGCAAGCGATTCGTGGCTATCGCGGCGGATATCTACCCAACGAACGGCGTGAAATCGAGCGCGGCCTGCGCGAGGGAAAGATCCGCGGTGCAGTCGCAACGAGCGCTCTGGAATTGGGAATTGACGTCGGCTCGCTCGACGCCGTAGTGATGGCCGGTTATCCCGGGACCATTGCCGCCACTTGGCAACGTGCCGGCCGCGCCGGACGCCGCAGTGGAAGCTCTTGCGCTGTGCTAGTCGCTTCTTCCGCGCCGCTCGATCAATTCATCGTGCGCCATCCCGACTATTTCTTTGGCCGCACGCCAGAACATGCATTCATCCAGCCGGACAACTTGGAGATCCTCATCAATCACCTGAAATGCGCTGCGTTCGAATTGCCGATCGCGCCTGACGAGAAATTTGGCGATGTAGACCTTCCCGATCTTTCCGCCCGGCTCGCGGAAGCCGGTTTTCTCCACCTTGCCGGCGAAAACTACCACTGGACCCACGAAGCTTATCCCGCAGATACCATCAGCCTGCGCTCCGTCTCCAGCGACAATTTCGTGATTATCGACATCACGGGTGAGCCAAACGTCATCGGCGAAATTGATTTCCCCAGCGCGCTGGTTTTTGTCCACGAAAAAGCGATTTATTTGCACGGAGGGCAGCAATACCACGTCGAGCATCTCGACTTCAAAGAGCGAAAAGCCTACGTGAAGCGCGTGGATGTCGATTACTACACTGATGCGGTTCGCTACACGCAGGTGCGGGTACTCGAAGTTGCTGAGTCTTCCGAACGCAGTCACAACACCGTTGTCATCCTGGGCGAAGCGAAGGATCTCAACCTAAACTCAGCTAGGAGCGCGTCTGGCCACTCCCATTCGCACGGCGATGTTCTAGTGCGCTCACAAGTGGTCGGCTTCAAAAAAATCAAATTCTTCACAAATGAAACCGTCGGTGACGGCAAGCTCGAATTGCCCGAAAACGAAATGCACACGACGTCTTATTGGATCACCCTGGAGAGGCCTTTGCTTGAGTCGCTTCCCTTCTCCATCAGCGAACGGCAATCGGGTATGTTTGGATTGCTGCACGCGCTGGAATCCGTTGCCACCCTGCTTTTGATGTGCGACCGGCGCGATCTCGGAACCGCCATCGGGGAACGCCCTCCCGCGTCAAGCCACGAAGAAGGCTACGTCGCAGCCGTACGCATGGAGGATGCAGTTTCTGGAAACGCCAGGGAATTCTTCGAGCCAAATCTTTATCTCTACGACGCTTACCCTGGCGGTATCGGTTTTTCCGAGCCGCTTTTTCGCGCTCACGATTTACTGATGGAGAAGACGCGCGAGCTGATTACTTCGTGCGAATGTAAGGAGGGCTGCCCTTCCTGCGTCGGTCCTGCGGGGGATCTGGCTCCGCGTGCCAAAGAGGCTGCCCTTGCCATCCTCGATCGGTTGTGTGCGTAGATGGCCGCGATGGCTGACAAATTCTCGCGGCTGGCTGCCCTGAAACCCATGCGGGCAGTTGCAGCGCGGACAGAGAAAATTGCGCTCCGCTCCCCCGGCGAGGAAGACACTCTCGGCCAACTCCTCGGGGCTGGCGTAGCCAGGAATCATTTTGGCGAACACCTCGCGGTGCGAAACTGGTTTTCCACGCCCGAGTATGTTGACCCGTCAGCAATCTCTTTGGAACTTCTCTCGCGATCCCGAGATGAATCCCTGTCGCGAAAAACTCGCGCGGCTCTTGACGATCCCTCGAAATGGCTCTTCCTCGATACAGAAACAACCGGCCTTGCAGGAGGAACCGGCACCTACGCCTTCCTCATCGGAGTTGCATGGTGGGACGCCGGAGGATTGCAAGTCGAGCAGTTCTTGATGCGCGATTTCACGGAAGAATATTCCCTGCTTCAGGAACTCGCGGAACGCGTCAGGGAGCGTCCGGTTCTTGTTACCTTCAACGGAAAATCCTTCGACTGGCCCCTCCTCGAAAACCGTTTTGCAATGACCCGCTCGATTGCCGCTCCGAAGCTGGCGACTCATCTTGACCTGTTGCATCCAGCGCGCGCGCTATGGAAGCTACGCCTTGGCAGCGTCCGGCTGGTGGAACTCGAGCACAACGTCCTTGATCCGCAACGCCTCGGCTGGCACCGCGAAAACGACATCGAATCCGCCTTGATCCCACAGCATTACTTCGACTATTTGCGTGGGGGCCCCCCGCAACCGATCGTGGGAATCGCGCGGCACAATCAGATGGACTTGCGCGGCCTTGCAGCTCTTTTCTGCAAAATCAACGAGATGCTCTCCGAATCAGCCGGAATTCTTGACGAATGTGCGAGCCTCGACCTCTTCGGCCTTTCGCGTTTCTTGCAACGGCGCGGCGACACCAGCCGCGCGCATACTGCGTGCGCACAAGCGCTGGCTATCGGCCTGCCTGCGGATATTCGCCCCAAGGCGCAACGGGAACTGGCGTTAATGGCCAAGCGTCGCGGCGAACATGAGCGGGCCGCAGAAATCTGGGAAGAGATGGTTCGCAATTCTCAGGACGAGGTTCACGCCTGCGAACAACTGGCAATCCACTATGAACGCCGGGTCAAAGACCCGCGGCGTGCCATGGAATACGCAAAGTTGGGCCTGGCCAAACTCAAACGCGAGCGCACTTGTTCGCGCCGAAGTTCAAACGATCTTTATCTGGGAGCGAGCGTGATACGGCAGGAAAAAAGTCTCAAGGAGCGGCTTGCGCGGCTGGAAAGAAAAGCGCCGCCGTCTTCTCCGGCAGGGCGCCGGGGTGTTCGGGCGGTTGCGGAGCCGCAGGCCAATCCAGAGCTTTGGTGAAAGCATCAAAAAGTTTGCGCGTAGCGCCTTCCATGGTCACGCAACTTTCGCCAAAGCAGTAAAGAAAGGCGCTGCCATCCGGCGTATCGAACTGGAAGAAATTCGGGCGCCGCATCAGATTCGACCGCTTATCGTGTTTTTTCTCCAGCGCTTCGGAGTATTGTCCGAAGAAGCGCGCCGCGTGCTCCTCGCTATCGAGATGCAGGCGCGTAACAAGTACCAACTTTTTTGTTTCCTTCTGCTCGTAAGTTGCGTAGCGATCTCCGTCCCACGCCGCAGCCAAGGACTTGGCCCGATCGTCCTCCAAAAACTGCTTCAACACTTCCTTCCAGCCGAACTCCCCCAGAATATTTTCGTCGAGTTTGGCCCAGTCTTTCCCAAGTATCTTCTCAAAGGAAGGCAAGGAAACGGTTGAAGGAGCCTTGCCGGATTTATACGCCGCCGGATGCAGGATCTGCTGTGTGGACACGGGAGGCTTTTCAAACACGCCTGCGAGGGCCGGCCATCCGCTGCTTTTCAACACCGCCGCCGAAAAATTCAGTCCGCTGATATACGGAAAAATCAGCGCGTCTTTGAGAAAAGGCGGCGCGCTCTTCAGCGTGGGCGTGCTTTCCAACTCGCCAAGCAGCATGGAAGGATCGAATTCCGGCAGGTCCTTGAGCGAACGGCCGGTCCCCGCCATCAGGTAATCCACCATCGCAGCCATGGCGCTGCCTTCGAGCACGGCATCTCGCGCGAGTTCCGCGTCTTCGTTGGGACGCGCTGCACGGCTCCACGCTTCGATGTGGAAATGTTGATCCTCGAGCGCGTGGGTCAATTCGTGGGCCATGACCATGCGCTGGTCGCTCGGCGGACTCCAGTCCGCAATATAGAATTCCTGCGTCTTGGGGTCATAAAGCCCCTCCACTTGCTCCGTGAGAACATTCACCATAAAGGTGTCGAGGTCGAAACCCTTCGGCAGCAAGCCAAATGCTTCGGCCGTGCGCGCATCGGCGTAGCGTTCGGCCGGATTCTTCTCTTCGTTCATCTGTTTGATGACGTACGCACGAATCTCCTCACGTGAGCGCAAGGATTTTTTTAACGGCGTGAGCAGTTTCAGCCCGGTGATCTCGCTCATCTGCTGCAGCACTTCGTCCGCAGCCGCAAGGAAGTCGGCATTATTGGCCGTCCTGGAATCGGCACGGGGGGGCGCTGCAGAGCTATCCTGCGCTCGTGCCGTAAAACCGAACAAAGAGATGGCTAGGAAAAGACTAAGTACGAGGAGACCACGTTGTACCCATTTTGGGGCAGGAACCATATCCAAGGCAGAATAACAGAATCAGGATTTCCGCGCCCTCAATCGGGAAAGCATCAGCCGCGTCAGAGCACTCCCGTGCCCTGAGTCTTTGATGTTCCAAATCGAAACAGAGCCACGCGCGGTTTTGTTCCGAATTCTTAACACAGTGGTAATTCTGTAGTACCCTGAACAGAGGGGTTCCCACCTGGCACGGGGGAAAATTTCATGCAACCTGGTCTCCGTCTTAGACAAGCTCGCGAAAAGCTGGGCTTGACCTACCGAGACGTTGAACGCTCCAGTTATGAACTTGCTGCGGTCCGAGGCCGCCCGGACTTTATTCTCCACATCAGCCGCTTGGCAGACATTGAAAACAGGGGTGTCGTGCCGGGCTTACATAAGCTCTATACTCTGGCAGCTCTCTATCATCTTAGTCCGCTGGAAATCCTTCGCTGGTACGACGTTCCCCTCGAAGAGTGCTTTCACGACGGAGCGTCTTTCGAAGTCCCTCAGACCCATACCATGGCCAAGCCCGCTTCACTGCGGATTCCCATGAAGTTTGACCCTGCTTTCGATCCGCAAAGGACAGAAATGCTTTCCCGGATGGTGGAAAAGTGGGGCAACTTTGAAGGCGTGCTCACCAACGGCCATAGTCATCACATCTACGGATATATCGGCATCAGTGACCGCCGAATGATGCCCATCCTGCGGCCCGGCAGCATCGTCCTGGTCGACACCTCCAAAAACAAGGTTGAGGATGGCTACTGGAGTACGGAGCATGACCGCCCCATGTATTTTGTGGACATCCGGGCGGGTTATCGCTGCGGCTGGTTTCACCAGGACGGCGGACGCCTGGTCATGCAGCCCCACCCACTGTCCCATTGTCTTCCGGAAGCGTGGCGCACCCCGGATGAGGCCGAGATCATCGGCCAGGTTACGGGGATCGTTACGCGTCTGAATGGCTGGGGTTGCACTGCTCGTACAGAATTTCCAGAAGGGCACGAAGGTTAGAAAAAAAGAGTTCCTTGAGATAACCCGGAGCGCTTTCTGGCAAGAGAACGCGGTAGGGTTCCAACTGACGCCAGTGGGATACCACCGCGGGGAGTCCGCCTTCCATGGCCGCAAGGCAGTTCCGTAAATCCTCCAATTGCGTCTCCAAGGGCATCTCCAGGATGCGCTCGAAAATCTGCTCGTGACATAACTCCAAAGCCTGCTGAACCGCCTCCTCCGGGTACAACGCTGCCAGACCCTGGTGTTCGTAACGCCCGCTGGACAAATCTCGCAGTGATGCCACGTAAACAAGCCTCGCGAATGGCCCGGGGATGCCCGCTAGGGAATTCACAGTAAAGTCCTGAACTACCCTGCGGTTTTGCTGCAGCTTGGTAAGCGCCGCCATAGCCCTTCCTGTTCCGAAATCAGAACATTTCTGGGGTCTGCCCCCGCGTGTCTCTGCAAGCCCTCATGGTGCTCGTCCAGGAGGGTTCATCCATGAAAAAATTCGCAATTCTGTTTGCAGTCTTGTTTTTGGCTGCTTTCATCCTACTGCCAGGGACCGGTGTTGGCAAGTACAACGTAAGTAAACCTCTTGTTGCTGATGGCTCTCCGCTGCCTTGGCCCCCATTTCCTCCGGGTGGCGGAACTCTCGTAGCCGATGGCTCGCCACTGCCTTGGCCTCCGTTTCCTCCAGGCGGTGGAACCCTAGTCGCTGATGGCTCGCCGCTGCCTTGGCCCCCATTTCCTCCGGGTGGTGGAACTCTCGTAGCCGATGGCTCACCACTGCCTTGGCCCCCATTCCCTCCGGGTAGTGGAACTCTCGTAGCCGATGGCTCACCACTGCCTTGGCCTCCGTTTCCCCCGGGCGGTGGCACCCTAGTCGCTGACGGCTCGCCTCTCCCGTGGCCTCCCTTTCCATCAAGCGGCGGCACGAATCTTGCCTAAGCAAACGCGAATAGGGGACGAAGCCACAGCCTAAACCGTTCTGGCGCGAACGGGCGGGCTGCGGCAGCTTGGCGGTTACAGGTACAGCGAAACCACCTTGACGTCACGCTAAGAAAGTTTGGGCTTAACCGATTCGCAGTTTTCCCTGTGGGAGTTGCAGGAGCCCATGGTACTTCCTTCCCATCCACCCCATCCACGAGCCTGGAGAATCTAGGCTATTTACCCGCCAGTCACTCAATGTTAGGATACCGGTGCGATGGCTGGCTTCGCAAAATACATCCAGTGGCTGTGGGCAATAAGTGTTGCGCTCCAGATCCTGGTTTGCAGCGTACTTTTATTTAAGGGCAACTACCGCAGGCTTCCTATTTTCACGGTCTACGTCCTGTCAAACATTTGTCAGGCGGCGGCTTTATATGTCACGTACAACATTTACGGATTCCGAACCGAAGCGGCTATTGCCATCAGCTGGTCCTTCCAAGGCGCCACACAGTTGCTGCGGGTACTTGCCACCACCGAAGTAATTCGTCTCATCTTAAGACCCTATCGCGGAATCTGGGGCCTTGGGTGGCGCGTGCTTGCTGCGGCTTTCGGTCTGGTGTTCTTCGTCACACTAATCGATTCCAGGCGAAGTCTCTTGTGGATTATTGGGCTGGCTGACCGGGGGTTTCATTTGGCGTTTGGAATTGCGTTGGTCGCTTGCCTCCTTTTGGTGCACTATTATCGGGTCCCCATACATCCGGTTTACAAGGCTCTTTTAGGCGGTTTCTGCTTT
>Ga0079221_10000484_pt1 | contig 11178 bp, 9 predicted proteins | sample GAAS200_FD_75069 | JGI IMG/M metagenome (GOLD analysis project Ga0079221, IMG submission 75069) | Agricultural soil microbial communities from Georgia to study Nitrogen management - GA AS200 | ecosystem: Environmental > Terrestrial > Soil > Agricultural land | place: USA: Georgia | collected... | reverse complement strand
CGGGCGATCAAATACGCGCTGGCGCACAAGCGCAAGAGCGTGACGCTCGTACATAAGGGCAACATTCAAAAATTCACCGAAGGCGCGTTTCGCGATTGGGGCTACGAGCTGGCGCGCGAAGAATTCCGCGGGGAGACGGTGACGGAACGCGAGAGCTGGATTCTGGACAATCTGGACAAGGCCGCGGGGCTCAGCGTGGAACAGAATGCGGCGATGATCGAGCCGGGACTCGAGCAGGCGACGGAATCGTTCAGGAAATCGATCTGCGAGGAAGTGAAACAGACGCTCGAATCGATTGGCAAGACGCACGGCAAAGGCCAGTGGAAACAGAAACTGATGGTCAACGACCGGATTGCGGACTCCGTGTTCCAACAGGTCCTCTTGCGCGCGGATGAATACAACGTGCTGGCAACGCCTAACCTGAACGGCGATTACCTGTCGGATGCGTGCGCCGCGCAAGTCGGAGGGCTCGGCATGGCGCCGGGCTCGAATATCGGTGACGGCTACGGTGTTTTTGAGGCCACCCATGGAACCGCGCCGAAATACGCGGATAAGGACGTAATCAATCCGAGTTCGGTGATGCTGAGCGGCGCGATGATGTTCGAGTTTTTGGGCTGGGGCGAAGCCGCAAAGCTGATTGAGGACGGTATCGCGCGGACGATTCAGCAGAAACGCGTGACGTATGATCTGGAGCGGCTGATGCCCGGCGCGACGAAGCTGGGCACCGCCGCGTTTGCTTCAGCAATTATCGAGAACATGCAGGGCAAAGCCGTGGCGAGATAAGGACTCTGAGAAGGTAAAGGAAATAAAGGAAGCAAACGAGCAGGACAACCTCCGAGTTGCGCGGCTGCAACCGAGGTCCTTTACTTCCTTTATCTCCTGAACATCCTTTACTTTCATCGTCAAATCGAGGAGACATGAGCAGAAAGAAAGTAACGGTAGTGGGAAGCGGATTTGTCGGATCGACCACAGCCCAAAGAATTGTCGATAAGGAACTCGCCGATGTGGTGCTGACGGATATTCTGGATGGCCCGCCGGCGGGAAAAGCGCTGGACATGCTCGAATCCACGCCGATTACGCGTACCGATGCGAACGCTGTGGGTATTTCGACGGCGAACGGCGACTACTCCGCGACGGCGGGAAGCGACATCGTGGTGATTACCGCGGGCTTCCCGCGCAAGCCGGGCATGAGCCGCGACGATCTGCTGAAAGCCAATTACGACGTGGTGAAAGCGGTCGTCGAACAGATCGTCAAGCACTCGCCGAACTGCATCATCATTGTGGTGACCAATCCGCTGGACGCCATGGCGCAGGCGGCGTTTCGCGTGAGCAAGTTTCCGAAGCATCGCGTGCTGGGCATGGCCGGAGTGCTGGATTCCGCGCGCATGAGCGCGTTCGTGGCCATGGAATGCAAGGTGAGCGTCGAGAACGTGCACTCCTTCGTGCTGGGCGGGCATGGCGACGACATGGTGCCGCTGCCGCGCTATTCGAGCGTGGCGGGAATCCCACTGCCGGATTTGCTGCCGAAGGAGCGCATCGACGCGATCGTCGAGCGCACCCGCAAGGGAGGCGCGGAAATTGTGAACCTGCTGAAGACGGGCTCGGCGTATTACGCGCCATCGGCTGCGGCGGTCGAAATGGTCGAAGCGATTCTCAAGGACAAAAAGAAAATCCTTCCCTGCGCCGTGTACCTCGAAGGCGAGTACGGGATTAAAGGGTTGTTTGTGGGCGTGCCGGCGAAGCTCGGCGCGAAGGGCGTTGAGGAAGTTGTGCAGATCAAGTTGAGCGCCGAAGAAAACGCGGCGCTGCAGAAGTCGGCGGCCTCGGTGAAAGAACTGGTCAGCGTCCTGGGAATTTAGAGGGCCAGCAATGTGGTTCGGACGACCCTGCTACTTTGGAGACTCAATCGCCGTGGGCGCCAGAAACCCGGAAGCCGCGGCGACGTGGTATCAGAAGACGTTCGGCCTTCGCCGCTTCAAGAACTCAAAGGATGGAGAGATCTGGCTCGGCTCTTCGGAGGAACGGCACAATCCAAACCCTGATGTTGCCATAGTCCCTGTTCGGAGCGAAGAAGATCAGAAACGGCTTTCCGAACATCCGATTATTTTCACGAACAACATAACGAAGGCGCACAACTGGTTTTCGGAGCGCGTGCCAGAAACCGGACCGATTCAGAACGACTCAGGCGGGAACGCGTTCTTTAGGTTTCGCGACCCCGACGGCAATGAGATCGAAGTCTGCCGCGAGCCTGGATAACGTATCAGGTCCGTTAAAGCCGGGGCGCCTCACCAGGGAATGTGTTTGAGGACGCCGGCCCGGATCAGCGCAGCGAGCGCGAACGCGACCAGAGCGGTCCAGGTCTCCCAGGAAAATGAAACGCGCGGGATCATCCCCTCTTTCATACTTCCCTGCTGATTCATTTTTGCCTCCATCTGCATTGCACCGAACTCCGCGACCCCTCTTATCTTCGCGATGTCCGGAGATCTAATTCCTGCTCCAGGAATTCAACTCGGCTTCAAAAGCGCGAGCTTTCGCCAAAATATCCAGCACCAGGCCGGCATCCGCTTCGCACGCCGCGCGCGAAGCCACTTTGCCCACGATCAGCAGCGCCGGCGCGGGCAGGCGCTCCGCGTCGTACAGAGCTTCCACGTCAAGCCAGCGCAGCTTCTGTTCCGCGCCGCTTGCCTGCGAAACGATCACGCACGGAGTATCCGCGCTCACGCCGGCGTCCAGCAGCCGCGCGGCCACTTCTCCGTAATCGGCGCCTGGCATGTAAATGGCAACCGTGGTTTTCCCGCCGATCACGCCCCAATCGAGCCCGTGATTTTCCGCCTTGCGCGAAAACGTGGTGAACAGCACCTGAGACGCGAAGTGGCGGTCGGTGAGCGAAATACCCGCGGCAGCGGCTGACCCAAGAGCCGCGGTGATGCCCGGAACGATTTCGTAAGCCACGCCGGCTTCGCGCAGCGCGGCGATTTCTTCGCCGGCGCGTCCGAAAAGTGTCGGGTCGCCGCCTTTCAGGCGAACGACGACTTGCGCTTTCTCCGCATAAGCGATCAGTAGCGCGTTGATTTCGTCTTGCGTGAGCAGCTTGGTGCCGCAGCGTTTGCCGACGTCCACGACGTTCGCTTGTTTGCCGATCAGCGCGAGCACGCCCGGGCCAACAAGCGAATCGTGCAACACGACGTCCGCTTCAACGAGCAAGCGCGCCGCTTTGAGCGTGAGGAGTTCAGGATCGCCGGGGCCCGCGCCGACAAGGTAGACCTTGCCCATGTCAGCCCTCCACCCCGCTGGGAACAGCCCCTACGGCGAGGTCGCGTTCGACGGGCGCGACAACTTCACCCGCAAGCACAGCGCGAATTTCTTCGTTGCTGTGCCGCGCCAGGAACTTGCGAAGGCTTTCCTGCGCGTTTCGGTTGGCCTGGTAGTTCACAACCAGCCGCTCGACCGCGTCCGGCACTTCCGTAGCGGGGCAGCGATAGCCGACGGGTCGCGCAATCGAAGCAATTTCGCCCAGGCTGCCGCCGACGCAAAAGTAATACGCGTCCACCATTTTTCCTTCGGCCTTGACCTTCTTGCCTTCAATCCCGACATCGGCAATCCAGTGCTGGCCGCAGCTATTCGAGCAACCGGTGATATGCAGCTTGATCTGTTGGTCGAAGCCCGGAAGCCGCTCCTCGAGCTCGTTGCTCAGCCAGCGCGCGAATCCCTTCGTTTCGGTAAGCGCCAGCTTGCAGAATTCGGACCCGGTGCACGCCACCGTGCCTCGCGCGAATGCGGAGGTCTGCACGGGCAGTCCCGCCCGGGTCAACTCGTTCGCCACGGTCTCGGCATGCTTTTCCGGAATGTTGACGATGATCAGGTTCTGCTGCGCCGTGGCGCGCAGCTTGCCGTCGCCGAATTCGTCCGCCAGTTCGGCGGCTCGGCGAAGCTGCGCCGGCGTGATGCGTCCGCGCAGCACCGAAGCGCCGACGTAGTAAAGGCCGGGCTGCTTCTGCGCGTTGATGCCCAGATGGTCGCGGTGAATATCGGCGGGAACGTCTTCCTCGCCGGCTGGATCGAGCGCGAATCCGATTTGGCGCTGCAGTTCTTCCAGAAACGTGTCCGCGGTCCAGCCGTTCTTCAGAAACAGGTATTTCAGGCGCGCGCGCTCCCGGCTTTCGCGGAGCACCTGGCTGGCGCGAAAAATTTCCGCAACCCCACGCGCCACCGGCACAATCTGCTCCGTCGGGATGAATGCATTCAGGCGCACGGCCAGATGCGGCTCCGTCGAAAGACCGCCGCCGATCCGCACGTGGAAGCCGATCTCCTCGGCGCCATTCCGCCTGCGCCGCGCCGCGGTAAACGCCACGTCGTTGATTTCCGGATAGGTGCACCAGGAAGCGCAGCCCGTGGCGGAAAGCTTGAATTTGCGCGGCAGATTGTAGAACTCGTTCTGCCCGCCAAGCGCGCGGTCAATGCCCAGCGTCAGCGGCGAAGCGTCGATAATTTCCCGCGCGTCCAGGCCCGCTACGGGGCAACCTGTCACGTTGCGCGCCACGTCGCCGCAAGCGCCCTTGGTCGAAAGCCCCAGGTCCCGCAAGCGCGCCAGGAGATCGGGAATGGCTTCGATCGTCACCCAGTGCAGTTGGAAATTCTGCCGCACCGTGATGTCCGCAACGCCGCGGCCGTATTCCTCGGACATTGCCGCGACTTCGCGGACCTGCCGGCTGCTGAGAATGCCGTTGGGCACGCGAATCCGCACCATGAAAAATTGCGTGGCTTTGCCTTCTCCGCCTTTTCCGCCGACCACGCCCTGCCCGTCGCCCTGTGTGTAAATTCCCCACGAACGAAAATACGTGCCCAGCCATTCCGGCGGAATCGAGCCGTGGCCGTTGCGCGCGAACTCGCGGATTTCGTCGAGGTGTTCCCAGGCGTTCTTTTCGCGCTTCAGCCGCTCGACGCGTTGTGCTTTGGTTTCCTTGATCTCGGTCATTGCCGGTTTGCTCCTTGGCCGCCCGTTGTCCTGTCTGTTTGCCGCGTCCGTTGTTGTGTCCCTAAGCTCTCGAAAAACAAAAAACCCACGAACCGGATTCTCTGGTCGTGGGTTGGAAACTTTCGGATTTAGTCCAGGACTAAGTCTGCAGGTTCCCTCGGCCAGAGATGCCCGTCATGGGACACATACAACACGCGCAGCAACAGCACATGTTGGGCGAAGCAGTCTGGCGGGAAGCACTCATCCTATTAAACACCCTACTTGGAGTCGGGATTCGTGTCAACGGTTACCTGCCGCAAATTCTCAATAGGTAGCATCAATTTATTGGATGCAGGGCAGGCGTCGGGGTTAGGCACATAAACGACCGTTTTTTGATCGAGATACGTCGTTACCGGACGGCTGGCGAGCAGAACGCGTGAGTTTCATGGGCCAAAAGATCGGAGTACGGAAGCGTGCCAGAGCGACGCTCCAACCGTCTTTGTAGCGTCCGCTTTCTGAAGCGGGCGCATCGCGCTTTCAAACCGCTTTTGACCTCCCCGCGTGGATTCCCTTTGGGGGTCGCGGCTGCAGTCGCAACATTCAATAATTCCAGATGATGGTTCGCACCTCAGATTCCTCGCATCTGCGCATCCTTTCCGCTTCGGTGCCGAGACTTGTTCTTCATTTTTGAGAACACAAACGCTATCATCACGGCGGTATGGCGCAGAAGACCGTTGCAGGCGCTTGGACCAACATGGTTTTGGACTTGAATGGAAACATCGTAGCGGAAGCAAAGGTTGGCAAGTCGGATACGTTTACAAGGAAGATGCGTGGAGAGACGGCCGGCGCAAATTTTTGTCAACGGCGACCCCGCGCCGCCTGGCACGTCATGTGTTTTCCCAAGCATTAGGAACCAGTGTTTCCATGGCATTCAACAAATCTCGCGCGCAGGTGCTACTTGTAGAAGCGGCGGCGCTAGTCGTCTCGTGCGTTGTTATGTTCCTCGTCTTGTGGTTTCGCACTCTTCCAAGGGCCGGGCAGGCCAAGACTTTCCTGCGAGATGTCGCCACTCTCAAAGTGGGAAAGTCCACCTTTGCTGAGGTTAAAGCGTTTGCCGCCAGGCACGCGGGCCAACCCGAGCCGGGTCGCGGAGCCTGTACTTACCAGGCATGCAGCTTCCAATTCCTGTATGAAAACAAGCCGCTCTCCTCTACATATCTCAAACTACCCTTTGATCTCATCAGCGGGGTCGAACTGAGAACGGGAGTTCCCTACGCTGCCCTCTTGGGTGCGCTCGACGTTAGGGACGGAGTTCTCGCCGAGCGTTACATCCACTACGTTAGATACTCGAAGCGGCCGTTTGCCTATAACGTCCGCGAAATAGTATCGGCAGAGAGTGACAGGACAGAAGCTCCTGCGAAGCGGCTTTTGGTGGGATTCAGTCGCATGAACGTCGACAGTGCGGGAGTACCTTCCGCGATCTCGATCGTGCTCTCGCCAGCGACAGGCCCGGACCAAAGGCGACGCGCCTACGCGGTGGATGTTTCCTGTTTATCCAGAATCTTCGGTTGTGCTGGCCCTTCGGCCATATTCCCGCCTTCTATACCTTATCGTAGCGACCCGTATCAAACGAATGCAGCCAATTGGTAGTCCGCAGACGGGCAGCTAGGCATAGCCGGGCGGGTGGGCGAGCCTTAATTCCAGCGAAGACGGGCGTTTCGGGTTTGCCTGCCTCCCTGCTTCCCTGCATCCTTGCATGTTCGTTCAATCCAGATACATCCACTGGTGCCAGGAGGCGGCGAGGTTCTGGCGGGGCTTCCGGCAGAGGTAGATCGTAAGCTCGCGTTCCTCGGGCAGCGCGTGTGCAGGGTTAACGCTCGCCATGGGCGTGACTTCCGCGAAGGCGTCGTTCAGCCTGGCTTCCGAAAAGCCGATGGCAATCACCGAATCGCCGGAATAGCCGCGCGGTCCCCAGAAGCCGTACTGATTGTGGCCGCTGATGGCGCGAGGCAGTCCGTACCGCGGACCGAAATAATCCACCGCGCCCGCTTCGCCATAGTTGTACGCGAGAATCGCGGTGGCCTTCTGCTCTTCGGGCGGTAAGGAATGGTACACGCGCGCAATGGCCTGCACCTGATCCTGCCAGCCGAACATATCCCCGAAGAGTTGCGGCAAGTCGGCTTGCGGAACATTTTCCACGTGAATGGCTTCCACGTCCCAGAAAGCGCAGTATTTTACAGCGGCCTCCACCGGAAGAATCGGCATGGCGAGCGGCGCCGCGATCAATCCGCCAATGACGAGCGGTGCGACAATGGCCGGTTTGAGCCACGCTCCGGCGCGCGGCAGCAGGCGCATTTCGACCCACACGGCCCCGCAGGCCAGCAACATGATGTACGCCGGAGCGAGATAGTAGATTTTGCCGTGGAGATAAATCATTTCCGCGAGCACGACGAGGTAGGCCCATCCGAGAACGGCAAACTTCTTCCCTTCTCGATCGAACAAGAAAAACCACAAGCCCGCAAGCCAGATCGGCGCGGCAAGGGGATGCGTCAGCAGCATTTGCTGCGCGATGTATTCCCAAGCCGGCACCGTGGCATACTTCGTGCCGATCACGGTGTGCAGCAGCGCGATGGTGGGCCAGCCGTTGCGCATCTCCCAAAGAAAATTCGGCAGAAAGAGCAGCAGGGAGATCGCCGCGCCGAGCCAAATCCACGCAGACGCGAACTGCCGCCGCGCGGGCGTGAACAGCAGTCCGATCGCGATGCCCGAGCCAAAGAACAACATCGAGTGTTTGTTCAGGATGCCGAGGCCTGCGGCCAGCCCGAACAAAACCCACAGGCGCTGGTCGCCGCCGTTGAGAATGCGCATCACGATTGCGGCGCAGAGCATCCAGAAGACGGGCTCGAAGGCGTTCATGGAAAGAAAATTGTCGAAGGTGAGGTAGATCGGCGCGAGCAAAACCGCGAGCGCTGCCAGGAACTGCGCGAACTTGCCGCCGCCGGCTTCGCGCGCGATCCAGCCCGCGAGCAGAACCTTGGCGGCTGCGGAAAGCGCGGGAAGAAATCGCAGCGCGAAGAGCGAATTCCCCAGCAGCGCGCGGCTGGCCCACGCGGCAACGGCGACTCCGGGCGCGTGGTCCACATAGCCCCAGGCCAGATGCTGTCCGCAGGCGGCGTAGTACAGCTCGTCGCGGAAATAGCCGTAACCGCCGTTGAACAGGAAATGGAAAAGAGTCGCCGTGACGGCGAGCGTGTAGACCCAGGCACTCATCACCGTGCGTCGCGCCGTGGAAAAAGCGGGGACGAATTCGCCGGCGGTCAGAGCTTGAGACACGGTTTCACGTTGTGCAAAACAACGAGCTGCGTATCCGAGTTGGCCTTGAGCAAAATCTCGAGAGCCGCACGCAAAAGCCCGGCGGCTTGGGATGCCTAATCGACCAGAGTCGCGGTCTTGATGTAATCCAGCTTGGGCCAGCCTTTTTTCAGATAGGGCGCGCCCTGTTTTTCGATCTGCTCCTGATCCGGCCCGCCGGCGTCGCCGTAAACGTCGTAGAGCATGTCGACGACGTTCATGCCCTGGCCGTCGACGGTTCCGAAGGGAGCAAAGCCCATTGCATCGAGGCGCTGATTGTCCTTCAAGCTGATGAACACCTGCGTCGTGCGCGTATCTGGGCCCGCGGTGGCGAACGTGAGGTAGCCGCGTTTGTTGGATTGCGTGACGGGATCATCCTTGATTTCGGTGTGCTTCCACGCGTGAGAAACTTTGGGATAGGAGCTGATGCCGAACTGCACGACGAATCCCGGCACAACGCGGAAAAACGCGGCGTTGTCATAGAAATGATGCTTCACTAGATTGTAAAAACGGTCCGCGCCAAGCGGCGCCCAGGCGCGCGTCACGGTGACGGTGAAAGCGCCGCGCGTGGTGTCGAAGCGCACTTGATATTTTTCCGGCGCCTTTTCGTTCAGGCGCGCGGGATGCAACAGGGACGGATCGTCGCCGTGCGGAACCGCCGTCGGCGCCGCATTTTTGGCTTCGGCGGCGGGAGCAGTCGAAGTCGCGGGAGGAGGCTGCGCGGGCGCGGATGCCTGCGGCTTCTCTGCCGGCTGCGATTCCGAAGACGGCTCCTTTTTACTGCAACCGGCCGCAAGCGCGGCGGTGAGCAGAATGCAGATGCTCCATCTTGCAAAACTCATCGTCACTTCCCTCCTGGGATTTCATCACGGAGAACGCCCCGCGGTCTAGTTCCTGGCGTTCAGCACCCTGCTGACGCGTTCGGCTTCGGCCATCACGCGAAGAGTATTTTCGCCGAGAATTTTTCTGACGTCGCTTTCGGAATAGCCTTTCGCGAGCAGCGCGTCGGTGATTTTCGGCAGCATGGTTGCGTCTTCCATGCCGTAAGGCATGTTGGCGCCGTCGAAATCGGAGCCGAGCCCCACGTGGTCCGCTCCGACAAGCTTCACGGCGTGATCGATGTGCTCGATGATTTTAGTCCACTCGACGCGGGGCAATTTGCCCGCGGCTACGTATTCGCGCGTGATTTTGTCGCCTTCGACCAACTGGCAGCCTTCATCGTCCTTGGGGCAGCGCTTGTCCACTTCGGCGGCGATGGACTTGTTGATTTCCGGATCGGCTTTTTCCGCATTGCGGAATTCCTGACTCAGGAATCCCACGTGGTAGTTGATCTGAATCACGCCGCCTTTCGCGGCGAGGTCCTTGATCATCTGGTCGGTCATGTCGCGGGGCGCGTCGCAAATGGCGCGGCAGGAAGAATGGCTGGCGATCATCGGGGCTTTGCTGACGGCAAGCGCATCGTAGAAAGTTTTGTCGCTGACGTGGGAAATATCCACGATGATGCCGAGGCGGTTCATTTCGCGGACCACGTCCTTGCCGAAGTCGGTGAGGCCGTTGTGCGCGGGCTTGTCCGTCGAGGAATCCGCCCACTCGTCGTTCACACTGTGCGTAAGCGTCATGTAGCGGACGCCGAGCGCCGCGTACGTGCGCAGGACGCCGAGATCGCTGGCGATCATGTGCCCGCCTTCGACGCCCATGAGCGCGGCGATCTTCCCTTCCCGATGCGCCGCGCGAACTTCTTCCGCGGTTCGGGCCAGGACCATTTCGTCGGGATGCTCCGCGACCTGCTGGCGGACCGCGTCAATCTGGTCCAAGGCGCGCTTTACGGCTTCAGGCCCGGTGATTGTGCCGGGCATCCAGATGGAAAAGAAAATCGCGCCCAGGCCGCCTTCTTTCATGCGCGGGATGTCGATGCTGCCGTCGTTGTGGCGTTTTCCCAGATCGAACTTGCCGCCGAGGAAGCGCTGGGTAGTGTCGTCGTGGGTATCCACGACGATCGAGGAGAAATGGAGCTTTTTCGCCCGCGCGGAAATCTCATTGGCGCGAAGCGATACGGAGAGCAACGCGACAGCGGGAAAACACACAGCGGCAAGCAGAAATGCGCGTATCATGCAGGCCCCCAGTTTTGATCAGCGAGATGCGCAGAGAATTTATCAGGAATCAGCCGAGCAGCCAACCCAGAAGAGCCTGTTTCCAGGCCTGGCGGTTCACTTCGGCGAGCGATTCAGTGAGAGGAATTTGCTTGGGGCAGGCTTTCACGCAGTTCTGCGCGTTGGCGCAATCCTGAATGCCGCCGGGCTCCATCAGCGCCTGCAGCCGCTCGCGGGCGTGCATGCCGCCGGTGGGATGCATGTTGAAGAGCCGCACCTGGCTGACAATGGCCGCGCCGACGAAGCGGTTGTTGTCGTTCACTTGCGGGCAGACTTCCAGGCAACTGCCGCAGGAGATGCACGTAGAGAGTTTGTAGGCTTTTTCTTGCGTCTCCGGCGCCATCCGCGGCCCTTCGCCGAGATCATAGGTGCCGTCGATGGGAACCCACGCTTTGACGCGTTTGAGGCTGTCGAACATGAATTGCCGGTCGACGGCGAGATCGCGAACCACGGGAAACTTGGAGAGCGGCTCGAGCCGGATGGGCTGTTCGAGCTTGTCGACGAGAGCGGAGCATGCCATTCGCGCTTTGCCATTGATCAGCATGGCGCAGGAGCCGCAAACTTCCTCGAGGCAGTTGGAGTCGTAGGACACCGGAGTGGTTTTTTTGCCGTCGCGGGCGACGGGATTTTCGGCGATGTCGCGCAGGCAAATAATCACGTTCATGGAAGGGCGCCAGTTCAGGGCGAATTCCTCCCAATGGGGCGCGGCGCTGGGGCTGGCCT
>Ga0079221_10000483_pt1 | contig 11188 bp, 7 predicted proteins | sample GAAS200_FD_75069 | JGI IMG/M metagenome (GOLD analysis project Ga0079221, IMG submission 75069) | Agricultural soil microbial communities from Georgia to study Nitrogen management - GA AS200 | ecosystem: Environmental > Terrestrial > Soil > Agricultural land | place: USA: Georgia | collected... | reverse complement strand
GCCGCGGTTCACGTGGTTCGACCTCAAGCGGTTCCACTTGCGCACATCTTCCGAGTTCACGCTGAAACGGTCCGCAATTCCCGCCAGCGTATCACCTCGCCGCACGCGGTAGCTCACCAGGAGCCGTTTGGTTTCCGATGCCGACTGCGTGGCGGGGATCGTAAGCTTCACGCCTGGCTCGAGCGCGGCGGTGCGCTCGATATTGTTGGCTTCGGCGATGGCCGCGGGCGTCACGCGGTATTTTTTTGCAATGGAGGCGAGCGTCTCGCCGAGTTCCACGCGGTGCCGCCGCCAGCTGATCCACTTGTCGGGGGGAATTGTCGCGATCTCCGCGGTGAACTTTTCTCCCGTGCCCTGGGGCAGGCGCAGCTCGAAGGAAGGATCGTCGGGAGTAGCACTACGCAGCAACGAAGGATTCAGCGAGCGCAATGTCTCGACGTCCACGTCAATGGTTTCGGCAACCAGCCGCAAATCGATCGGGCGGCCAGGTTTCACGACGTCGGTCGGGACCGGCGCCTCCGGGTCGGCTTGAATGCTGTAGTGCGCGGCGTCTTTGGCGATCAGCGTGAGTGCAATAATGATCGGCACGTAATTTTTCGTTTCGCGCGGCAGGACGTTGCGCTTGTACAACTCCCAGAAGTCCGCATATCCAGTGCGCTCAATACCTTTCTGCACGTTTCCGGGGCCGCAGTTGTACGCAGCCATGGCCAGATACCAGTCGCCAAAGAGTCCATAGAGATCGCGCAAATGTTGAGCCGCCGCGCGTGTGGCTTTTTCTGGATCTTGCCGCTCGTCAATCCACCAGTTGTGGCGCAGGCCGTACTGCTGCCCGCGATAGGCCACGAACTGCCAGATTCCCCGCGCTCCAGCGCGCGAAAGCGCCAGCGGCTGGAAGGCGCTCTCCGCCTGCGCCAGATAAATCAAATCCTGAGGAAGGCCTTCTTCCCGAAGCACGCGCGAAATCATGTCGCGATACTTTCCGCTGCGGCGCAGGCCGTTTTCGACGATGTCGCGCCCTTTGGGAGTCTGGAAGAAATTGAGAAACTGCAGTACTTCGTCGTTCACGGTCAGGGGCAAATCGTGGGATACACTTTTTGCGGCTTCTTCGGCGCGCTCTTTCGCCCGCGGATCGGCTGGGACTGCCACGGCCGCGACTTCGTCAATGGGGGCGGGAACTGCAGCTGCTTCTGTGGCCCCTTCTCCTCCGCGGAACGCTTGCAGTTCGTAGGCATACACCGTGTCCACTACGTGGTGAAACAACGCGCTCAGGGTCGGGTCCCTCTCGGGGTCATAGCCGCTTTCGAGCATCCAGTCCACGGCGTCGTCAAAATCCTTGCGCGCTGCTTCCAGGTGGCCGGCCTTGAAATTTTTTTCGCCGGAATCGAATTTCTCCTGGACTCTCTGGACCAAATAAGCCTTCCCCTCGGGAACCGGAGGCAACAAGGATCTCGGTTGCGGCCGCTTCGGATCGGTCAGAGGCAATGGCGCGAGAACGGGCGGGGCCTGCTGCTTTGCTTTCGAGTTGGTGGCCGCGGGCGTGGCGCTTTGAGCCATCTGGGACCCCGCAACTGGCGTGGCTGGAACGTGCGCTTGCACCGGCTTCCGGGCTGCGTCTTCGCAACCCAGGCCGATGGCGGTCATTACGATTGTGCCTACTGCCAGCAGAACCCGTCGCTTCATCTCTATTATGGTAAAGAGCGGGTCGCGCTCCGGTCAACGACTCTTATCCGCAAAGTTGCTAACGGTTTCGACCCTTGGCGCGTTGCGATAGACTCCCCGTGCGAGGTGGTTTATGTATATCCGTCTGCCGCTGTCCGCTAGGAAAACTTGTTGGAAGTACGCCATCTTTTCTCTCTGGACTCTCTTTTGTGCGGCGGCGCTTCCGGCTCAGCAAAAGAGTTTTTCGCAGGAAAAACGGCTGGCCATCGAAAAAGCGGTCGCCAGTTTCATGGCGGAAAACAGCGTCCCGGGGCTCTCCGCTGCGGTCGTTCTCGAAGGAGAACCTCGCTGGTCCGAGGGTTTCGGTATGGCCGATCTTGAGAATTATTCTCCCGCCACATCTTCGACGCTTTTTCGACTCGGGTCCATCTCCAAACCCATCTCCGCCACTGCGGTCCTTCAGCTCTGGGAACGCGGCAAGCTGGACCTAGACGCCCCGGTGCAAAAATACTGCCCAGAGTTCCCGCAGAAGGAATCGCCCATCACTACGCGGCAGTTGCTCGGGCATCTCGGAGGAATCCGCCATTACAGCCCCGACGGAAAGGGCGACGTCCCCGAGGATAGCGCCCGGCATTTCTCAAGCATGAAGGAGTCGCTGCAGCTCTTTGCGAACGACCCTTTGGTCGCTAAACCCGGCACGAAGTTCAATTACTCGACTTACGGGTACACCCTGATTGGTTGTGTTTTCGAGGGGGCGGCCTCAGAAAAATTCACGGATTATCTGCGCAAAAACGTTTTCGAGCCTGCGGGGATGGGCCAGACCCGCGACGACGACTCCCTTACAGTGATCCCCCACCGCACGCGTTGGTATCACAAAGACAAATCCAGCATCGTCCGCAACGCCGGGGTCCTCGATTCCAGCTACAAGATTCCCGGCGGTGGAATCATTTCGTCCGCGGATGACATGGCCAAGTTCGAAGCCGCCATCCTGGCCGACAAGCTTCTCAAACGTGCCACGAGAGACCTTATGTGGACTTCTCTAAAGACGGCGGACGGAAAAGAAACTGGCTACGGGCTTGGCTGGGGCACCATGGACAAGTTTGGCTTGCACATTCTCGCTCACACGGGCGGGCAGCAAGGCACCAGCACGGCCTTCGCCGTGGTCCCAAGCCGGAACGCTGGCGTCGTGGTGCTCTGCAATATCGACGACGTAGATGTAGACCAGCTTGCGATGCAAATCCTGCGTATTTCACTCGAGATTTCCGACGGTACGCCCTAGAACCTGATTTCACCGCAGCTGGCGCAAGGAGCTACGGCCAGTTTGCATAGATGGTGTCAATCGGGCCGCCAAACCAGTATTTATAGAAACCTTCATCGCAAGGATTCAAGTAGGGACCGTAGGCTTTCTCAAAATGCCGGCCGAAATGTGGCCGCCGCCCATCGGCGTCGCAGAAGGGATATTCCTCCGAAAGGTTCCAGGAGCTGAAAACCCGCCCGGACTTCTTCATTATGGCGGGATCGGCGGCGAGACAGGCAATGGCGCGCCCGGCATACAAGGGTGTCTCCGATTCCGCATAGTCCGGCACTTTCTTTATCGCATCGCGCCAATTCGCTTCCGTGACTCCGAAGCGCTCGAGCATCACCTCGGATCGGAGAAAGCCCGGAGTCAAGGCAATCGCCGCCACATTCTTTCTGCGCAGCTCGCGGGCCATGGCAAACGCTTGCCGGATGATTGTGGTCTTGATCATGTCAAAAAAAAGGTGGCCCCGGTAAGTGAATGTTTCCCCATCGCCAATTTCGACAATCAATCCGCTTCCCGTTTTGTTCTTAGCCGCGGTCTCGATCAGTAGGGGCGCGGCAAAATGGCTGGTGATGATGTGGGTATGCACCGCATTGCGAAACATCGCGAAACCTTTGTCCAGGTCCGCTTTCCAGAACGTCTTTCCAAACTCATGTTCCGCGCTTTCCGAGATGTCGTTCACCAGCAGGTTCAGTCCGCCTTGTTCGCGCCGGATCCTGGCGATCAGTTTTTCCACTTTGTCCGGCTCCAAATGGTCGACTACCACCGGTATGCCCTTTCCGCCCCGAGCGCTCACCATCTCCGCGGTTTCTTCGATCGTCTCCGGACGCCCTTTGTAATAGTCGGCGGGAAAGGCTTGCTTTGCTTTTGCGGAACCGGGCCGCGGCTTTTGCGAACGCGTCGCCTTTTTAGTGCGCGCGCTGCGGCCCGTGCAGTATACGGTTGCCCCGGCTTCGCCGAGCGCAAGCGCGATGCCGCGCCCCACGCCGCGTGTGGCTCCCGCCACAAGTGCTACCCGGCCCTTCAGGTCCGGCGGCTGGTAAGGAGAGTCTGCGGGTTTCATAGTTCACCTCGGGGAAGAGCGATGCCCAATAATAAATGACGATTCATTAAGGTCAAGTGGAAAATGAACGGCCATTCAGTTATTCTGGCAGATGCCTGCTGTAGGAGGATCTTGCGGGTCCGCTGCAAGGCCCTTGAACTCATGCCTCGTCCTCGCGAAACATCCGACGAAGAAATCCTGGCCGCCACCGGACGGGCTATGCAACGGTATGGCCCCGCGCAACTCACGCTGGCCCACGTGGCCAAGGAAGCCGGAGTGGTTCCCGCAACCCTGATCCAGCGATTCGGTACCAAGCGCGGTTTGCTGCTCGCCGCATGCAGCACAGCTCCTGGCAGCGTCCCACAGCAGTTCGCTGCCGCGCGTGAAAAGTACAAGTCTCCCTTAAAGACCCTGATCGAGCTCTATATCGAGTGCAGCAGCTTCGCCGCGACCCCCGAGTCCATGGTGAACGGCCTGGCCTATCTTCAAAACGACCTCACTGATCCCGAGTTCCACGCCATCACCCTCGCGCAGTTCGAGGCATGCCGAGCGGAAACGCGCAAGCTGCTCGACGAAGCTGTGGCCGCACGCGAATTGGTGAAGTGCGACACCACCGAACTCGCCCGCTTAATTCAGCAGGTCAACGGCGGGTCCATGCTGGACTGGGCCGTTTTCCGCGAAGGCTCGCTTGCGTCCTGGCTCCGTCGCGATCTGGAAGCTCTAATTAAGCCCTACCGGCGGTCGCGCAAGACCTAACACAGGGGACCGCTGCACGGTTCCAATAACGCAACCGTCACCGCCAAGAAAAAACTATTGGTAATTTACCCTAATCCGTGTTATTCTGTTTTTGCGTTTGTTGCTCTTGTATCGCCTTTGGGTAAGAAAGCGGTCGCAAGGTCACACTTGCGGCCATTTTTTTGCGCGGTTGGCTGCTTTGCAGCCGGCCGAGCGAAGCTTGAAGACGGCCGCGGCTCTCTTGAGGGGCTCGGGACTTGAGGCATCAGATAGCTTTTAGAAGTGCTCAGCCGTGACCCGGCTGACAGAAACGAGTAAATGCAGTGAATAAAGAACAGGGTACCGTGAAGTGGTTTAATGCCAGCAAGGGCTTTGGATTCATCCAGCGCCAGAGCGGTGAGGACGTTTTCGTCCATTTCTCCGCTATCGTGGCTGATGGCTACAAGACTCTCAATGACGGCCAAGCGGTTGAATTCGAAGTGACCAAGGGTCCGAAAGGACTGCAGGCCACCAACGTACAGCCCCTCTAATCTTCATAAGGAACAAAAGTGGGCGGCGCGCTTCGGCACGCCGCCCTTTTTGTATTTATTGACGAAGATCCACAACGATTCCGCCCGCTCTTACTGTAGTGCCGGCTCGGCCACTTCCACGGTCCTTCTGGTCGAGCGGTCCTTCAGGAATCCGCGGGCCGCAAGCAATTCCGCGTTTAATAATGCCGCTCCCGCCGCCCCTCGCACCAGGTTGTGCGATAGCAAAGTCAGCTTTACGTCGTGCAGCGGACATTCCCGAATTCGGCCCACGACGGCGGCCATTCCGTCTCCAGCGTCGACGTCGCGCCGCGGCTGCGGCCGGTTTTCTTCATCGACAACAACGACAGGGTGAAGTAGCGCCGTCGGAAGGGAGGCCAGCTCCTCGTCTACTTCAAACGTTTGCAGCGCTTCGCGCACTTCGTCGAGCGATGCGATCTTTTTCAGCCCTAAAGAGACGCATTCGAGGTGGCCGTCCAGCACAGGTACACGATTGCAGTGCGCGCTGATGCCCAATCCCGCCTCGATAAACCTCGCGCCATCCCACTTGCCTAGCAACTTCTGTGGTTCCGCTTCCATCTTTTCTTCTTCGCCGCTGATGAACGGCACCACGTTCCCCTGAATATCCATCGACGCCACGCCGGGATACCCCGCCCCGGAAATGGCCTGCAGCGTCACGACGAAAATCCTCTCCAGCCCAAACGCGTCCGCCAGCGGCTTCAGAACCAGCACGAGCCCGGCCGTCGAGCAGTTCGGGTTGGTCACGATAAACCCGGTGTCGTAGCCGCGATTCTTCTGTTGCACCGGAATCGCGTCCAAATGCGAGGCATTCACCTCGGGGATCAGCAGCGGCACATCCGCATCCATGCGGTGATTCTTCGAATTGCTGACCACCGGGTAGCCCGCGCGCGCGAAGTCTTCTTCTACCGGCCCAGCAACAGAAGAATCCAGCGCGGAGAAAACAAAATCACAGTTGAGTGTTGGATCAACTCCCTTAACGACCAGGTCGCGCGCCCCAGCGGGAATGGGGGTCTCCAAGTGCCAGCGGACCGCCTCGGCGTAGGTCCTCCCCGAAGACCGCTCTGACGCCGCAACTTCGGTCAGCTCGAACCAGGGATGGTTTGAGAGCAACTTCACCAATCGCTGACCCACGATGCCGGTCGCGCCAAGAGCCCCGGCCCGCCACTTCTTCTTCACGCTCCTAACGCGCTTTTGCTCGCTCGGATCCATCTCCATCTCTCCGTTCCTCTCATCTTGAATTTGTAAATTCACGAGGCGCCTCCCTGTGCCAAGGGCGGAAGCGCATCGGGAAATTCGTTCGGAGGCCCAATGCGCGTCCCGCGCGCTTGCGGATTGAACGTATTCCGCACCCACACCACCATTTCGCTTTCCGCGGCCAAAGGCAGCACCTTGGGGTGCAGCACTTTTGCGCCGCTTGCTGCCAGTGCGAGCGCCTCGTCATAACTCAGTTCATGCAGCAGCCGCGCTTCCGCCGATTCCTGCGGATTCGCCGTGTATATGCCGTCCACATCGGTCCAAACTACCAGCTCGTCGGCATCCACCACGTTTGCCACGATCGCTCCGGAGAAATCCGAGCTGTTGCGGCCCAGCGTGGTAATTCGTCCGTCGGGCGTCGCTCCAATAAAGCCGGTCACCACCGGTACGACCCCTTCCTTCAAAAGGGGCAAGAGAATTCTTCGGCCGCGCAGGTTGGTTTGTTCCAGATGGGGCTGAGCGTCACGGAAGGTATCGCAGGTCAACACGAAGTCCGATGAACTCACCGGGACGGATGCAACTTCCAGTTTTTGCAGCGCGGCCGCAAACAGCCGGGCACTGAACCGCTCCCCAAACGAAGCTAGCCGGTCGGAAAACTCAGCACTTGCTGCGCCTTGGTCCCGGGCCAGAACTTCGTGCAGCAGATCGCATCCAAGGAGCTGCAACTCATGGCGCACGCGGCGATTCGTCTCTTCATCCAGCCGCAAATCCCGTAACACATCCAGGTGCAGATCGAGGACAACTTCCGCTTCCCGCCGGGCATGAGGCAGCTTGCCTGCCGCCAACGCCTTTTCAATGGACAGGAGATGGTCCGTCACGCCTTTCATTGCGGAGACGACGACAGCTACTCGCGATACTTCGGCCGCTTCCCGCACCAGCATCGCTGCATGGAGCATGCGCTCGGCTCCCAGCAGGGAGCTGCCGCCAAACTTGAACGCCACTGTGCTGGTATGACTCTTACCGACCCCGCCGCGATGAAGTGTCTCGCCTGGCCTTGCGGCGGGGCGCCGTTCTGCTGCTTCTTCCTGATTCATGACCTGCGCTCCTGTTTGATCCCAAGTCCGGCGGTTGGAGCGTCTCTGGAGGGGGCTTAAAAGAAGAAACCCACCGCCAGGTTCGCTTCCGGCGGTGGGTTGGAAACTTTTGTTAGCTTGCTAGCTGTTTCTCCCATCGCCCGAAGCGGTCATAATCTTCTTAGTCGTAGTCGAGGTAATCGACATGGACGACTTGGAGGTAATTCGCTTCTTGGCGATGGACATCATCACGAATCCAGACTACCACGTCTTTCCCCAGAAAAAAAGCCCATTTTTTGCGAGGCTCTTTACCGACACGCGCCCCTATCAATCTCGTTGTTCGCACCCGAATAAATTTACATTCACAATGGCTGCAGCATGCCGAGAATGGTCAGTCCGGCCACCGACGCAACGTCCACTGTCTCTTTATGTTGACAAGGGTTCGCGAACGCCACGGTGTTTCTTCTTGACAATCTTGCCGCAGGCGTACATCTTGGTTGGCTTTGTGCCCTCTTCCATTTAAGACTGTGGAAGGAACGAGCGAATAAACGCAAAAATGACCAAGGTTCGGCTCTGTTTCCATGATCGCTGCTTTGACGGCACGGCTTCCGCCGCTCTCTTTTACCGTTTTTATCGGGAGAAGTTTGATAAGAGCGCAGAATTTCAATTCACGGGTATGACCCACCGCGCCGCGCAACCCTGGGAAGACGGCATCTTCGACGGCGATGAAAACGTCGTCGTGGACTTCAAATACTCGAACTCGTCGAAAGTGACCTGGTGGTTCGACCATCACCAGAGCGCGTTTTTGACTCCCGCCGACGCCGAACAATTCAACAAGCAGACGCGCGAGCACATGTTTTACCAGCCCGATTACAAGTCCTGCACCAAGCTGATCGCCACGGTAACGAAAGAAAAGTTTGGCTTCGATATCGCGCCGCTGGCAGATTTGATTCATTGGGGCGACATCATTGATGGCGCACAGTATCCAACGCCGCAAGCCGCCGTGGAATTGACCGAGCCTGCCACGCAACTCGCCCTGGTGATTGAGGCGGCGCCCGAGAATGGCCTGCCCGCGCAAATCGTTCCTGACCTGGCCTACCGCCCGCTCGGCGAAATGGTCAAGCTGCCGCTGGTCGCCAAACACCTGGGGCCGCTGCTCGAACGGCATCGCAAGTCCATTGACATTCTGCGTCAGCGCATCGACGCGCGCGACGGCGTGATTTTCTTTGATGTCAGCGATTTGGATCTGGAAGGCTACAACAAGTTCATTCCGTACTTGCTCCATCCCGAATGCGTTTATTCGGTAAGCGTGAGCGCTTCCCCAGTGCGTGCTAAAGTTTCACTTGGAACCAATCCCTGGAACCAAGCGACTGCAAATCAGAATCTGGCTTCTCTTGCCGAAAAGCATGGCGGGGGCGGGCATCCGCGCGTTTCCGCGATTTCATTCGACCCTGGAAATCTCGCGCATGCGCGCGAAGTGGCACGCGACTTGGCCGCCACGCTGCGCCGAAAATAGCGCCTGATTTTGCGATTTTCGCGCTCTTCAGCGCATCGACAAATTCTCGCCTCCCATGTAAAATTCTTGAATCCCCCGTGGACCGGTAGCTCAATGGTAGAGCAGCTGACTCTTAATCAGCGGGTTGGAGGTTCGAGTCCTCCCCGGTTCACCAACTGTTGTCTTCCTGCATTGTTCTAACACTTAGAGAGGGAAACCGTAGATGGCCTCGCCAATGACTACTCGTATCTCAACGCGACCATCGGATCGACATTTGTCGCACGTCTGGCAGGAATTAAACAGGCAGCAAGTGCAACCAAAACCAGCAAAGCACTGACGACTACAATTGTGATTGGGTCATACACGCTGACGTCATACAACATAGACTTCAAGTAGTGGGTCACGCCAAGCGCTGCTCCAATGCCGGCAACGGCACCCACGAGCGCAAGCAAGAGCCCCTGCTTCACCACAAGCCGAAGAACATCACCTCTTTGCGCGCCAAGCGCTGAGCGAATGCCGATTTCGCGCGTGCGCCGCGCGATTTCATACGCCAACAAACCGTAAAGCCCGATACACGCCAGCGTAAGCGCCAGCAAGCCAAAGAAGCTCGATAGACGTGCCACAAGCCGCTCCTGAAAAAGAAGCCGGTCGATTTGCTGCGATTCCGTAGTGACGTCGCGGAGTGGCAGATTTGGATCGATTTGAGCAACGGTTTTGCGAATCACGGGAACCAAAGCCAGTGGATCACCCGCCGTGCGCACCTCGAATGCCGCGCCGCCAAAAGCGGCGCTCTGCGGCGTGAACATCATCGGGCTTACTTCGCGCCGCAGGTCGTTGTATTTTGTGTCGCGAACCACGCCGACGATTTCGTAGCCCGGACTTGCAGGCCCGTCCTGGCTTGCATCGGATTGGCCGAAGCGCTTTCCTATAGGGTTCTCTTTCCCGAGAAACTTAGCCACAAACGCCTGGTCCACAATCACAGGCGTCGGTACCGTAGGCGGCACCGAACGGTTAGCCAAACTTGCGAACGCATTGGCGGCAATCTCATAGTCGGGGGCGGCGAAATTGCGGCCGGCAACAAAAGGAATCTGCATGGTGCTGAAAAAACTCGGACCGATCTCCAGCACATCAGATTCTGACTGACGATCTTGGGGGGTTCCTGGCCAGTGGAACATCGTGGCCATCAGCGAGCCACTCAGCAGCGGCACCATAGAATAGCTTGCCGACTTCACGCCGGGCGTTTCCGCAAGGCGGCCCTGCAAATCGCGGTAAAAGCTGCCGATCTGCGCATCCTTATAGCCTGCAAGTGATGGGTTGATTCCCAAAATCACGAGATTGTGAGAATCGAAGCCCACATCGATGCTGCGCAGGTTTTGCAGCGTTCGCACCAGCAATCCCGCGCCGACCAGCACCACAATGGCCAGCGCCACTTGCGTCACCACCAGCGCGTTGCCGATACTGAACTTCCTCGCACGGCCGCGAGAAATCTTCGTCGAAGCGCTGAATCCTTCCTTCAATGCAGGAGTTACATCTACGCGGACGCTGCGAAAAGCGGGCGCAAGGCCGAACAGGATTCCTGTGAAAAGTGAAAGTGCAACGGTGAATCCCAGCACGCGAAGATCGAGACCGGTCGCGAAAGTCAGCGGCCGCGGCTGGTTGTTCGATACGAACGAAACAATCGCGTGCGAGCCCCACGATGCAAAGACAATTCCCAAAATGCCGCCGGTCGCCGCGAGAAGCAAGCTTTCCGTCAAAAGCTGCCGCACGATTCGCATTCGCCCAGCACCGAGCGCTAGGCGCAAGGCCATTTCCTTCTGCCGCGCTGCCGCGCGAGCCAGCATCAGGCCCGCGACGTTCGAGCAGGCAATCAACAAAATAATTCCCACGGCGGACATCAGAACATACAACGGGTTCTCAAACCGCCCACGCGATCCCGTCAATCCGGTTTGCGCGTTGATGAGCGTAACGGTCGGCTCGTCGTCCGGCTTCGAGAGCGTCCTCGGTTCGTTCGCCGCGTTCGGGGGCGTCTGACCTTGTGCAACCGGAGCAGACGGAGCCTGCGCTCTGGCGGGTCCCGGACCCCCACCAGCCGGAGGCATAGGCCCGCCAACCACCACAGTGTTTTGCGCGCCCGCACCGGGT
>Ga0079221_10000482_pt1 | contig 11196 bp, 7 predicted proteins | sample GAAS200_FD_75069 | JGI IMG/M metagenome (GOLD analysis project Ga0079221, IMG submission 75069) | Agricultural soil microbial communities from Georgia to study Nitrogen management - GA AS200 | ecosystem: Environmental > Terrestrial > Soil > Agricultural land | place: USA: Georgia | collected... | reverse complement strand
CTCGACACAGCCTCGGGGATGCTATACATCCCAACGGGAAATCCGGGACCCGATTTTGTCCCGGATTACCGGCCGGGCGCGAATCTGTTCACATGTTCGGTGGTCAGGCTGGACGCAAAAACCGGAGCACTTCGAGGCTACCATCAGTTTACCCCTCATGATTTCCATGATTGGGATGTGGCGGCCAGTCCTATCCTGTTGACCACCAGGGCAGGAAAGAAAATGGTTGTGGTTGGCAGCAAAGATGGATATCTCTACAGCCTCGACCCGGAACTCAACTCCGTTGCTTACAAGATTCCCGTAACGACTATCGAAAACGTGGATGCTCCGATAACCACGCAAGGTACGCGTTTTTGTCCGGGCACAGCGGGCGGAGTGAACTGGTACGGCCCTGCATACGCCCCTCCGACAAATACGATTTTCGTGAACTCGGTGGACTGGTGCAGCACCATCAAGCTCGGTGACGCCGAGTCCTTAGAATTCGTGCCGGGCAAACCGTTTATCGGATCGTCGAATGCTTTTGGCGACGGGGACGCGAAGAAAATAGGTTGGCTTACGGCGGTTGATGCCGACAGCGGTAAAGTCTTGTGGAAGTATCAGAGCTCGCTGCCGCTGGTGGCGAGCATCACACCGACGGCGAGTGGTCTCGTGTTCACGGCCGACTTGGAGGGAAACCTCCTTGCCTTCCAGGCCCACACGGGGAAAATCCTGTTCCGCAGCAAAGTAGGCGGTCCGGTCGGAGGTGGTGTGCTCACATACATGGTTGAGGGAAAACAGTATGTGGCGATCGCAGCGGGAATGAAAAACTGGATCTTGCAGACCGAGTCAGGCCCCGCGTCGGTCGTCATTTATGCGCTGCCGTCGGCCACTGGATCCGGTGATGGGAAATGAAGCCCTCGGTCAACTTGCGACCCTCGGCCAACAGCTTCATCCGGAATCTGTTGGTCGGGGACGAGTTCGGCTCGATTCTCCAGAGACGTGTGGCGCGCTCGATCGTCCCCTGTGTCCTCGCAATGATATCGGTGCTCGGGGAGGTTGCGTGTTCCAGAGCTCCCGGTACTGTACGGCCTTCTTCCTTCGCGCCGACGACGATGCCTCGCGTCGGGACGGTGGACGAACGCTTTGAGTCCTACAACATCGAAATGGTGGAAGTTATCGGCGGGCGGTTTTGGAAACCGTATTTAGGTTCCGGAGCAGCTGACAGCAAAGCGCAACCGGCCGCACAACAGAAAGACTTCACTCCTGCCGGCATCGATCCGAATCTCTATCAATACCGAGCACCGATCGACCTTTCGAATCCGCGATTGGTGAAACTCGCGGCGGCCCTGGGTCCCGCGTATGTCCGGGTAAGCGGCACATGGGCCAATTCAGCTTACTTTCAGGATTCGGACAACCCGGGTGCGGCCAACGCACCGTCGGGTTTCAGCGGGGTCTTGACGCGTAAGGAATGGAAGGGGGTTGTTGATTTTTCTCATGCCGTGGGTGCGGAAATCGTCACATCCGTGGCCACGGCCGCAGGGCCGCGTGACGCTCACGGCGTATGGAGTTCTGAACAGGCGCGACGACTATTCGAGTACACGAAGTCTGTTGGAGGACGAATCGCGGCCGCCGAATTTATGAATGAGCCGACGTACGCGGCGATGGGCGGTGTTCCCAAAGGCTACGATGCCGCAGCCTACGGGCGCGATATCCAAGTGTTTCGCGCATTCCTTCAGAAGACCGCGCCAGGCACAGTATTTCTCGGTCCTGGTTCTGTTGGCGAGGGCCCATTCGCGATCCCTATGGGCAGCGGAGTGCTGAAATCCGAAGACCTGCTCCGCGCGACCGGCCCGGTCTTCGATGTGTTCTCCTATCATCTTTATCCTTCAGTTTCGCAGCGGTGCGCTAGCGTGGGCGCGTCATCGCAAACAACGGCGGCGGCGGCGCTTTCGCAGGAGTGGCTCTCCCGACCAGAGAAGATTGGTGCATTTTACGCGGACCTTCGAGACAAGTTCGAGCCGAGCAAATCGCTTTGGATCACGGAAACGGCGGATGCAGCTTGCGGAGGAAATCCGTGGGCTTCGAGTTTTTTGGACACGTTCCGGTACCTCATTCAACATGCAAGCCTCGCCCGGGACGGCGTGAAAGTGATCATGCACAACACGCTAGCTTCGAGTGACTACGGGTTACTAGACGAGAGCACATTTACACCGCGACCGAACTATTGGGCAGCTGTGCTGTGGCGAAGATTGATGGGTACGACCGTACTCGATCCAGGCCCGTCACCAACACCAAATGTCTATTTTTATGCGCACTGTTTACGGAACCAACCAGGCGGCGTGACGCTGCTGGTTATCAATGCAGGCCACCAACGCGCTCAGGACATCACTTTGCCGTCCGACGGGGAGCGCTACACCCTGACGGCCAGCCAGCTTCAGGACACATCGGTACAACTCAACGGAAGCACGCTCCAACTAAACAGTGACGGCGACCTGCCGCAGGTCTCGGGTGAACCAACGCCCGCGGGCCGCGTGAGCTTTGCGCCCGTCAGCATTACATTCCTGACGATATCCAATGCCAGCAACAGCGTTTGCCAATAGCTGGTTGTGTACTGAAAGTTCCAACGGAGGGGCGCGATCGCCTTTAGCAGTTGGCGTCGACGTTGCAACATGTTAAAGGGAGTTTGCTATGAAAGTGGCGCTCATCGGCACCCGTGGACGAGTGGGATCGAGATTGGCGACGGAACTGCTATCACGGGGCCACACCGTGACCGGGATTGGTCGCAGCCCGGTAAAGGTCGACCCTCGTCCCGGCGTGACTATGAAGCAAGGAGACGCCACACAGCCCTCAATACTCGCGCCTCTCATCGTGGGCCACGACGCGATCTTGAGCGCCTCGCGATTTCAGACATCGGACGCAAACGCGTTGATCACTGCTGTAAAGAAGGCCGGCGTTAAGCGTCTTCTGGTGGTGGGCGGAGCGGGAAGCCTGGAAGCCTCGCCTGGTAAGATGCTTGTCGACACGCCAGACTTCCCCGAAGCCTACAAGGTGGAAGCTCGCGCGGGTGTCAAGTTTCTGGATACGCTACGCAATGAAAAGGATCTCGATTGGACATATCTCTCGCCTTCGGCGGACTTCTCGCCCGGCGTGCGCACGGGAAAGTTCCGCATCGGTGGAGACCGGCTCCTCTGCGATCGAAAAGGCAAGAGCTGGATTTCCATGGAGGATTTTGCCATCGCCATGGTGGATGAGTTGGAGCACCCGAAACATAGTCGGCAGCGGTTTACGGTTGGCTACTAACATCTAGGGAGGACCTGCAATGGCCGATCAGCTAGAAGAGAAACAAACGGAATGTCCTAGCCTTTAGGGCACGGAAGCATGCACGCTGTTGTGACGGCATGGGTCGAGAGCTGCTTTATTGGATCGAAGTGTTGAGTCAGCAGTGCCGACGGTTCGCGAGTTCGGTGGCAAGAGGCCACTGGACGCGAAGTGAGTCGGCAGGGCATAAACGAGGACATCATGAGTACTACTGCGGCGTCGCCTGGTTCAGCCAACCCGAATGGGTCAAGTCAGCCTTTATCCTCCGAAGAGTTGAGCAAAATGCACGCATACTGGCGTGCGGGAAACTATGTATCAGCGGGGCAGATTTATTTGTGCGCCAATCCACTGTTGCGCGAGCCGCTCAAGATCGAACATATCAAGACACGATTGCTCGGGCACTGGGGCACGACGCCCGGCTTAAATTTCATTTACGTCCATCTAAATCGTCTAATCAGGATGCGCGATCTGAACGTCATCTACATTACCGGCCCCGGCCATGGCGGGCCGGCTCTGGTCGCGAATACCTATCTGGAAGGCACCTACAGCGAATTTTATCCCAACATCCCGCAAAACGAAGCAGGCATGCGGAAACTGTTCAAGCAGTTTTCGTTTCCGGGCGGAATTCCGAGCCACGTCGCGCCGGAAACGCCTGGGTCCATCCACGAGGGAGGGGAACTAGGCTATTCGATTGCGCATGCCTATGGCGCGGCCTTCGACAACCCCGAGTTGCTGGTCTGCTGCATCGTCGGCGACGGTGAATCGGAGACGGGACCCCTGGCAGGAAGCTGGCATTCGAACAAGTTTCTGAATCCTGCGCGCGATGGCGCGGTGTTGCCGATCCTTCATCTGAACGGCTACAAAATCGCCAACCCCACTGTGCCTGGTCGCATGACCGACGATGATCTCGTAAAGCTTTACACCGGGTATGGATACAAGCCCTTGTTTGTCGAAGGCAACGAGCCCGCAAAAGTTCATCAGCAGATGGCGCACACGCTCGACGTGGTTGTGGATGAGATTCAGGCGATTCAAAAGTGCGCGCGGGAAAGAAAAACGACGGGGATGCCCGCGTGGCCGATGATCATCCTGCGCACGCCGAAGGGTTGGACAGGGCCCAAGGTTGTGGACGGCAAGCCGGTTGAAGGAACGTGGCGCGCGCATCAGGTGCCCGTCGCCGATTTTGCCGGCCATCCCGAGCATTTGAAAATACTGGAAGACTGGCTTCGCAGTTACAAACCCGAGGAGCTTTTCGATGAGGAAGGGACTCTCATTCAGGAATTGAAAGACCTTTCTCCTAAGGGCAACCGCCGCATGGGAGCGAATCCGCACGCCAACGGCGGCCTTTTGTTGCGTGATCTGGTGATGCCGGATTTTCGTGGCTATGCCGTGGATGTGTCAAAGCCGGGAACCGTCGGCGCGGAAGCGACACGTGAACTGGGAAAATTTCTGCGCGACGTGATGAAAGCAAACCAAGCCACAAGTACCTTTCGGGTGTTCGGGCCGGACGAGACCGCGTCGAATCGGCTTGACGCAATCTACGAAGCCACACCGAAAGTGTTCATGGAAAAGCTTCTCGCTACGGACGAAAATCTCTCGCCGGAAGGGCGAGTGATGGAAGTTCTGAGCGAGCACTTGTGCCAGGGATGGCTCGAGGGTTATCTACTGACGGGCCGGCACGGATTCTTCTCCTGCTACGAAGCCTTCGTCCATATTGTGGATTCGATGTTCAACCAGCACGCGAAGTGGCTGAAAGTGACCCGCGACATTCGCTGGCGCCGTCCCATCGCCTCATTGAACTACTTGCTGACGTCCCATGTCTGGCGCCAAGACCATAACGGATTTACGCACCAAGATCCGGGTTTCATAGATGTGGTCGTCAATAAAAAAGCGGATCTGGTTCGCGTGTATCTTCCGCCGGATGCGAATACTCTGTTGTCCGTCGCAAATCATTGCTTACGCAGCCGCCACTACGTCAACGTGATCGTTGCTGGCAAGCAGCCAGCGCTGCAATATCTCACCATGAACGCGGCGATCGAGCATTGCACCGCTGGAATTGGGATCTGGGATTGGGCATGCACGGACAAGGGCAGTGAGCCTGATGTAGTGATGGCCTGTGCGGGAGATGTCCCTACCCTCGAGACGCTGGCAGCTGTCGATCTGCTGCGGCAGCATTTTCCTGACATTAAGGTCCGTGTCGTCAACGTGGTGGATCTAATGACATTGCAGACGCCCGGTGAGCATCCGCACGGGATATCCGATCGCGATTTCGATTCCATGTTCACGACCGACAAGCCAGTAATTTTTGCCTACCACGGCTATCCAACGCTGATTCACCGGCTTACCTATCGCCGAAAAAACCACGGAAATCTTCACGTTCACGGCTACAAAGAAGAGGGAACCATCACCACGCCGTTCGATATGACCGTGCTCAACGAGCTCGACCGGTTTCATCTCGCTGGAGATGCTGTTGATCGTGTGCCGCGCTTGCAGCGGGTCAGCGCGCATTTTCAACACAACCTGCGGGTCAGGCTCTCTCAACACAAGCAATACATTTACGAACACGGCGATGACTTACCCGAAATCCGCGATTGGAAATGGCCGTATTAGACTGTGAAAATCCTGGTTCTTAACTCGGGGTCCAGCAGCCAAAAGAGCAGTCTGTACGAAATCCGCAATCGCTTACCCGAAATTCCACCGAAACCTGATTGGACGGGAAAGATCGAGTGGGACGGCGACCATGCGGAATTGCAGGTCGTGACGGCAGAAGGCAAAAGGGTGAAGCACGCACTCGCGGTGGGGTCGCGTCGCGTGGCGACGGACCATTTGTTGAACTCCTTGTGCAGCGGTCAGGCGCGTGTCCTTGGTGATGTTTCGGAAATCGACATCGTGGGTCACCGGATTGTAAACGGCGGAAGCGAATACAGGGAGCCAACCTTCGTCACGGCGGAGGTACAGACCGCCATCGCACGCATGGCGGAATTTGCGCCGATTCATAACCGAGCCGAGTTAGAAGGCATTGAAATCATCTCGCACAAACTTGGATCCGTGCCGCAAGTGGCCGTGTTTGACACCGGCTTTTACAGTCATCTGCCGGAAGCCGCCTTCGTCTACCCGGGACCCTACGCCTGGCTTGCCCAAGGGATCCGTCGATATGGATTTCACGGAATCAACCATCAATATTGTGCCGAGCGCGCTGCGCAATTACTTGGCAAGGATTTGCAATTACTGAAACTCGTGACGTGCCATCTGGGAAACGGCTGTTCGCTGGCCGCCATTCGCGGTGGGCAGAGCGTAGACACCACGATGGGATTCACCCCGCTAGAAGGCCTGATGATGGGAACGAGGTCGGGCTCGGTGGATCCGGGGATCTTGACTTACTTGATGCGGCAAGGCGCCTTCACCGGAGAACAGCTCGACGAATTGCTGAATACGAAGGCAGGCCTTCTAGGGATTTCAGGAATCTCGGGAGACATGCGACAAATTGTGTCAGCCATGAATGCAGGGAATCAGCGAGCGACGCTCGCCTTTGATATCTTTGTGCACCGCTTAAGATCCTCGATAGGATCCATGGTGGCAATTTTGGGTGGAATCGATGCCATTGTCTTCACTGCCGGAATCGGCGAAAACTCGCCGGAGGTTCGGGCGGCCGGCTGCGCAGCCTTCGGATTTCTCGGCGTGAAACTTGATCCCGCAAAGAATGTGCAGTCACTTCCAGACCAAGACATTTCCCTGTCTGATTCAATCGTTCGGGTATTGGTCGTGCGGGCCCAGGAAGATTGGGCAATTGCCCGAGCGTGTTGGAGATTGGCGTCGGAAAGGAGTTAACCCAAGCTAGCGACCGGCGGGATCAGGGGCAGGGTTCAGCCGGGAAGGGAATGGAAAAGACACTTAGTTTTCATCAAGGTCTCTTGCAATAAAGGTGCTCATGCTCGGTTCAGGTATGCACTCTGTACAACTGAGCTTGCTGCTTCTGCTGCTATTCGTGGTAGTTTTCTCAACACTGGCGCGCAGGCTGAAGACGCCATATCCGATCGTTTTGGTAGTTGCCGGGCTGCTGCTGGGATTTGTACCGGGCATCCCAAAGGTGACGCTCGATCCGGACCTGATTTTCTTCGTTGTCCTTCCACCACTACTTTACTCTGCGGCTTGGCTTACATCCTGGCGGGATTTCCGCCACAATTTCGTAAGCATCGCCTCGCTGGCGATAGGTTTGGTTGCCTTCACTGTATTCGGTGTCGCCGCAGCCGCTTCCTGGCTCATTGTCGGCTTCGACTGGCGCGTCGGCTTCGTTCTTGGCGCCGTTGTTGCGACTACTGACTCCATTGCCGCGACCTCAATCGCAAAGCGCATCGGGCTGCCGAAGCGCATTGTGGATGTTCTCGAAGGCGAGAGCCTGGTCAATGACGCAACCGGCTTGCTCGCTCTTGAATTTGCCACGGCCATGGTCGTCTACGGACAGACTCCAACAATCTCATATGGTATTGCGCGGCTGGCCTATCTCATCGCCTCCGGCATCGCGGTAGGCCTGATTCTGGGACGCATTGTGGAGTGGTTTGAACATCGAATCGACGATGGTCCGATCGAGATCGCGCTTAGTCTTTTCGTTCCATACGCGGCATACCTCGCAGGTGAAGCCGTTCGCGGTTCCGGCGTCCTCGCCGTCGTTGCTGGAGGACTGTATTTGAGTCGCCGAAGTTCGCGCTTCTTTTCTCCGAGTGTGCGGCTCCAGGCAGGCGCCGTCTGGAATTCTCTCACCTTCATATTGAATGGACTCGTATTTGTCCTAATCGGACTGCAGCTTCCCTATGTACTAGCGGGAATCAAGGAGTTGGCCCTGAGCAAGCTCCTTCTCTACGGCGTTCTCTTCAGCGCATTCTTAATTCTCCTCCGGCTGTTGTGGAGTTTTCCCAGCGCGTACGCTGCCTATTTCGTCCGAAGGGTTCTTCTCAATCAAAACGGTGCGCGGCCCGGCACTCGTCAAGTGTTTGTGATCGGTTGGACCGGGATGCGCGGCGTGATTGCGCTTGCAGCTGCGATTTCACTGCCGCAGACCCTCGCAGATGGCACCTTATTTCCTCATCGGAATCTAATCGTGTTTCTAACTTTCAGTGTCATTCTCGTGACACTTGTACTGCAGGGACTTACACTTGCGCCCCTCATTCGCGTGCTTGGACTTGCGGCAATATCGGGAGCTAATTGCGAAGAGCAAGAAGCACGCCGACTAATGCTTGAGGCTGCCTTGGCTCAATTACGAAATCGCGATCGTACCAACGATTTACCGGATTCTGCTGGTCTATACGATGATCTAGCGAGGCATTACACGGATCGTTTGGCTAGCATCAGCAAGCAACGCGGCGAACCCAAGGAGAATGCTCAGGAGCTTCACGGTGCTTACCTCGATCTTTCCCGTGAACTTCTCGAGACCGAGCGGCAGACTGCCATACGACTACGCGATGAGGGGCGCATTAGCGACGAAGTGATGCACGGACTGGAACATGAGCTCGACTTACGGGAGACTCAGCTTAAACTACGTACAACAGATCGTCCGGCACTTGCGCATTAGATTGTTGCCAGGAGCACGTCAGATTTAGCCCCTGCCCACTCTTAATGCGCTTACCTGCTGCAGGGTTTGAAGATATTTCACAATGTCGCCTCTCGAAAGCATTCCGACGAGGCTGTTTCCCAGCATGACTGGCATTTGATTAATTCCGTCCCGGCCCATCTTTTCCATTGCCGTCGACAATTCTGCATTGGGATCGATAGTGCTTAGCTTCTCGACGGGTATCATGGCCTGGGCTGCAGTGGTCGTCGGCCATGAGGGCCGAGGAATCTCCTTCAAGTTGTGAAGTGTTAGCAATCCGACTACGCGGTCTCCCCGGTCCACGAGAAAGCAACGTCGACCGTGTGTAAGAACCTCCTGGTCTACCAGCTTTTGGAGTGAAGTGTCCCCCGGCACGTGGATGCATGCATTTCCCATCACCTCTGATACCTTGTGGCCGCCTAATAGACCTTGCACCATTTGCTGCTGGACTTGGGCCCCGGCGGCGCTTTCGAGGAACCAGCCGATGAAGGCCGTCCACAATCCATTGCCAACATTCCCTCTCAGTGCCTGCCATACGCCCACGACTATAAAAAGAAATCCAAAGAATCGGCCTGTGCTGGCGGCGATGAGTGTAGCTTGCCGAAAGTTCTTCGAAACTCCCCATACGATAGCCCGAAAAACTCGTCCGCCGTCTAACGGAAATCCTGGAATCAGGTTGAACAGTCCCAGCATGCCGTTAATGAGCGTGAGATACTTGGCTACTGCCAGAGCCGGCGCGACGTTCACAAGCAACGGCTCCGAAAGATAAAATAGCGCCGCCAGCGCGAAGCTAGTGAGCGGCCCGACCACAGCTATTTGGAATTCCGCGCTCGCGCTCGGGGGTTCACCTGCGATCTGGGACACGCCGCCAAAGATGAACAAGGTGATTCGGCTTACCGGTATTTTATAGCGGATAGCCACCCATGAATGGGCCAGCTCGTGCACAACGATGCTGGCAAAAAACAAAACTGCTGTGACAGCGCCCATCAGCCAGTATTCGGCACTCGTGCCACCCTTGAATTCAACCGGATAGTAGTTGACGGCCAAGACCCACGTAATTAGGACGGCGATTAAGAACCAGGAGTAGTCCAAATCGATAGGTATTCCAAGGACGCGCCCAATCGGAATAGTGTGGCGAAACATAACTCACCTCCAGATTTGTGCCATCAGATGCTGGCGCGCAATTCCTTTTGGCATCGAAACGGGTTTCAACGAATCGCTTTTGACAGAATAGGCTTGTGAAGTCTGTTCAAGGTTGAACATCTGTCGAATGACACGGGCGAGATAATGCCTCTGAAGCGTTCCTGTTTCCCTCTGTGGTTGCAGCTCTGATATTTTCAGGTTGGATGGAGGTCCGCCGATAGGCGTATAAAGGTGCATATGAAACGTACTAGTGTCTTGATCAAGGATGACCACATGAGAAAGCTCAAGGTTCTTTCTGGAGAAACTGGAGTACCTATCTCCGCGGTCATCCGCAAGGCCATTGCACTCTACCTTGAAAGCCAATCGGCGGGCCGCCCAACGAAGAAACGCTGAATTGTAAGCGAGACGCCCGCCCCTACAGACGACGAGGAACCAGACCACCAAGGGAGAACGATTCTCCTGCATGGAACGAACCGAGGTCCTAGCTCGGAATTTGGCACCTTCAGGGCAACCCCAGAATCACGATGGCATTGTCGCCCTTTACCTTGTAGGTCGGGTTGTTGTCGCCCGCTCCGACGGCGATGAACTGCCTGCCGTTCACTTTGTATGTGATCAGTCCCCCATCCATTGCTCCAGCACCGACCTGTCGTTGCAGCAGCAACGCGCCTGTCTTCGCATTTAGTGCAAAAAGATCGCCCTGCGTGTCGGCCGTCAGCAGGAGCCCTCCCGCGGTTACGACAAGGCCCGCGACCGGCGGCGACGGGACTCGATAACGCCACAGCAAACGGCCGTTTGTTGGATCGATGGCATTGACCAGTCCAAAGGCTCGCTCAATGGGATCACGGTTGGCATACCCGCTCGGCGTCGCCCAGCCCAGATATGGTTCGCCTTTGACGTATACGGGCGGGGGGCCCTTGATCGCCCTAGCGCACCAGTCGATGCCGTTCATATAGAGCAGATTGGTATCTGGACTGTAGGCCGGACCGTTCCACTGCGTTGCTGCAACCGGGCAGAAGCTCACATCCGCGTCCGTGGAAATCGGCGTTCCGCGATTGGTGTACTGTGAGACGATCGATGTAGTGAAGCGGAGCTTGCCGCTTGCCCGCTCCACTACGTGCAACACACCGTCTTTCCCAGCTCCCGCCGCCAGATGACTGCCATCGGCCGTGTCGAAT
>Ga0079221_10000477_pt1 | contig 11253 bp, 8 predicted proteins | sample GAAS200_FD_75069 | JGI IMG/M metagenome (GOLD analysis project Ga0079221, IMG submission 75069) | Agricultural soil microbial communities from Georgia to study Nitrogen management - GA AS200 | ecosystem: Environmental > Terrestrial > Soil > Agricultural land | place: USA: Georgia | collected... | reverse complement strand
TCATCACTGCAACGTCCGTCAGAAGGCTGGTAGCCCGCCGTCAGGGCGGACGATTGTGTCATCAACAGCCCGGGCTTGGTGCCGAATAGGACATCGTTCCGGCAGTAATAGAACCCGTATCCGCTCTTAACCCAGACTTGCACCTCGCCTTCAGTTTTTGACGCATCCGGTTTGTTGGAAAGTGCAGCGCGTGATTCCACTCCGAGCGTTGAAGTTCGGGCGCCCGCCGATTGCTGTGCCCCGATGGGCGCCCACACGCTGATACCTGCGCCCGCGTTTGAGATTTCCGACGGTTTCGCCAGAATTTGATCGAGTACTTCCTCCTGAGGAGCGGACATGCCCGCCTGCTCAGGCTGTTGCTGGTTTTCCAACGGCGGACTGCCAGAGGCAGCGTCGATTTGCTGGCCGCCCCTGCAGTACTCGCCACCGGAAGGCCGATATCCTGATGTCAGCGCGTCAACTTGCGCCATCATGGTCCCTGGCTGGCTGTCGAAGAGAGTTCCACCCTGGCAGTAATAGAAACCTGACTGCGCCTTCGCCCATACACTCACGCGTTCACCTTCCTTGGGCAAGACAGGCGGCCCCTGCTTCCGCGAAAACGAGAAGATCTCAGCCAATGTCGGGAGGCCCTCCGTTTCCGTCAGCCAGGTCTTGACTGGGGATGAATAGAGCAGGAGGAACCCGACCAACAGCAGCAGAAAGGCTGGAACCAGCGGGTTTGAGGTTATGGGAGAATGCGTTGACGGAGACGGCTTGTAAAGGCCATCCTTCGATCCTGCGCGCGACCCGGAACCGTCTCCCTTCACCAGGCCGAGGAGCAGCTTCGCCGTCAGGTCGAGAGGTTTTTCCAGGATCGCGAATATTTGCCTGTTGAACAGCTTCATTTTAGGTTTCCTTTATCCGCAAAACAGGGGCCATCAGAACCTCCTGCCGGCGTTTCTCTTCTCGCCGGCAGGGAAAATAACTATCGCGATTTACTTAAGCACTGGTTGGATTGCAACCTCCGCTGCCCCTAGTGGTCTTTGTGGACTCTTCCATTTCCATTGTCATGGCCATCGGGGGGGCCGCCGTTGCCGCCACCCGAGCCATTTCCACTGCCGGACCCATGGCCATTTCCGGAACCATGCCCGCCGCCCTCTCCATGACCGTGCCCGTGTCCAGACCCGTGTCCAGGGTTGGCCCCGGTCCCACTGCCCGATTCACCAGCGCCGCCCGGGTCCGGTTGGTCCGCCGAACCAGAGCTATTCCCCGAAGCGGGCTGGCCAGCGGCATCCGAGCTGCTGGGTGATCGGTGTCCTGCTATTGAAGCCATCGTTGAAGACGCGCCCGCATAGCTTTCGTGCAGAGTGGCCTGCATGATCTGAAGTACAGCAACTACAACCAGGGTTACCAGAATGAACATCAAGGCATATTCTGCGGAATCCTGGCCTTTCTGTTCGTGCCATGACCTTTTCAGAAATTTCTTCATTCCCCCTCCTTGATCATCTCGAGATGTGCGATGTGAGTTGACTGATTTGCTCGACTTGAACTCTGAAGTTGTGATCAGGATTAGCCCTGCTCGCGCCTCAAGTTTAGATCTGGGCTCGTCGCACTGGCCGAACGTCTTACGCGTACACGTGCTCGACGGCCCATCCTATTGGGAAGAACTGTTTCGTCCCCCAGCGGACAGCTTTGGCATCAACCTCGGCCCGTCACCGCGGCTGGCACTGTTCACGTCGCGCAGGAATACCGCAGCGGCATCGGGCATCGATTGCGCCAAGGTCAAGGTAAGGCGTTTGCACGGTTCGCTCAATTGGGCGATAGCAGCAATGGAGGAAAATATCTGCTCCACGGGTTGTGGGTGGAGTTCCCGAAGGAGCGCGGAAATTCCTGAGAAGGTATGCAAGACACCCTGATCATCAGTTGTAGGGCCTTGCGCATATAGTGCAACCGATTTTCAACTCCGTCCTCCAGCCATTTTTGCAACCGTTTCCGACGTGCTTAAAACTGACGCGTACCGACTAGCCGTACGCTATAATGCGTGCATCTTCGCGTCGCCATTATGAGCATCATCAAAAAACTTTTTTGGCTGCTGGTGGCAGGGCTGGGAGCGGTGGCCCTCGGGATGATTGCTACCTCGCGCGAGGAGCAACTCAACGCCGTGTGGCTGGTCGCCGCCGCGGCGTGCATCTTCGTGTTGGGATACCGATTTTACAGCCGGTTCATCGCCTATCGCGTCCTGCAACTGGACGAAACGCGGGCCACTCCCGCCGAGCGTAAAGACGACGGCCGCGACTTTATTCCCACCAACAAATGGGTGGTGTTCGGGCACCACTTTGCTGCCATTGCCGGCCCGGGGCCGCTGGTGGGACCGATCCTCGCAGCGCAGTTCGGCTACCTGCCGGGTACGCTCTGGATACTGATCGGCGGAGTGCTGGGCGGAGCCGTACAGGATTTCGTGACGCTGTTCTGCTCCATTCGGCGCGACGGCAAATCGCTGGGCCAGATGGCGAAGGAAGAAATCAGCTCGACGGCCGGCTGGACGGCGCTTTTTGGCGTTCTGCTCATCATGATTATTTTGATCGCCGTAATCGCGCTTGTGGTCGTGAACGCGTTGAAGGGCAGCCCCTGGGGGCTTTTCACCATCGCCGCCACCATCCCGATCGCCTTCCTGATGGCCATCCATCTCCGTTATTTCCGACCGGGCCGAATCCTTGAAGGGTCGGTCATGGGCGTGGCGCTGGTAATCGCGGCCGTCATTGGCGGGCGCTATGTGGCCGAATCGGCCACGCTTTCTCACTGGTTCAACTACAGCGGACCGACGCTGGCCTGGATGATTATTATTTACGGGCTGGCGGCTTCCATCCTGCCGGTCTGGCTGCTGCTGGCGCCACGCGATTATCTTTCAACCTTTGTCAAGCTGGGAACGATTCTGGCTCTGGCGGCTGGCATTCTGGCGGCGCGGCCCATGATGCACCTGCCGGCCATCAGCCGCTTTGCCGACGGCACCGGGCCGATTTTTGCCGGGAAAATTTTTCCTTTCTGCTTCATCACCATTGCCTGCGGAGCCATCTCCGGATTTCACTCGCTGATATCGAGCGGTACGACGCCCAAGCTGATTACCAAAGAAACGCACGCGCGAATGATCGGATACGGAAGCATGTTGATGGAGTCGTTTGTCGGCATCATGGCGATTGTGGCGGCGGGTGTGTTGCAGCCGGGCGTCTATTTTGCCGTCAACAGCCCGTCAGGAGTTGTGGGTGAGACCGCCGGCAAAGCCGTGGCGACGATTTCCGGGTGGGGATTTCCAGTAACGCAGGCCGCCATGGCGGACTTGGCTTCGAAGGTGGGCGAGATCACGCTATTCAACCGCACGGGCGGCGCGCCGTCGTTGGCGGTGGGTATGGCGCATATTTTCTCGAACGTACTGGGCGGGACAGAAGTGATGGGTTTCTGGTACCACTTTGCCATCATGTTTGAAGCGCTTTTCATACTCACCGTGCTCGACGCCGGCACGCGCGTGGGCCGCTTTATGCTGCAAGACCTCCTCGGCCACATATGGAAACCGCTGGGCCGTACGGGCTGGTATCCGGGTGTGGTGCTCACCAGCCTGGTTGTGGTTGGGGCGTGGGGTTATTTTCTGTACCAGGGAGTCGTAGATCCGCTGGGTGGCATCAACAGTTTGTGGCCGCTTTTTGGCATCTCAAACCAGTTGCTGGCCGCCATCGCCCTGTGCGTGTGTACCACCATCCTGATCAAGATGAAGAAACTTCGTTATGCCTGGGTGACGCTGGCGCCGCTTGCGTGGCTCGTGGCCGTGACCATGACGGCGAGCTATCAGAAAATCTGGAGTCCCGACCCGCGCCTGGGATTTCTGGCGCAGGCGCAGATGCTGACCGATCGGATTGCCAGTGGAGCAATTCCTGCTGCTCAGATTGCCACAACCCAGCGGCTGATCTTCAATAACCGGCTAGACGCCGCAGTCACTCTGGTATTTGCCGCACTGGTGGTTTCGATTCTTGTCGAGTCCGGACGGCATTGGTGGGCTTACGCGGCGGGAAGCAGGGAACCGGTGCTCAAAGAAACGCCCGCGCAACTTTCGAGTCTTGAGGCATAAGCAAGAAGGAGTGTGTGACGAATGCCGCTTGCGGCCAATCTGCTGAGAGCGTTCTGGAATTACCTTCGCGAAGTGAGCGGAGAAAATGATTACGCCCGCTACCGCGCGCGCGTGATCGCCGAAGGCCGCGATCCTGTGAGTCGGCGGGAATTCTACGATCAGCGCCAGCAGGAGAAATACTCGCGCCCGAACCGCTGCTGCTGAGCTCGCCCGCGTGCGAAGCCAGAGCTACTCCATTTCGACGGTTTCGTAGACGGGGTCCTTAAGCCCCTGCACGGAAGTTGCGCCGGTGGTTTCAAGTTCAAGGACAGTTATCTCATTCTCTCCAGTCTTGAGCCAGGGCGCGGGACAGAAAAGGGTCTGTTGGGGGCCGATTTTCCAGAAGCGGCCGAGATGATGCCCGTTGACCCAGACATGCCCCTTCCCCCAGCCGCGCACGTCAATGAATGTGTCGCCGACGGATGACAGTTGGAAGCTGTCACGGTAAAAGCGCGGGCCCCGCTTGGGCTTTGGCGAGAAGTGCAATTTTGAGAGGCTATCCAGCGGCAGGGGAAACATCTGCCACCCTCCCAATTCTCTGCCGCTCAGCAGCACCCTTTCAGTGATTCCCTTTCGCTCATCCGACATATGCGGGCCGTAATTGATCCTGCCCATGTTTTCAATCAGGATATCCAGGGGCTGCGCCGGAGCCAGGTCAACATCCACGGCGTTCTGGTTGAAGCGGCGATCGAGCTCACCCAGCTTGTTGTCACCCTGATAAATCAGGGCATAGTCATTCATGCTGATGATGTTCAGGCGGCCCTTGGTGGGGCGTTCGGGCACCCAGCGGTAAAGAATAAAACCGTAAGACTGTCCCAGCGACTCCATGGGCTTTGGCTCGATGGACCGGATGGGATTGTCGAGCAGCCCATCGAGCCGGGCGGACTGCGTCAGCTCGAACCGGGGAATTTCAATCAGAGGCAAGGCAGCAGGCAGGGCAGGAATTTGTGTACCGGGCGAATGCTGCTCGATCAGCTTTTTCAAATCAAAATACTTTGCGCGCGGCCGGCCCGCCTCATCGAGCGGCGCGTCATAGTCGTAGCTGGTGACGTCCGGTTGGTAGGCATTGCCAAAATTCGCTCCGTTCATATAACCGAACGAGGTGCCGCCATGGAACATGTAGAGGTTGAACGAAACGCCGTTCGAGAGCATCCACTCCACGCCTTCCATCAGGTTCTGGTTGTTGCCGTGGTGGTGAATCTCGCCCCAGTGGTCAAACCATCCCGGGTAGAATTCGGCGCACATGCGCGGAACGTTCTGCCGAAAACGGCCAAAAGCTTCGAACTGTTTAGCAGGATCGGAACCGAAATTGATGAAAGAAAGAACCTCCGGCAGAGTGCCGCCTGAAAGCATTCGTGGCGTGGGACCGTCGGCCGTGAACAGCGGGACGTCAAACCCGGCGTCGAGAAGCATCTGCCGGATAGCGCGCATATAGGCATGGTCGCTGCCGAACGATCCGTATTCGTTCTCGATCTGTGCCATCAAGATGGGGCCGCCGCGGGTCACCTGGAGCGGACTAAGCTCCGAGCCAACGTGCAGCATGTAGCGGCGCGCAGCAGCGAGGAAACGCGGGTCGCTGCTGCGGACCCTGATGCCCGCAGTGGCGAGCAGCCATCCAGGAAAACCGCCGAAGTCCCATTCAGCGCAACTGTAAGGACCGAGACGGAGAATCACCCACAAACCTTCATCCTGCGCCGTGCGGACGAAAGCCGCCGCATCGTGCCGGCCCGCAAAGTTGAACTGGCCGGGCCGCGCTTCGTGGAAGTTCCAGAACGTGTAGGTCGAGACTGTATTCAGGCCCATGGCCTTCAATTTCTTCAGCCGGTCGTGCCAGTACTCTCGCGGGATGCGCGCGTAGTGCATCTCGCCGGAGCGGATCTGGAATGGCTTGCCGTCCAGCAAAAAGTCTTGATCGTGCCAGGTAAAGGTGTGCCTGGCGCCTGTGGTCGAGGGTGCAGCTTCATCTCGCCGGGCGCGAAGCAGCGAGCCTAAACCCTCCAGCCCAGCCACCGCAGCAGCCGTTCCCAGAAATTCTCTCCTGCCCAGCTTTCCTCTTGAGCTCTCGGCACCCACATTCTGCTCCTCTGATTCACCTTCGAAGGAAGGCCTTTTTGCTCGCGCCCGCGCTTCACCATTGATCTTGCGTGATCGTGTTGCTGTATCATAATAAGCCGCGAAATTCATTGCAACCAACTGCAGATCTAAATAGCTTCTCAGGAAAGGGAACCGCAGATGAAGACGACCGGAAAGAAAGACCGCAACTCGCTTCGCAGCAGCGCCTGGTTCGGCGCGAATGACCGCTGGGGGGTGGGCCACCGGGCCTGGCTGCGCGCGGAAGGCTTCAGCGAGCGCGTATTTCAGGGAAAACCCGTGATCGGTATCTGCAACTCGTGGAGCGAGCTGAACAATTGCAACGCGCACCTCCGCCAGGTGGCGGAAGCCGTGAAGCGCGGCGTGTGGGCGGCGGGCGGATTTCCGCTGGAGTTCCCGACCATTTCGCTGGGCGAAATGCTGATGAAGCCCACCACCATGCTCTACCGCAACCTGATGGCCATGGACGTGGAAGAGTGCATCACGTCCTACCCGCTGGATGGTGTTGTTCTGCTGGCGGGCTGCGACAAGACGACACCTGCGCAACTGATGGGCGCGGCCAGCGCCGACATTCCGGCCATTATGGTGACGGGCGGGCCCATGCTGCGCGGCATGTGGCGCGGGCAGGAACTTGGGTCCGGGACGGACGTGCGCCGGCTGTGGGACGAAGTCCGCGCCGGGCGGCTGAGCGAGGAAGCCTGGTGCGAGGTGGAATCGTGCGTGTCCCGAAGCGCGGGCCATTGCACGGTGATGGGCACAGCATCGACCATGGCCTGCGTGGCCGAGGCCCTGGGTATGATGCTGCCGGGTTCGGCAGATATTCCTGCTGCCGATTCGCGGCGCCTCGCCATTGCTGAAAAGAGCGGCACGCGCATTGTGGAGATGGTTCGGGAGGACGTGCGGCCTTCGAACATCATGACCCGCCAGGCGATTGAGAACGCCATCCGCGTGGATATGGCGATTGGCGGATCAACCAACGCCATCGTACACCTGGTGGCGATTGCGGGCCGGCTGGGAATCGATCTGCCGCTCGAAAAGTTTGACGAGCTCTCCCGCACCACTCCGGTGGTGGCAAACGTGCGGCCCTCCGGTCGCTACCTGATGGAAGACTTCAGCTACGCGGGCGGAAACGCCGCGCTGATGAAAGAAATCCTGCCCCTGCTGCATGGCAAAGCTCTGACGGCGACGGGAAAGCCGCTTGCCGAAAATCTGGCGCAGGCTGCCACCTTCAATCGGGAAGTGATCAAGGCTCTCGATGAGCCTCTGCGTCCAGAGGGCGGAACGGCCATTCTGCGCGGCAACCTGGCACCGGATGGAGCGGTCATCAAGCAATCGGCCATTTCGCCGCAATTTGCCAGGCACAAGGGGAGGGCCGTAGTGTTTGAGAATAATCTTGACCTCATCAAACGGATTGACGATCCCAAACTTGATGTCGACGAGTCCAGCGTGCTGGTGTTGAAGAACGCAGGGCCGAAAGGCGCTCCGGGAATGCCGGAGTGGGGCCATCTCCCAATACCTCGGAAACTGCTGAAAGCTGGCATTCGCGATGTCGTGCGGTTGAGCGACGCGCGAATCAGCGGGACGAGCTACGGCACAATGGTGGTCCACGTCGCACCCGAAGCCGGGGTCGGCGGGCCGCTCGCGCTCGTGAAAGACGGCGATTTGATCGAACTTGATGTACCAGAAAGGCGTCTGGAATTAAATGTATCCAACTCAGAATTAAAGAAGCGCATGAAGTTGTGGAAACCGGCCCAGCCGCATTATGTTCGTGGCTATGGCCGGATGTTCCTGGACCATATCCTGCAGGCCAACGAGGGGTGCGATTTCGATTTCCTGAAGGCAGTGAACGGCCCGGAGCGCGTTGCGCCACCAGTGAAGTTCAAAAATCCTGGGATGTAGCTGGCTTTCCGTGCCTTCGGACTCCCGTTTTGATCCACGATAACCTCTTCATCGTTAAAGCTGCCAGGTCAGCGCGGTCCTCTTTTCGGGCCTCGATTGCCCGTGCCGCAGGTCAACATGAGTCACTAGGGTCAAGACGACCGGCTAATCGGACTTGCGTTGTTATGGTAAGATGGAGGGCCGTGCTAGCGACCTAGCCAACGGGTAGGCGGCGCACGAACGAGCAGGAGGGGATCCCCAATGATGCTTCGAGGGATTAACACGCGGCCGCGACGGAGTGCTACAGGAGACCATGAACCATCGAGCCATCAAGACAAGGGAAGTTATCGTTGTATTGTGCGCTGTTGCCGTCGCCGGCATCGGCGCCACGCTGCTTCTACGACACGGCCACACACCTACGCGCGCGAAGGTCGTCTCTAAGGCCGTATCTGTTGTGCCTCCCCCTTTTCGTCCCGTCCTGGATCGGGCCGCCTATAACGAAAAAATGCTCGAACTCGCGCACCTTCAACCCCGGAGCGATTGCGCTCCGTCTGCCTCCGCTGCGCCGCCTGATCGGAGGCGGGCAACAGCTTACCGGACGGTAGCCACGTCCCGGCCGGTGGCATACGTTACAAAGCAGGCTGTTCTGCGGCCTTGCCGGGCGCCGCTCTGGCCTGCCCATGCCGTCTATCCCGATTCGGGCGCCATCCTGCCCTTCAAGCGCATCGTCGCGTATTATGGCAATTTTTATTCGACGCGCATGGGAATTCTGGGCGAATATCCCCCGGACAAAGTGCTCCAGATGCTGAAATCCACAGCGGCCGCGTGGGCAGCAGCGGATCCGTCGATCCCGGTCGTGCCGGCAGTGGATTACATTGCTGTTTCCGGGCAGAACGTTCCGACTCGCGATGGCAAGTACCGCCTGCGTATGCCCGCCAGCCATATCGACAAGGCGATCACGATGGCGGAGCAGATCCACGGATTGGTGTTTCTGGAGGTGCAGCCCGGCTGGAGCACTGTGGAGGAAGAACTGCCGCGCCTGGCTCCGTATGTCGAGCAGCCGAACGTTGAGCTTGCTCTCGATCCGGAGTTTGCCATGACGGACGGCAAGCGCCCCGGGACCCGCGTGGGAACTTTAAGTGCCGCTCAAATTAATTTCGCGGCCCGCTTTCTGGCGAAGATCGTTCGGGAAAACCATCTCTCTCCCAAAATCCTCGTCGTCCACCGATTCACACAGGATATGGTGACCGATTTCCGCGCCATCAAACCGCTGCCCGAGGTGGAAGTCGTGATGGATATGGACGGGTTCGGATCTCCGGTTTTGAAGGTCTCGACCTACAAGGCTTATATCGCCAGCCAGCCGGTCCAGTTCACCGGGTTCAAGCTGTTCTACAAGAACGACGTGAGGATTGGCCAGCATCTGATGACGCCTGCAGAAATACTGCGCCTGTCTCCTCGGCCAAGCTACATTTTGTATCAATGACGAAGAAAACAGCCTGGGGATTGGGCGGCGCTGTGGCTACTTGCTGCGGATGTCCTGCGGACTGCCGTGGTCCATCTCCCGCTTCGCAGGATCAGGATGACAGGCGAAGGGATCACGCACGACGGCGGGCGGCTCATGTGTTCACTTATTTGGGTAGCGCAACACTACGCCGCTACGACGTGCTCCGCTTCAGTCCGCGCGGCGCGAAGGATTTGGATGGGATCGCCGACGGGCATAAATTCCATGGCAATATAGCGGTCGTATTTCAGCTCCGCCATCTTTTTATAGATGTTGTTGTAATTGATTTCGCCGGTGCCGGGCTGGTGGCGATGTGGGACATCGGCGATGTGGAACAGGCCGACCAGGTCAATGTTCTTCTCCATTTTCTCGATCAGGTTACCCTCGGAGATCTGCTCATGGTAGAAGTCGTAGAGGAACCTGACCTGGGAATGGTTGACGGCCCTGATGATCTCAAAACCTTCCGCCACCGAAGTGAGGAAGTACTTGGGATTTTCTTCCGGGTCGATGTTTTCCACCAGCAGCGTGATGTTTTTGCCCTCCACCATCGCTGCCGCGCGTTTTAGTCCCTCGATGCAACTCTGGTGCTGATAGGCGCGCGACATTCCGGGCACAACATTGCCCGACATGACGATCAGGCGCGGGCATTCCAGCTTGTTACAGACTCTAAGCATTCCGCCCAGGTCTTTCAAAAAGGCCTCGCGTTCCGCGGGATTGCCAATTCCATAACGCAGCCCGGCCGTCGTATCGAAGGTGATGCCAAGCTGGTGTTTCTTCCGGTTGAACCGGGTGTAATCGGAATCCGTCCAGTGTTCGAACTCGCGCACGAGTTCCACAGCGTGGTAGCCGGCTTCGGAAACCTTTTCAAGCCGCTGCTCGAAGGGCAGGTTGTGGAAGACCGTCCACAGCATAATAGAGATCTTGTACGGTGCGGTGGCGGCCGCTGGCGCCCTGGCCGGACTTGCTGGTGTGGCCGGGAGCAGAGAAGTCGCGCCAAGGCTGCCCAGCCCTGCTCCTGCGAGGATTCGATTGAAGCTTCGACGATTCATGGGAAATCTCCCGGAAGTTGAAATGGTGTTCAGCGCCAGATCCGCCGCGGGTGCGAGGCCGGTCAAGACCGGCGCAAAGCCACCCTATATCAGCGAGGCATTTACCCGCCTGATGATACAGAACACGCTTTGGTGAAGCAAAGAGAATTTCGAGGAACCACCTGCGGGCGGCAGGTGTATGGCTGGGCGGCAAGATGAGACCGACTCCGATTGCAGTTTCCTCTTGAACATCCTGCCGGAACATGACATCTTGCTTTTTCCGTCAGCGGATCGAGACAGGACGCACTGTCTTCGAGGGGCGGCAACAAGGCTGCGGCCCGAAATTGCTAAAATCGGCGGATCGACTGTGGCAGGCTGCGCTGGCGGGTCTTGCCCCGTAGATCTCCAGCCCAAGGGTGAATGATGATCCACTTCGGCGTTCTGGTTTATGCATTGCTGGCAGCACCGGCCGCGGCCGGAAGAAGGATGATCAGCCTCAGGCCGGTCGATCTGGCCATCATCATCATTTATTTTGCTGCGGTACTGGGCATCGGATTCTACCTGAAGGGCTACGCCAAGCGCGGCGAGGACTTTTTCGTGGCCGGCCGCGAGATGACGGC
>Ga0079221_10000476_pt1 | contig 11253 bp, 13 predicted proteins | sample GAAS200_FD_75069 | JGI IMG/M metagenome (GOLD analysis project Ga0079221, IMG submission 75069) | Agricultural soil microbial communities from Georgia to study Nitrogen management - GA AS200 | ecosystem: Environmental > Terrestrial > Soil > Agricultural land | place: USA: Georgia | collected... | reverse complement strand
CCGGCGTCCGAAAGTCCCCTGGGCCACCGCAACGCAGGTTCGGCCTCTGCCCCAGGCGCATACTCTCCCTCCTGACGACGCTGACTTCGACGCTCCGGTACTCAATCTCGACCTCGCGCCGCTGGCCGCCCTCATGGTTCCCATCCGCAGCGCGCCTCCCCGGCCGCACGTGAACCCGTCTTCCACCCCCGCTAACGCCCCCGTGGCCGACGCCGAAAAGCCCGAAGCTCCCACCATCGCCGCGCAACTCTCCAAGGAAGAATCGGCCGCCGCGCAGCAGGAAACCCATCAAAGCCTCGACATCGCTGAGAAAAACCTCGCCTCCACCCAGAACAAACGCTTGAACCCCGCGCAATCCGACCTGGTCTCCAAGATCAAAGGCTTTCTCAAAGACGCGCGCGAAGCTGCGCAAGCCGGCGACTGGGCCCGCGCCCGCAACCTCGCCAAAAAAGCCCAAGTCCTTTCCGAAGAACTCGTCCGCTCCGTCTGACGCGGAGGGCCCTTGACGTTGGCAAAACGCTCAATCCTAGTAGTGATTCTGGCGTTTCTCATATTGGTGGTGGTTTGGCCGCCCTCCCTAAGTACTCCGCGTGTCTTCTTGAATCAGCGCCGCGCCGTGCTAAGCATTGAGGATGTCAGTCTCGCTGAAAGCAAATACGCGGCACAGCATCCCGCGGCCGGGTACGCATGCAGTCTCAGTGACCTTGGTGAGCAAGGCTCAGGGATTGGTCTCGTGGACCGAGTCTTAGCATCTGGAACTAAGGCCGGGTATCATTTCGAAATCCAGTGCCCGCAGCGCGAAAATCAAAAGGTCGCATACTACGCAATCATAGCAACACCAGCAATTCCAGGAACGACTGGCAAGTATGCATTGTGCTCGGATCAAAGTGGGCTGATTTGGTACAGTGAAAATGGGTCGGTATCTGATTGTCTCGCAATGCACAAGCCAATTGAGAGGAAGTATAGGTGATGTGTCGGGCGGCCGACCCCGATCCGATGAGCCGATTCGTTAGGAATTCACCACTCAAGTGCCAATCCAAGCGCCTAATTGACACCAGGGAATCCATCGTGATACTTACCCCGGTTGGCTATTGTTTATCAGCGATCTCTGGGGGTGAGCTAGGCTGCAGGCAACGACATCGGAACCCTGGCGCCGCCAGAATTGTCTCGCGCGGTTAAGACAGGCTCTTCTTACCATCACTCCACGCCATTTTTGTTGTCCTTGGGCTTTGCCCGAACAGCAAGGAGAACTTGATGTCTCAGTTTGATGTTCCGCTGGTGCGTTCGCAGTTCGCGCAAACGTCACGGCGCGATAATTGGTGGATTCAACCTCTCGCCGTCTTCCTGGGTTTATCCACGTTCATCGTTTATTCCACTTGGGCTGCCCTGCAAGGTAACCACTATCGCTTCGGTCCGTACCTTTCTCCTTTCTATTCCCCAGAGTTGTTTGGCGATCCCGTGCAGTCCTGGTTCGGCTTGAAACCGGCGTGGATCCCCGCGTGGGTCACGGCAGCCATGCTGATTTTGTGGGCCCCCGGCGGCTTCCGCGTGACCTGCTACTATTACCGCGGCGCTTACTACAAAGCTTTTTGGGCCGATCCCCCTTCCTGCACCGTCGGCGAGCCGCGCAAAACCTATCTCGGCGAGCGCTCTTTCCCTCTCATCCTGCAAAACATTCATCGTTATTTCCTATATCTCGCGCTGATCTTCCTCGTTTTGCTTGCGCATGACGTGTGGAAGGCGCTTTGGTTCGACGGCAACTTTGGAATCGGCGTCGGTACGCTGGTCTTATTGGCCAACGTGGTCCTGCTGAGCTGCTATACATTAGGATGCCACTCCTTGCGGCACTTGACCGGAGGCTTTCGCGACCGTCTTTCCGCCGCGCCGGTTGGGGAGCGCGCCTACGACTGCGTCAGTTGCCTGAACGCACGCCACATGCTGTTCGCCTGGTGCAGTCTCTTCTCCGTGGGATTTGCGGACTTGTACATTCGCCTGTGCTCCATGGGTATCTGGACCGACTGGAGGATTCTCTAGTGGCCGAATACGTGACCCACGAGCATGACGTTCTTGTGATCGGAGCGGGCGGCGCCGGTTTGCGCGCTGCCGCCGAAGCCGCCGCCGCTGGCGTGAGTGTAGCTGTCATCTCGAAGTCGCTGCTTGGCAAGGCTCACACGGTTATGGCCGAAGGCGGAATCGCCGCCGCTCTCGCCAACGTGGATGATCGCGATTCCTGGCGCGTTCATTTTGCAGACACCATGCGCGGTGGCCAGTACCTGAACAGTTGGCGCATGGCCGAATTGCATGCCAAAGAAGCTCCCGCCTGCGTGCGTGAGTTGGAAGCATGGGGCGCGGTTTTCGACCGCACTCCTGATGGCCGTATCCTGCAGCGCAATTTCGGCGGCCATCGCTATCCCAGACTGGCCCATGTGGGCGACCGTACCGGCCTCGAGATGATCCGCACTTTACAGGATCACGACATTCATCTCGGCATGGAAGTTTTCATGGAGTACACCGTGGTCGCCCTGCTAAAGGATGGCGAGCGCATCGCCGGCGCGTTCGGGTACGACCGCGAGCGCGGGAGATTCCATCTGTTTCGCGCAAAGGCTGTCGTGCTGGCCACCGGCGGGATTGGCCGCGCGTACAAAATCACCAGCAACAGTTGGGAGTACACCGGAGATGGGCATGCTCTCGCTTATCAGGCGGGCGCGTCATTGATGGACATGGAGTTCGTGCAGTTTCATCCTACAGGAATGATCTGGCCTCCCAGCGTGCGCGGCATTCTGGTCACCGAAGGAGTCCGGGGCGAAGGAGGTGTGCTGCGAAACAAAGACGGCAAGCGCTTTATGTTTGACGACATTCCCCCGGCCTACGCCAATCAGACCTCCGACACGGAAGAAGAAGGCTGGCGCTACACACAAGGGGACAAGAACGCGCGCCGGCCACCGGAGTTGCTTACGCGCGATCACGTGGCTCGCTGCATTCGCCGCGAAGTGCGCGAAGGGCGGGGCAGCCCTCACGGAGGCGTGTTCCTGGACATCGCCTGGATCAAGCAGCGCATTCCCAACGCTGCCGAGCACATCAAAAAGAAACTTCCCAGTATGTACCATCAATTCAAACAGCTCGCCGACATTGACATCACGGTGGAGGCGATGGAAGTTGGGCCAACCACGCATTACGTGATGGGCGGCGTCCGCGTTGATCCTGATTCGCAAATGTCCGATGTTCCCGGGTTGTTTGCTGCGGGAGAATGCGGGGCGGGGCTGCATGGCGCGAACCGGCTCGGCGGGAACTCGCTCTCCGATCTGCTGGTTTTCGGAAAACGCGCTGGCCAATACGCTGCCTCCTACGCCAAGGAGAGCTCCCTCGGCGCCATCAATGCTGACGAAGTTACCGCCGCAGAAAAACAGGCGCTGAAACCCTTCGAGCATGATGGTGGCGAAGGGCCCTATGCGGTTCAGCACGCTCTGCAGGACATGATGCAAGACCTGGTGGGCATCGTTCGCACGGAAAAAGAAATGTCGGAGGCGCTGGAACGCATACGAGAATTCAAGGTCCGTGGCGAACGCGTTGGCGTAACTGGTAATCGCGAATACAACCCCGGCTGGCATACGGCCATCGACCTGAATAACCTGCTCACTGTCTCTGAAATGGTGACTAGGGCGGCGCTCGAGCGAAAAGAAAGCCGGGGAGCGCATTTCCGTGATGACTTTCCCGCCAAGGACGACAAGTTCGGTTCGTGCAATATCGTGGTCCGTAAGGGACCAGGAGGCGAAATGCAGATCCGGCGCGAGCCCATTCCAGAAATGCCGGCGGAGCTTAAGCAAATCATCCAGGAGATGAAGTAATGTCCACGGCCACGTTCCGAATCTGGCGCGGCGAAAAAGGCGCAGGAAAGTTTCAGGATTATCCCACTGAAGTGTCTTCCGGAATGGTGGTGCTCGACGCCGTTCACAAGATTCAGGCCGAGCAGGCCGACAATCTGGCCGTACGATGGAACTGCAAGGCGGGCAAATGTGGCTCATGCTCCGCGGAAATTAACGGAATGCCCAAGCTCATGTGCATGACGCGCCTGAACTCGCTTCCCCTGGAAAAGCCGGTAACCATCGAGCCGATGAAGGCTTTTCCTCACGTGAGAGATTTAGTTACCGATGTGTCTTGGAATTACAGCGTGAAAAAGAATATCGCCAAATTTCAGCCGCGCCCTCCCGACGCACCCGACGGCACCTGGCGCATGGCCCAGAAGGATGCCGATCGCGTTCAGGAATTTCGCAAATGCATTGAGTGCTTCCTCTGCCAGGATGTCTGCCACGTGTTGCGCGAACATCACATGCACGACCAATTCATCGGCCCACGCTTCCTGGTCTATGTGGCAGCTCTGGAAATGAATCCGCTGGACCAGGCGGATCGCCTTCCCGCCCTCCGCCAGCAGTACGGCATTGGGCTGTGCAACATTACAAAATGCTGCACGAAAGTCTGTCCCGAAAACATCACCATCACCGACAATGCCATCATTCCCCTGAAGGAGCGCGTAGTGGACCGCTTCTTTGATCCTCTGACGAAACTCTTCCGAGTGTTTAGTGCGAGTGGTCGCTAGGAGGTACATATGCACTTCGATCTAAAATCCATTTCAACGGATGCTGTCCCAAAAGCTTTGGAGAAGGCCGAACGTTATCGCCTTCTGAACGAACCGAACCTTGCCGAAAGCATTTGCCTGGACATCCTGACAGTCTCGCCTTCCCACCAGGAGGCGCTCATCTCGCTCCTTCTTGCGCGCACCGATCAGTTTGACCATGGCGTCGCCATGAAATCGGCAGAAGAGCTGCTTCCCCGCATTGAAGGTGAGTACGAGCGCGCCTACTACGCCGGCCTCATCTGGGAACGTCAGGCCCACGCGGACCTTCGCCAGCACGGGCCTTTCACCAACGCCAACGCCTATCATGCTTTGCGCGAAGCGATGAGCCACTACGAGCGGGCAGAAGCCCTCCGCCCTCACGGAAACGACGATGCCATTCTGCGCTGGAACGCGTGTGCGCGCGTGCTTATGCGGAATCCGGAAATCCGTCCCTTGCCTGACGCGGAATTTCAGCCTATTACCGGCGAGTAGTGCGGAGTGTTTTCCGGAGGTATTCCGCCACCTCATTGATGAAACGATGAACGGAAGCCTCCGCGATGCGATGCCCGGCAACCGCGTTCATCGCCCTTCCCAGCGCGCCGAAGGGTGGCTCGTAAAGGCCACTAAAATCCAACTGCGTTTCGGTGCTGGTCAGTGGATACACGGAAAGGTCAGCTTTCATGAAAGGGAAGAGACTTGGAGCAGTCGCAGCTTCCCATTCGAGCTGTAACCGTGTAGACGGTCCGGAGTTGGCATCAGCAACTTTCTCTTCGATGCTCTTGACTGAAATCTTGATATCGGCCTTAACGCCGATGCCCCCAAGATCCACATGCAGCTCGGCCGCCACCGATTGCGCGCGAGAAGCGGCAGCTTTCGTAGCCGATTGGAACACGCCGGCGGCGTCCCGCTTCAAAGCGTCGCGCACCTGCTCGTACGGATGGTTCACGTAATCGTAACAACGAATCTCAGGCTCTTTGCTCATCAGGACGACTCCAGCCATACGGACAGACCGCTCTCGCGCGGCGGTCGCAGAACTCTACCACACTGCAATCCTAGTCAGGGAAGCGTGTGATCCGTCCCTAGATTCCTCTTGTGGCGCTCGGTCGTTCTGTTCGAGAGCACCGTCAGTGCGACTCGCAGGAAGCTTGCGGCGAGTTGCGCTAAGATGGCGGCATGAAGAAATGCGACGTGACGATTGCGGGCGGAGGCGTAATTGGCGGCGCTATTGCGCTGGAGCTGGCGCGCGCGGGCTTGCGCGTTTGCGTCTACGACCGGCAAAAGCCGGGGCAGGAGGCTTCGTGGGCCAGCGCAGGAATCATTTCGCCGGCGCCGGAAAATCCCGGGATGATCGCCACCGTGGAGCTAGCGAAGCGCAGCGCGGCGCTGTATCCAGAATTTGTCGCGCAAGTGGAGGAGCTTTCCGGGCAGCGCACCGGCTTCCGCCGCAAGGGCACGCTCGAGGCGCTTTTTTCTGGCGACGCGAAGGAAGAGCTCAGCACGATTATTGCGCTGCATCATGGCCTGGGATTGAAGGCGGAGCCGCTCGGCGCCGAAGACGCGCGCGAACTCGAGCCGGCGCTGAGCGACGAACTCGAAGCCGCTGTGCTCCGGCCGGAGGAAGCCTCGATTGACAACCGCTTGCTGACGGCGGCGGTTTTCGAGGCGGCGCAACGCAGCGGCGCGGAAATTTTTTCCGCCAGCCGCGTGAATGGCATCTGGCGCGAAGGCGCGCGCTGCCGCGGCCTGCTTCTCGAAAACGAAAAAATCGAAGCGCAGTGGACGGTCATCGCCGCCGGCTGTTTTTCCGCTTCGATTGAAGGCGTCTCCGCGTACGCGCCGGTGAAGCCCGCAAAAGGGCAGATGATTGCGTTGCGCGCGGACAACCTGGAAAACGAACGCGTGCTGTGGTCGGAGAAAATCTACATCGTGCCGCGAAATGATGGACGGATTCTTGCCGGCGCGACGGTCGAGTACGTCGGCTTCGACAAGCGAGTCACGGCAGGCGGCATCGAAAAAATTCTCGCTGCTGCCATCGAACTCGTTCCAGGCTTGAAGGACGCGCGCATCGAGGAAACTTGGGCGGGCTTACGGCCGGATTCCGCGGACCATCTTCCGATTCTCGGGCCAACGGATGTGGAAGGTCTGGTGATGGCCACCGGACATTTTCGCAGCGGGATTCTGCTCACGCCGGTGACCGCGCGCCTCGTCCGCGAATGGATCACGGAGCAAAAAGTCAGCCTGGATTGGGAGCGCTTCAGCCCGCTGAGGTTTCAAAACGAAGCGGCGAGAACCGCGACGAAGTAAGGATGTAAGGGTTAAGAAGTGGCGACAGAAGGTTAACATAACGCACAAAAAAGCACGCAGGTTTTGAGGTCAAAACGGGAAAATTCACTTTTTCCCAGAAACCTCACCCCGCTATCTAACAGATTCCGTTAGACTTAAATTTTCTTGATTTTTCTTAGACTTTTACTTGACAAGAGAATAAACGGTTTGGTAGACTTGGGCTTGTAAGAAACTGCGCCCCGACTCCGGTCGGGGCGTTTTCGTTTTATGGCGCCAGCTTGCCCCGTTATGGGGCGTCTTGTTTACCCTGAGGCACGAAGGGCTGGCGTTCTTGTTTTCTCTGTGCCCTCTGTGTTGAAGTGTCTCTTCTTCTCTGTTCTCTGTTCTCTGTTCTCTGTTCTCTGTTCTCTGTTCTCTGTTCTCTGTTCTCTGTTCTCTGTTCTCTGATCTCTCGCTGCTCGCTGTCAGCTATCAACTCTCCACTTCTCTCCCAGGATCCAAACCATGAAAACCCAAAAACTCGATGCCCTACTCATCTGGAAACAAATCGAAGACCAGCTCGTTCCGCGCCTGCGCCTCAATCTCGTTGAGCGCGTGGTCTATTATCATCTCCTGCGCCACACCCGCCTCGAAGGCAGGCTCAAGCTCCGTTTTTCGATCGTCTGGCTCACCCGCGGCATTCGCCTCTCCGCCGCTCCCGCGCGCCAGGCCGTGCGCACTCTCGTGGAGAAGGGCGCTCTCCGCCTCCTCGAACGCACCCGCGCCGGCCACGTCGTCGAAGTCCTGCTGCCTGACGAGATTCACGCCGCCGCTCCCGACGGGCCTGTGCCCGGTTGCCTAGCCCGCCGGCCACGCGCCGCCAGCCTCGACGAGGCGGATTTCCTCCTCACGAAAACGCGCCGCGCGGCCATTCATGCGCGTGACCGCGGCCTCTGCTTCTATTGCTTGACCCAGCTCACCCCGCGCACCCGCTGCCTCGACCACGTCATCCCGCTCGCCCGCAGAGGAAAGAATTCCTATCGCAACCTCGTCTCCTGCTGCACCGAGTGCAACACGCAGAAAGGCGAAACCGCCGCCGACGATTTTCTACGCACCCTCTGCCGCCAGCGCCGCATAACCTCCGCCGAACTAGCCAACCGCCTCCGCGCCTTGGACTCGCTCGCCGCCGGCGAGCTCCGCCCCGTGCTCCCCGCTCCGCAGCCGAAATTCGTTATGGGCGCGCCCAAACCCACTCCACCTTCCTACAAACGCTTCCCAGTCTGGTCCGTGTCCGATGTCCTACCCCGCAAACCCCTCCCGCCAGAGCATAGGAAGGATAACTGAGGGTGGCTCTTCTTGCGAAACCATCATAAGCATAAGCCTTTATTATGCAATAGTTTAACGCAGCGGTATAAATAGCGGTATACACAGTGGCTTAGTCAGTGGTACACTCAGTGGCAATGGAGATATCTTATGAGCAGGAAAATCCAAGGCAAGAAATTCACGATTATTCTCCCAGCCGAGCTGGCAGAACGCGTGGACAAGCAGGTTGAGAAGGAAGGGCGTTCGCTCGCCGAATTTATTCGGCGTGTGCTCGACCGCTATCTGCGCGAGGCGGAATTTCGCGGTCCGCTTGATCCCCAAGCACGGGAGTCAATTCGCAAGAACAAAGAACTTCTTCACCTGCTGCGGAACGCTTGATGCACTCTAAGCGCTACATGACTCTCGAAGAGATCGATGAGATTCATAAAGCGATACTGGAAGCGTCGGGTGGCTACCCCGGCTATCGCGACAAAGGTCTTGTGGATTCCGCGATCAACCGCCCTCGTTCGGGTTACTACAACAACTTGTTTGAAGAGGCCGCTGCAATGATGGAGAGCATCTCCAATAATCAGGGTTTCCTCGACGGGAACAAGCGTACGGCGTTCGTGGCGACAGACACATTCTTGCGCTGGAACGGCTTTTATCTGGAAATCAACGCTCAGTCGGCCCACGACTTCATGGTGAAAGCTTCCAAAGAAAAAATCTTCAAAAAGGAGTTGATCCTGGAGTGGATTTTCGAGACATACGAACGGATGGAAAACCCGGAAGCGGAGGCGGCTCGTTAAGCTTCGGTCCATCTCACCTGCAAAGGACGGAGAACACCCTTCGGCAAAGCCTCCCCTCCCATAGCTTCGAAATGTCCAACGCGCGTCACGGCCTTCGCACGGTCAATCACCAACATTTTTTCCAAAATGCCTTCGAGTTCCTTATGCCTTTCTCTTTCGTGAGGCAGCGCGGGATGCGTACTCAAATCCGTTTCAGCTCCGTGGTATGCGAGTTCCCATCGTTGCCAAATCGCCCAGTCCTCCATAGCAAGGCGAAAGGTTTCGCTATCAAGGGGTGCCAGTAGAAATGACTCGGAGTAATTGCCCTTAGATTCGTCAAAAATACATTCGTATAGATGGGGCTTACCGTGATAGTCAGCTATGCCTTTGCGAGGGCCGTCGTAATAATCAACCACTGTGTAAACGCGCTCGTACCCTTGCTTCAAGTCTGTGGTCATCACGTTCAGAAGTCTATCGCACGGACTCGGACTTTGATTCTTCGTCTCGATAACTGGGCAACCGGACACTTAGTATGGGCGGTCGCGGTCGTCCGGGCGGCGGACGGGTGGCTGCACGACAGGCTGGAACTGGCCTAGATTCGTGAACTGGATCTGGCTGCCGTCGAGGACGAGCTGCCGCTCCAGGACCACGTCCATCGTGGAGCCGCGGGGGAGTTCCGCTTCGGGGCCGCGGGTCAGCAAAACGGCGGCGAGCCCCGCGACGGCTCCGATGCCCGCTCCAATCCCTGCACCCTTTCCAGTGCGCGAGGCGATGGCTCCGATGCCCGCGCCCTCCGCAGTGGTCGTGGCGACCGTGCCAACGTCCTTGCCCTTGTCGCTGCCGCCTTTGATTTTGCCCTCTTCATCCATGGTTTCTTTGCCGCCGGAGTCGGCGCTGCGCGGCGCGGCATTCAGATCCACGGTGTAGCCGGTGGGGAAGATGAGCGTGTTCAAGCGCATGCGAAATTCGCCGCGGCCCTTAATGCGGCCGGGTCGCTTGGACTCCAGCAACTCGCCTCGTAGATAGGAGCCGACGGGAATGACAATGCGGTTGTTAATGGTGATGGGAAAGGAAGTTTGCAGGTAGACGGAGTCACCGGGCTTGGCGCCGCGCGTCGAGATGCCGTTTTGCAACACCACGCCAACGCGGGTGCCGGCAGGCACGATCACTTTTTCGCCAGAGCCCGCCTGTGGCGCCTGTGCCGGTTTTGGCGCGACGGCTGGCGGGGCGCCAGTCTGCGGCCCTTCTTGCTGTTGCGCTGGCAACGACATGGCGCAGAGCAGACTCGTTGCAAAGACGAACGTGAGTTTCGCACCGGATTCGCGGTACTTCATAACAGCCTCCGTACTGGCTACTCCGATGCGCAGAATAACCGGAACGGATGCCTGAGTACAGCCCGAAGAAACGCACGAGCAGCCAAACTAGGGCTATTCGACTATCTTTGGTCAGTTACGTCTTTCGATCACGGGTTCGGCCGGAAATTTTACCTGCTTTTCCATTACTCGTTGGCTAGACCCAAAGCCTGTCATTCCGAGCGAAGCGGGCCGACTTTCCTTCCGCGTTCGCTCCGGCGAACGCGTCGGCCTGCGTAGTCGAGGAATCTCTCTTCGATTTGTGTCATCCGACACGGTTTGACGGTCAGGGGCAGGAGAGCTACGCTCTGTTTTCAAGGAGAACGCACATGGCAAAGCTGGCGTTGATTTACGGAATGAGGCTGCTGCCGGAAGAAGACCTGGGCGAAGTGAAAGACGCGACCGTAGTGCTGAAAAACGGGCGGAGCGCGCGCGTCACCATGCACTTGATCGAAGGCAGCAAGGAAGAAATTGAGAAAACCTTCCACCAGTCAATTGAGGCGTTCTTCGAAATGTATCCGGAGATTTGAAGCAGGCCGGGTTCCTGCAATATTCAAAGGAGAGCGGCATTGACGAAAGACGAGGCCTGGAAGCTGGCCAACGATTGGACCGCGGCTTGGAACGCCCATGACCTGGACCTGATCCTGTCGCACTACGAGGAAGGCGTAGAATTGACCTCGCCGGTTGCTGCCCGATTGTTAGGTAAGCCTGGCAGCAAGGTGACGGGACAGGCAGCCTTAAGGGCCTATTTTCAGCGCGGGCTGGAAGCTTATCCACAGCTCCACTTCCAACTGGACGATGTCCTATGGGGCTTGAACAGCGTCGTACTCTACTATAAGAATCAAAATGGAACGCATACGGCAGAGTTCCTGGAGCTGTCAGCAGCGGGGAAAATCGCGCGAGTCACCGCGCACTATAGCGCTTAGCGGTTGCCGAAATT
>Ga0079221_10000475_pt1 | contig 11254 bp, 9 predicted proteins | sample GAAS200_FD_75069 | JGI IMG/M metagenome (GOLD analysis project Ga0079221, IMG submission 75069) | Agricultural soil microbial communities from Georgia to study Nitrogen management - GA AS200 | ecosystem: Environmental > Terrestrial > Soil > Agricultural land | place: USA: Georgia | collected... | reverse complement strand
GGTTCGCGTTCTGAAAGAAGATGGAAGCGTAGGCGTCGCCGTCAATCGAGCTGTCGTAGCCCTGCTCGATTAGGACGTGGGCCTTGCGCTCTTCCTTCATTTTGCATTCGATGAATTCGACGATATCCGGATGGTCGATGTTGAGGATGACCATCTTCGCCGCGCGGCGCGTCTTTCCACCGCTCTTGATGACGCCGGCGAAGGCGTCGAAACCCTTCATGAAGCTAACGGGTCCGGAGGCGATGCCGCCGCCCGAAAGCGTCTCTTTGCTTCCACGTAACGTGGAGAAATTCGTGCCGGTTCCCGAGCCCCACTTGAAAAGCATGCCCTCAGTCTTCGCCAAATCCATGATGGAGCCCATATCGTCCCGCACGGAGTTGATGAAGCAAGCCGAGCATTGCGGCTTGGGCTGCACGCCTACGTTGAACCACACCGGGGAATTGAAGGCCATCTTTTGCTCGACAAGCAGATGGGTCAGTTCGTCGCGGAAGGCATCGCGCGAGGCAGTATCAGCGAAATAGCCGCCCTGCTCCCCCCAGCGGACAATGGTATTGGCCACGCGGCCTATGAGTTGGCGGACCGACGATTCGCGGTCGGGAGTGCCCATCTTGCCGTGAAAATACTTGCTCACGACGATATTCGTGGCGGTTTGCGACCAGGTCTTGGGCACTTCCACATCTTCCTGCCGGAAAATGGTCACGCCCTTTTCGTTGCCGATGAGCGCAGTGCGCTTTTCCCATTCGACCGCGTCGAAGGGCGACCTCTTCCCGTCGGTAAAGTGTCGCGGAAAGGCCAGACCTCTCCCCGTGCGTGCGGCGGTCTTCTCCACAGCCGCGTCTGTCGCTGGGGAATTTCCACTCAGAGCATGTTTCACGGTCGCCATTTGTCCCTCCCGCGCCTCGGATCCCGCCAACTTGCAAAGGGACCCTACTATTTTACTCCCCTGTCGGGGGCCACGCTGCGCATTGCTACAGGATCTGGGCTGAAGCTAGCGCAACTGGATTCAGGGTTCCGTAAAGGGTTCAAGCGGAAAAAAGCGACTGCCAGGCAGTCGCAAGGCAATCGGCGCGAAACGCCAATGCACCGCCGCCGGCCGGTAGTTCGCACGCAGCCTCACAGCAGGTGCTCCGCAGCTTTCGGGCGCGGAGCAGGTACTTCGCGCTCGCTTTTTCGCTTGAAACCGGGTTTCTATCCGCGCGCGCCCGGACCTTCCATCCACTCGACTCGGTCCGCTGGCGCTTCACGTCCCCCGAATCTGGAATCGCAGTATCAACGCATGCGGAAATCCTGTCAAGAGAAAAACGCGAGATATGGTTAATATTTTGGTACCACGTCTATTTGTAGTGGTCCCTTTTCCGCACAACTCCATGCGCTTCAACACTTTTTGCACAGTTTCTCCTCGCGCTACACTACTTGCATCGTGCTCATGATGAAGCGCATTTTTTTTCCTGTGATTTTCCTGGGACTTCTTTCTTCGCAACTACTTGCGCAGGAAAAAACTTCTGCGCAACCGCCGACTTCTGCGGCTGTTCGGCCGATTCATGGGGAGAAACTGCACATCGCGGGGATTCACAACGCAGGAAAAATCAACGACTCTCTTTTCCGCGGAGCGCAGCCCAATGAAAATGGCCTCGCCGAGTTGAAAAAGCTGGGCGTCACAACCATTGTGGATCTGCGCGGCGAAGATCGTGAGAAATACGAATGGGAGCGCAAGCAAGCCGAATCGCTCGGCATGCGCTTTGTACACCTCGCGGTCAGCGGATGGGCGCCGCCGACCGACGGGCAGGTGGCACAATTCCTCGCCTTATTCCGTGATGATCCACACCAAAAAGTCTTTGTGCACTGCCGCTTCGGGGACGACCGTACTGGCGTTTTCGTGGCCACCTACCGCATGGCGGTGGAGAAATGGTCCCCCGAAAAAGCGATGGATGAGATGTATTTCTTCGGTTTCAACGGCTTCTGGCACCCTTCCATGAAGAAGTTCATTTGGGAATTCCCCAATCACCTGCATTCTTCGTCGGCCCTCGCGCCGCTGGTTCACGCATCCGCACACTGAAGGAGCTGGTCCGGATCTCGAAGCACTGAAAACCTGTCCTTCCTCAGGCCGAGCTAGTAAAGTCCTTATTTACAGCAGGTTAAGACCTGTACTTTCCCTTTTCTCCTAGTACTACGGTACCCCGCCAAAACGTTACCCTTGCTTCATTCCGTTTCTTCGTCGCCTCCATTAACCTTGGACCCTCGATAGCAACAGTCTTTCTGAGGGAGAGACAACGATGCAAGTCGGACGCTACGAAATCCTGGAAATCATCGGCTCAGGCGCTCACGGGCGCGTGGCCCGTGCCCACGATCCGCTCATCGGACGCCTTGTCGCCATCAAGCTTTTCCCAAGGGAACTAGCCCAAGGAGAAGCCCGGCAGCGCTTCCTCCAAGAAGCGCGCGTGGTAGGGCAGCTTTCCCATCCTGCGATTATCACGCTCCATGACATGGGCATTGATGAAGCCAGCCATACCCCCTTTCTCGTGATGGAATACCTTGAGGGCCAGCCCCTCGATCGCATTCTGGACAAGCACAGCATTCCCTTTCAGAAGGCTTGCGCTTGGGCCGGGCAAGTCGCCAGCGCGCTAGGAGTGGCGCACAAGAAGGGCGTCATTCACGGCGACGTCAAGCCGGCGAACATGCTGATCACCGAGGATGGCCGCGTGAAGCTGATGGACTTTGGCATGGCGCGCCTCGCGAGTCACGATACGAAAACGACCGCGCTCGCGGGAACACCGGCATATTGGTGCCCAGAACAAATAGTTGGCAAGCCGCAGGACGCGCGCTCGGACATGTTCTCTCTCGGCATCGTTCTTTATGAAATGGTGACCGGCCAGCGGCCGTTCGACGCCGATTCGCTACAGGGCATCTGCACGCGTGTGCTTTCTTCGACGCCGCTCCCCCCATCCCATGCGAATCGTTCGCTACCCGCGGCGTTTGACGACATCGTGGCGCGGTGCCTGGCCAAGGATCCGACGGCCCGCTATTCGAACGCGGAAGCTCTCGCGCAGGAACTTTTTCCCCTGGCTCGACATACTCCGATCCCGGGCCCTGCCGCGCAGTCCAACAACAATGGCCATGGCAATGGGAACGGGTTACGCGACCGCGCTGGCCGCCTTCTGCGCTCTGCCTAAATGATCACACTCAATAAAAGCCGCTACGAAGCCCTGGAATGCATCGGGACCGGAACCACGAGCCGTGTGGAGCGGGCGCGCGACAACGTCATCGGCCGCACTGTGGCCCTGAAGACTTTCATTCATAGCTTCGACGAAGATCTCGAAGGACAGCTTCTGCGTGAAGCGCAATTGATCGGTCAGCTCTCCCATCCCGCCATCGTGCAACTCTACGACGTGGGCATCAATCAAGAAGGCACGCCGTTCCTGGTGATGGAATACGTCGCAGGTGCGACGTTGGAAGAACACCTGAAATCTCATTCGCTGCCCCTTCAACGCGCCTGCACCTGGGCCGCGGATATTGCTCGCGCGCTCTCCCTCGCGCATCGCACAGGAATCATCCATGGCGACATTAAAACCGGAAACATCTTCGTCACCCCCGAAGAGAAGGTGAAGTTGGGCGACTTCGGAATCGCGCAACTGGCCACGCAAGTTTCCGGTTCCGAGCGCGTAAAAGGCACGCCTGCTTATCTCGCGCCCGAACAAATCCTCGGCGCATCCCAGGACCAGCGCTCCGATCAATTCTCATTCGGCATCGTCTTCTATGAACTGCTGACCGGCGCACGCCCATTCAATGGGGATACCGTCGGCGCGGTCTGCTCGGAAATTCTTTATGCCGAGCCACTGCCGCCTTCGAAACGAAATCCCGCCGTTCCAGCGGAACTGGATCGTGTCATCGCCCGGTGCCTGGCAAAAAATCCGCTCGAGCGCTTCGATTCTTTCCAGCAACTGGTCACCTTCCTTTATCCGTACACCCGCGCACGGCGCAGGCCTCCGGCCTTATCAACAGGAAAAAGTTCGTGGTGGATGCAGCCCTCTAAACATCGCGAGGTTTGGATGGTGGCCGCTGCCGGCCTGCTGCTGACTGCTTCTCTACAGGTCCCACAAGCGCTGCGGGCCCATTTTGGAGATGTCCCAGCCCCGCCGCCTTCTTATTATCGTCCTGGCGTACCGCTGGAAGCGTTCAGCTATACGAAGCAAACGCTGGCTGTCGAACCCGAGCCTGAAAATTCCGACGAAACGCCGAAGGAAGCGGGCAAGAAAGAAACCCAATCACGCGTCATTCATTCTGGAAGGGTCGCCCTGGCAGAGCTCAATCGTCCCGGCGACTCGGAGAATGCTCCTTCCAGCCAATCCGCAAGCGTGCTCCACGTAGCGCAATTGCCCATACAGAATAAGTAAGCGATTGTGTTCCCACAAGGTCCTGCTTCCGATTGCCCTGGTTTGGAAAGGTAGAAGTGATGCTTGCGCTATTCGTACCGCAGCGCTTCGACAGGATCCAGCCTTGACGCTTTCATGGCCGGCCACACGCCAAAAACCAGCCCCACGCTGACGCTTACAAGGATTCCAGCGACTACCGCCCAAAGCGGAACGCTCCCTGGCCATTTCAAGGTCAAGCGCACAAGAAGAACGAGCCCGTTTACCAGCACGAGCGCAAGCACGCCGCCGGCGCCTGTCAGCGTCATAGCTTCCAGAAGGAACTGCCAGGTGATGTCCCCGCTCCTTGCCCCAATCGCCTTGCGAATACCGATTTCGCGGGTCCGTTCCGTCACGCTGACGAGCATGATGTTCATCACACCTACGCCCCCGATCAGCAGCCCCACGGCGCTCAGCACGATCATCGCAAGATAGACCATGAGCATGATTTTGTGGAACTCTGCTACCTGCTCCTCGGCGGTGCTTATCGAGAAGTTGTCCTTGCCGCCGAACGGCACTCCCCGCCGCCTCTCGAGCACTTCGCGCGTCTGATCTACAGCCTGTTGCAGCATTCCGGGAAAGGATTGCATGCGCATGCTGACTTCATCTGCAGACGGATACATTTTCTTCATCGTGCTTAGAGGGATCAGAATACGCCGGTCCTCGTCGCCCATCCCGAAGCCGCCTTTGGGCTTTTCCACGACGCCGATGACGAGGAAGTCGGTGCCGTCAATCATCACGTCTTTTCCGACGGCATGTCCTTCAGGAAAGAGCACGGGAGCCACGTTTTCTCCCAGCATCACAACTTTTTCCTTGTGAATGTCGTCGCCTTCACTGATGAACCGGCCTTCCAAGGTCGAAGCGTTGGCGTACACCTGGCCAAAATTGGGCTGCACACCCCGAAAATCAATGGCCTGCACTTCTCCCATCTTGGTTCGCACGGAGTGGGTCTGCTCCCAGGGCGGCATCAAAAACGCCGTGACATTCCTAACTGCAGGCGACCCCTCCAGGATGGCGCGCTCATCGTCCAGGACCAACGGCTTCCTTAAGCGCTCATCCAAGGGAGCGTTGCCATGCATTCCCTGACTCCACTTGGAAATGAACGCCGTATCCACGCCGTACTGCTTGATCTGTTCTTGAATGTTGTAGTCGAAGCCGGTGATTAGCGCTGCCACCAGCATGATCACACCGACCCCAAGCACGACGCCGAAAACAGTCAGGGCGCTGCGCGTCTTGTGCGTGCGCAGCGTGTCCAGCGCCTGCCTCAAACTTTCGCCGTGCTGTTGTGCCATAGCCCGTTCCTCAGGATTCCGCCCGCAGCGCTTCAATGGGATCAAGCTTGGCGGCGCGCATCGCCGGATAGATTCCAAAGAACAGTCCTACCGTCGTAGCTAGAAGCAGCGAAAGAATCACGGCCGACATGGGCGTGGTCATTGGAAAAGAGATGGTCACTTTTACCAGCCAGACCACACCATAGGCCATCCCAATCCCGATCAGACCACCCACGGCCGCCAATGCCGCGGATTCCGCCATGAATTGCAGAAGAATGTGATTCCTTCGGGCTCCCAGGGAGCGGCGAATGCCAATCTCGCGAGTGCGCTCTGTTACGCTCGCCAGCATGATGTTCATGATCACGATTCCGCCTACCACCAAAAAAACGCTCACGAGCGCCATGGCCATAAACTCGATGTTTCCCATGAGCTGATGCCACAAGGACATGATCGAGTCGGAGCCTATGATCGCGAAATTATCCGGAGCGTTGAAAGGGAGATGCCGCCATGCACGCATTAACATGCGCGCCTCGTCTTCCGTGGCCGGCATCATTTCCGCGTTGGGAGCTTGCACGAAAACGGTTACCCAATCGTTTTGGCGGTGCCAGCCCTTCCGGTAAGCGCTCAACGGCATCATCATGAAGTTGTCTTGCGACTGGCCAAAAGCGGTTCCGATGGCTTCCGCCACGCCAATGACCTGATAGGAATGTGTTTCGGCGCGGATCATCTTTCCAATGGGATCCACATTGGGGAAAAACTTTTTCGCCAGGTCGGCGCCGATGAAGACCACCTCGGAACGATGATCTTCGTCGGCGCGCGTGAGAAAGCGGCCTTGCTCCACGGTAAGGTTGCGCACGTCGGCGAAATTCGGCGTCACTCCCAGAACGCTGGTGTTTTCCAGCACTTGGTCACCACCGCGCGTGGTCACCCTCCGGTCCTCTTCGCCCGCGACCGACTTGGCGGTCCGCATGTTGTCCCTCAGCCGCTCGAATTCCTCCAGAGTGATCAGGGGTCTTTTCTGTGCCTTGATCCAGGCGTCGTAGCTGGTGATGATCCCAAACCGGTGGACCAAAAAAACGTTTGCGCCCAAATTAGCGATGCGATCCGCAACATAGGTATTCAGGCCTACAACGGCGCTCATCACGGTAATCAAAGCGGCAACAGCCAAGATCACGCCCAGAAGAGTCAGGAAGCTCCTTAGCTTGTGGGAGCGCAGCGCGTCCATGGCCAGGCGCAGCGTCTCCCCCAGGGTGATCGCCGCCTTGCGAATCCTGCCAAGCCTTCCGGCAGCATCCACCCTCGGCGGAATCGCCCGAGGAACCGCGACAAACCTATCTATAGGGGTAACGCCCAAAACGGCCTCCGACCTCTTTCTTTACTACGCTTCTCCCCACCCATTCGTTCCAGGGACACCCATGGAAGTGTCACCTTTTAGACGTTTGAAAACGCCCTTTGCTTCCCCCAAGGCGAGGTTCGCTGGGTGTGGGAACGTCAAATACTCATCTCCCATTGTACCGTGAATAAGGCACTGGGCTGTGGCCTTTGCGGTCTAAACAGCAAGGCTCAGACTCGGCCGCATTGAGCCTCATGCCTTCGTTACTCCGTTTGTCTCTATTAGTTACAGGCCATGAGGAAGTGTCATATTCGTACTGAACATCGCCCTTTCAGCAAGAGGCGGTGTACAACAGTAGTGTGGGCCGGCGAATCCAATAGATGAGCCAGTCTGGGCCGCATTTCCGCCCATCGATGATCGTTGACCATGCGTATAAGAGAATTCACTCCCATCGTGGTTCTTTTGCTCACTGCGCCTGCTCATGCCGCGGGACAATCCGCAGTCCCTGTTTCAGAACCGGCGGTGGCTCCTGAGCCATCGAGGCTCCTGGACCGCGTAATCAGCAATCAAAAGAAGGACGAAGAGGCCCTCGACGTCTATGAGCGCATGGAACGGCTGGAGACGCGAAAGAACGCCAACGATCCCCTTCCCGCATCGGTGAAGATTGCGCGCGTCATTCCCTCCGGCACCGGAATGGACAAGATTCCGGTGAACGCCGATGGTCACCCGCCGGATGCGGAGGCCTACCGCGCACGCCTCGAATCCCTGGAGCGCGCCCTGGCGCTCATCATCAATAGCAACCGCAGGCAACGCGAGGCCGTAGAAAAATATGAGAATAAGAGAAAAGACCGAAATGATCTCATTGAGGCCGCGCGCAAGGCGTTTAACTTCACTTTTGTCGGTCGCGAGCCGCGCGGGGATCGCCTCCTAACCAAGTACGAAATGACACCCAATCCGGCCTTCAAACCCACGTCGCGCCTTACGTCCATATTTCCCAAAGTTCACGGCTACGTCTGGATTGACGAGGAGGCCGGCGAACTCGCCCGCATTGAAGGAGACGTCACCGAGGATATTTCCATAGCCCTGTTCCTGGGCAAGATCTACAAAGGCAGCCATTTCATGCAGGAACGCTATGAAGTCTTGCCCGGGCTCTGGCAGCCCAGCTTTTCGCAGTACGATTTTGACGGCCGGAAATTCTTTTCCGGGTTCTCCATGCACGAACGCACGTTTTATTCGAATTACCGCTACATCGGTCCGCCCAAAGAAGCCATCGAGGTCATTCGAAAGGAATTGGCACGTGGCGACTTAAACAAGGCGGACTCCGCCACCGCCGATCCCTGAGACAATTTCCCTTAAACTGAAAACAGAATCGGCCCTGACCTTATCAGGCTGGAGGATCCGTGCGGCGCTCACTTTCAGTCCCCGTTTTCCTGCTCGTTTTCGCTGCTATTCCCGTTGCCGCTCAAACTACGGATCCCAGCTCACCTCCGCCAGCGTCACAAACGCAAAATCCTTCGGCTTCGGCGGATGCAAAAAAGCCCAAGAAAGTCTTGACGAACGAGGACTTGTCCAATTCAACCGGCAAAATCTCCGTCGTAGGGAACGGACAGAGCAGTCCCGGGAACAAGCCAAAGGCAGCCGCTCCGAAGACAGCCAACGCGCAATATGTCGCCTCGGTTCGCAACCAAATCGAAAAACTCCTCAAGCAAATCGTTGACGTGGATAAACAAATCACTGACTTGAAGAATTTCAAAGCTGGCGAGCCTTCAACCAACTCGAGTGGTGTCCAACTCGATAAGCGCTATGAGCGCGAACCCATCGAAGTGCAGATTCGCGCCCTTCAGGACAAGAAAAAAGATTTGCAGACCAAAGTCGACGCGCTTTATGACGAAGCACGGAAGAAAGGCGTTGAGTCCGGCGACCTTCCCTGAACGCTCGTTTGAAGAACCCGCGATTTCTTCTATTCTTAACTCACCGAATCAACGCCCACGGATACGAGCCCACGTTGATCTTCATAATCATGTAACTGAAGCCGCCCGGATCGGGCTTCGGCTGATGCGGCGTGTCTGGGGGAATCAGCAGCCAGTCGCCGGGCTTCACCTTGAACGTCTGCCCGCCCTCGATTGGTTGGCCGCGGTATTCCCCCGGGATGACGCCGTCCACGTCCCGCAGGTTCTGCATGTTGGCGATTTTTCCGCCTACGATCATTTCGCCTGTGCCGCCGGTGATGACATAGAAATCGTAAGCGCCCGCATGCATTTCCGCGTCGTCCCAGACGCTGTTGACTTTGGTCAGGCTTGGCACCGGCTTTTCGCGGTGCAAGCGATAAAGCATGAAAATGGCGAAGTTACGCGTGGAAATATTGACCGGCCCGCCGCCGAAGGATTGGGAACTGCCGCTGCCTGCCTGCGCCGCGGCTTTCATTGACGTTTCCGCCAGCTCCGTATGCGCCTTGCGAATGTCGTCGATATTCCAGTACGTAACCGGCGGAGCATCCGGCGCCAGCGCCGGTCGCCGCAGAGAGTTGTAGCCAAACGGCATCGGCTCCTGTTTCCCTTCCTGCGCGTTGGCGCTTGGGATCAGCGACAGATCGTCGAAATGACCAGTGAGAACCGACTGCGGCGACCGATTGACGCCAGTCTTCGACGCATATCCGGCCATGTATCCGATGAGCGCGGCACCGAGTAGAAACACGGGAAGCATTCTCTTCATCGAGCAAGTCCTCCATTTCCAAGGAATCGAATTACAGCAATGGCGCGACAATGTTCTTAAGCCAGGCGCCTGTCAATTTTTCGACGCTGGCTTCTTAGTCTCGAAGCGGATTTCCTTCAGCATCTCGGATTGCCGGTACAACTCCGTCTTCCCCCCAGGAAACTTGTTAGCGCTGAGCATGAAAGCGAGAACGTCGGAATCCTGCTGGCGCGTCAGGCTGCCCGGCTTGGCTTGCGGCATGGTCTTGCGGATGCGATCGAACAAATCGCCCAGCGTCAAGCCATTCCAATTCGCTTGAAACGCTCCCCCAGTCAACGGAGGAGCGGACTCACCGCCAGTGAGCTCGGCGCCATGGCAAGCCGCGCATTCCTTCTTATAGACTTCTTCGCCACGCTTGGCCTGCTCATCGGTATAAACGCCGTCCCAAACCGAACGCGACTCCGCCGGCTCTTGCGCCCGCAACCCGAAAACTGACGACGCGATGAGCGCCGAGCCCAACAACAGAGGCACTCTCTTCATTCGCCCGCCGACGGCAGCGTGTAGGCGATGTACTCGCCCGAATACGGCCCGCCGCTCACCGCCACGACAATGTACTGCTTGCCATGCACCATGTAAGTCATCGGGGAGCCGCTTTGCGGAGCGGGCATGTACACTGCGCCCACTTCCTTTCCAGTGGCTTTGTCGTAGGCGCGCAACATGGCCCCGCGGGGATGATCCGCGGTCGTGGTGACTTGGCCTTCACCGGCAATGACCAGCGTCTTCGTCACCAGCGTGCCGATGTTGTAGGTGGTTTGGCCGGTGCGCGGGATGTTCATGCCTTTCAGCAGTTCCGAATTGCGCACCACGTCAGGAGTTTCGCCGTGGGCGATCTGCCAGACGAACTCGCCTTTGTCGAGATTGATTGCTGTGATTGTTCCGTAGGGCGGCTTGACAATCGGCAAATCATCCTCTTCCAAGCGGCTGTAGCTGCTGCCGGCGCGCTTTTTGGGCGGCTTCGGTGAATCCGCACCCGCGTTCTCGCCCGGTCCGCGCATGATTTGCACTTCTCTCCCCGCCACGCCCGCGACGTAGTTCATATCCGAAACTTCTTTGGGCGCTGGAACCAGCCCAATAGGTTCGATACACGAATTGCACGCATAGAGGTAGGCGATGTGTGTTTCGGGATCATAGGATCCGCCAGGCCAGTTCGTTCCGCCCGATGCGGTGCCCATCGTCAGTGTGCCGAGCGGCCCTTCCTGTTTGCTCACCGTCGGCGGCGTAAACACTGGCCCAAGATGATACTTCGCCACGTCCTGCTTGGCCTTTTCGCGCAGCGCCGGAGTGAAGTCAATCAGGTCATCAATCGAAACTCCGTTGCGGCTGTACGCCGGTGGCTTCGTGGGAATCGGCTGCGTCGGTGAATACCATTCACCCGGCACGTTGCCCACTTCCACGGGCTTTTCCGGCATCGGCCAGATCGGCTTTCCCGTAACGCGGTCAAACATGTAGAGAAATCCCTGCTTCGTTGGTTGCGCCACCGCTTTGACAGGTTT
>Ga0079221_10000472_pt1 | contig 11271 bp, 7 predicted proteins | sample GAAS200_FD_75069 | JGI IMG/M metagenome (GOLD analysis project Ga0079221, IMG submission 75069) | Agricultural soil microbial communities from Georgia to study Nitrogen management - GA AS200 | ecosystem: Environmental > Terrestrial > Soil > Agricultural land | place: USA: Georgia | collected... | reverse complement strand
TTGGGCTTAGGTCGTCAGGGCACTCGGGAAAGAGTGTTTCTGGAGATGGTGAAGCGTGGAGGCGCTGGATCAGAAAATCCAATGCCAATGTGGAGTGAACTGGAGACATAGCCCGCCTCGAAGCAGGGCGCCAGTATTTCGCTTTTTGTTCGCTTTGTCAACCATTATTTTCGCTGTTTATTCGCTGCTATTCCTGCCCGGCGCTGGGTCCCGGGGCCTCCGCCCTGTGCAAATAGCGCACCTTGTTTCGGCGAGGGCAATTGCCTAGACCCCCTCCGGGCGGTATCCTCTTATCTCCCAAAGGAGACGTCTTGCGCACTACCCAGCGGATTCAACGCCATTTGTGGGGCTTGGCGCTATCGGGCGCCTTATTCTCGGTTGCGCTTTGGGGACAAGGAAAGCCAACTCCCACTAAGGGACAGACCCAGGCACCAACGCAGAAGCCCCTTCCCATGGGGCCACCTTCGCCCCAGTCCACCCACTATCCCATTCTTCTTCTAGGGTTTGGCAACCAGCCTAATTGGACGGTACGCATCGGCCTGAAAGGGCCAGAGCGCTTCGACCGCGAAGGCTATCCCCCGATCCCGCTGGAACCAGCCGAGGTCACTCACGACGCTACCGCCGAATCCTGGACCTACCATGCCAAGGATTCCGCAACCGGCGCCCCGGTCGCGGTGCACCTTTCCCGCGAGGCTTGTACCGACGCCGCCAACGACACGTTAGGGACTGCTCCTCCCCTTGGCGGAAGGTACTCCTTCAAGATTTCAATCGACCATGCGCAAATCGGCTCGCTGAAGGGTTGCGGGCGTATAGCGACGGAGCTTTTCCCCAAGATCAACAATCGGCCCGACCAGGAGGACGATGAGAATGCAAAGAAAAAGCCGCCTGTCCCGGTCTCCAGCGTCATCAAGTTCCAGTCGCCTATCGCCGTCGCCTATTTGAATGCCACGCAGCAGGTCGTTTTCAAGCGCGGGTCCATCGTGCGAACCATTCCGGGAGCGCCAGGAAGCGATCTAGCGCCTTCCCACGACGGCAAGAAACTGCTTTTCACGCGCGAGGAGGGCGCGGTCCGCGCGATCAACGAATACGATTACGACTCGAACAGCGTGAAAGAACTCCTTCGCGGCGACATTCGAAATCCAGTCTGGTTTCCGGACGACTCTCGTGTAGTCTATCTCAATCACCAAGACGGAAAATGGCAGCTCTGGGCTTTCCCCGCAAACGATCCGACCAAGGCGGCACTGGTTAATTCAGATTCATTCGAAAGCATTCAAGGCTGGAGCGATCCCCGTACACTACTGGTGCTCACAGCCAGTCCGTCCGCACTGGAGTGGATCGGTGAAGACGGAAGGGCGACGCAAACACTGCCCGTGTCGGATTTGTGCGGAACTGATTGTGTTCTCGGCACCAAACTCGCGGTCCGCCCGCACCCCACAAATCCTGACCTGATGCTAGTTTCCGCCATATTTGCCCATCCTCCGGCCGGGGTTCCGGCCGTGGAGAATGGGCAAACGGGAGGTTTGTTTTTCTATGAATTTCGTTCCAGGCGGCGGGCTGTTCTGGCCATCCCAAACCTGTCCGCAACGGAAGGCGAGTGGTCCCGCGACGGCTTCCAAATCCTTTTCACAGGCACGGATTCTTCAAGGCGCAAAGCAACTTACCGAGTTTTCTGGGATGCCATCGGCCTCCAGAAGTATGCCGCGGGCACTTCGCTTGTGGTCGGGCTTTAGCCCACGCCAGACACCAAGCCGTCCAATAGCACCTGTCCAGCCGGTCAGTTGCTCCATAAGCCTCACCGATTTGACTCCCCCAACCCCGACCTCAAACGGCCAGTACACTATATCTTTATGGGTACTAGTCCTACGGTCGCTCCCCGTCAGGTGGGGATTCTTGTACTCGACAACGACCCCAATGGTGCCAGCGCCGTGAAACAGGTGTTGGACTCGGAAGGCTGGCGAGTGCGGGTTGTGCCTGACGCCAAAGCGCTTCTCACGGAACTAAAAAGCGCCGATTGGTCATTGGTCGTTGCGAACGCGGCCGCCATTGACCTCGACAGCCCCGCCTTTTTCACTCTTCGCGAAATCGCCACGGTTCCTCAGGAATCCGGCGGACGCATTCGCGCGCTTTTTATCATCCCCGAAACGGCGGAGAGGCAGCTCACCGGCCAAATCGAAGCAGCGCGCCTGGCTTACGTCGTCCGGCCTTATCACCTGCACGACTTCCTAGAGAAAGTCAGCGATCTCCTGGTTGAGATCAAGGTGATTGACGCACCCATCCGCCTGGTTCGGCGCGAATTTGGCGCTATTCGCAAAAAGAAGAAGCAGGTTGGCCGAAACAGCATGTTCGCGGCGCGCGACACCTTTTCGTACACCGAGGAAGAAATCGCCGAGTACGAGCGCGAAGAAGCCGCCGAAACTTCCAAGAGCAAACGAAAAACTCGCGTTAACCTCGGTGATCCCTACAGCTGATTCCCTCGAATCTGGGCCGTTTGGGGGCATTGCGCTCCTAGAGTTGACTATTCTTTCCAAGAAATCCCTGCAAGAAATTCTGCGCTCCCCGTTCTAACCCTGAGCCGCCGTCCGGGCTGCTCACCGCGACGTGGTTCAAGTTCAAACATAGGAGTGATTTATGGAGCGCTCGATTTTTGCCGCCATTTTCGGCGGATTCCTGGGGATTCTCACACTCGGCGGTCTGGCATTCGCTCATGCTGGTCCGGACTCTGATTCGAATCTACTGCCAACGACTCTACCCGCTTCACCGCCTGCGCCTCAGCCCAAGCCGGAAGGAGACTGGCGGATTCTGGATCCCGTCACTTACGAAAACATATCCGTTTTTCCTGTGGTCGCCTCTTACGGTCAGGACACCAGCGCCTTTCTGACTTTGGAAGAAGGCCTGGCCACCGGGGAAGTCGTCGTGCGCGAACGCGGCTCCGAAGAAATGGTTCGCGGACGTGATGGGCGGCCAGTCTACATTCCACAGCCGACAGGCGCTTCCGTGAATCAACTTGTTCTTGTGAACCGCAGCAAACGTCCGCTTTTGCTTCTTGCCGGCGAGCTTGTGAGCGGCGGGAAGCAAGACCGCGTGATTGGCAAGGACCGGATCGTGCCCGTGGGTGCTCCGCCGCTTCCGCTCGATGTGTTCTGCGTCGAACATGGCCGTTGGACAGGAAGCTCGCAATTCGCCGCGGCGCTAACGATTGTGCATCCGAGCGTCCGAGAGCGCACGGCTGTGGACCAGAAGCAGGCGGAAGTGTGGGACGCGGTTCGAAGCGGGACCACCGCACCACCGCCGCCTGCAGCTCCTGCTCCCAGAATTTCCACAGCCGAACTGCAGACCGCCATCGCCGGCAACGCGCACACGGAGGCCTACGAAAAGATTTATCAGTCGAGTGCGGTGGGTGTCTCGATTGACGATTTCGTTGCCGAGATCCGGCGCCGCTTCGCTAGCGCGACTTCCGGATTAAAGGGCGAGCGAGTGGTCGGCGTTGTGATTGCTTATGGTGGCGAAATCGCCTGGAGCGACATTTTTGCTTCCGGCGGACTCTTCGATCATTACTGGCACAAGCTCCTGCGCAGCTATGCAGTGGAAGCGCTCGCCCGACCCACGGTTCGAGCCGTGGCTTCACATGAAGGCGCAAGCGAGTTTCTGCGAAGGCTGAATGGCCGCGAAACCATGGAAACCGAGCCTGGCGTTTATCGCTGGAGCGAAATCACGGAAGGACAACTTGCCGAGATCGAGCTTGAAGCCCTTTCGCCGAAGCCCATGAAGATTCATCGCCTTTTGCTACATCGCACGAGCTGAGGACAACGAGCCAGTCGTTGGAGGCGTGTAGTACGCAGGTTGCTTGCCTGCAGCAAGCGGGCCACGCCCTTATTCGTGATGATTTAAACGTCGGACTTCACTTGGATCGCTCACTTTCGCTGCAAGTTCTGTGGCTATTCCTTCCCAACGAGGATGCTTCAGGTTTGGAGCGATTTCGGCGAGCGGCACGAGAACGAATTTGCGCATGAGCATGCGCGGATGGGGCACTTGCAATTCCGGCGTGTCGATGTTCTCGTCCCCGTAGAGGAGAATATCCAAGTCGATCAGTCGCGGGCCTCTTGGCACAAGTTTCTTGCTGCCCATCCGCGATTCGATTCCACGCAGCGCGCGCAACAAATCCAACGGCGGCAACGTGGTTTCCGCTTGCACAACGCAATTCAGGAACCAAGGCTGCTCGCGGAAGTCCACAGGTTCCGTCTCGTAGAACGAGGAGATGCGCGTCACGCGCACGTTCGCATCGGGAAGTGCGGCAATCGCCGTTCGCAGATTTTTTTCGCGGTCTTCGAGATTCGATCCGAGCGAAAGATAGACTGTGGTTTCGGCCACTTCTCACCGTTTTGGCAGTTTCCCGATGCCGAATCTTAGGGCTGTAGTTCGCTACCTGCTGGGCATTTTTTTCTAGTTATTTCGGCTCGGCGATTTCGGGCTTCGGGTAAACCTTTTGCAGCGCGGTTTGATATTCGCCGAAGAGCGCCTGGATGCGCGTGAATTCGGTCTTGACGGCTTCGCGCATCTCGGGATGTGTGGCGTAGTCGTAGAGGATCGCGGCCTCCGTCTCCGCATCAACCATGAAACCTTGGTGACCGATGTCGTTGAGGGCGTCGGCCTCCATGCCGTAAGTATGGTTCGAAAAATTCGAGGACTTCGCGGACACGCCGATGCCTGGGATCTGGCTCGAAACGCTGCCGGTTTCTTCGAAGCCCTTTGGCTTGCTGGGCTCGGGCTCGACACCTGCGGCGCCAAATTGTTTCATGTAAGCGAAGGAGAGTTCTTCAAGCGACGAAAGCGAGATGCCGTCGCGATCGTGTCCGTAGTGCTCGATTTTCACTTTGGTTCCCGTAGCCATCGCCGCCGCGCGCGCCGCGTCGTCGACCCATTGCGTGACCTGTTCGAGGTACACTCCATCCGGATAGCGGATGTAAAAGTCTGCAGAAGTTTTGTCTGGAACGACGTTCGGTGCCGCTCCGCCTTCGGTGATCACGCCCTGGATGCGCGCTTCCGGCCGGATATTGCTGCGCACGCTATCAATGTTGTTGAACAGTTTGATCACCGCTTCCAGAGCGTTTCGCCCGTTCCAGGCCGTCAACTGATGCGCCGGTGCTCCATAAAATGTGTACTTTACGCCATCAATGTTCATGCAGCAGGTGCCAAAGCCCGGGGCCGACCGCGAAGTCGTCGCCGTAGAGTGGCTCCGCACGATGATGTCAGTGCCTTTAAACACGCCCGCTTCCATCATGACGGTTTTGGCTTCTGGCGGCATCATTTCTTCGCCGGGACAGCCGTAAACCGTGACCGTGCCTGGGATGTGGGTGCGAGTGAGAAACTCTGCGATCGCGACAGCAGCAGCAATGCCCACCGGCCCCTGCGCGCTGTGCTGATCGCCGTGAAAAGCGCCCTTGGTACCGCGTAGCGCATCGTATTCGAGGATGACGCCAAGATTCGGACCAGGCGTGCCGCGCTTGTATTTCGCGCTGAATGCAGTCGCCAAACCCGCAACGGGCATGGTCACCTCAAAATCGTGGGCTTGCAGATATGCGGTGAGTTTTGCCACCGACTGAGTTTCTTGAAAGCCAATTTCCGGATGCTGCGTAATCCAGTCGCTCATTGGCATGAGGTCGGACTGCATCAATTGCTTCACGCGCGCGATGACTTCGTCACGCCCTTTGTCCGCCGCAGAGAGCTTTGCCACCATCGCCGGGACGCCCAGGGATTGGCTGAGCGCACTGATTTGCTTGACCACGTCACGCGCCGCATCACGTTCGGTGGCAGTTTCCTGCGCGAGACAGGGAACACTGAACGCGGATGCCATCAACAGGCATACAAATGTCGTCTGCATGAATGCGCCCTCCGATTCTCGCAAAAAATTCGCTTATTCTGCTGCGCAAACAAAATTAGCAGCGTCGTTCGGATCACCAGTTGTATTAAACTTTGCAACTTTCGGATACGGACAGAGAGGCCGTGTGAACTTCACGCCTTTTGATGGATCATCATCCGCGTATTTCGTGGCGACGATCTCCGAAGGCGCAGTGCCCTTCTCCACCCATTCCACGAGCGCGAGCTCCATGTTGTGCTGCGGGTCCGGCGCACCTTGCCCGAGCTGCCCAAATGAATTTGCGCCGGGGCCGCCGCCGCAGTGCTGCATACCCGGAACCATGTAGAGGCGTGAGAAAGAGTCGGTTTCCCTCTGCCCCATTTTCGATTCCACAGCGCCGTAGTAATTGATGGAATTCAGCGCGGAGATCGCAGCGTCATTCCAGCCATGATAGAGAATCAACTTGCCGCCGCGCGATTTGAAAGTTGCAAGGTTGGGGTCTGTGGCATTCAGGATTTTGGCGGTTTTTGCTTCCGCAGCTTTTACTCCATCGTCCACTCTTGTGTTCCTATAATTCCAGTCCGCCTTTTCGTAAACCATGTTGGAAAAGTATCCGCCGCCAAAAGCGAAGAGCAGGCTCTTGCCCGGCTCCTGACCTGTGATCCAGGCTGCCCAGCCGCCGGGTCCTTCTTCTCCTCCTGGCAGGTAGCCGGGGAAAATCAAGGCGCCATTTGCATCGCGCGGTCCTTCGTACAACTTTTTCAGAGCGGTGATTTGCGGAGCCGTTAAGCATTCGCTTGAGTCACCCGCCTTGCAAAGCAGGGACGCCGGATCGAACTTACACTGCCTCGGATCATTTAAGACGCCGTCAGTCACTCCATCTTGCGCGTCGCACGCCGCGTTCACGGCGTGAGCGAGCGCGGGAAGCTTGCTTGAAGGGATGTAACTGGCGGGATCAAGGGTAGTCGCCTGCGCATTCGCCAGCGCTGTGGTCAGGAGATGTGTCCAATAATTCGCCGGGGCTCCAGCCAGGATGCCGTCGTAGTCTGCTGGGAACCGCTGGGCCTCCATGAGCGCTTGCCGTCCGCCATTCGAGCAGGAGGCAAAGTAAGCATGTTGCGCGGGATTTCCGTAGAACGCTTTGATGAGGGTCTCGGCAATCTGCGTCATTTCATGGATGGCACGGTATCCGAAGTCGATGACCTTCTCTGGATGACCGAGCGCCCAGCGCGCGTCGGTTCCTACCGCCGAGTGTCCGGTGTCCGTCGCGGCGCTGGCATATTTTTGCCGGACAGCCAACGCGAGGCCGCGATAATCAATCTCTCCGGCAAATCCGCCGTTGCCCTGCCCGCGAAATCTGCCGTTCCAGCCTTCCGCGGGCATCCATACTTCAATCTTGATCGCGGAATCCGCGCTCGGCGTCGCTTCCGCCACAACGCGGCAAAACCCGCCTAACGACTTGTAAAGATCCGGGCTCCCTATGAGCCACGGTGTATTTATGGAAGGGGGTGTGAAAGCTCCCGCGTCAATAGCTTGCGCCGAGACTATCTTCGCGTGCGACAAAGCAAGCTGCGAAAGCTTTTCACAGGATTGCGGAGCTGGGGCCGCGCTTTGAGCCGAAGCCGTGCCCGCAAAAAAAAGCACAGCGGCGACGGCAAAGATTCTGTGCATCTTGCTCATGGCAAACTCCTGCGGTCACGTTCCAAGTACTTTACGGGACGACCACGTATACCACATTGTTTGCCGGCCATGCGCCGCTTATTCCGCTGCGACCTTCGTTTTCTCCGCAGCGGGTGCGATGGCCTCCACATTGTTCTTCTTCATCAGTTCATTCAAGGCCGCCAGTTCTTTGGACTGCACGTCGTGCCACGCGGCCAGTTGCGTTTCCAATCGCGTGTTCAGTTCGTCGAATACGTTATACGATTGCGCGGTGGGAGCGGCGTCGGCGCTCTCTACGGTCCCTTGCAGCGCCATCATTTGGTCGGTGACTTGAATCGGGTAATTCAGCGGGTCTTCCCCGCTTTTGGACTTGGGCTGAATGATTTTTTCTTCCACCGCATCGATTCTCTTTTTCAGAGCGTCCGCGGAATCCAGCACGGCCTTGGCCCCGCTATCATTGCCCAGCCGTTTCTTCAGACTTTCCACTTGCTCCCGCACGCTGCGCATTTGGTTCACCGCCTCGTGTCCTGCGCTGACGCGGTCGCGAATGCGTGTGGCTAGTTCGCTTTGTTTTTCCAGGTCTGCCTGCGATACATTCACGCGAGGGTCTTTTTGAATTTCCGAAGACGCGGTCAACGATTTGCCGCCGACCGTCAACTTGATCTGATAGGTTCCCGGCACCACTAGAACACCGGTCGGGCGTCCACCCCAACTAACGGCGCCGGGCACGCGCGCCGGAGCTTCGCCGCGCATGTCCCAGACAAAACGGTTTAGCCCTTCTTCCGCGGGCAATCTCTCGCCCGGCCGAGAAATCCCGAACTCCTCTTCCTCCGGCGAGGCACCCTCCGCTGCCTTCTTGCTCGAAAGCTTTCGCACAAGCTTGCCCTTCGCGTCGAGAATCTCTAACTCGACGGCGTCTTTGGGCGCGGTCTTCAGGAAATAATCAATGATGACGCCGGTCGGCGGATTTGCGCCCACCGGAACCGTCGCCGGCAGCGCGAATCCGGCTCCGCGAAAGCGGATCGCCGTCGCCGGCTGATAAAGGTGCGCGTCTTCACTCGCGGTCGTTGCGTTCATTTGCCGCAGCGGGGAAATACCATCGAGAATCCAGAACGCTCGACCATGGGTTGCCGCAATCAAGTCGTCGTTCTTCACCGTCAAATCGTGAATCGGCGTTGTTGGCAGGTTCAGTTTCAGCGACTGCCAATGCCCGCCATCATCAAACGAAACGTAGATGCCATTTTCTGTGCCCGCGAACAATAGGCCCTTTCGTTTGGGATCTTCCTTTACCGCGTGGACGTAACTGTTGTCCGGCAATCCAGTCGTAATCTTCGTCCAGCTCTTGCCGTAATCTGTGGTCTTGAACGCATAGGGTTTGTAATCATCGAGCTTGTGCCGGTCAATAGCCACGTATGCCGTACCCGCCGCGTGGGGAGATGGATCAATTAGGCTGACCAAGCTCCAATCCCCAAATTCTTTCGATGTAACGTTTGCCCAGTGCTGTCCGCCGTCGCGCGTCACATGCACGAGCCCGTCGTCACTGCCCGCCCAGATCACGCCCTTTTCGACCGGCGACTCCGCAATCGCAAATACCGTGTCGTAGTACTCGACGCTGGTGTTGTCCTGCGTCAGCGGCCCGCCGGAAGACTGCTGCTTTGTTTTGTCATTGCGCGTCAAGTCTCCGCTAATTGCCGTCCAACTCATTCCTCCATCTGTTGTTTTGAAGACGGCTTCACCGCCGTGATACAGCGTGTTGGGATCATTCGGTGAAATCGCAATCGGCGCAGTCCATTGGAAGCGATGCTTCAATTCCGCGGCGCCCGCGCCCATCGGATTCAGCGGCCAAGAGGAAATGTCCTGCTCCTGGCCATTCGACTTGTCGAAGCGTGTAATCAATCCATCATAAGAACCGGCATACACGATGTTCGCATTGCGCGGGTCGGGAACCACATATCCCGACTCACCTCCGCCGACGTCGTACCAGTCCGGCCGGTCAATCGCGAAACTGTCGCTGCGGCTGGCGATCGCTACTGTCGAATTGTCCTGCTGCGCGCCGTACACCTTATAAGGCACGGAATTGTCTGCGGCCACATGATAAAACTGTGCCGTCGGCTGATTTGCTTCCGTAGTCCAGCTCTTTCCGGAATCGTGCGAGACCGTTGCTCCGCCGTCATTCGAAAGGATCATCCATTGCGGATGCGTCGGATCGATCCACAAGCCATGATTGTCGCCGTGCGGCGCGCGAAGGGCTTCAAAACTCTTCCCACCATCCGTCGAGCGCGAAACTCCGGTGTTGAGCACGTACACCGTGTCCGCGCTCTTCGGGTCCGCAAAAATGTGATGAAAATACCAGGCGCGCTGCGTGAAGCGGTGATCCGGATTGATCAGATGCCAGCTTTCGCCTCCGTCCTCGCTGCGATAGATCCCACCTTTTTCCGCTTCGATGATTGCGTACACTCGATTTCCATCCGCGCCGGAAACCGATACACCAATCCGCCCCAGCACGCCGCTCGGCAATCCGTGCCCCTCGAGACGCTTCCACGTCACGCCATCGTCCCCGGAGCGATACAGCCCGCTTCCCGGGCCGCCGCTCGTTAAGCCCCACGGAGTGCGTTGCGCTTCCCAAAGCGCGGCAAACAAAACGTGCGGATTATTCGGATCGAACACCAGGTCAATCGCGCCGGTATTGTTGTCCTTGTACAGCACTTTCTGCCACGTTTTTCCGCCATCGCTCGACCGAAACACGCCACGCATCTCGTTTGGCCCGTAGGCGTGTCCGAGCGCCGCCACGTAAACGATGTCCGGATTCTGCGGATGCACAACGATTTTCGCAATGTGCTGCGTGTCCTCCAGGCCGATGCGCGCCCACGTCTTTCCGCCATCCACCGACTTGTACATTCCGTCCCCATAGGAAATGTTTCCGCGAATGCACGATTCGCCCGTCCCCACATAAACGATGTTTGGGTCCGAAGGCGCCACCGCAATCGCGCCAATGGACATGATTCCGGTTTTGTCCGTCATCGGTGTCCACGTGAGCCCGCCGTTTTGGGTTTTCCAAACGCCACCTGCGACGGCTCCGAAATAGTACGTCTCCGGGTCGCCGGCCACGCCTGTTGCGGCAAGCGCGCGGCCTCCGCGAAACGGCCCAATCTGCCGCCATTTCATGCCCTTCAGTGCTTTGTCATCCAGTGTCTGTCCCAATATTTGTGAATGACGTGAAAGCTGCCCGAACCCCGCCAAGCTCGCCACCAGCAAAAAAGCGGAATAAACCGCAAATCTTCTTTGACCACTCATTGTTTTCCCCCGAAGAAAAAACTAGGAAAGGACTACAAGCCCCGCGATCGACCTTCCCGTCACTCGCAGATTATAGACGACCAGCCTGTCCAATCCGTTTCGCGCACGCGAACAGTGGGACCGGCGGCATCCTAACCGCCCGCTCGCGCTCGGTCAACGTCGCTTTTTTTGAGATGTTAGCTGCTGAAATTTACTCGTACCGCAGCGCGACTATTGGATCGACTTTCATCGCCCGCCGCGCAGGAACATAGCATGCGGCCAAAGCTGACAGCGCAAGAATGACCGTGACCGCGGCGAAGGTCGGCAGGTCAGACGGCTTGACTTCAAACAAGAATTTCTCAAGCACGCGCGTCAATGCAAGCGCACCGGCCCCTCCCAGGAAAATTCCCGCAAACGTTAGCACAAGCGCTTTTCTCAAAAGCATCTTCAAGACATCCGCGTCCTGAGCGCCGAGCGGCTCCGTG
>Ga0079221_10000470_pt1 | contig 11295 bp, 8 predicted proteins | sample GAAS200_FD_75069 | JGI IMG/M metagenome (GOLD analysis project Ga0079221, IMG submission 75069) | Agricultural soil microbial communities from Georgia to study Nitrogen management - GA AS200 | ecosystem: Environmental > Terrestrial > Soil > Agricultural land | place: USA: Georgia | collected... | reverse complement strand
TCCCGCTTCCGCCGCCGAAAAGAAAAAGTAACCCGCGACACGGAAAAAGTAACTCTCACAGCCTCCGGACCCGCTACTCAATAGGCCAGCTGCGCCGCCGCCTGTTCGAGATGCCTCCCGCGGCGCCGCCCGCTCAACACGCCGCCTGTCATTCTAAGGGCCGCTTTTTTGGGTCCGAAGAATCTCTCTTTGTTTTCGCTTTTACTGCGCCGCCTTTTCCCTGTAAAACTTCTGCAAAACAAAAAACGCTTTCTTCTTCTCTCCGCGGTCCGACACCAGCCCTTTGCGGTTCCAGTAATCCTGCACTCCCGGCAGCAGGCGCCGCGGCGACCGGAAATCCATCAGCACCCACGGCGACATCCCCGCCAGCATCGGCATCGCTTTCAGCATCGGCAACTGGTGCTCATATACGTTGACCTGGTATTCCTCGCTGAACCGGGTCTCCGCGTCCGCGTGATACCCGGCTACCGCGCCCGCTCCGAATTCGCTCATGATCACCGGCTTTTCCCATTTGATGTTCCACTTCAGCCCGTCCGCGGTCTCCGGCGCGCCGTAATACCATCCGATGTATTCATTGATTCCCAGCACGTCCAGAAATTCCCCCACGGGATCGTCCAACGACATTACGCCCGGCTGGCTCCGGCGGGCCGTATTCAGCGCGGAAGTAATCAGCCGCGTCGGATCCTGCTCTCGCGTGAACGCCGCGAATTTCGTAAGAAACTCCAGGCGTTGCGGCGTATTCGGCGTCTCGTTCGAGAGCGACCAGAGAATCACCGAAGCCCGGTTGTGGTCCCGCGCGATCAACTCGCGCATTTGTTCTTCGGCGCTCGCCAGGGTCGCGGGATTCTCCCACGAAATCCCCCAGTACACGGGAATCTCTTCCCACAGCAGAATCCCCATTTTGTCCGCCAGCCGCGGCGCATTTTCGTTGTGCGGATAGTGCGCCAGGCGCAGAAAATTGCATCCCAGCTCCTTGGCCCACCCGAAGAGCGTCTTTTCGTCTGCTTCGGAGAAAGCGCGTCCGCCGCGGAAAGCGGCTTCGTCGTGCATGGACATTCCCCGCAGAAATATCGGCTTCCCGTTCAGCAGAATCTTCGTTCCTTGCACTTCCACGGTGCGGAATCCGGCCTCGTCGCTCACGGAGTCTTCGCCGCTTCGCAAAGTCAACGCGTACAGCTTCGGGTTTTCCGGAGACCACAGCTCTACCTTGGCGGAAAACTTGAATTCCGCCCGGCCGTTCGCATCCGTTTCGGCCGTTTGCGTTACGCGCGCTTCCGGAATTTCCAGCGTGACGCGTTGCCCCTGCTTTGCTCCCGCGGCGGAATTCAACTGTGCCCATGCTTCGATCTGCGATTGCGAACCGCGCGCCAATCGCACCCCGAAATTCTCGATGAATATTTCCGGAACCTCGATCAGTGAAACATCCCGCGTCAGGCCTCCATAATTCCACCAGTCCGTGTTGATACCCGGCACCCCGTCCGCGCGCCGCGTGTTGTTCACTTCCACCACTACGAAATTGTCGCCGTCCGCCAAAGCGTCCGTGACTTCGAAATCAAACGGCGTGTAACCTCCTTCATGCGTCCCCAGTTCTTTGCCGTTTAGATACACCCGCGCGCTGTAGTTCGCCGCGCCGAAATAGAGGAACACCCGCTTCCCGGGATGCTTGGTCCACAAAAACGATTTCTTGTACCAGACCGCTCCTTCGTAGAACAGCAGGTCGCTTCGCTGGGAATTCCAGTCTCCGGGCACCTTCAGAACCGGCGACTTGTCGAAGTCATATTCCACCAGCGCGGATTTATTCGCCGGCTTCCGGTTTTCATAAAAGTGTCCGCCGATTCCGGTTTCGTAGGGATCGACGATCGATTGCCACGCTCCGTCCAGCGAAAGCGTCGTTCGGCCGGGAGGGTCCGCCAACAGCGGCTTTTGTTCGTTCTGTGCTGAAAAGCACGGAGTGCATGCCAGAAGCAGAATCGCCGGCGCAAAATTCGCTTTGTTCATGGAGGACCCTTTCGATGGACGGATTGCACGCAAACGATACACGCAACTTGCCCGGCGGTGAAGCGCGTTTCCGCAAGAAAAAATATCGCGGTCCCTTCCCGAACTTCGCTAAGATATGGGCCGCAACAAATCACCGGAACCCGGAGGCAACGACAAAATGAAACCGCTTACAGCCTTGCGCTATCTCGGTTTGCTTGCGCTTTTGACTATACCCGCGTCATCCGGTACGTTGCACGTTTTGGCCGCACCCGCTCAGGAGGATTCCGTGCAGAAGACCGATTTCGGCAAACTCGACGATGGCACCGCCATCGAGCAGTACACGCTGCGCAATGCCAAAGGCGCCGTCGCCAAGATCATCACCTATGGCGCCACGCTCACGGAACTCTGGGTGCCGGACAAGAACGGCAAGAGCGGAGACATCGTCCTTGGGTTCGACAACCTGCAGGGCTACCTCAATCCCAATGAGCCGTACTTCGGCGGGACCATCGGCCGGTACGGAAACCGCATCGCCAAAGGGAAATTCACGATCGACGGCAAGGAATACTCGCTGCCCACCAATAACGGCCCGAATTCGCTTCACGGCGGCAACACGGGATTCAACCGCCACGTTTGGAAAGCCGAACCGCTGAAAGTGGCGCACGGCGCCGCCATCCGCTTCACCTATCAGAGCAAGGACGGCGAGGAAGGCTATCCAGGAACGCTCAACGCCTCTGTCGTTTACGAACTCGCCGACGATAACGCTCTGAAACTCACCTATCACGCCACGACCGACAAGGCCACTCCCATCAACCTGACCAATCACAGCTACTTCAATCTTAACGGCGCGGGCAACGGCACCATCCTCGACGAAACGCTTTGGCTCGACGCCGATAAATACACGCCGACGGATTCCACGCTGATTCCCACCGGCGAGATCAAGTCCGTGGAAGGCACGCCGTACGATTTCCGCAAGCCCGAAAAAATCGGCAAGCGCAACGGCGATATTCCGCAGGTGGGCGGCTACGACATCAATTTCGTGCTGAACGGAAAGATGGGCACGTTGCGCAAAATCGCCGCGGTCAAGGATTCCAACTCCGGCCGCGAAATGCAGGTGTTCACCACCGAGCCGGGCGTGCAGTTCTACAATGCCATCGGTTTGGATGGTTCGCTTCACGGGGTGGGCGGGGCTTATCAGAAATACGGCGCGCTGTGCCTCGAAACGCAGCATTATCCGGACTCGCCGAATCACAAGAATTTCCCCTCGACGATTCTTCTTCCCGGGAAGGCCTATCACTCCGAAACGATCTACAAGTTTTCAGCCGAATGATTTTGCGCGATCATTGCAAGGGCGCTTGCCGCAGGCAGGCGTCCGCGCGCTTTTTTTCTCCGCCACCCCTATCCGAAACTTTCCTCTTCCAATGCCGGACCAAAGTCCTAGAATAAGCAAAGGTTGCGCCGCCGCCCGTTTGACGCGCGACCGTCGTCCCAGTCCTGCCGCGAACAGGTAATCGCCGTGGCCAAATCCCTCCAACTCGAAATTAACGGCAAAGCCCACCAGGTGAACGCCGATCCCGGGGTTCCCCTGCTTTACGTTCTGCGCGAAAATCTGAATCTCACCGGCACCAAGTACGGATGCGGGGAAGGACAGTGCGGCGCTTGCACGGTCATGGTGGACGGCGTGGCGCGGCGCTCGTGCCTCACGCCCGTTGGGTCCGTGGCCGGAAAGAAAATCACCACCATCGAAGGCCTCGCGAGCAACGGTAAATTGCATCCCTTGCAGCAGGCTTTCTGGGACGCCGACGCTTTCCAGTGTTCCTACTGCACTTCGGGAATGATTGTTGCCGCCGCCGCGTTTCTGAAGACCAATGCGAATCCCTCCGAAGCGCAGATCGCGCATGCGCTCAACGGAAACGTCTGCCGCTGCGGCACGCATCCGCGCATCATCGCCGCGGTTCAAAAAGCCGCCAAGGCCATGCGGGAGAAATCGTGAGCGAGAAGCCAAATCCCCGCGTGCCGATCGAGCCGGAGCGCTACGAACTTTCCGCGAAACCCTTCTACCACTTCGCGTGGAACCGGCGCGAATTTTTCCAGTTTCTCGGCGCGGGCATGCTCGTGCTCGGCGTGATGCGCGACGCCGCCGCGATGCAGGAATCCGGGCAGGCCCGGCGGCGCGGCGAAGAATCGCTGCCCAGGGAAGTCAGTTCCTGGCTGCACATCGGCGAAGACGGCTCGGTAACGGTGTTCACCGGCAAAGTCGAAGTCGGCCAGGATATCCGCACTTCGCTTACGCAGGCTGTCGCCGAGGAACTCCGCGTTTCCATTGATTCCATTCGCATGGTTATGGGAGATACGCAGGTCGTGCCCTTCGACATGGGTACGTTCGGCAGCCGCACGACTCCGACGATGAATCTTCAATTGCGCCGCGTTTCGGCTACCGCCCGCGACGCTTTGGTGCAGCTTGCGGCGCAGCGCTGGAACGCCGACGCAAAAACTCTCTCGGCGAAAAACGGCGAAATCTCCGACGCTTCGGGCCATTCCATCAGTTACGGCGATTTGCTGAAGGGCCAGCAAATCACGGAAATGATTCCCGCCGAGGATCCCCTGGAGCCCGCCTCGGAATGGACCGTGGCCGGGAAGCCGCTCGCACGCGTGAATGGCCGCGAACTGGTGACCGGCGAGCACCGTTATCCTTCGGATCACGCGCTGCCCGGGATGTTGTACGGGAAAATTGTCCGGCCCGATGCTTTTAACGCCACGCTCGTTTCCGCCGATACGGCCAAAGCGGAGAAAATGCCGGGCGTGGCCGTGGTGCGCGACGGAGATTTTCTCGGCGTTGTCGCGCCGACCAGTTTTGAAGCGCGCAAAGCCGCGGAAGCAATTCAGGCGACCTGGAAATCCGAGCCTCAACCATCCAACAAAGATTTGTTCGAGGTTTTGCGAAAGACGGCCGGCGCAGAGGAAGAACGCGACCGCGGGACGCACATCACCGGTTCCATCGAGCAGGGCATGGCCGCAGCGGATCAGCGCCTGAAGCAAACGTACACGGTTCAATACATCGCGCACACTCCGCTCGAGCCGCGCGCGGCGGTGGCGCAGTGGGATGGCGACAAGTTAACCGTCTGGACGGGGACACAGCGGCCTTTCGGCGTGCGGCAGGAACTGGCCGAAGCTTTTCACCTGAAAGAAGATCAGGTTCACGTGTTCATGCCGGACACCGGCGCGGCGTACGGCGGGAAACACACCGGTGAAACCGCGATTGAAGCGGCGCGGCTGGCGCGTGCGGCGAAGCGTCCGGTAAAAGTCGTGTGGACGCGCGAAGAGGAATTCACCTGGGCGTATTTTCGTCCCGCGGGGGTGATCGACGTTTCCTCCGGCGTGAAGAACGACGGCAGCATCACCGCGTGGGAATTTCACAATTACAATTCCGGGGGAGCGGGAATTCCCACCTACTACGACATCGCCAACCAACACATTCAGTTTCATCCTTCGCATTCGCCGCTGCGCCAAGGCTCGTATCGCGGGCTGGCCGCGACGGCGAATCATTTCGCGCGCGAGAGCCACATGGATGAACTGGCGCACCTGGTGAAGATGGATCCCCTCGAATTCCGGCTGAAGAATTTGAAGAACGAGCGATTGCGCGCGGTGTTCCAGGCCGCCGCGGAAAAAGTCGGCTGGGAGAAACGGAAAAAAGAGCCTGGCCGCGGATTCGGAATGGGCGGCGGATTCGAGAAGGCCGGCAACGTGGCGACCGTCGCGGAAGTGAGCGTGGACCGCGCTTCGAGAAAAGTGAAAATCGAACGGCTGGTGACGGCGTTCGAGTGCGGCGCGATCGTGAATCCGGAAAACCTGGAGAGCCAGGTGGCCGGCGCGAACATCATGGGCATCGGGGGGGCGCTGTTCGAGGCCATCCAGTTCGAGAACGGAAAAATTCTGAACCCGCGCCTTTCGCAATACCGCGTGCCGCGTTTCAGCGACGTGCCGAAGATCGAAGTGGTGCTGCTGGACCGCAAGGATATTCCCTCGGCGGGAGCGGGGGAGACGCCGATCGTGGGAGTTGCTCCCGCGGTGGGCAACGCCATCTTCAAGGCTGCCGGAGTGCGGTTGCGCTCGCTGCCGATGGTTCCCGAGGGCTTGCCCAAAGCCTGATCGCTTCGCTGCATTTCCAAGAATTAGAATTAAATTGCTTCTAGACGCGTTCCAGGGCGATGGAGACGCCTTGGCCTACGCCGACGCACATGGTGGCGAGGGCGCGGCGCAATTTATTTTTTTGCAGATGGTGAACGGCAGTGAGCACCAAACGGGCGCCGCTCATGCCGAGCGGGTGACCGAGGGCAATGGCGCCGCCGTTGGGGTTCACCAAGCCGGCGTCGTCGGGGATTCCCCACTGGCGAAGGCAGGCGAGCGACTGGCTGGCGAAGGCTTCGTTGAGTTCGATGACGTCGAAATCTCCCAAGGAGAGCGCGAGCTTTTCCAGCAATTTTTTTGTCGCGGGCACGGGACCGATGCCCATGATGCGCGGAGGAACTCCGGCGGTGGCCATTCCGAGGACGCGAGCGCGCGGGGTGAGGCCGTGGGATTTGACGGCTTCCGGCGAGGCGAGAATCATGGCCGCGGCTCCGTCGTTTACGCCCGAAGCGTTGCCCGCGGTGATGGTGCCGGGCGTGCGAAAGGCGGGCTTCAACCTGGCCAGGCCCTCGAGCGTGCTGTCCGGACGGGGATGTTCGTCGGCGGACACCGTGGTCACGCCTTTCTTTGAGGGAACATCCACGGGAACAATTTCCTCAGCGAAGAAACCGCTCCGCTGCGCGCTTGCAACGCGCTGCTGGCTGCGCAGAGCGAAGGCGTCCTGATCTTCGCGGGAAATCTTGAAATCCTCGGCGACGTTCTCGCCGGTTTCGGGCATGGAATCGACGCCGTACTGTTTCTTCATGAGCGGGTTGATGAAACGCCATCCGATGGTGGTGTCATAGATTTCGGCGTTGCGTTGAAAGGGCGTTTCGGCCTTAGACATCACGAAAGGAGCGCGGGACATGGATTCGACGCCGCCGGCAATGACCAAGTCGAGAGCGCCGGAAGCGATGGCGCGCGCGGCGGTGCCCACGGCGTCCATGCCGGAGGCGCACAGGCGGTTGATGGTGGATCCGGGGACGTTGGGCGAGAGGCCCGCGAGCAGCAAGGACATGCGGGCGACGTTGCGATTGTCTTCGCCGGCCTGATTCGCGCAACCGAGGATGACTTCGTCGAGGCGGTCCCAGCCGGCTTTGGGATTGCGCGCGAGCAGCGCACGGATGGGGATGGCGGCGAGATCGTCGGTGCGGACCATAGCGAGGGCGCCGCCGAACCTCCCGATCGGAGTGCGGAGGGCATCGCAAATATAGGCTTCGGGCATCGGTCCATCATACAAGAGAGGCGGACTAGCCGGTGTGCGAGGGCGGGGCGGCCAGCGTTTCGACTAACTATTGCGACATGGCTGGGGCGAGAGGAATGCGAGGAGTTCCATTCCGGGAAACTTCCCCGGGGTACCCACCCCCGGTGTTTTTTCGTAAGAGTGGCAAGCAAAGGACTTAACTTGCGAAGAGTGAGAAGAATGACACGAGAACAGGAGCCTTCAGGGGTAGAGGCGTTTCGAGCGACGTCGAAGACACAGGGGAACAGAAGCAAGTATACGACGGAACGAGAGTTAATGCAAGTACTATTTTACCGTATGGTATCCGCGCGAGCCATGGCGGGTCAGGGAGCGAGGGGCAGGGACTTGAGGAGGGCGCCGGCGCCGTTCCAAAGGATCTGGACACCGATGCAGACGAGGAGGAAGGAAGAGAGGCGGAGAATGACGTTCATGCCGGTAGAGCCGACTAGAGCGGCGAGGCGGTCGGAGAATCCGTAGCAGATGTAAATGGTGACGGCGATGACGGCGGAGCCGATGGCGGCGGCGAGAATGGAAAGGAGATTGGGACCGAGGTGGCGGGGTTCGTTGGCGCCGAGGGTGATGGCAACGGAAATGGAGCCGGGGCCAACGGTGAGCGGGAGGGTCAGCGGGTAGAAAGCCTTGCTCAGGATGTCGGCGGGATTGACGTTGCGCTGCACGGCGCCGCGTTCGTCTTCGCCCTTCTGCTTGAGCATGGCCCACCCGGTGGAAATGACGATGAGGCCGCCGCCGACCTGGACGACCGGGAGGGAGATGCCGAAGAAGGACAAAACGTGAGAACCGACGGCAAAGGAGGCGATGAGAAGAATGAAGGAGTTCATGGCGATGCGCCAGGCGAGGAGTTTGCGGGCGCTACGGTCGTAGCCGGCGGTGAGGGAGAGAAAGACAGGGCTGCCGCCGATGGGGTTCACGATGGGGAAGAGCGCGCTGACGATGAGAAGGATGCTTTTGGCGACTTCGGACATGGATGCTCCGCGACCGATTGTTGGGTCAAGTTGACAGCCGACAGCTTACAGCCAACAGGCGACAGCAAGAAAGGCGAGGGTGGACAAAGCGGCGGGCCAGTTTGCGTTTCGAATCTTTGTGACCCGATTCATGAATTGTAAAGCGACCTAGTGTGGTAATCGTGCGGCGAAAGACGAAGAGGTTAACAGTTGACAGCCCACAGTAAGCAGCAAACAGACGACTGAGAACCTGGATCTTCCAGCGCGCCACTCACGATCGCCTCGGCCGTGCAATCGGCTTCTGAAACGCGAAGTTTCAGCCCGCGTGTTCGGCGCGCACGAATTTGGCGGTGGTGATGGCCTGGCCGACGTGGCGCTGGGTGTGATCGGCGACGTGGACGAGGAGACCGGCGACGGTGGTGGGCAATGCTTGCCGGCCGACAGCGCGCGGCGTTCCCGGAGGGAGGGCGGCAAGAGCGAGGACACGGCGGCGGCTTTCGTCGAGGGCGTCGTGAAGTTCGGCGAGTAATTCGCGGGCGGTGGCGGCGGGCTCAAGTTCTGTGGCTTTGGCGCTCAATTGAGCGTCGTTCAATTGGCGCCCTTCCGCGTAGGTCAGGAGCCGATCAAGGCTGCCGGCGATATGGCGCAGGTGAAACGCAACGGAGGCGTTACCGGCGAGCGAAAGATTCAATTGCGCGCCGGTGAGGGCCGAGCACCAGAGATTGAGATCTTCACCGGCGAGTTCGAGGGCGTGGAGTACGGCGCGAACAAAGGGCGGGACGGCGGTGTGAGTGCCGCGGAGCCAGGGTTCGAGCTGGGAGGATTGGGTCATGTGGTTCTCCCTAGAGAACTGTACAAAAGAGAGCGAGGGAGAGCAAAAGGTCCGCCGAGATGCCAGGGTATGCGAAGGCGAAAGAAAAGAGGGCGGCCGGGAATAAGCGGGCCGCCCTCGGGAAGGTTCTTGTTCGCGAGGTCTTCAGAACAGAAGTTTGATGGAGACCTGGAGTTGGCGAGCGCCGTAGATGCTATTACCCGTAGCGCTGGGAAGAAGGAAATCGGTTCTTTGGACAAGGCAGTCGTTGGCGTGAGCCGCGGTGTTGCAGGTTGCGGAGGTGGCCGAACGGGTGGTGGAGTTGACGGCATTGGTGAGGACGCTGGTGAAATTCGTATGATTGAAAAGATTGAAAGCCTCACCGAGGATCTGGAGTTTGACATTCTCGTGGACGGGAATGTCGCGGGCGATGCGGAAGTCCACGGTGCGAAGCGTAGTGGGAGCGGTGAAAGTATTGCGGCCGACGTAGGGCACGCGGCCTCCGGTGAAGGTTCCGTTGGCGCTGACTTCGCCGCAGGTGACGCCGAAGTCGGCGGCGTTGCCGCAGGGCGAGCCGCTGACGAAGCCGGTAACCGGATTGGCGGCCGCGATGGTGACGATGCCGCCGAAGGAGAAACCGTTGAGAAGGAGGCGCGCAGGCTTATTCCCGATGGCGGCGAACGGAGGCATCCAGTAGACGCTGGTGACGAAACGTTGGCGCTGGTCGAGGTCGGACAGCGAGTTTTCCTGCTTCTGGTTGAAAGGATCGAGCGGCGTATCGGTGCCGTTGAAGGTGCCGTTGGTGCCGATGACCTGGCCGTTGTCGATGGATTTGCTGAGGGTGTAATTGGCCAGCAATTCCACACCGTGGCTGAAGGGCTTGCGGACGGAAACGACCAAGCCGTGGTACCAGGAATTCAGATCGCTGAATCCGGCGAGGACCGTGCCGGAGAGCGGATCCAAGCGGGCGGTGTAAAGCGGCACAGTGACCTGCTGCTGGGTGGCGCCGGCGGGATCGGTGACGTCATAGGTCTTGGTGGTTGTGGCCGGCGCGAGGTTGGTGTCAATAAATCTCGGCAAGTGCAGGCCGCGACTGAAGAGATAAGTTGCGGAGAGGCTTAGATTGCCGGGCAACTGACGCTCGATACCGAATTCACCTTCGTGAACGAGCGGATTGACGAAATCAGGGGTGAGGCCGCGGTTGACGGAAGAAGCGGCGTTCGGATTGGTGTTAACGACCTGCGGCGTGAGGGCGCCGGCAAAGGGAGCCTGCAGCGCAGGACCGGGAGCAGGGAAGATCACGTTGGGAAAGGTCGGAGCGCAGGCAGTGGTGGGACCGCACGAGGCGGTCTGCTGAAAGATGCCATTTTCGACGCGGATCGTATAGAAGGTGCTGTTGGTGGTCTTGGCAAAGAACATGCCGTAGCCGGCCCGAACGACAGTGTTCTTCATGGGCGACCAGGAGACGCCGATGCGCGGAGCAAAGTTGTTCTTATCGATGTTGATCGTGGAAGTGTATTGCGTGAGAAGAGCGGTGGAAGTGTTTGGGCGCTCGGGCTGCGGGATGAGTTGCAGGTCATAGCGGACGCCGAGATTCAGAGTGAGATTGGGGCGGAACTTCCAGGAGTCCTCGACGAACCAAGCGACATCGGTATTCCAGAAGTCGTCCTTACCGACGCCGGTCACCGGGTCGGTGGCCTGGGCAAAACTGTTGTAGTGCTTGCCTAGGCGGGAAGCCGGGTCCGTGGCGCTGACCGGAACGCCGTAAACGTCGGCGATCCAGTTCCTGAGGGCCGTAGCAGAGGCGCCCGTATAGCTGTACACGCCGCCGCCCTGGAAGAGATTGACGAGAACTTCGTGGACGGGACTGATGTCGACGCCGGCTTTCAGTGTATGGTGGCCGCGCAGATAAGAGACGGTGTCGGTGAACTGCCAGCGGTGCTCGTCGGGGAAAGCCGGGCGAGGAAGGAAATTGGGTTCGCCATAGGTGGTGATGCCGGAGATGCTCACGGAAGGGCCGGAGAAATTGGGGCTCTCGAATTCGAAGTCGCGGGCCCACTGGAAGCGGAAATCATTGACGAGGGTGGAGGACAGGGTGGAGTTCCAGTCGGCGACCAGGAAGCGGCTATGAACGAGAT
>Ga0079221_10000469_pt1 | contig 11296 bp, 9 predicted proteins | sample GAAS200_FD_75069 | JGI IMG/M metagenome (GOLD analysis project Ga0079221, IMG submission 75069) | Agricultural soil microbial communities from Georgia to study Nitrogen management - GA AS200 | ecosystem: Environmental > Terrestrial > Soil > Agricultural land | place: USA: Georgia | collected... | reverse complement strand
GGGTCAGCGGGTGGGGTTGGTACCGGGGGCCAGGTCGGCCGACCACTTCTCCTCGATGCGCCCGAACCGCCAGACCGCGAGGGCGGTGATCCACGCCAGCACGAAGAACGCGACGATCGCGTAGCCGGCGTAGTCGAGCGGGATGGACGCGATTGCCGACAGCGGCCCGGAGTCGATCTTCGCCTGGTCGGCGAGCACGCCGACCAGCTCGATCGTGCCGATGATCAACGCCACCGCGACCGAGATCGACGTGATCGTGATGTTGTAGAAGACCTTCCGGACCGGCTTCGCGAACGGCCACCCGTACGCGGCGTTCATGAACACGCCGTCGGTGGTGTCCATCAGGCACATGCCGGCCGCGAACAGGATCGGCAGCACGAGGATCGCGTAGAACGGCAGGTTGAACGCGGCGGCGCCGCCGGCCAGCACGAGCAGGCCGATCTCGGTGGCGGTGTCGAAGCCGAGCCCGAACAGCACGCCGATCGGGTAGATGTGCCAGGCCTTGCGGACGGACTTCGTGAGCCCGCCGAGGAACCGGTTCATGAAGCCGCGCTTGTTCAGGTGGTCCTCGAGCTGGGCCTCGTCGTACCGGCCGGTGCGCATCTCCCGGAACACCTTGAGGATCCCGAACAGCACGACCAGGTTGAGGATCCCGAGCACCCAGAGGAAGACGCCGGACACCGACGCGCCCACGACGCCGGTGACCGAGTGCAGCTCGGAGTCGTCGCTCTCGACCTGGCCGGCCAGCGCCTTGACCCCGGCCGAGAGCAGGAACGCCAGCGCGAACACGATCGTGGAGTGGCCGAGGGAGAACCAGAACCCGACCGAGAGCGGCTTGCGGATCTCGGCGCGGGCGACGCCGGCCGCCTCCTTCTCGGCGTTGTCGGCCATCAGCTTCCGCGTCGTGTTGTCGACGGCCGCGATGTGATCCGCGTCGAATGCGTGCCGAAGCCCGAACGTGTAGGCGAGGATGCCGACGCCGATCGAGAAGACCGGGTGGTCGCCGCCGAGCTGGTAGTGGTTCGGCACCACGAAGCCGAGCAGGACGCCGAAGCCGACGACGTGCAGCAGGACGATGAACCCGTACATTCCGCCCAGTGAGGTCCAGTCGCGCCTGGTCAAGCTGCCGTGAAACCGGGCGAACCGCGAGGCGTCCACGTCCGTGGTGCTGTCGCTCACCGGCCGGACCTCCTTCTCTGGGGACCGTCGTGGTCAGACCTTCGTAACCCTCGTATATCAATACGCGGGTTGCAAGCCCGGCGCGGCGTGGCGCAGGACGCTCCGGCGTGCCCCGCTCAGAAGCCGGCCGGGAGCGGGATCCCGAACCGCGCGCAGAGCAACGGCACGTCGTGCAGGTCGTTCGGACGTGGCGCGTAGCCGGTTCGCCAGCGGACGGCCCACTCGGGCGACTCGCACCGGACGTCGGTGCCGGCGATGCTGCCCCGGCCGGCCAATGCCTCGCCCGGGAACGTGAACGGGTCGAGCACGGAGCCCGCTCACCCTGCCTGGCGGAGCACTGAGTCAGCCGAGCGCGACCGGGATGCGGCGGTCGGTCGTGTCGAGCACGTACTGCGCGGACGGGACGGCGTGGAACAGCCGGTGTGCCGCGGGAGCGGTGACGTCGGCGAGCGTCCATTCCTGCGCGCCGAACTCGACCGAGCGGCGGGCGTAGACGGCCAGCGCGCGGTCCCGGTCCGGGCCGTGCAGCTCGCTCGCCTCGGCGTCGAGGTACACGGCCTGCGCGCCGCCGTTGCCGACCGTGGAGTCGAAGATCACGATGCCGACCTGCGGTCGTACCGCGATGTTCGTCGAGTGCCGGGCGTCGGGCTTCGAGGCCCAGACGAACTCCCGGTAGCCGTCGTGGGCGAACCAGACCGGCGACGCCCACGGCTTCCCGCTCGCGTCCGCGGTGGCCAGCGTCAGGTACCAGGAGCCGTCGACGATCGACCGCCCCATCTCGACCGGGCTCTCGGTCATGTGCGTCCTCCTTCTGGTCAGCGGCGGTACGGAACGGGCTGGCGAGCAGCGCGGGAGTCCGGCGCCGGCGCGGCCGCCGACGCCGGCCAGCACCAGCACCTGGATCGCGAGCGTCCTGATAGGGGTGCCGAAGTCGGACACGGTGCCGGCGGTCCGGAACAGCCGGAAGCCGGCGTGATCCCGCAGCCGCATCGTGCCTCGACCCTATCGACCGCGGCTTCGTCTGTTGCGGGCGATGCCCGCCGGTGCCGGCGTCCGGAGGCTGCCGGTGGGAGGGCCGGTGGAGGAGAACGTGGAGCCGGACGCGGGGAAGGCGGCGCGGGTGGCTGCGGCGGCCGCCCGCGGGTGGGTGCTGGTCGTGGTGGGCTGCCTGGTCGCGGTCAACCTGCTCGAGCACCGCATCCTGCCCGGGGCGCCGGTCGTGGTGGCCGCGGTGCTGGTGCTGGCGATGGTCGCCGTCGCCCGGGCCAGCGGGCTGACCGCCGCCGAGCTCGGGCTGGCGCGCGGGACCTGGCTGCGCGGGCTGCGCTGGGCCGCGGTGCCCGCGGCGGTGGTGGTGCTCGGCTGCGTACTGGTCCTGGTGGTGCCGGCGCTGGAGCACCGGATCGCGCCGGCGCCGGGCAGCTGGGGCAGCGTGGCGGTGCGGGTGCTGGTCACGCTCCCGCTGCTCACCGTGATCCCGGAGGAGCTGGCGTTCCGCGGGGTGACCTGGGCGCTGCTGCGGCGGGTCGGCGGCACGCGGGTCGCGACGCTCGGGTCCTCGCTGCTGTTCGGGCTCTGGCACGTGCTGGCCGCGCTGGGCGGCGGGCCGGCGAACGAGACGGCGGCGGGGGCGCTCGGCGAGGGCGCGGTCGGCGTCGCGGCCCGGGTCGGCGCGACGGTGCTGGCCACCTTCCTCGCCGGGCTGTTGCTGTGCGCGTTGCGGGAGGGCAGCGGGAGCCTGCTGGCGCCGATCGGCCTGCACTGGGCCGCGAACGGAGCCGGCATCGTGCTGGTCCATCTCGTCGGTCCGTGACCACGCCACCGGCAGGCTCCCGTTCATCCGCGGCGGATGAGCCAGCGCCCCGGGCGTGGTCGGACACTGCGGCCGGCGCAGGGAGGCGGCATGACCACGCAGCCGGAGGATCTTCGCAGCGAGCCGGCCACGCCGTCCGGCGGCGGCGGGCGGAGCCCGCTCGCCCCGGACCCCGACCGGACGGGCGCCGCCCCGCCCACGGAGCCGCCGACCGGCCGTCCGGGCGCGCCCGCCCGCACGGTGGCGACCGCTGAGCCGGTCGAGGCCGGTGGCGGCGAGGGGTCGGCCGTGGGGGACGGCGACGCGGGCGGGGCGACGGAGGCTGCGGGAGCGGGTCGGCGCCGGCGGCGGTGGTTCCGGTACACGCTGCCCGGAGCCGGCGGCGCCGTGCTGTTCACCTGCCTGGCGTTCACGCCGTCCCTGCTGCCGCGCGGTGCGGTGGTGCAGGGCCTGGTCTGCGGGATCGCCGCGGCGATCGGCTACGGCGTCGGCGTGGTCGCGGCCTGGGTCTGGCGCGCGTTCGCCGACCGGGACGAGCGCCCGGCCCGGACCACCGCGTGGCGCGTCTTCGCCCTGATCGCCGTCGTCGCGCTCGTCACCGCGTTCGTGCTGGGCCAGCGCTGGCAGGGCGAGATCCGTGACCTCATGGGGATGGCGGGAGACAACCCGGCCGCCCTGGTGCTGGTCCCGGTGCTGGCCGCCGTCGTCTTCGTCGCCCTGGTCGCCCTGGGCCGCGCCCTGCGGGCGGCCTACCGCTGGCTGGCCCGGCTGCTCGGCCGCTGGATCGGACCCCGGGCGGCCCGCGCGGTCGGCTGGGTCACGGTCGTGGGCGTCACCATCGCCCTGGTCAGCGGCGTCCTGCTGGACGGGCTCGTCTCCGCCGCGGACGAGGCGTTCTCGGTGCGCAACGGGATCACGACCGAGGGGGCGCAGCAGCCCACCGTCGAGACCCGCTCCGGCGGACCCGGCTCCCTGGTCGGGTGGGACAGCCTCGGCCGCGAGGGCCGGAAGTTCACCGGGCTCGGGCCGACGGCGTCGGACATCTCGGCGTTCACCGGCGGGCCGGCGCTCGCACCGATCCGGGCGTACGCCGGCCTGGAGTCGGCCTCGTCGACCGAGGACCGGGCGAACCTGGCGGTGGCCGACCTGGAACGCGCCGGCGGCTTCGACCGCAGGTACCTCGTCGTCGCCACGACCACCGGCAGCGGCTGGGTCGACCCGGCGGCGATCGACACGGTCGAGTACATGACCGGCGGGGACTCGGCGATCGTCGCGATCCAGTACTCGTACCTGCCGTCCTGGATCTCCTACCTGGTCGACCAGAAACGCGCGCGGGAGGCCGGCCGGGCCCTGTTCGACGCGGTCTACAGCAAGTGGTCGGCGCTGCCGCAGGACAGCCGGCCCCGGTTGCTGGTCTTCGGCGAGAGCCTCGGCTCGTTCGGCGGGGAGACCGCGTTCAGCGGGGAGCAGGACCTGCGCAACCGTACGCAGGGCGCGATCTTCGCCGGACCGCCGAACTTCAACACGCTCTTCCGGGAGTTCAGCGACAGCCGCGACCCGGGCAGCCACGAGGTCGCGCCGATCTACCGGGACGGCCGGACCGTCCGGTTCGACGACCACCCCGGGCCGCCGGTCGAGCCGGCGTCCGTCCGCTGGGACGGGCCGCGGGTGCTCTACCTGCAGCACCCGTCCGACCCGATCGTCTGGTGGACCCCGCGGCTGCTGCTGACCGAGCCCGACTGGCTGCGCGAGCCGCGCGGCCACGACGTCCTCGGCAGCGTGCGCTGGATCCCGTTCCTCACCTTCTGGCAGGTCACCGCGGACCTGCCGTTCGCCACCGAGGTGCCCGGCGGGCACGGGCACAAGTACACCTCCGAGTACGTGGACGCCTGGGCGACGGTGCTGCAGCCCTCCGACTGGACCGAGGCGAAGTCGGCCCGCCTCCGCGAGATCGTCGCCGGCGTCGACTGAGTGCGGCCGGCGCCACCGGGCGGTGGGCGCCCGCGACCGGGTCGGCGGCCACCACCCGGCGGCGGGGCAGGTGCGGTCGGCCGGACAATGGGGCGGTGACGGTGCCGGCGGAGCGGCTGGCCGAGGCGGTCGCCGCGGCCGGCCCGGTGCTGGTCGACGTCGGCTGTGGGGACGGCCGGCACACCGTGCGGTGGGCCGAACGCCGACCGGACGCGCTGGTCGTCGGACTGGACGCGGAGACGACCCGGCTGGACCGGTCGGGTGCCGTTGCCCGGAAGCGGAAGCTCGCGGTCGTGTTCGTGACGGCGGTGGCGGAGCACCCGCCCGAGCCGCTGCGGGGGAGGTGTGCGGAGATCGCGGTCGTGATGCCGTGGGGCTCCCTGCTGGACGGGATCCTCGGCGCCGACCCGGACGTGCTGCGCGCCGTGCTCGGGCTTGGTGCGCCGGGCGCGACCCTGGACGCGGTGGTCAACGTGCGGCCGTGGGACGCGCCGGCCTCGGTCGACCGCAAGCTCGCCGCGACGCCGGAGCCGACCTCCGAGCACCTCGAGCGGCTCGTCGGCGTGTACGCGGAGCTTGGCTGGGCGCTGGAGCCGGCCGGCCTGCTCTCCGACGCCGAGGCCCGCGGGCTCGGCTCGACCTGGGCGTCCCGGGTGGTCGCCGCCCGGGCCAGCCGGCTGCTGCGGCTGCGGGCGGTGGAGAAGTCGTGACGCCGATACGGCTGACCGCGGCCGGCCACCCGGCGGTGACCGGCCGGCACGACAAGACGCTGGAGCTGACGGCAGCCGACTCGATCACCGCCCGGGCGACCTGCATCGTGGCCGTGTCCGCCGGCCCGCTGCCGGGCGACCTGCCGCTGCTGCGCGAGCGGGTCCGGCTCACGCTGTCGGCGGGCGGAGTCAGCGCCGCGGTCGACGGCGAGGTCAACCCGGGCTGGCACTCGGCCGACTCGCTGATCGTCCGCCGCAGCGGCGCGCTCGACCCGGACACCTACCTGGCCAATGCCACCGGCGCGGCGGCCGACCTGCCCGCCGACCTGCTGGCCGCGTTGCGCGAACCCGCGGCGACGATCGAGGTGACCGTCGAGGAGCTGGGCACGCCGACCCCGGTCGTGCTCGTGCTGACCGCGGGCCCGGCGACGGACGAGATCGCCCGGCTCGCCGCGCAGGCCGACCTGGTCGTGGACCTCACCGGCCGGGGCGCTCCACCGCCGCCCGTCCCGCTCAGCGCACCCCGCCGGCACCGGATCCCGACCGGGGAGACGGCCCGCACGACGGTGGTCCTGACCGAGGATCCGGCCGCGGCGCTGCCGCTGACGACCGGCAACCGGGTCGTCCTCTGGCCGCCGAACCCCGGCGCCGACCTGCTGCTGTCCGCCGGGCGACCGCCGACCCCGCTCCTGCGGGCCGGCACCGCGAACCGCGAGCTCGCGCGACTGCTGGCCGCGACTCCGGCGCCCGCGCTCGTCGACCTGGCCGGCGCCGACCCGGCCGAGCTGTCCCCCGACCACACCGTCCTCGCCGACGCGGCCGAGCTCGGCTGGGGCGTCCGGGCCACCGACGGGGCCCACGGAAGCCGGGTCGTGCTGGTGCCGCCGCCGAAGGACACGATCGGCATCGAGGCGGCCGAGCTGGCCCGGTTGCTGCGCGCGGCCGGGCGGTCCGGCAGGGACACCGCCGCCGCGCTCACCGCGCTCGGCGTGCCGCGGCGGGAGGCCTACCGGCTCGCTGCGGATTCGGCTCGCCACCCTCGATAGCATCGGCGTACCAACCGAGCGCCACCGTGCACCAGGAGGAACCGTGTCGTCGCAGCCGTCTCCGTCCGCCGTTCCCGCCAGCGTGGCGGTCGCGGCCGGCACGACGGCCGCCGACGCGCTCGCCGCCGCCGGGGTGCCGCTGACCGGCCCGTCCGGCGCGGTCGTCGTGCGCGACCTCGGCACCGACGCGCTCAAGGACCTCGACTGGGTGCCGGACGAGGACGCCAGGGTCGAGCCCGTCCCGCTGGACTCCGGTGCCGGCCGGTCGGTGCTGCGGCACTCGACCGCGCACGTCATGGCCCAGGCCGTGCAAGACCTGTTCCCGGGCACCAGGCTCGGCATCGGCCCGCCGATCGAGAACGGCTTCTACTACGACTTCCTCCCGGACCGCCCGTTCACCCCGGACGACCTCGACCGCATCGACAAGCGGATGCAGGAGATCGTCAAGGCCGGGCAGCGCTTCTCCCGCCGGCCGGTCTCCGACGACGAGGCGCGCGCCGAGCTGGCCGACGAGCCGTTCAAGCTGGAGCTGATCGGGCTCAAGGGCGCCGCCGAGGACACCGAGGGCGCCTCGGCCGAGGTCGGCGCCGGCCAGCTGACCATGTACGACAACCTCGACAAGGCCGGCGAGCGGGTCTGGACCGACCTGTGCCGCGGCCCGCACCTGCCGACCACCCGGCTGATCCCGGCCTTCAAGCTGATGCGCTCGGCCGCGGCGTACTGGCGGGGGTCGGAGAAAAACCCGCAGCTGCAGCGGATCTACGGCACCGCCTGGGAGAGCCGGGACGCGCTCAAGGAACACCTGCGGCTGCTGGCCGAGGCCGAGAAGCGCGACCACCGCCGGCTGGGCGCCGAGCTCGACCTGTTCAGCTTCCCCGAGGAGATCGGCTCCGGGCTGCCGGTGTTCCACCCCAAGGGCGGGATCATCCGGCGCGAGCTGGAGGACTACTCACGGCGCCGGCACATCGCCGCCGGATACGAGTTCGTCAACACCCCGCACATCACCAAGGGCCACCTGTTCGAGGTCTCCGGGCACCTGGACTGGTACGCGGACGGCATGTACCCGCCCATGCAGCTGGAGGGCGCGCAGTACTACCTCAAGCCGATGAACTGCCCGATGCACGACCTGATCTTCCGGGCCCGCGGCCGGTCGTACCGCGAACTGCCGCTGCGGATGTTCGAGTTCGGCACCGTCTACCGGTACGAGAAGTCCGGCGTCGTGCACGGGCTGACCCGGGTGCGCGGCCTGACCATGGACGACGCGCACATCTTCTGCGCCCCGGAGCAGGTCGCCGACGAGCTGCGCTCGCTGCTCACCTTCGTGCTCGACCTGCTGGCCGACTACGGGCTGGACGACTTCTACCTGGAGCTGTCCACCCGCAACCCGGAGAAGTCGATCGGCTCGGAGGAGGTCTGGGAGGTCGCGACCGAGACCCTGCGGTCGGTGGCCGAGGAGTCCGGGCTCGAGCTGGTGCCCGACCCCGGCGGCGCCGCGTTCTACGGGCCGAAGATCTCGGTGCAGGCGCGGGACGCGATCGGGCGGACCTGGCAGATGTCGACCATCCAGCTGGACTTCATGCTGCCGGACCGGTTCGAGCTGGAATACCAGGCCGCGGACGGGTCGCGGCAGCGGCCGGTGATGATCCACCGGGCGCTGTTCGGCTCGATCGAGCGGTTCTTCGGCATCCTCACCGAGCATTACGCCGGCGCGTTCCCGGCCTGGCTGTCGCCGGTGCAGGCGGTCGGCATCCCGGTCACCGACGCGCACGTGCCGTACCTGTCGGTGTTCGCCGACCGGCTGCGGGCCGAGGGCGTCCGGGTCGACGTGGACACCTCCGACGACCGGATGCAGAAGAAGATCCGCACCTGGACCAAGCAGAAGGTGCCGTTCCTGCTCATCGCCGGGGACGACGACGCCGGCGCGGGCACCGTGTCGTTCCGCTACCGCGACGGGTCGCAGCGCAACGGCGTGCCGCTGGACCAGGCGGCCGAGGAGATCCTGGCGACCATTCGCGGCCGGGTGAACGCCGGGCCGTCGGCGGCGCTGTTCGACGAGGCCGAAGCCGCGGACCCGGGCGCCGGCGCCGGTACGGCGGTCGAGGCCGCCGCCGCCGGTGAGCTCGCGGCCGAGCGGGCGGCGGTCGAGCGGGTGGCGGCCGGCGACGGGATCTCGGGGGAGGGGAGCGCGCCGGCGTGACGGGCGCGGCGGGCGGACCGGAGCTGACCGGCCAGGACGGCGTCGGCGAGCCGGACGCGTTCGAGCGGCTGTGGACCCCGCACCGGATGGCCTACATCAAGGGCGAGGGCAAGCCGGCCTCGGAGGACGAGTGCCCGTTCTGCCGGGCGCCGAAGCTGTCCGACGAGGACGGACTGATCCTCGCCCGCGGCACGCAGGTCTACGCGGTGCTCAACCTCTACCCGTACAACTCCGGGCACCTGATGACCGTCCCGTACCGGCACGTCGCCGACTACACCGACCTGACCGCGGACGAGTACGGGGAGCTTGCCGTCTTCACCCGTCAGGCGATGTCCGCGGTCCGGTCGGCCAGCGGCGCGCACGGCTTCAACATCGGGATGAACCAGGGCGCGGTGGCCGGCGCCGGGATCGCCGCCCACCTGCACCAGCACGTGGTGCCCCGGTGGGGCGGCGACACGAACTTCATGCCGGTGGTCGGGCACACCCGGGTGCTGCCGCAGCTGCTCGGCGAGACCAGGGCGATCCTCGCCGCCGCCTGGCCCAGCAGCTGAGCCGGCCACGCCCGCCCGGTTGTCACCGCTCCGGGCGGGCGAGGCCTCAGTCCTGGTTGGCGGCCGCGATCGCCTTGCGCGCCTCGTGCTCCGGCATCGGGTCGTGCCGCAGGTAGCGCCGGGTGAACCGGCCGGTCCCGGCGGTGATCGAGCGGAGATCCACCGCGTACCGCAGCAGCTCGATCTCCGGCACCTCGGCGTTGACCACCGACCGTTTGCCGCCGATCGACTCGGTGCCGGTGACCCGGCCGCGCCGGCCGGACAGGTCGCTCATCACCGCGCCGACGTACTCGTCGGGCACGGTCACCGAGACCGACTGCAGCGGCTCGAGCAGCGAGATCGTCGTCGCCTTCGCCGCCTCCCGCAGCGCCAGCGCGCCGGCCACCTGGAACGCGGCGTCCGACGAGTCGACGCTGTGCGCCTTGCCGTCGACCAGGGTCACCTTGAAGTCGACCACCGGGAACCCGGCGGCGACCCCGCGTTCCATCTGCTGCCGCACGCCCTTCTCCACCGAGGAGTGGAACTGCACCGGCACCGAGCCGCCGACGACCTTGACCTCGAACTCGAACCCGCCGCCGGTCGGCAGCGGCTCGACCTCGATGTCGCAGATCGCGAACTGCCCGTGGCCGCCGGACTGCTTGACGTGCCGGCCCTTGGCCGACGCCTTGCCCGCGAACGTCTCCCGCAGCGGTACGACGACGGGCACGGTCTCCAGCTCGACCCCCTGCTCGCGCAGCCGGTCGAGCAGCACGTCGGCGTGCGCCTCGCCCATGCACCACAGCACCAGCTGGTGCGTCTCCGCGTTGCGCTCCAGCCGCAGCGTCGGGTCGCCGGCGGTGAGCTTGGTCAGCCCCTTGGCCAGCGAGTCCTCGTCCGAGCGGGTCTTGGCGCGGACCGCGATCGGCAGCAGCGGCTCGGGCATGTCCCACGGCGCGACCAGCAGCGGCTCGTCCTTGGCCGAGATCGTGTCCCCGGTCTCCGCGCTGGCCAGCTTGGTGACCGCGACGATGTCGCCGGCGACGGCGAAGTCGACCGGTCGCAGCGTCGCCCCGAGCGGCGAGAACAGGTGCCCGACGCGCTCGTCGGTGTCGTGGTCCTCGTGCCCGCGCTCGGCCAGCCCGTGCCCGGCCACGTGTACGGACAGGTCCGGCTTGAGCGTCCCGGAGAACACCCGCAGCAGCGACACCCGCCCCACGTACGGGTCGACGGTCGTCTTGACCACCTCGGCGACCAGGGGGCCGGCCGGGTCGACCGCCAGCGGCTCGTGCGGGCCGCCGTCGATGTCGGTCACCGGCGGCAGCGCGTGCTCGGCCGGGGTCGGGAAGGCGCTGGTGAGCACCTCGAGGATGGCCTCGGCGCCGAGGCCGGAGGAACCGCAGGCGGCCAGCACGGGGTAGAACGAGCCGCGGGCGACCGCGGTCTCCAGGTCGTCGACGAGCGTCTCGATCGGGATGTCCTCGCCGCTGAGGTAGCGGTCCATGAGTGACTCGTCCTCGGACTCCGCGATGATGCCCTCGATCAGCTCGTTGCGCGGGCCCTCGATGAGCTCCAGGTGCTCCGGGTCGGCCGGCCGCTCGACCAGGCTGCCGCTGGAGTAGTCCTGCACGGTGCGGGACAGCAGCCCGATCAGGCCGCCGATCGTGCCGTCGTCGGCGTGCAGCGGCAGGTAGAGCGGCAGCACGTTGTCGCCGAACACCCGGCGGCAGACGGCGACGGACTCCTCGAAGTCGGCCCGCTGGTGGTCGAGCCGGGTCACCACCACCGCCCGCGGCATGCCGACCGCGGCGCACTCCTCCCAGAGCGCGATCGTGGTGGCGTCGACGCCGTCG
>Ga0079221_10000466_pt1 | contig 11318 bp, 11 predicted proteins | sample GAAS200_FD_75069 | JGI IMG/M metagenome (GOLD analysis project Ga0079221, IMG submission 75069) | Agricultural soil microbial communities from Georgia to study Nitrogen management - GA AS200 | ecosystem: Environmental > Terrestrial > Soil > Agricultural land | place: USA: Georgia | collected... | reverse complement strand
CTAACGGTTATGTATAAACGAAAATTATGGAAACAGATAAAACTACATTGAACGACCTCTCGGTATTTTACCACGAGGAAGAATTTTCGATATTTTCCAAAATAAATTTTACGCGTACCGTTGGCGGCAGGGAAAAACTCCGGATCAATTTTGTGGAATCGCTTAAAGATATTCCCGCTATCATTAATGTGCAGAATACATTAAAGCTGATACTGCAAAAAAAAGAGGAATGGCCGCTATCCATCAGCAATGGATCTATCATGGTTATTTATAAATTTTATGAATCCATCTTTGATGTAATGCCCGCCCGGCCCACGGCTTACAGTGCTTATATGTACAAGTTGCTTCATGCTCCGGATTATTCATTGGCAAAATATTCGGCAGGTCATGCATTCGATTTTATAAAAGGCATTCAAAAACTGATTACCGTTTTTCTGGAAGATGATCCACCCGAAAATTTAAAAAGAGTGTTGCAGAAAGCAGGTGTGTTGGTGGAAAAAAATCAATTAAAAATTGTTTCGGCCAAAGAAAAATTCAGTGATCTCTCCAACGCTGAAATGCTTGGGCTGACTCATTTTTTCCGGTATCATTTCAAACAAAATATGGAAGAGCTTATTGAAATTTATTTTCAGCTCGATGCATGGTATGGCATGGCAATGGCCGTAGTGAAATTGAATCTTGTATTTCCCACATTTATTGAATCGGGTGAGCCGGAACTTAAAATAAAAAAACTGTATCATCTTTTGCTCGATAACCCGGTATCTTATAATCTTGAATTGAATCAACACAGCAATTTCATTTTTCTTACCGGCGCCAATATGGCCGGCAAAAGCACTTTCATCAAAGCCGTTGGTGGCGCGGTTTTCCTGGCCCATATCGGCATGGGCGTGCCTGCGGAGGCTATGGAACTTTCGTTGTTTGATGGCTTGCTGAGCAATATAAATGTGGTGGATAATGTAGCAAAAGGTGAAAGTTATTTTTACAATGAAGTGCAACGAATCAAAAAAACAATCCTTCGCATTAACGATGGAAGAAAATGGCTGATACTGATTGATGAACTTTTTAAAGGAACCAATGTGCAGGATGCGATGAAGTGCAGCACCGTAGTAATTGAAGGCCTGATAAAAATCCGCAGTTCACTTTTTATCCTTTCCACTCATTTGTATGAAATTGGAGAAGCACTAAAAAATTATTCCAATATCAATTTCAAATATTTTGAAACCATTGTAGAAGATGATAAGCTTTCATTTAATTACAATCTGAAAGAAGGCATCAGCAATGACCGGCTCGGCTATCTTATCCTGAAAAGAGAAAAGGTGATAGAATTACTGGAAAAACTTTGATATCTCTTTGATTATTTCTTATTAATTATTTACCTTAATTATCTCTAATCAGGAACATGTTAGTAAAAACCTTTGGCAGCGCCGTGTATGGCGTAGAAGCCATCACCATTACGGTAGAAGTAAATGTGAGTAAAGGAAAATTTACCACCATTGTGGGCCTGGCAGATAATGCCGTAAAGGAAAGTGTAGAACGGGTGGAAAGTGCTATTAAAACTAACGGTTACCATTACCCGAGAATTAAAGTGGTGATTAATCTTGCTCCTGCAGATATTCGCAAGAGTGGCACTGCATTCGATCTTCCGATCGCTATGGGTGTGCTTGCCGCATCTGAACAAATGGAAAATTATGAGCAGCTCGATAAGTATGTAATTATGGGTGAGTTGAGCCTTGATGGTGCAGTGCGTCCAATTAAAGGAGCACTGCCAATTGCAATACAAGCACGCAAAGAAAAATTCAAAGGATTAATTGTTCCCAAAGAAAATGCACGCGAAGCTGCGATGGTGAATAACCTGAATGTTTATGGAGTAAGCCACATTAATGAAGTGATTGATTTTTTTATTGATGAAAATTCATTGAAGCCTGTGGTGGTAAATACGCGTGAAGAGTTTGCACATGCACAAAGCGATTTTGAAATTGACTTCAGCGATGTAAAAGGGCAGGAGAATATTAAACGTGCATTGGAGATAGCTGCAGCAGGAGGACATAATGTAATATTGATTGGCCCGCCCGGTGCCGGAAAAACCATGCTGGCAAAGCGTTTGCCAACCATACTTCCTCCGCTGACATTGCAGGAAGCATTGGAAACAACAAAGATCCATAGCGTAGCGGGCAAGCTTCCTGAAAATGCAACGCTCATTTCAAAGCGGCCTTTTCGTTCGCCGCATCACACCATTTCAGATGTGGCGCTTGTTGGTGGCGGAGGAATGCCGCAGCCTGGTGAAATTTCTTTGGCGCATAATGGCGTTTTGTTTTTAGATGAATTACCGGAGTTTAAAAGAACCGTTTTAGAAGTGATGCGTCAACCGATGGAAGAAAGAAGAGTAACTATTTCAAGAGCAAAAGTTGCATTGGATTTCCCATCAAGCTTTATGTTAGTAGCTTCTATGAACCCGTGCCCGTGCGGTTTTTACAATCATCCGGAAAAAGAATGTACCTGCCCGCCGGGTGCAGTGCAGAAATACCTGAATAAAATTTCAGGCCCGCTGTTGGATAGAATAGACCTGCATGTGGAAGTAACACCTGTTGCATTTAGCGAGCTTTCTTCTTCGCACCAGTTTGAAAAAAGTGAAGCCATTCGCGAACGCGTAATAAACGCAAGAGAAAAACAGGCACAGCGGTATAACGATCACCCGGGAATTTATTGCAATGCACAAATCACCAGTAAAATGCTGAAAGAAATTTGTGTGATTTCGCAGGCAGGTAATAATCTTTTAAAAGTTGCCATGGAAAAATTAAATCTATCTGCACGCGCTTACGACCGCATTTTAAAAGTAAGCAGAACCATTGCAGACCTTGCAGGCAGCGATGACATAAAACCGGAACATCTCGCCGAAGCCATTCAATACAGGAGTCTGGACAGGGAAGGATGGGCGGGATGAATTAAAAATGGAAAATGAAAAATAGATCCTGCAAACTTTCTTGTTTCAATACTTTCTGAGCAAAAACCATTTCGTTGAAAAAATTAATTGGGTTTTTATCACAACCCAAACTCTCATCGCTTTTTCCGAAATTTGCAGATTCAATTAATGACCATTAATGAAATTATTGCTTCAATATTTAAAGCCCTATAAAAAATTATTCCTGTTTGCATTGTTTCTTGCAGCAGTCAATCAAACGTTTTCTTTATTCTCGCCGATGATTATCGGCGGTGTGATGAATCAATTTGCCATTCATCCGCATGAATTCTTATTGAAAAATGGTGCCGTAAGTATTCATCGCAGCGAACATGAATTTTTCTTTGGCAAAGGAAGTTATCCGAATCTCTTCGAATATTTTTTTAGTAAGGATGTAATGCATGGATTATTATTTTACCTGATGCTGTTAATCGGCACAGCCATGGTAAGCCGGATAGCCAAAGCATTCCAGGATTATTTTGGTAATGTTTTAATACAAAAATTCGGAGCAACCATTTTTACGGACGGCCTGAAACACAGTATGAGCCTGCCTTATCAGGATTTTGAAGATCAGCGTAGCGGTGAAACATTATCGGTACTCACCAAAGTAAGAGCCGATTCGGAAAAATTCATCACCAACTTTATCAATATACTTTTTATCATTATTGTGAACCTGGTTTTTATTTCAGTGTATGCATTCAGCATTCATTGGGCCATCATGCCGGTGTATGTAGTGGGCATTTTTTTTATTGCCATTGTAACCAATTTTTTAAGTAAACGAATTAAAGGAATTCAAAAGCGGATCGTTTATGAAACAAATGTGCTGGCAGGATCCACCACGGAATCTTTAAGAAATATTGAATTGGTAAAAAGCCTCGGGTTAACACAACAGGAAGTGCTTCGCTTGAATAATAATACATTTAAAATATTGGGCCTCGAATTGCGCAAAGTAAAAAGTATCCGGGCGCTTAGTTTTATACAAGGTACTATGGTAAACTTTTTGCAACAATTGATTACGTTAACGCTTTTGTGGCTTGTTTTTGGAAATCATTTGAACCCCGGGCAATATTTAGCTTTTACTTTTTATGGCTTCTTTTTGTTTGGCCCCATGCAGGAAGTGGGCAATGTGATTATTTCTTATCGCGAAGCGGAAGCTTCTATGAATAACTTCCACGAGCTGATGCAGAAAATGCCGGATAAAAAACCATCGAACCCGATAAATATTCACACCATTAGCGAACTTGAATTTATGAATGTAAAATTCAAACATCAGTCTGCACAACAACCGGCATTGAATAATATCAGTTTTGATGTTAAAAAAGGAGAAACGATTGCATTTGTTGGCCCGTCCGGTGCTGGTAAAACAACGCTGGTAAAATTGTTGGTAGGATTGTATGCGCCGCAACAGGGAAAAATTTTGTATAATAAAGTGGAACGGGATAAAATTGATTTTGATGCATTGCGCACACAGATAGGTTTTGTAACGCAGGATACGCAATTGTTTGCGGGAACTATTAAAGAAAATTTATTGTTTGTAAATCCATTTGCCACCGACCAGGAAATTCTGGATGTATTGCAAAAGGCCTCCTGCAATTCGTTGCTGGCACGTGCTGATAAAGGAATTGATACATTGATTGGCGAAGGCGGAGTAAAAGTTTCGGGTGGCGAAAAACAACGGCTGTCCATTGCAAGGGCATTATTGCGCAATCCTCATTTGTTAATTTTTGACGAAGCAACCTCATCGCTCGATTCATTAACGGAAGAAGAAATTACCAACACCATAAAAAGTGTTTCTTCCAAAAAGGAACAGATTACTATTTTAATTGCACACCGGTTAAGCACCATTATGCATGCAGATAAAATTTATGTTTTGGAAAATGGCGACATCACTGAAACCGGTACACACGAAGAATTGCTGTCGCAAATGGGATTGTATTTTGCAATGTGGCGCCAGCAAATTGGCGAAAGAAAAAAGGAACCAAAAATAATTAATCAATTAAATTAACTAATTTGGGTTACACTTATAAAATGACAACAGAACAAACAATACCAAAGCCAAATTTTTTATGGAGCCTGTTTACCATGCGATGCCCCAGGTGCAGGCGGGGCGACCTTTTTAAAGTATCGAATCCTTATAAGAGTTTAAAACCTTCCGTTATTCTTGGCATGCACGATTGCTGCCCCGTATGCGCGCAAAAGTATGAACTGGAACCAGGTTTCTGGTACGGGACAGGATATGTGAGTTATGCATTGGTGATATTGTTCTCGATCATTACATTTATAATATGGATGCTTACCATTGGTATTTCCATAGATGATAATCGTATATTTTTATGGCTGTTGATTAATGCCATTCTTGTCATCGTGTTGCAGCCATGGTTTATGCGTTTCAGCAGGGCGGTGTACCTTAATTTTTTTGTTCATTACAATAAAAATTATGATAAAGAAGAAAAAAAATTTGATTAATGATTGCTATACTATAAAAGAGTTAATTTAATATTCACTAATTAAACATTATCAATTATGCCTATTGTAAAAGTTATAGAAGTAATTGCTTCTTCTCCCAAAGGATTCGATGATGCTGTAAAAAATGCAGTTGCAGAAGTTTCAAAAACTATAAAGAATATAGATTCTGTGTATGTGAAAGATTTTAAAGCACACGTGCAAGATGGGAAAGTAATTTCTTATGGCGCCATTTGCAAAGTTGCTTTCCGCGTAAATGCAAAAGACATTTAAACAAATTTTTTATTGGAGATAAAGTAACAACGAAAGAGACGAGGTGCTCGCTTTGTTTCATGTATTTACCACTTGCACTGCAGTGCCATAGCATAATACTTCGGTAACGCCTTCCAGCACTTCGTTGGCATCATAGCGCATATTGATGATGGCATTGGCACCTTTTTCATTGGCATGTTGTACCATGTGCAGGTACGCTTCCTGCCTGGTTTTTTCGCATAAATCCTCGTAGATAGAAATCTTACCACCGAGGAGTGTTTGCAATCCACCGGCAATGTTGCCAAACAAACTTCTGGATCGAACGGTAATGCCCCGAACGATACCTAAATGCTTTGTAATTTTATATCCTTCGAGCAAATTACTTGTGGTTATTAATTGTTCGTCCACCATAAAACTTAAATTTTTACGTTTCAAATTTAACATACTTTTTTTGTACGCATTTTATTAGCACCGTTTTTGTATAAGGGTAGTTCGTAATTTGCGAACTTTGAATCTATAATCTAAATTCTATTGATAAATGTTACAAACCGCAGAAGACATTCGCTTGCTGAATGAAAAAATTAATCACTCCGCTTCTTTCCTCGACAGGGTTCATTCCGAAGTTGGTAAGGCAATCGTGGGTCAAAACAACATGGTGGAACGATTGCTGATTGGCCTTTTGAGCAACGGGCATATTTTATTGGAAGGCGTTCCCGGGCTTGCAAAAACACTGGCAATAAAATCGCTTTCCGGCGCCATCAATGCCGTGTTCAGCCGTATTCAGTTTACACCCGATTTATTGCCGGCCGATGTAATAGGAACGATGATTTATAATCAGCAACGAAATGAATTCATGGTTCGCAAAGGACCCATTTTTGCTAACTTTATTCTTGCTGATGAAATAAACCGTGCACCGGCAAAAGTGCAAAGTGCATTATTGGAAGCGATGCAGGAGCGGCAGGTAACTATCGGCAACAGTTCATATAAATTAGAAGAACCTTTCCTGGTGTTAGCTACGCAGAACCCAATAGAACAGGAAGGCACCTATCCCTTACCGGAAGCACAGGTGGACAGGTTTATGCTCAAAGTCATTATTGATTATCCTTCGCGGAGCGAAGAACAAATAATATTGCGGCAAAATGTGCAGACGGTACAACAGTTACGGATAAACACAGTGGTGTCTACCAATGAAATTCTGAGTGCACGTGAGTTGGTGCGACAGGTGTACATGGATGAAAAAGTAGAACAGTACATCGTGGATATTGTTTTTGCTTCAAGGTATCCTGATAAATATAACCTGGCAAAACTAAAACCACTCATCACATTTGGCGGTTCTCCCCGGGCTACTATAAATCTTGCGCTTGCATCCAAAGCTTACGCTTACCTGAATAAACGCGGCTATGTAATTCCCGAAGATGTGCGAAACATTTGCCAGGATGTGCTGCGCCACCGCATTGGACTTACTTATGAAGCCGAAGCCGAAAATATAACTGTAGAAATGATCATTGCAGAAATATTAAAAGCGGTAAATGTTCCATAATTTTTTAGAATGTTTATTAAAAAATCGTCCACTTATTAAAGGCATATTGGTTGCTCACAACATCTGAAATAGTAAAAAAAGTAAAAGAGCTGGAGATCATCAGTCGCAAGATCACCACGCATCTTTTTACCGGTGAGTATCATTCAGCATTTAAAGGAAAAGGAATGAGTTTTCGTGAAGTGAGAGAGTATTATCCGGGAGATGATATCAGATTTATAGACTGGAACGTAAGCGCACGATTCTCTCACCCATTTACTAAGGTATTTGAAGAAGAGCGCGAACTGAATGTGGTACTGATGATAGATGTAAGCTCCAGTGCCTTGTTTGGCACTATGCATGGCACCAAGCGCGATCTTATTACAGAAATAGGCGCGGTACTTACTTTCAGCGCCATCAGCAACGATGATAAGGTGAGTGTAATTTTTTTCAGCGGTAAGATAGAAAAATATATTCCTCCCAAAAAAGGGAAGAAACACGCATTGTATGTGGTTAGGGAATTACTAACGGCCGAGCCTAAACGAAACGGGACTAATATTAATGAAGCGTTGAAATTATTCAGGGCAGCTAATACACATAAAAGCATCGGGTTTATGATGAGCGATTTTATTGATGAACAATATGAAGATTCGCTACGCGTGGCCGCTACGCGGCACGATGTGATAGGGCTTAAAATATACGACAAGATGGATATGACACTTCCGAACATTGGTTTAATGGAAGTGCAGGACCTGGAAACCGGGAGGATGCAATGGCTGGATACATCCGATGCAATGGTCCGGTACAATTACCAGCAAAACTTTTTGAAACATAGCGAAGCATGTAAAAATATTTTCAAAAAATCAGGGGCTGAATTATTGCACTTGCGTACCGATGAAGATTATGTGAAGATTCTGCAACAGTTTTTCCTAAGACGAAAATGAAGACATTGAAGAAAAGCATTTATGCCATACCGTTAGTTCCGGTTATTATCTTAATGGGATTTTTTTTTCTTACCAAACCAGTTTTTGCGCAATCACCCACTGTTCAAACCAATGTAGATAAAAAAAATATCCTTATCGGCGAACAATTGCACCTGAAGGTAACCACTTCAATGCCGGATGATACATACAGGCTCGCGTGGTTTAATATCCCCGACAGCTTTGGGAATTTTAAAGTGGTTCATGAAAGTAAAATTGATTCCACCAATGCCAATGGCACACTGGGTTTTAGCCAGGATATTACCCTCACCAGTTTTGATTCCGGGATGCAGATAATTCCACCGCTCGCATTAAATGTAGAAACATTGCAGGGCGATTCCACCTTTAATCTTTATACCGACTCCATACCCGTACAGGTGTCTTACGCACCTATGGATAGCACCGCTACCCTTCATGATATAAAAACAATTATTGAAGTAAAGAAGCCATGGGAATGGTGGTGGTGGGCTATTCTTGCAGGAGCATTGATTCTATTATTTTTCTGGATACTTTTTTTGGTAAAAATTTTAAAGAAAAAAAATGAGCCCGGGCTTTTTAAATCAAAGGTATCGCCTTATGATGAAGCCATGCAATTGCTCGGTGACCTGGAAAAAGAAAAACTACTCGAAGCGAATGAAGTAAAAGAATATCATACCCGGCTTACAGATATTTTTAAAAGATACCTTTCGCGAAAAACAAATACCAACAAAATGTATGAGACTACGGATGAGTTGTTGATGGACATAAATGCTTACAATCCGGGCAAAGAGCAGCTTACTTCTTTTGCAAATGCACTGCGGATGGGGAGTGCAGTAAAATTTGCGAAATTTATTCCAATGAACAGCGAAAGCAAATCCTGTTTGCTGCAGGTGAAAAGCATGATTACAGAAATAAATACAGTGCTTAATAAAAAAGAAAGTGATACTTAATTATTTTGATAATATAACTTTTGGGCAGCCGCTGTTTTTTTTGCTTTTTGTTTTAATTCCGTTACTCATTTATTGGAAGGTAGCAAAAGGGCAAAGGCAAAGCGCTGCGGTAGGCATTTCCACCACTAAAGGATTATCACAAATACGATCGTGGCGGAATTTTTTTCAAAATGTTCCTTTTATTTTGAGATTGCTTGCGCTAAGTTGTATTATAATAGCGCTTGCAAGGCCGCAGGTAAAATTTGAAGAGCAGCAGTCAGAAGGTGAAGGCATAGATATTATTTTGTGTATTGATGTAAGCGGCAGCATGACGGCACAAGACTTTTCGCCAAACCGGATGGAAGCAGCAAAAAAAGTTGCTGAAAATTTTGTAAACAGCAGGCCCAATGATAGAATAGGCATTGTAATTTTTTCGGGAGAAAGTTTTACGCAATGCCCGCTCACCACAGATCATACAGTGTTGCTGTACCAGATAGAACAAATAAGAAATGGATTACTGGAAGATGGAACTGCAATAGGATCGGGCCTGGCAACAAGTGTGGACAGGCTGAAAGATAGCAAAGCAAAAAGCAAAGTAGTAATATTATTAACCGATGGTATCAACAACGGAGGACTTATTGATCCTGCAACTGCAAAAGAAATTGCCAAAACATTTAAAGTAAAAGTTTATACCATTGGTGTAGGCACAGATGGATATGCGCCAACGCCGGTGAGCACGCCGATGGGCATTGTGATGCAAAACGAAAAAGTGGCTATTGATGAAAAGTTATTGCAAAATATTGCTAACGAAACCGGGGGAAAATATTTCAGGGCAACAGATAATAAAAGTTTGGAAAATATTTATTCATCTATTGACAGCCTGGAAAAATCGAAAGTGGAGATTACCACCTTTCACCGCTACACCGAAAAGTTTTATCCCCTCATCTTTGCAGCCATGACATTGCTACTGCTTGAAGTTATTTTACGATTCACTATATTCAAAAAGTTTCCATAGCACAACGCTTTATTTGAATTACACGAATTTTGTCAATCAACCATTCATTCAATAATGAAAGCCGTAGTATATAAATCAACCGGGAGTTGGTACGTGGTAAAAGCTGAAGATGATAAATTTTATGATGCGAGAATAAAAGGAAAATTCAAGATTGACAGCATCACCTCCACCAATCCAATTGCAGTAGGCGATGTGATTGATATAGAAATTGAAAAAACGGAAGAAGCGGGTGCGATTATCACGAACATTTACGAAAGGAAAAATTATATAACCCGTCTATCTCCACATAATAAAAACCAACATCACATCATTGCTTCCAACCTTGATCAAAGTCTTTTATTTGCGACACTAAAAGAACCAAAAACTTCGCAAGGGTTTATTGACAGGTTTCTCGTAGCATCGGAGGCATATCATGTGCCGGCTATTGTGGTGTTTAATAAAAGTGATTTATACCGGGAAAAAGAGCAAAAGTTATTTACACATTTAAAAGACATGTATGAGCATAACGGCTATAAAGTTTTTTTGATAAGCCTAAGATCACGGCAAGGCATAGACGAAGTTACGGCTGTTTTAAAAGACAAGGTTACTCTTTTAAGCGGGCATTCGGGAGTTGGCAAGTCCACTTTTATAAATCTTATTTCCCCGGAAGTTGATTTAAAAACACAGGATGTAAGCGGATGGAGCGGCAAAGGCTTACACACAACCACCTTTGCAGAAATGTTTGACCTTCCCTTTGGCGGCAAAATTATTGATACACCGGGGTTGCGCGAATTTGCGCTGATGGATATTGAAAAAAATGAATTGTCGCATTATTTTCCGGAGATGAGAAACCTGATACATGATTGCAGGTTCAATAATTGCCTGCATGTAGATGAGCCGGGATGTGCTGTAAAACTTGCAGCAGGGCAGGGAAAAATAGCAGCAGACAGGTATATAAGTTATCTGAATATTTTAAGTTCTATCAGTACCAGGAAATGGTAGCCCTCAGCTATAAAATTTTTTAATAGTTGATGACGCTTTGTTTTAAACAGTAACTTTTTTAATAAGCATTATTCTCTAAGTAAGCTGCTACTTCAAGCACTGCCTGGTTTTCTTTTGCAATGCTTCTTGTTTTATGAGGCAGTATTGATACTCCGTTAAAGATGCTGTAATGCAAGGTGAGAAAATGTTTCTTGTACTGAAAATCCCAGTCAAGAGTTTCTGCATCATCCACCTGGTTGATGAATCT
>Ga0079221_10000464_pt1 | contig 11326 bp, 10 predicted proteins | sample GAAS200_FD_75069 | JGI IMG/M metagenome (GOLD analysis project Ga0079221, IMG submission 75069) | Agricultural soil microbial communities from Georgia to study Nitrogen management - GA AS200 | ecosystem: Environmental > Terrestrial > Soil > Agricultural land | place: USA: Georgia | collected... | reverse complement strand
GCCGAGTGGCCCGCGACGCCGACCGGCCCCTCCGGCTCGTCCGACAAAGTGAAAATCAATTTTATTGACCTCCCCGGCTATTCCACGTTCATCACCGAAGCAAAAGCTTCGCTGATTGCGGCCGATGCCGCGCTGATTGCCGTGGACGCGCACGTGGGCGTGCAAGTCACCACGGAAAAAGTTTGGGACTACTGCACCGAATACGATATTCCCCGCGCGTTTGTGCTCACCTGGATGGATCGCGAGCTTTCCAGTTTCGAACGCTCCATGGAGTCGCTGACGGAGGTTTTTGGGCGCAATGTTGTCGCGCTGCAGTTGCCGATTGGTTCGGAAAAGGGTTTTCGCGGCGTCATCGATCTCGTGGCCATGAAGGCGCACACCTACAAGCCCGACGGCGACGGAAAACCCACGATTGAAGAAATTCCTGCAGCCCTCGCGGACGAGGCCAAGGAAGCGCACGAAAAGCTTGTCGAAATGATCGCCGAAGGCGACGACGCCATGATGGAGGAATTTTTCCGCGAAGGCACGATTCCCATTCACGACCTGATTCCCGCGGTCCGCAAGGCCATCGTCCAAGAAAAAATCTTTCCCGTCCTGATGACCTCCGCGCAGCACAACATCGGCACTGCAAGCCTGCTGACCTTTTTGGCGGATGCGTTCCCTCATCCTGACGAACACGCTCAGGTTGGCTACAAGGATCCCGCCGGAAAGGGCGACCGCGTCGAGCGCAAATACGACGACGGCCAGCCGGCTTCGCTATTTGTGTTCAAGACCCTCGCCGATCCTTTCGCCGGCCGCATCAACTATTTCAAAGTGAAAAGCGGCGTGCTCAAAAATGACGCCACGCTCGTCAACTACAATCGCAGCACGCCGGAGCGCTTGCAGCATACGCAGGTCGTGCAGGGCAAGCAGCTCACCGAAATCGGCGAATTGCACGCGGGCGACATCGGCGCCATCGCCAAGCTGAAAGAAACCACCACCGGCGAAACTCTTGGCGACAAGGCCGCGCCGATTTATTACACCCCCGCGCGTTTGCCTGAGCCGTCCATCACTTTCGCGATTGAGCCCAAGAGCCGCGCCGATGAAGACAAAATCGGTGTGGGCATCCACAAAATCCTCGAAGAAGACGGCGCGCTGCGTTTTTCGCGCGACACGCAAACCAAGGAATTTTTGCTCGCAGGCTCCGGCCAGCAGCACATCGAGGTCGTTGTCGCCAAGCTACAGAAACGCTACAACGTCAACCTCACCCTAAAGCCGCCCAAGGTTCCCTACCGCGAAACTATTCGTGGCAAAGCCGACGCCGAAGGCAAGCACAAGAAACAATCCGGCGGCCACGGCCAATTCGGCGTGTGCCGTGTCAAGTTCGAACCCATCGAGCGCAGCAAGGGCATTGAGTTCGTCGACGACATTTTCGGCGGCGCGATTCCGAAGAACTGGATTCCGTCGGTCGAGAAAGGCATTCGCGACTCCGCCGCGCGCGGCTACCTTGCCGGATTCCCCATGACCGATTTCCGCGCAATTCTCTACGACGGCAAATATCACGACGTCGATTCGTCGGATATCGCGTTCAAAATCGCCGGCTCGCTCGCGTTCAAGGAAGCCATGAAGCAGGCGCGCCCCGCGCTGCTCGAACCCATCATGAACGTGGAAGTTTACGCGCCCGATCAATACTCCGGTGACCTGATGGGCGACCTCAGCTCGCGCCGCGGCCGAATTTCCGGCAGCGAAGCGCGCGGCCACAACGTCATCATCAAGGGCCAGGTGCCCCTCGCAGAAATGCTAAGCTACGCCACCGACCTGACTTCCAAGACGCAGGGCCGTGCGTCGTACTCGATGGAATTTTCGCACTACGACTATGTGCCCAACGAATTGGCGGAAAAAGTTATCGCCGCGCACAAGGCCGCCCACGGCGAAGCCCTTGTCGAAGAAGAAGCCTGATTTCTTCTTCTTTGGGGCGACCCCGTAAGCTATTATCGCGAGCGCAGTAAGGGGATCAGCTTTGTCGCGTAGGAGTGAGGTGAACTCTTATGGCCACGCTAACCCAAACAACTCCCGTTATGGAAGCGCCGCCAATCACGTGGCAGGCGAAACCTCCCGGAGTTGCGGCGGCGACCCGCAACGTTTCCATCGACGCCTACCGCGGCTTGGTCATGCTTCTCATGATGGCGGAAGTCCTCCAGCTTTCGCGCGTCTCCGCCGCCTACCCCGACAGCCTGTTCTGGAAAGTCCTCGGTTGGAATCAGACGCACACTCAGTGGTTCGGCTGCTCCCTGCATGACACGATTCAGCCAGGATTCTCTTTCCTCGTGGGTGTGGCGCTGCCGTATTCCATCGCCAGCCGCATGGCCAAGGGCGCGAGCTTCGCAAATTTGTTCCGGCACGCGCTGTGGCGTGCCTTCGCTCTGGCGGCCCTGGGCGTGTTCCTCCGCTCGATGGACCACTCCATGACCTACTTCACCTTCGAAGACACGCTCTCGCAGATCGGCTTCGGCTACCCGTTCCTGTTTCTGCTCGGATATTTTTCCTCAAAGGCGCACTCGCTCAAGTGGGTCTGGGTCACGCTTGCGATCATTCTTGTGGGATATTGGTTGCTATGGGCCGCCTATCCTGCCGCGCCCGCGAATTTCGACTGGCCCAGCGTCGGCGTTTCGCAGCAATGGAACGCGCAGCACAATTACACCGGATTCGCCGCGCACTGGAACAAAAACTACAATCTTGGCAATCGCTTCGACCAGTGGTTCCTGAACCTCTTCCCGCGCGAGCATCCCTTTGTCTACAACGAGGGCGGCTACCTCACGCTGAGTTTCATCCCCACGCTGGGCACGATGATTCTCGGCCTCATCGCTGGCCGCTGGCTGCGAGATTCCTGGCCCAAAATCCCCATGAAGAAGATGCTGCTTGCAGGCGTCTCGGGCATTGCCCTCGGACTGGCGCTGCATTACTCCGGCATCTGCCCCGTGGTGAAGCGCATCTGGACGCCTTCCTGGACCATCTTCAGCGGGGGCATCTGCTTTTTGTTTCTCGCCGCGTTCAGTTGGGTCATTGACGTGAAGGGCTTCCGGAAATGGGCGTTCCTGCTCGTCGTCATCGGCATGGATTCGATTGCCGCCTACTGCATCGCCCACTTCTTCGAGGAATTTTTCGTCAGCACCTTCCGCATCCATCTCGGTCCGAACTTCTTCGCGTTCGCAGGAGCGGGCCTCCAGCCATTTTTCACCGGCGCTGCGGTTCTGCTCTGCTATTGGCTCATGCTCCTCTGGATGTACCGCCGCAAACTCTTCCTGAAGATCTGAGCTAGATTTCAACCGGAAGGGCTTTTAGACCTCGCAAGCCGATGTTAGGCGCCCACTCGGGTCGCGCTGCCGTCAATCTCATCCGAGGAAACTTTTGGACCATTCGCAGGATGGCAACCTGCCCCTCTAGCCGGGCAAGCTGGTTCCCGATACAAAAATGCGGGCCGGCTCCGAATGCCAGATGGGCATTGTTGAGCCTCGCCAGGTTCAAACGGTTCGGGTCCTTAAATTGTTTCGGGTCTCGATTTGCAGCTCCAAGCATAAAGGCAACTACTTCTCCTTGCCGCAAGCGCGCCCCGTGGAATTCCATTTCTTCCTTTACAATGCGTCCGGCGTATTGGACCGGACCTTCATAGCGAAGCAATTCCTCGACAGCGGAGCGAATCATCTCCGGGTGGTCGCGCAATCGTGACAATTCCTCGGGATGCTGCAGGAGAACTTGCATTCCATTGCCGATCAAGTTTCGCGTGGTCTCGTGTCCGCCGAAAAGCAGCATCACGCACTGCGCGTAAAGCTCCTCTTCCGTTAAGACCTCGCCGTCTTCTTCTATGTCCAACAGCAGGCTGATCAAGTCGTCGCCCCTCTTCCCCCGCCGGTCCGCCACAGCTTCCCGGAAAAACTCCATCAGCGCCACAACCGCCTGTTGCGCGCACTGAACTTGCTCCAAAGTCCGGCGCGGATTCCCCATGAAAGTCGCGATGGCATCCGACCATTCGATCAGTTGGTCCTGCCCGGAGCCGGAAATGCCAAGCATCTCCGCGATCACGCGAACGGGCAGCGGATGCGCGATTTCATGCATCAGTTCCGCCTCGGAAGCATGGCGCAACGGTTCCAGCATTCGATCGACAATGGCCTCGATTTGCGGGCGCAACGATTCCGCCACCGCGGGAGAAAAACCTTTATTCATCAGTTTGCGGAGGCGGGAGTGCTCCGGCGCGTCGAGGAAAAGCATCCATAGGCCCAGCATCCGCGCCAGTTCCGCGAATTCGGCTCGCTTTTCGGGGGGAAGGCTAAGCAGGGGTGATCCCGAGCGCTTAGCCGAGAGCCTCGCATCCTTAAGAAGCGAACAACAGTCCGCGTAATCGAATACCGCCCAAATCCCCGTGCCCCAATCCACATAATGAACCGGGCCTTCCTTAAGGAAACGCTCATAGATGGGATAAGGATCTTGTAGAAATCCTTCCGTGAAGAGGGTCTTCTTTACAGGGGCTGCTTGCGTTGAGCACATGAGGTGCCCCGTCAGATGAGTTACCCCTAACCTACACCAGTCTCCGTCCTGGAACAAGCGCAGGAATGCATCAGAACTGCGGCGCCGGTGAAGGACGGTTCATTACCCAATAGCAGAGCCCGTTCTGGATATACCGCCGCAAACTCTTCGTGAAGATCTAAGGCAAAAACGCCCCCTTCATCTTTGCCCTTGTAGCTTACGGTCTGTAAGACGTATACTACGTGTCATACGCATGTGCTCCGCAGGGGGAAATCAGAATGCTTTCCATTCGTCTCAAACCCGCGCTGGAACGGCGGCTTTCGCGCCTGGCGAGACAGACTGGCCGCACCAAAACCTTCTACGCCACCAAGCTCATCGAGGAAAACATCGAAGATCTCGAGGATCGCTACCTCGCCGAAGCCCGCATCGAGAACGGCGGCAAACGGTACTCCAGCGCCCAGGTCCGGAGGGAGCTTGGCTTGGACGATTGAGTACGACGAGGCCGCCCTCCGGGACCTCAGGAAACTCGATCGTCAAGTGCAGCGCGAAATCCTCGATTTCATGGATAAGCGCATCGCCCACGCGGAGGACCCGCGCTCGTTCGGCAAGCCGCTTCGCCATAGTAAGTTCGGTCTTTGGCGCTACCGATTGCGCGACTATCGCATCATATGTCAGCTCCAGCAACGCAAGCTCGTTGTTCTCGTGGTTGCCATCGGTCACCGCAGCAAAGTCTATGAGGATTGAGTGTGAGTGGGGTAAGCCCCAACGACGGTAGTGTCCCTTTGACCACGGCAGGCTGAAAAACCCGTCCTTCCAGAGTACAGTAAGCCCATGGAAGAGATGCTTCTCGCATTTGCGGCGGCCGTTCTGGCTGTCGTCCTCGCAGCGGTTCTGTATGTGCTTAGGAGCCGCAGAGAAGCATCCCAGGAAATTGCGGCGCTTCAGAAAAAGCTCGCCGCTCTTAAACTGCGCAATCACCAACTGGAACAAGAACTAAGCCAGGCTAGGGAACGTGCCTTCGCTACCTCGTTGGGTGGGCAGCGCTCAGCACGTTCCGAGCCGCCTGTGTTTCCCCTACGCTCACGCGAACTTGCTCCGTACTCTTTGCCGTTCACCCCGAGCGAAAGAGAGATCCACGAAGCATTCCTTCGGCTGCAGGCCATCAAAGCTCTGTTACCGCTTGACCATACCGTGGAGGAGAAATACATCGACGAGGTCGATGCGATCGTCGAGCGCTTGGAGCAGGCGACCGGCATGGACCTGAGCAGATGGCTTGGGGTTTCCCCGCAGGGCCCGCAGTCGGAGGTAACTTCCCCCGCTCAGAAAGCTAAAGTTCTCAGCCTGGGAGGTCACGCTTATAACCGTGATCTCTTCCGGTTTAAGATCTTATCCCTTCTGGCTTTTTGCAACTTTCAGATGCTCCATTCGCAACCGCCACCTGGCTTCCATCCGCCTGCGCCCCGAGCCCCTCGGCGCATTCACTAGCTCCCGCGTTACTCTGTTGCTCGCTTTTGCGTCCTTTATAACGCCTCTAGCACCGCAACAAATTCCCGCCATCTGGGTTGGTAACCGCGCGAGTGTTGCAAGCCATCTCCGCCAGCCCCCAGGCGATGGAATCATCCGCACAACCAGGAGGGGACATGACCGCGCCTCGAATCAACCGCGTCGCCCTGTGCAGCGCCATTTGCCTAGTCGGGTTCGCCATGCTCCTGGCCCACCTCACCGGCTGCGGAGGCGGTGCCACGGCTCCTCCACCCCCACCGCCGCTAGCTGGCCAGAAGATTCAGCACATCGTCATCATCTTTCAGGAGAATCGCACCCCCGACAATCTCTTCCACGGCCTGCCCAACGCCGACATTGCCAATTCCGGCGTCAATTCTCTCGGCCAGGTAATCCCCCTCACGCCCATCGCCCTCGCCAACGACTACGACCTCAGCCACGCCCACACCGCTTTCGTCAACATGTACGACAGCGGCAAAATGGACGGCGCCGACAAAATCCACGTCAGTTGCAAAGCCGGAGTCACGGGCTGCCCGCCCGCCAATCCGCAATTTCAATACGTGAATCCTTCTGACGTACAACCCTATTTTCAACTGGCCCAGCAATACACCTTTGGTGACCGCATGTTCCAGACCAATCAGGGCCCCAGCTTCCCCGCGCACCAGTTCGTCATCGCGGGAACCTCCGCTCCCACCGCCACCAGCAATCTCTTCGCCTCCGAAAATGTCGTCCTACCGCCAACCGCAACGACGAACAAGGCCGCGGGCTGCGCCGGCCCCACTGGAGAAACCGTCGCCCTCATCGATCCCTTCGGCAGCGAAGCCATGACGCAGTTCCCCTGCTTCGAGCACCAGACCCTCATCGACATGCTTGACTCGAAGGGAATCAGCTGGAAGTATTACGCCCCTTCCGCGGGCTCGATCTGGACCGGCCCGAACGCCATCCAGCATCTCCGCTTCGGCTCCGACTGGAATAACGTCATCATTCCTCAGACCACCGTGCTCACGGACATCGCCGCCGGCAACCTTCCCCAGGTCACCTGGGTCATTCCCAGCGGCCAGGCTTCCGATCACGCTTCGTCCAACGACGGCTCCGGCCCCTCCTGGGTCGCTTCGATTGTCAACGCCATCGGCAACAGCCCCTATTGGCAGAACACCGCCATCTTCATCACCTGGGACGATTGGGGCGGCTGGTACGACCACGTCGCTCCCACCATCATCAATTCCTACGAGTACGGCTTTCGCGTTCCCCTGATCGTCGTCTCGCCCTACGCCAAGCGCGCCTACGTCTCGCATGTCACTCATGATTTCGGCAGCCTGCTCAAGTTCATCGAGGCGCAGTACAATCTGGGCTCCCTCGGCTACGCCGACTCCCTCGCCGACGACTTCTCCGACTGTTTCGACTTCACCCAAACGCCCGGCAAGTTCCAGTTCGTGCAGTCCAAATTCGACGCCACCCATTTCCTCACCGACAAAACCCCCGCCCTAGACCCCGACGACGACTAAACGCCCCCCCAGGCTCGCGGAATCAATAACCCAATGGCAGTCGAATTGCGGCATTTATGATGAAGTATTGGAGGCTGTAGAATGGTGCGGGAGCTAGAGATGGGCAGGTATCAAAAGGGTGAGCACGTCAAAATCGAAGTGATCGAGGATCGGTCAGGTGTGAGCGAGTGGGTGTGGCTTCTCGTTCAGCATAGTGATGATGAGCAAAGACTTGTTTTCGGCGAACTTGACTCGGAACCAGTTGTAGCTAAGGGACCAGTAATTAGGCGTCAACTGGGAGAGTGCAAGATTCGCGGTGTGAGTTTCACCTGTGAAGCCGTGAGCATGCTCTAGCGTCATTCGCCCAGCGCTATGATAAATTGCGCCGGGCCCCGCCTCCGAATCCGCATTACCCAAACATTCTTATCCCACAACTTGAACGTCGCGAATGCTTGCGCCATCGCCCTCGCTCGCTTTTCAGTGACTTCCCTGCGCGATTGCACTTCCACATAGACTGCCTTCGTGGCTCGCTTGTTACAGCACCAAAATCTACGCTTGATAATGGAAGATGGCCGCACTAACTACGCCCCGTTTTCAAATGTTCTAGTTTAGAACATTCTGCGCCTGAAGCGGAAGTATCCTCTGCCTGTGATCAAGAGATCTCGGCGCAAAAATATCATCGGCGGACGCCTCGCTGAGGCGCGGAAAACTTTCAACCCAGCCCTAACACAGGACGCTCTTTCAGGAAGACTTGCTCGGCTGGGGATTCAACTCGACCGGGCTGCTATAGCCAAAATCGAAAACAATAGCCGCCACGTGCTCGACTACGAGCTCAAGGCTATATCAAGCGCCCTAGGCGTGAGCGTCGATTGGCTGCTAGGGGATGAAAAGAAGTGAAAGATCCCGCCGCTCAATTACGTTCTGCGACCCGGCGAGCCAAGTCCGACGTTGCCAACAAGCTAGTCAGCATGTTCCTCCACGAGCTGAGCCGCAAGGTCACTGAAGACTGGTCAGTTAAGGTTGACGGCGAAGAATACGAACGGACTGTTCGGAAGTGGTTCAATAACCGATGCCCATACTGCTCCCGGGACTTGGCGGAGACCGTTTCGATAGTTGAGCACCTCGATGGCATGAATAGATATCGCGCAGGCTTGCACATTCCAGGCAATGTCTTGGTAGCATGCAGAAAGTGCAATAACGAAAAGCGCCGTGATGATTCGCTCAAAGTTCTTTCGCTTGCAAGATCGGGCTGGGAGTCATTTTTGTCCCACGACGGAACGCGTTGTGATTTGTCGTGCCGCACCTGTCAGTATTGGAGGAACATTTGGGAGGACGAAAGTGAACGAAGACTGCGGATGAGCGAGAACTTGAAAACTATTCGTTCATTTCGTAGCTCGTTCCCGGAATTTGAAAGAGTCATCCTCTCCCTTACCGAGCCTCTGCCGACGTTGCTGGCAAAACTTTACTCCGATTGCCAGGCTTTCGCAGACACTGAGATCAAATCTCTGCTGAAAAGTTTTGGACCCACACTAAGCGCACGGCGCTAAAGGTTCGAGACACTGGTCGCGACGTCCCCCACCCACGTCCGTGAATGCTCGACGTCGTACGAACTCCCAAGTCCCGTGGCTTCTTGTGATCTAAGACTAGTGTAACGCCATGTTTCTCGATGGTCCGTCCGCACATTTGGCATCGCCCATGAGCTGCGTGAATAACTTGTGCCCTTGTTTTTATGTCGATCTGGGCTTCGTCTGTGACTTTCTTTCTCAAACCTATGTACTTGTACAGCGTAATTTTTCTGCTTTGTCCTGAAGTTTCGCGTATTGCCTGAACCTTCTCAATCACGAACCATTTTTTTAGATCCCTCTTTCTTCTATCCAGATGGGTTTGCTCCTCAGGTCTCAGGCCGTCCTTTTCAAGCTCTTGTCTGATCTGCCCGCCGCTTGCTCCTTCCGGGAAGCGCTTCAGGACCTCAATGATTCTGAGGTGGATAGCTCCGGGTCTGCTTTTCGTTTTAGGCACGTATTTCGAGTTGAAACAGTTTGCCACAGAGCGTGTAACTTTGGCGAACCGGGCGAACCGGGACAGACGGAACATTTCCACCGATTTCTCGCCAACTGATTGCCTCGGTCACTCCTGCGGGCTTCGGGCAATTAGCGGGGAGATGAAAGTCTAAATCTACGAACAATATGACGATTCCTAGGAGGGAATCCTGTAAATGACGGAGTCGTATTTTGGATTTGTGCGGTTGCCTATGATCTCGCCGTGAAGTTTCTCAGCGATACGCCTGCTGGCGGTGTTTTGTACAGCCACCGGATAGATGAAACTTCCCTTGCCGAGAGTGGCGTGCCCCCACTCAACAAGTGCGGCCACGACTTCCCGGCCAAAACACTGCCCGTGCGCGCTTTCCTTGAGCCAAAGGCCGAGTTCAGGCGAAACAGAATCCGCGTCTTCGAACGAGGCCATGCCAAGGCATTCCCTGTTGTCGAGCCGCCGGATGACGAAAGAAAACTTGTTCGGCTCCGGAGCCTGCGCTCTCTTCTCGCATCGCGTCACGTACTCGCTCCACGACGGCGGCTCCCACGGCATGAATTTGGCGATGGCGGGCGTGATGCATCCAAAAACCTCCTGTGCATCCGTCATCTGGAACTGGCTGAGCTGCAATCTTGGGGACTGGATGACAATCATTGTGTCAGCCTTCCTCGCTCAACTGCTTCTCGATCCGATTCAGGAAGAATTGCCTAGCTTCTTGAACGCCCATCTGGAAACTTTCCCTCGGCTTTGGCTTCCTCCGGTTCTCCTATCGCGCACAATACAAACAACTTAGAATTCTTGTCAAACGGGCAATCGGATGGAAGATTCCTTCCGCTCTAACTCCCAGCATCCAAACGACTTATTTACGGCTTGACAAATCTTAACTTTGGAGTATAATGCGTTTGACCGTTGGGGCGGCACCGGTTTCTGTCTGGAGTCATGGATATGCCGTCTCAGCTCTCCAACCTACCAGCGCAATTCGATCCATCCCCTTTCTTTTCATCCACTTCCGCACTCTTTTGCGCAATGGAGACATCCCAACCCCTTTCCTGTCAATCACTTGCGCACTCTTTCCCGTGCAATGGGGGGTGGGGGTGCATTGCAACTGCCCAACTTCCAGAATTCCGTACATTCTTCCAAGTTACGTATGCTCGAAGCCCTTTTGTTCCTCACTCTTACAAAATTGCCGGGGTGTGGAGTCACTCTTTCCCAAATCGGAGCGCTTACTTACCACCCCAACCCGCAAACATCACACCTCCTCTTTTCCATCAACTCCGCGATCTCTGCGTTGAAAACACACGCCGTCCGCGCTCAGTCTGCGCCCCATCCGCCGACCGCAGCGTCCCGAATGTTTTCGTCCGGTCCTGTACTTCCTTTACATCCTCCTCTTCGGCATTTCATTCATGACTTACAACTTAAGACTTACAACTCCCCTCGCCCCGCCCAATTTGGAGGCTGCTTTTCTCCCCGTACCAAGCGCAGACTGTTCCCCATGAAAACCCAAAAACAGTCAAAACCCGCTTCGCCCGGCAAGCCCAGTCTCCAAGCCGAGCACATCCGCAACGGCCTCGGTCCGCAAACCAAGGCCATTCATGGCGGAGAAGCTGTCCGCCACGGGGTCAACGGCCCAGTCGTCACCGAAATTGTTCGCACCTCGACCTTCACCTTTATCAACACGGAACAGATGAAAGAGTGGGCCGAGGGCAAGAACAAGGCGTACATCTACACGCGGTACGGCAACCCCACTCTCAGCGTCGCGGAAAAGAAAATCGCCGCGCTCGAAGGCGCGGAAGCAGCGGTCGTCGCGGCTT
>Ga0079221_10000462_pt1 | contig 11340 bp, 8 predicted proteins | sample GAAS200_FD_75069 | JGI IMG/M metagenome (GOLD analysis project Ga0079221, IMG submission 75069) | Agricultural soil microbial communities from Georgia to study Nitrogen management - GA AS200 | ecosystem: Environmental > Terrestrial > Soil > Agricultural land | place: USA: Georgia | collected... | reverse complement strand
GGCAACCAGGGCGTGCGGCGCGGGCTGCGCGTGCTGGTCGAACAAATAGAAGGCGACGATCGCGACCTGCCGCTGTTCCACATGCTCATCAACGTGATGAAACTGGAACGCAGCCTGGCCCGGCATCCTGCCCTCAACCAGCGTCTCGGTGAAGGGCTGGTGGGCATGCAGCGCCAACTGCAGCACTTCCCCGTCACCCACCCCACCATCCTCGCGCGCCTCGCCGATCTCTACTGCGCCAACCTGTCGGGCCTGAAACCCCGCATCACCGTGGTCGGGAATCCGCTGTACCTGCAGCAACCCGCAAAGGCGCAGCGCGTGCGCGCATTGTTGTTGGCCGCGGTGCGCGCGGCGGTGCTGTGGCGCCAGCTCGGCGGCCGACGCCGGCACCTGCTGCTGCGGCCGAAACGCGAAGTGATGATCGCGCGGGGCATGCTCACCGGTGTTGCGCTGCGCGGGTGAGAAGCGAAGCTTGCAATGCCGGGGACTCGGGCGTTGCTGCCACGAGCATTCGTAGGTTGGGCTGACGCCAGCTTCATCGGCGGAAGCCCAACATCGTCGCGCATCGTGTTGGGCTTCACCGGCAACAACGCCGGTTCAGCCCAACCTACGAAGCAGATCATGAATGGCCGCGCGCGCGAAACACCCTTTCGCGCAGCAGTTCCTCGTCGTGGGTTTGCGCGTAGGGTGTCAGCAGGTCGTAACGGGTGACGATGCCCAGAAGTCGACGCGTGTCGCGGCTGACCACGGGAATGCGATCGCGCTTTTCCACCGCCATGCGGATCGCGATGCTCTGGCAGCTTTCCTCGGGGAAAGCCACCACCGGATCGCCGCTCATGAGATCGGAAAGGCGCGTTTCCCCGGAGCCGTCGCTTTCCAGCCATTCGCGCAAACGCGCCCGATCGGCGATACCCAGCAAGGTGTTTTCCGCATCCACCACCGGATAGGCGCGATGCTTTTGCTCCGTTCCAAAATACTGGCGCTGTAACACGCTCACCGTCATGTCCGCGGGCGCGGTGACGACCTCGCGTGTCATCACCTCCTTCACGGTCATGTACTCCAGCCGGTTGAGCGTGTAGGGGCGAAAGATGTTGAGGCCGCGCCGCGCGATCTTCTCGGTGAGGATGGAGCGTTTCATCAGGAACACGCTCGCCCCGTAGGCCGTGGTGCACGTGATCAGGAGCGCCGGCAGCATGCTCGCGTTGCCCGTCAGCTCCAGCGCGAACAGGATGGACGTGAACGGCATCCGCATCACCGCGGCCAGCATCGCGCCCATCCCGAGCAACGGCCACAGCAGCGGATACGGACCGGGGAAGATCAACGCTTCCAGGCCACCCAGCCCCGCACCCAATGCCAGCAGTGGCGCCAACGTGCCGCCCGAGGTGCCGGAACTCAGGTAGACGATCCAGATCAGCGCCTTGACGATCATGAAGGTGACGATCGCGGCGCCCACGATCTTGCCCGTCAGCAACTGGTAAATGATGTCGTAACCGACGCCCAGCGTCTGCGGATCGATCAATCCGCCGATGCCGACCACGAGTGCGCCGATTGCCGGCCACCACATCCAGTGGATCGGCAGTTTGCGGTAGCCGTCTTCGACCTTGTAGACCAGGAACGTCACCGCGGTTGCCAGCAATCCGGCCATGAGACCGCTGACGGCGGCCATCCCGAACTCCGCGATGTGCAGATGGAACTGGACGGCAATCGGAAACAGCGGCCCCGGGCCGATCAGGAACGGCCGCAGCACCGCCGCCACGAAGCAGGCGATCGCGACCGGGATGGTGCTGCGCGGCCGCATCTCGAACAGCAGCAATTCCACGCCCACCAATGTCGCCGCGATTGGTGTCGCGAAGGTCGCGGACATGCCGGCGCAGGCACCCGCCACCAGCAGCGTGCGGCGTTCGATCGAGGTCAGCGAAAACAGCTGCCCGATCAGCGAGCCGACCGCACCGCCGGTCATGATGATCGGACCTTCCGCGCCGAACGGACCACCGGTGCCGATCGCGATCGCCGACGACAGCGGCTTCAGGATCGCGACCTTGGCCATCATCTTGCTGCGCCGGAACAGGATCGCTTCCAGCGCTTCCGGGATGCCGTGGCCGCGGATGCGCTCGGTGCCGTAGCGCGCCATGAATCCGATGATCACGCCGCCGACCACCGGCGCCAGGATGATCACCCACCACGGCGCGTGCAGCGCGGCTGGCTGGACGAAATCGAAGTTCCACTGGCCCGCAAATGCGATGTGCGTCACCAGGCCGATCAGCCGGTACAGGATCCAGGCGATGACTGCCGCCGCCCCGCCGATGAAGAGAGCGATGAAGGAGAGTTTGATGATGCTGACGCTGGGGCGGAAATCACCTTCGTAGAGCGTGTCGCGCTTCCACTTCTCGTAGATGCGCATGAACAGGCGGCTGGGTGAAGTCATCGGTCCTGTTTGCCCCCAGTGTTTGCGCCAACCCCAGGGCACGATCGCGGCAGGCGATGCGTGCGGGTTTCGGCGCCCGGAACATCAGGCATGCGACTGTAGCAGTATGTCCCTTCATCGTCGCCGATGAGCCCGGCACCGGCAGCAAAGCGGCGTTTGCGCGATAATGGGCGGTCCATTCGATGCCATCCCGCGCACCCCCACGCCCCCACGCGCGGCCACAAGGAGAACATCATGCAAGACTCGTTCGGGATTCGCGACACCCTCAACGTCGGCGGCAAGTCTTACCAGATCGCCAACTTCGCGAAGCTGGGCAAGCAGTACGACGTCAAGCGCCTGCCCTACTCGATGAAGGTTCTGCTGGAAAACCTGCTGCGCAACGAGGACGGCAGCGAAGTCACCCGCGCGCAAATCGAGGCGGTATTGAACTGGGACCCGAAGGCCGAGCCCTCCACCGAAATTTCGTTCCTGCCGGCGCGCGTGGTGCTGCAGGATTTCACCGGCGTGCCATGCGTGGTGGACCTCGCCGCGATGCGCGACGCGATGGTCGCGCTGGGCGGCGATCCGAAGAAGATCAACCCGCTCTCGCCAGCGGAACTCGTGATCGACCACTCGGTGCAGGTCGACGTGTTCGGCGAGGCGGATGCATTGGCGCGCAACGCCGAAATCGAATTCCAGCGCAACCACGAACGCTACGCGTTCCTGCGTTGGGGCCAGAAGGCGCTGGACGATTTCAAGGTGGTGCCGCCGGCGACCGGCATCGTGCACCAGGTGAACCTGGAATACCTCTCGCGCGTGGTGATGACGCGCGACATCGGTGGCCAGACCTGGGCGTTTCCCGACACCCTGTTCGGCACCGACTCGCACACCACGATGGTCAACGGCCTCGGCGTGCTGGGCTGGGGCGTGGGCGGCATCGAAGCGGAAGCGGCGATGCTGGGCCAGCCCTCCTCGATGCTGATTCCGCAGGTGGTCGGCTTCCGCTTCACCGGCAAGCTGCCGGAAGGCGCGACCGCGACCGACTTGGTGCTGACCGTCACCCAGATGCTGCGCAAGCACGGCGTGGTCGGCAAGTTCGTGGAGTTCTTCGGCCCCGGCCTGCAGCACCTGCCGCTGGCCGATCGCGCGACGCTCGGCAACATGTCGCCGGAATACGGCGCGACCTGCGCGATCTGCCCGATCGACAAGGAATCGCTCAACTACCTGCGCCTGTCCGGCCGCGATCCGAAGCACATCGAGTTGATCGAGGCCTACGCCAAGGCGCAAGGCATGTGGCACGACGAGAACACGCCGCAGGCCGAATTCAGCGCCGTGATCGAATTAAACCTTGCCGACGTCAAGCCGTCGCTGGCCGGCCCCAAGCGCCCGCAGGATCGCGTGCTGCTGACCGACATGCGCCAGAGCTACCGCGCCGCGATGGATGCGCTCAATTCCGGCAAGACCGACACCCGCTGGGACAAGCAGAAGGAACGTTTCTTGAACGAAGGCGGCAGCACCGCGGTTGGCCGCGCGGAAAGCCAAGCCGAAGTTGCTCCGGATGCTTGTCCCAGCCTCGAGCATTGCGAACTGGAAGATGGCTCGGTGGTGATCGCGGCGATCACGTCGTGCACCAACACCTCCAATCCCGCGGTGATGATCGGCGCCGGCCTGCTGGCGCGCAAGGCGGCCGAGCGCGGCCTGAAACCGAAGCCGTGGGTCAAGACGTCCCTGGCACCCGGCTCGAAAGTCGTCACGGATTACCTCGAAGCCACTGGCCTGATGAAAGACCTGCAGAAGCTCGGCTTCTACCTCGTCGGCTACGGCTGCACCACCTGCATCGGCAACTCCGGCCCGCTGCCCGAGGACGTCAGCAAGCGCGTCACCGACAACGATTTCGCGGTTGCATCGGTGCTTTCGGGCAACCGCAATTTCGAAGGCCGCATCCATTCCGAAGTGAAGATGAACTACCTCGCCTCGCCACCGCTGGTGGTGGCGTTCGCGATCGCGGGCACCATCGACATCGACCTGTCGACGCAGCCCTTGGGCGAAGACAAGGACGGCAAGGCGGTCTATCTGAAGGACATCTGGCCCAGCAACAAGGAAATCGCCGACCTCGTCGCGAGCTCGGTTTCGGCCGGCATGTTCTCGAAGAACTACGCCGACGTCTTCAAGGGCAGCCGCGAATGGAACGCGGTGGAAGTGCCCGAAGGCGACCAGTACGCGTGGGACGAAAAGTCCACCTACATCAAGAATCCGCCCTACTTCGAAGGCATGACGATGGATCTGCCGAAGCATCAGGACATCAGCGATGCGCGTTGCATCGGCCTGTTCGGTGATTCCATCACCACCGACCACATCTCGCCGGCTGGCGCGATCAAGAAGGATTCGCCTGCAGGCAAATACCTGATGGCGCGCGGCGTCGAACCGAAGGATTTCAATTCCTACGGTTCCCGGCGCGGCAACGACGACGTGATGGTGCGCGGTACGTTCGCCAACATCCGCATCAAGAATCGTTTGCTGGATGGCGTCGAAGGCGGATTCACGATGCACCTGCCGAGCGGCGAGCAGATGACGATCTACGACGCCGCGATGAAATACAAGGCGGAAAAAACGCCCCTGATCGTGATCGCCGGCAAGGAATACGGCACCGGTTCGTCGCGCGACTGGGCGGCCAAGGGCACGCTGCTGCTCGGCATCGAGGCGGTGATCGCGGAAAGCTTCGAGCGCATCCACCGCTCCAACCTGGTCGGCATGGGCGTGCTGCCGCTGCAATTCAAGGAAGGCGAGAACGCGCAATCGCTCGGCTTGACCGGCAAGGAAACCTTCGCGATCACCGGCCTCGACGGTGGCGACGCCAAGTGGGCACACGTGGTTGCGACATCAAAAGACGGCAAGAAGACCGAGTTCGACGTGCACGTGATGCTGCTGACGCCCAAGGAACGCGATTTCTACAAGCACGGCGGCATCCTGCAGTACGTGCTGCGTGATCTGGCCAAGAAAGCTGCCTGAGGCACGATACGCCTCCATCCCGTGCGGGCAACGGCGGGTTGGCACCCGCCCTACAGGACATCGCGAGACTGTAGGGCGGGAGCAGCGCAGCGAATCCCGCCTCCCCTGATCCTCTCTATCGATCAGGACGCGATCAACGCGACCAGGTCGCGTTGTAGCAAATCCATTCCCCACCTTCGCGTCGCCACGCGGTCGTCATCGCGTAGACGGCGGATTGCTCGGGCAGCAGGGCACCGGGCTTGCCGCCGGTCAGCACCAGGTTGAAGGTCGCGATGATGCGGTCGCCCTTGTGCTCGAACGAAACCGGTCCGATGAGCACGCCGGTCTTGTCTTGGCGCAACGCGCGCACCGCAAGCAACTGACGCAGGCCGCGGCGATCCAGCGCGCCCTCGTTGCCGGTGAAATCATCACTCACGACATCCAGCACGCCATGCGTGTCGTTGGCGCGGGCGGCCACGGCGGCAGCATCGATCGCCTCGCGAACCTGCTGCTCGGCAGGCGTGCGGTGACAACCGGCGAGTGCCCACACCATCAGCAACAACATCGTGGCGAACGCCACGTGGCGTGTGTGCGACTGGGACGACCGGGCGAAGCATGCAATGGTGTTCACGCGGTTCCCCATATCGCAAATGTGGCAATGCAGCTTGCCGCCTTCACGCTTATCGTGTCCAATGCAGTCACCGCACCACCGACGAATATACAGGAGGGAACAATGGCCGATCCGCGTCCCTGGCTGGCGCATTATCCGCCCGGCGTGCCCGCCGAAATCGACGCCGGTGCTTTTCCGTCGATCGTGGCCATGTTCGACGCGGCGTGCGCCCGCCATCCGCGGCGTCCCGCATATTCGAGCTTCGAGAAAACCCTGACCTGGGCCGAACTGGACCGGCAGAGCGCACGCTTCGCGGCTTTCCTCGCGAATGAATGGAAGCTTGGCAAGGGCGATCGCCTCGCGATCATGCTGCCCAACCTGCTGCAGTATCCGATCGCATTGTTCGGCGCGTTGCGCGCGGGCTTGACGGTGGTCAACGTCAATCCGCTGTACACCGCACGCGAGCTGCAACACCAGCTCGAGGATTCCGGCGCCAAGAGCATCGTGGTGCTGGAGAATTTCGCCGCGACGCTGCAGGAGGCGATTGGCAAGACGCACATCGAGCACGTGATCGTCACCTCGATTGGCGACCAGCTCGGGTTTCCCAAGGGGCCGCTGGTCAGCTTCGCGGTGAAACACATCAAGAAGATGGTGCCGCGCTGGTCACTGCCGGGCCATCTCCGCTTCGGCGACGTGCTGCGCCGCGGCGCCGGTATGCAGGCGCCGAACGTGCAGCTCGGCCACGACGACATTGCGTTCCTGCAATACACCGGCGGCACCACGGGCGTCGCCAAGGGCGCGATGCTTACCCACGGCAACATGGTCGCGAACACGGTGCAGCTTGCCGCGTGGGTGGGCGACCTGTTCACGCAGGGCGAGGAACAGATCATCACCGCGCTGCCGCTGTACCACATCTTCTCGCTCACGGTGAACGCGATCCTGATGGTGTATTTCGGCGGCGAGAACGTGCTGATCACCAATCCGCGCGACATTCCGGCCTTCGTGAAGACGCTGAAAAAGTCTCGCTGGAGCGCGATCACCGGCGTCAACACACTCTACAACGGCCTGCTCAACCATCCCGATTTCGCTGCGGTCGACTGTTCGCGGGTGAAGTTCGCGTTGGCCGGCGGCATGGCCGTGCAACGCGCGGTGGCCGAGCGCTGGAAGAAAGCCACCGGCATTCCGCTGATCGAAGGTTACGGGCTCACCGAAACCTCGCCGGTAGTGACGGCCAATTCGCTCGACATCAAGGATTACACCGGGTCGATCGGCATGCCCTTGCCGTCCACCGACGTGGCGCTGCGCGACGATGACGATCGCGACGCCGCACCCGGCGAGCCCGGCGAACTCTGCGTGCGCGGCCCGCAGGTGATGAAGGGCTACTGGAACCGGCCCGAGGAAACCGCCAAGGTGATGGACGCCGATGGCTGGCTGCGCACCGGCGACATCGCGCGGATGGATGAAAACGGCCTGCTGTACATCGTCGACCGCAAGAAGGACATGATCCTGGTCTCGGGTTTCAACGTGTATCCGAATGAGATCGAAGACGTGGTGGCGCACCATCCCGGCGTGCTGGAGGTCGCTGCGATCGGCGTGCCCGACGAACATTCCGGCGAGGTAGTGAAATTGTTCGTGGTGAAGAAGGATCCTGCGCTCACCGAAGCAGCACTGAAGCAGTACTGCCACGACGAGCTGACCGGTTACAAGCGGCCCAAGTACGTCGAGTTCCGCAAGGAACTGCCCAAGAGCAATGTCGGCAAGATCCTGCGCCGCGAATTGCGCGACGAGGAAAAGAAACGAGAACCGAAGATCGCCTGACTTCTTTCATTCGCACGATAACCGACCATGCCACGTATCGACACCGAAACGCTGCCGCAGCACACCGGCAGCGGTTATCCCGCTCCCTTCGACCAACCCTGCCTCGCTCGCGTCCGACGCCGGCTGGGCGATGCCGGCGGCTTGACCGACTTCGGCGTCAACCTGCTGGAACTCGCACCGGGCGCGTGGTCGAGTCAGCGGCACTGGCATGCCGCGGAGGACGAATTCGTATGGGTGCTGGAGGGCGAAGTCACGCTGATCGACGACGACGGCGAACACCTCCTTCGCGCCGGCGAATGCGCCGCGTTTCCCAAGGGCGAAGCCAACGGCCACCATCTGGTCAATCGTTCGGACGCGATCGCGCGCTGCCTGGAAATCGGCTCGCGCAGGCCTGACGAAGATGATTGCGATTATCCCGACATCGATCTGCATATCGGTCCGGGGCGCAGTGCCGGGTACACGCACAAGAACGGGAAACCCTACCCGGCCGGGCGCTGAACCCCCGCCCAATCGCCGATGAACGGACCTCGACCGCGGATGCCGCGGAGGTCAACTACGCGCGTAGGATCGCGTTCCAATGTTCGGGCACCCCGCCCGCTCGGAGAATCCATCGTGAAACGCATCGCGACAACGTTGCTCGTTGCAGGTCTGATGGCCGCGCCGATGCTGGCGCTGCCGCCCATCGCCAGCGCCGCGGTCAGCATCGGCATTTCGGTCAACCTCGCGCCGCCGCCGCTGCCCGTCTATGAGCAGCCGATTGCGCCGGGTCCGGGTTACATCTGGACGCCGGGCTACTGGGCCTGGGATCCCGACTTCGGCTATTACTGGGTGCCGGGCACGTGGGTGATGCCGCCCGCAATCGGGCTGTTGTGGACGCCGGGCTGGTGGGGCTGGTCGGATGGCTACTACCGCTGGCACGCCGGTTACTGGGGTCCGCGCGTCGGTTTCTATGGCGGCATCAACTACGGATACGGCTATTTCGGCAACGGTTACGTGGGCGGTCAGTGGCGCGGGCGCGACTTCTACTACAACCGCGCGGTCAACAACATCAATGTCACCAACATCCGCAACGTCTACGTCAACAAGACCGTCATCAACAACGTGCACGTGACCCGTGTGAGCTACAACGGCGGGCGCGGCGGTCTCACCGCCAGGCCGACGTCGGCACAGCGTTCCTATGCGAACCAGCGCCGGTTCGGGCCCACGTCGATGCAGTCGCGGCAGCGCGAAACGGCCATGCGCGATCCGGCGCAACGCTTCAAGGCCAACCAGGGCCGTCCCGCGGTATTCGCGACCCAGCACGCCGGGAATTTCAGTGGTCCGCACGCGGTCCGTGCGTCGGGCGCACCCCGGCCACGCGCCACTGCACGCCCGGAAAACCGCAGCCGGCACATGGTCGAAGCGCCGCGCAACCGCACAGCGGCCCCACAACGTGCACCGATGAACGCCGCGCCAAATCGCCCCGAACGGAGCCACGTCGTGACGTCCCCGCGCAACGAACGCGCACCCGTCACCGCGCCGCGCCCGGAAAATCGGGCCTACCCGAACGCCCGCCCGCAACCGGAGGTGCGCCGCGAACAGCGCCCGCAGCCGGAGATGCGCCGTGAACAGCGCCCGCAGCCGGAGATGCGCCGTGAACAGCGCCCGCAGCCGAACATGATGCGGCCACAGCCGAACATGGCACGACCGCAGCCGCCGCCGCGCAACGAACACGGTGCTGCGCGTCACGAACCGCGGGGGCAGGGAAAACATGGCGAAAGACGGCCACCGCCCAAGAGCAGCGACGGACATTGATCCGCCAACCCGGCAAAAAAGAGGCGCGGAATCCGCGCCTCTTTTTTGCGATACGGCATCCCGCCGATCAGTCTTCGTCCCAGGGTTCCAGCGTATCGGCGTAGCCGCCAAGCAGGGTCCACAAAGCCGGCTGGGCTTCCTCGGGAATGCGTGCGAATGCCAGTGCGATGTGTAGGGCGGTAACGCGCACCACCTCGGCCATCACGTGGACGTTGATGTCGTCGCCGAACAGCATGTCCAGCACCCATACCTCGCCCGCCTGGCCATGCCATTCGGTGGGGCGTGACAGCCTGACGCCGGTCGCCGAAATGTCGGCAAGATCGGTCTGCCACACGTCTCCGCGACGGCTCATCAATACGGCGGTCTGGCGCACCATGCGCGCGTGCCGCACGTGACCGTCCACGGTCGGATCCTGTTTGTGGTCGCTCACCACGTCTAACATTCCCCTGTCACCTCGCATCGTGCCTGCCGCCGTGGAGCCGGCGGTATTCCACCCTACACTCCCCTGTCTTGAAAGCAAGTTATGGGCCAACCTCTTGGCCTCACCCTCTGGACTTGGCAGCCATTCGGCCTTACTCTAACCGGGTACGGTCGGTGCGGAATACGCCGGCCCAATTCGCGGCGCCGACCGCAGCCGCGACTGGTCTCGTCCAGTTGCAGTTCCTGCTTGCGAATTCGGATTGGGGCTCTCCGGTTCGTGACGCGCGAGATGCTGACAGCACCAACCGGGTTCCATGATGCACGGGCCGGCGCGAGTTTGCGTGGCGAGCCAGACGTAGGTCAGCCCCAGATGTAATTGGTCTGATGCAATCCGAATCAGGGCCGACACCGATTTCAATACGCCCGCACGATGAGCGCGGCGGCTTCCGGTGAAATCGCGCCCGAGCCATCACCTGCGAGGGTGACCTTCGCAACTTCGCGGATCGTGGCGAGCATGCCAATGATCCGCTCCAGACAAGTGCCGAATGAGCACCGAACCGTTGCCAACCGAAACCGCACCGAGCGTGCAGCCTCCGCCCTCTGGCGCGGAAAGCCCGCGGCAGCAGGAAATGCCGTTGGCGGTGGTACACGGCCAGCCGCTGTTGCAGATTCCGCAGGATCTGTACATCCCGCCCGACGCGCTGGAAGTGATCCTGGAAGCCTTCGAAGGGCCGCTGGATCTTCTGCTGTACCTGATCCGCCGACAGAACCTCGACATCCTCGATATTCCGGTCGCCGAGATCACCCGGCAATACATGGATTACATCGACGTGATGCAGGAAATGCGGCTGGAGCTTGCGGCCGAGTACCTGGTGATGGCCGCGATCCTGGCCGAAATCAAATCCCGCCTGCTGCTGCCACGTCCGCCACAGGAAGAAGGCATCGAGGAAGATCCGCGTGCCGAACTGGTACGCCGCCTGCAAGAATACGAACGCTTCAAGAAGGCCGCCGAAGACATCGACACGCTGCCGCGCATGGAGCGCGATCTCGACAATACGCAGGCGTTCGTGCCGGATCGGGCGGCGGTGAAGGTGCCGCCTGCGGTGGACTTGCGCGAGATGCTGCTGGCGCTGCGCGACGTGCTGCATCGTGCCGAGTTGTACGGCCATCACGCGGTTGAACGCGAACCGCTGTCGGTGCGCCAACGCATGGGCGACGTCCTGCGCAAGCTCGGCGACGGCACGTTTCATCGCTTCGAGAGCTTGTTCGAAGTGTCGGAAGGCAAGCTGGGGGTGGTCGTGACCTT
>Ga0079221_10000461_pt1 | contig 11355 bp, 15 predicted proteins | sample GAAS200_FD_75069 | JGI IMG/M metagenome (GOLD analysis project Ga0079221, IMG submission 75069) | Agricultural soil microbial communities from Georgia to study Nitrogen management - GA AS200 | ecosystem: Environmental > Terrestrial > Soil > Agricultural land | place: USA: Georgia | collected... | reverse complement strand
TGGCCGCGGGCTCGCCGCCGCACTAATGCTGGGAGCCGACGGCGTGCTTGTAGGAACGCGTTTCTGGGCTGCGGCGGAAGCGCTCACGCCTCAAGGGATGATCGACCGCGCGACACGAGCCTCCGGTGATGATACCGTTCGGACCAAAGCGATCGATGCCCTGCGAGGAGTTCCCTGGCCGGAGGAGTTTTCCTTCCGCGTTCTAAAAAACAAATTCACGGACGAGTGGGCGCACCGCGAAGCCGAAGCCGCCGGAGCGCGTGGCAGCCTTGCAGGAGCTTACGCCGAAGCGCGCAAGCGGCACGATCTGGATATGTATTTAACTGTCGTCGGCGAAGCCGCGGGGCTGCTGCACGACCGGCCGAGCGCGGCAAGCATCATTCAGGACATGGTCGCGCAAGCGGAATCGCTGCTGAAACGCGGCGCCTCACTCGATTTTCGGGCTTCCAAGGCTGCTTCCTGAGGTTCGGAGTGCGATGCAAAAGGCAAAGAAAACAAAACGGAAACCGCCAACCGCCGGAGCACGGCGGGCGATGCGCGACAGGCCGAAGATGCCGCCGATTTCGGAAGAGATGAAGCAATGGTCGGCGATGCTGAAAACGGAAGTGAGCGGCTGGCCGCAGATTTCGACCAAGCCGATGTTCGGCATGATGGGTCTTTACCGTCGCAAGAAAATCTTCGGCGGACTGCCCGTCACACGTGGATTCGATACCCCCAATTCCGTCATTTTTCGGTTCGATCCTATGCCGCAGGACCTGGAGGAGCGCGCCCTGAAGGACTCGAGGATCGCTCCGGGAAAGCGCTGGTTTTCGTTCAACGTGCGCTCCGCGGAAGACCTGCGCGACGCCCTCTGGTGGCTGAACCAGGCCTACGAGAAAACGAAATAAACGCGATAGCGAGACTATGAGTCACCAGTCACTTTTTCCATACCGCTGCGGCCGCGCGGAGAAGGTTTGCGCTAACCTACAAGTAGAGCAAAATGAGCAGACCATGGATCCGCATTCCATCGTGATTGTCAGCCTGCACACGCCCAAGGAAAAAGTGTGGGGTGAACTGCTGGCCATCAATCCTTCGGGCGTGACGCTTCGCGCCATCGATCTGAATTCGTTCGACCATTTTGTCCGCCAGATGAACGAGCCCGAAAGCGAGCGCATGGGATTTCCCACAGTATTCTTCCCCATGCACCGCGTAGAGCGTGTCGCTCTGGACGAGCCTTCCGGTTCGATTCCTTCGATGAACGAACTCTTCGCGCGCAAGCTCGGCCGCTCTCTTCAGGAATATCTCGCGCAATTTGCCTGAAGCAAATCGGCGTTATCCAAAAGCTTCGACGCGAAATCCGCGGGCAATTTGAGGCAGCCGGTTCGGGGGCGGCCGATTTGCCTGAAAAAAGCGCATGAACTACGCTATTCTTAACCACAATGAAGGGCCGCATCTGGACTGTACCCAACCAAATTACGTTTCTCCGGCTTTGCATTCTGCCATTCTTTTTGATTTTCGTTTCGTACGAAAAATTCAAGTGGGCCTTGCTGATTTTGGTGATTGCTGGTTTTTCGGACGGCATCGACGGCCTGATCGCAAGGAGATTCAACCAGCACTCTTCGCTCGGCGCGTATCTCGATCCCATTGCGGACAAACTTCTGCTCTCGTCGTCGTTTATCGTTCTGGCTTTCGGGAAGCAACTCGCCTGGTGGCTTACGATTCTGGTGCTGAGCCGCGACCTGCTCATCCTGACCGTGGCGGCGGTGATTATTCTGGCTTCGGGCTACCGCCCTTTTCCGCCGAGCATTTACGGCAAATTCACCACATTTTCGCAGATCGTCCTGGTTTTCGCGGTGGTGCTGGGGGCGGCGTATCCGGCGCTGCATCTCTCCTTGCTGGTTCGCTTTCTCACTTACATTGTGTCGGGACTGTGCGTCTTCACGGGAGTGCACTACTCGTTCACCGTAGCGCGCCGGCTCAATGCTCCCGCGCCGCCCGAAGCCACGAACTGATTCCAAAAAGCCACAACATAGAGCGGCGATCAAGACGCTGCTGAGGAGGAGAGACGTAACCGTGGTTTATCCGCGGCCGGGCAAAGGATCGTGAAAGTGCATGAACATCAAAACGAAACTGGCAATTACAACAATTCCGGAAAGCCATCCGAGCGCGTGGGCGATGCGGATTTCCTTCACGTTCACGGGCTTCCGGTCCACGAGGATTTTTCCAAGAACAAATCCAAGGAGGAATCCTCCACCGTGCGCGTAATTATCAATCCCGATAGGCATGAGGCCAATGGCGAAGAGGATGACGACGGAAGTGATCAGGCGGGAGCGCAATTCGCGCATGAAAGTTCCCCCGCGTTTCGTGGTGATGGCGAGCATAGCGCCAACAAGGCCAAGCAGGGCGCCGCTGGCTCCCAGAGAGTGATGGCCTGTGAACGCGCTCACCAGGAAACCGAATGCGCCGGTAATCACGTAGAGGAACAAGTAGCGCGCCGAACCGTAGACTTCCTCAAGAGGCGGGCCGAGTTGGAGCAGGGCCATCATGTTGAAACCGATGTGAATCAGGCCGCCGTGCAGAAACATCGCAGTGATCAATCTCCACCACTCGTTCATGTAGAAGATGGAGAAAGGAAAGCTAGAGCCCAAGCGGTATTGGGTTTCGCCGCCTAGGCCCCACAGGATGGCGGAAGCCCCTCCCCCTCCCGCGGCCGTGAGAGCCATCCAACTGACGCCAAACATCAAAATGTTGGCAATCAGAAGAACGGTGGTGACGGGGACTTCGTTGTCTCCGAAGACCCCAGAAAGTTTCTTGCTCAGGGCGGCGAGCGAAAAGCGCAGGCTGGCGCCGCATTCATGGCAGCGCGTGGCGTTGATGCCCACAAGCGCGCCGCAGACGGGGCAAAGTTTCGGGCGGGGCTGCTGCTCGCCGCCGCCAAAAAAGCCGCGCGCCGCATTTTTCCAGCGTTCGAGCCGCCATTGCCAACGGTAGGGCAGGGTCAACCGTCCTCCTTGCGAGCGGGAAAGGGCGTTCCTATAATACAGAAATCGCGCGGAATGTCGCGGAACGAAGGCAGGGGGCAGCCATGGGGCGGTTCGAAGAATTCGGAAAACGCATCGACGACGAAGTCGCCCGGCTGAAAAGCATGAAAAACTTCGAAGATTTCGGGAAACGCGTAGACGAAGAGCTGTCGCGCATCAAGAGCTTTTTGAAAGAAGATGTTGCGCCGGAGACGGAAAAGCGCACGGCGGAGTTTTTGCGCGAAGTGTCCGAGAAGCTGGGCGAAGCGGCAAGTTGGATCGAAGAGCGCAACGCCGCGCGCAACTCGCAGAAGCCGAAAGAATCCTCCCAGTCCTAAAGCGGGCGTTCCTTGAAAAACTCATTCCAGAGCCAAACAAGCCCTGGGAGCGCGCGGCGAAGTTCTGTGCCGCCACGCCGGGCGCGGAAAGCGAGTGGACGGCGAACCCGTTCCGCCGACGCGCGGAACCTGCGCAGAATACTGTATTTCGGCTCAACGAGTTTGTTTTTGCTTGCGCTGGTTGGGTCGGGATGCGCGGGGCGCAAGCCAATTGCGAGCCGGCCACCGACGCAGCCTACGAGCACTCCAGCGGGCACTGCAGAATCCGCGAAGCGCTCGACGGATGTGCCGGAAACACCTGCGAACCGGCCGGCGGGGACATTCAAAAGCGACCGGCCGATGGCGGCGCCAGCTCCGGCCGGTTACACCGAAGAAGGAAACGCGTCGTGGTACGGGGAACCATTCAACGGGCGGCGCGCCTCGAACGGCGAAATCTATGACATGTACAAGCTTACGGCGGCGCACCGCACGCTGCCGTTCGACACCATGGTGCGCGTGACGAACCTGAGCAACGGAAAAAGCACGACGGTGCGCATCACGGATCGCGGACCGTTTGTGGAGAACCGCATCATTGATTTGTCGCTGGCGGCGGCGCGAGAGATTGATTTGGTGGGACCGGGCGTTGCTCCAGTCCGCGTGGAAGTGCTGGGCAATAACGTAGATCCTACCGCAGGATTCTTCACCGTGCAGGTGGGAGCGTTCAAGGAACGGGGGAATGCGGAGCGGCTGCGCGACCGGCTGAATCCTTCCTACTCCCCAATTTTCATCCAGCCGTATGACGCGCCCGAAGGAACTTTCTACCGCGTGCGCGTCGGCAAAATCTCCGGAGAAGACGCGGCGCAGCAATTCAGCGAACAACTACACTCGCGCGAGGGCTTCATGCCGTTCGTGGTCCGCCTGGATCCGGAAACGCCTGCGGGAGGAATCCGATGAATCCCGATTGCCTTTTCTGCAAGATCGGCGGGAAGAAAATCCCATCGAAAATAGTGTATGAGGACGCAGAGATTTTTGCGTTTGAAGACATCAGCCCGCAGGCGCCCACGCACATCCTGATTTGTCCGCGAAAGCATTTCGAATCGCTGACGGAAGCAGGAGCGGCGGATCAAGCCGTGCTGGGGAAGCTGCAGTTGGTGGCGGCGCAACTGGCGCGCGAGCGCAAACTCCTCACAGGCTACCGGACGGTGCTAAACAACGGCGAAGGCGCTGGGCAGTCGGTGTTTCATCTGCATTTGCACTTGCTGGGTGGCCGCCAGTTTCGATGGCCGCCGGGATAAGGCAGTCTTAGTTGTACGTTGTTAGTCGTTAGTCTTGAGTGCTTCCTTTTCGTTGTCGTCTTCAACCCACAGCCGAGAACATCCAGCGTCTCCCATCCGGGACGGGCCTCAGGAGGCAAGAGACCAGGAATCATTGACAATTCAATTCTACATGGTAATAATGAATATACCTAAATGCGGGTGTGCGAGGTGGGCTTGGCTACTACCCTAAAGTCCAAACTTAAAGTTGCCGACGAAGTTTGGGTTGCGACCGCTCTTTTGCGCCGAGAGCAGCCGGAGGCTAGGGATTTTTCGATTGAGGAGATAGTTGAACGGGCCCGCAAAGAGGGGCTGCATGAACCGCTTCGACCCGGAGTTTACGTTCATGTCGTGCAGCACTGTGTGGCCAATCGCCCGCCGAATCCCGGGCGGTATCGGATGCTTTTGGAAACTTCAGCGGGCCGCCGGCGCCTTTACCGCCGTGGGGATAGCTATCACCCGCAGAGGGAAGGCGGAAAGATCACACCTGAGCCTGGAGACATTCCGGATGCCTACAGCGGACTGTTGAGTTGGTATAAGGACTGGACCGCCCGGGCATCCAAGGATGCTCTTGAAAACGACCCCTTGCTGATGGCACAAGGTTCGGGAAAGCATCTCTGGGCCGACGAGGATGCCGATGAATACGTCCGCCGACTGCGCGAGGGTTGGGAGTGAGCCGCGTCTTCTGGGATACGAATCTCTTTATTTATCTATTTGAGAGTTTCGGTCCCCTTTCAAAGCAGGTGGCGGCCCTCCGAAGCCGGATGCTCGCCCGCCAGGACCAGTTGCTGACATCAACGATGACACTTGGAGAGATCCTCGTTAAGCCAAATCGCAGCGGTGACGCAAAGGCAGTTGTGTACTATCAGGGGTTGATTACCGCTACGGCCGTGGTCGTCCCGTTTGAAGAAAAAGCGGCATTGGCCTATGCCCGAATTCGGATGGATTCCTCCGTGCGCCCGCCCGATGCGATCCAACTTGCTTGCGCGTCATCGGAAGGAGTCGATCTCTTCATTACGAACGACACGAGGCTGCATTCTAAGCAGATTCCCGGTATTCAATTCATCGTGCCGCTGGATCGCCTGCCCATTTAAGTAGCAGTTCACAGCAGGAGGACGGAAGCGAGCGGTGGTGGGATCGTGCTTACAGACTGCCCCGGGTTTTTCCGCTCCGGTGCTTGGCGGCGGCGAGGAGCTGGTCGAGGGCGGCGCGGTCAAAATATTTTCCACGGAGCCAGACGGCCTGGATTTGCGTGGTGTTGTGAATGTCGGCGAGAGGATCGGCAGAGAGCAGGACGAGGTCGGCGCGCTTTCCGGTAGCGATGGAGCCGAGCTCGCTGGTGCGGCCGAGAAATTCCGCGGGGCGCAGCGTGGCGGCTTGTAGTGCGGCGAGCGGAGTGAGACCGGATTCGACGAGCAAGGCCAGTTCGTCATGCAGGCTGAAGCCTGGCATGCAGTAGGGATTCATGGCGTCGGTTCCGGCAAGCAGGGGAACGCCGGAGCGGAACATCATGCCCACGAGTTGCTTGTCCGCATTGAAAATGCCGCGGTGAAATTCAAATTCCTGATGCGTCCAGCGGCGGAAGCGGAAGTCGTTCGAGGGATCCCAGCGGCGACGGACTTCACTGCTCATGTAAGCGACGCGCGGGTCGGAGGTGAAATGGCTATCGTCCATGTAGCCAAAGGCGCGATGGACGGTGAGGGTAGGAACCTGCCATGTCGAATTGCGGCGGAACTGGGGGAAGAGCGCCTGGCAGCGCGCGGGGTCGAGCGAGCGGAAGCCTTCGGCAACGGTATTCATTTTTTCGAGGTAGCGCAGGGGGCGAAGCTGCTGAATGAGGCGTAGCTCGTCGCGCGAGCAAGCGATGGCGATGCCGTCGAGATGCTCGATGGAGCGCTGGCCGGCGTCGGAAGCTTCCGAGGCGCGAACTTGATAAGGCAAATGGCCCGCAAAAGGGATGTTTTGCTTGTGAGCTTCGTCCACGAGAGTGAAGTAAGCGTCACGGGGGATGCCGTTGTAAATTTTGACGAAGTCGGCGCCGCTCTCTTTGATTTCCCCAACCACGCGGCGGGCGTCGTCAGGCTTGTGAATGACAATGGAGCCGGGCCAGACGGGAGGATCGCCGTCCACGATGACGCTGCCGATGAGGACGTCCGGGGCGACAGGCGTGGAAGCAAACTTGGCGCGCAGATCTCTGGCATTTTTTTCGCCGAACATCAGGCGCACGCCGGTGACGCCATTGGCGATGTAGAGCGGAAGGTCTTCGAGGTCCTGAATGTGGACATGCATATCCCAGAGGCCGGGGATCAGGTAAGCGCCGCGGGCGTCGAGTACACGGCCTTGTGACGGGACGGAGTTGTCCGAGGCGGAAACGGACACGATGCGATCGCCCTGGAGAACGACGGTTTGATCGGGCGATTCCTTGCCGGTAGCGACGTCCACGGTGGTCACATGAACGATGGTGGTTGTGTTCGAGTCCGGGGCGGAGGCGGGGCTCTGGGCGCTCTGCGCGGGGTGCAGCGAGACCGCGGAAAGGGCGAAAAGGAAAGAAGCTAGAAGTGTGCGCAAGGAGATCCCCGTTTTGAGACGCATCGGAAGCAATGGATGTTTCACGGCCAAAAGATAATATAGCTCAGGATGCTCGGGAGAAAGCGGAGCGTAAGGCGGCGGCAGTGCTCGGTTTGCAGCTTGTCAAGGATGCGAGAGAGCCAGCTCGTCGCGAGCAGGAGAAGCCTCGACTTCGCGAAAGAGCTTCATGGCGAGCCAAAGCAGCGGGCCGCCGCCGATGTCGTCGCGAGGAGTGTCGAGTGCGGCCGAACAGTCGGCGAGCCGCTTTTGCCAGGACGGACGAAGCTCGATCTCGTAAAGGCGAACGCCACGGGGGCCGATTTCGTCCTGATGAGGAACGCCGGCGGGACGGAACATTAGAGTAAATGGAGCGTACTGACCTTCACTGCGGCCGCAGCGCTCGCGGTAATGGCCGTTGAGCACCAGGGCGAAAAAGCAAGCTCATGAGAGTGCCTGGGAAGCTTGCGAGGGGAGAAGTGGCGCACGTCGGTGAAAATGGCGCCGCACTGCTCGCGCGCGCCGTGAATGGCGCCGAAGAAGTGGCCCGCGCCCATGTGCTGAGCCGGAGACGAGGAAACGCCGGAAACATTTGGGCTGGCTGCAACGTTAGACATAAAGGGACCTCCGGCAGGAGGTTGCATTTATTCTAGACGGCGGAAAAGGCCGTTCGTTAGAGTGTTGAACAGGGGACGAACGTCCTGAAGAGAGATTGGGGGACGGGTTCGGGAGGGACAGCGATGAAACGTTCATGGATAGTGATCTGCCTTGGTTTGTTCGCATTGGCTCTGGCGGCGCTTGCGCCGGGAGCAAGTTCAAACAACGAAGGCAGCGCGAACGCACCCGTTTATACGCAGGACGGAAACTTGAAGTTCCCTGCGAACTATAGGGAGTGGGTGTACTTAACGTCTGGGGTGGACATGAGCTACAGCCCGAATATGGAAATGGGGCACTCGATGTTCGACAATGTTTTCGTGAATCCGGAGGCATACAAGGCGTTCCAGCAGACAGGCACGTGGCCGGACAAAACGATGCTGGTGCTGGAAGCGCGCATGGCAGGGAACAAAGGCTCGATCAACAAGAACGGTCATTTCCAGACCGGGAATGTGATGGGGCGCGAAGTGCACGTGAAGGATGAGGCGCGGTTCCCGGGAAAATGGGCGTTTTTCAATGCCGAGGATGGAATTACGGGGAAGCTGCTGCCGCGGGAAATGGATTGCTATTCCTGCCACGAACAGCACGGCGCCGTGGATACGACGTTCGTGCAGTTTTATCCGACGCTGCTGGAAATTGCGAAGAAAAAGAATACGTTGAGCGCGGCGTACGTGAAGGAAGAAGCAGGAAGGTAACGAGAAAGCGCACACTTCCCCGGGTTTGCTAAACCTTGGGTTTATATTAGACCTGTGTGCTACAGAGCCGCCCAGACCCATCGAACCTTGCACCTTAAGTAACCCAGCGTTAAACTTCCCCAATCAGAAGCTTCCCCTTCGATTCAAAGCCGGACGCTTGAGCAGCCTTATTGGTGACCGTTCCCGGAGGGAAGTATGGACCATCTCGCCGACGCACCCATCGCCAATATCCTGATTCTGGCGGGCGTAGTTTTCCTGGCGGTCGGACTTTTCGGCCGCATTGGCGGGTTCATCGGAAGTATTTTCGGCAACATCGAGGCGGGAAAGAATTCCCGGGTGCTCGCAGGAGTTCTGGGATCGCTTCTGATTGTCGGTGGTGTCTGGATGCATCAGCAGAGCGACCGCTCTGCCGCTTCGCATGGGATTCCTGCGACTAACGCGCCGGCAACGACCGCGTCATCAGCCCCAGCGCCTACTGCCACCACAACGCCTTCGGTGACGCCCGCCGCTGGCGATCCTGCAAAAGGCAAGCCCGCAGCCGACCCTGCTGCAAACGAAGTTCACCCCTCGGCGACTCCCGTCGTTAGCCCCACAAGCCGCCGCGAAAACGCAACCTCCTCGCAGCCCGCCCACGTTGGCGACCCTCGTCTTATCCGTGCCTGGGCCAACGTCATACCAGCTAAGGGCAATACGGTTGCGAAAATTGAGGTTGTTCGCTCGGCTCAAGGTCTCGACGCCCACATCTGGAACGCATGCAACACCGGAGTCTGCGACTACGGCGTGCATCACCTCGCGGTCTCCGGCAACACTTCCACCTATGATTTCACCGATGGCAATCGCCGCTACGTGGGCACCATGACCGTTTACGCGCCCGACATTCTGCTCTTGTCTGTCGACTCCTACGAGCCGGGCACCTCGAACCACTGGCATCACACCCGTGTGTTGTCCAACCAAGATCTCTCAGGCAAAACCCAGGTTGCCTTTTCTCGCTATCTCGACTCTCCCGGTCCAAAGGCCTTTGCCATGACGCCTGCGGGAGCATATTCTTTTCATCTTAAGGCCGACACGGTGGAGGAAGCAGCCAAGACCGCACTCCAACACTGCGAGGAGCACGGCTGGCGCGATTGCCGTATCATCCTCCTAAACGACGAAGGCCCGCAGTAGCCGCCGGCGCTCTGGTTAAATGCTCAACCGAGCCTGCAACGTCATCACGCGAATCGAGCGTTTCCTCGCGTGATTTGGTGCGCCGTTAAAGGGAAAGTCAAGCAGAAGATCTCGAAGTGTCTTAGAATCAGATTAGCCACTCGAAATGGGCGTGTAGCTCAGCTGGGAGAGCATCGCGTTTGCAACGCGAGGGTCAGGGGTTCGAATCCCCTCACGTCCACCAGTCTTCAGGGGGTCCGGCCCGGACACATGGGTTACACAACGTACCTAAGACATAGGTAACACTTTTGGGCCAAACGGATTTTCGAGCGGTTCGAGCACCCGAGTCTCCAGATCGAAGTACCCAAATCATAATCCATAAAGCTGACCAGCCAAATGTCGTCGTGGACTTCTTTGATGCCCACGGCTTGTCCGGCAAAGACCTGACTGAAATTGATTTTCTTCTTGCCCAGACAGATACGTCCGCAACGGGTGACCACGATGGTTTTATCGTGGAGGGGATAGTCGATGTCCGGCAACCCGCTGTAGGGACGCGGGGAAGGTTGGTAGACCTCCGCCGGACATTTCATGTCCAGAGCTTCGTGGGGACGTTCGTTGTTGAAGACCTCGATAAATTTGTCGAAGCGCGCCTGCTGCTGAAGAAAATTGGCGGCCGCTGGCTTGGTAGCCTCTTTCTTCAAGGTCAGATGCATACGCTCATGACGACCATTTTGCTGCGGAGCACCTGGTTTGATCCGTTCAATGCCGATGCCCAGGCGCAGCCACCAGACCGCCAGCTTGCTCAAGTTGAACAAAGCGTGTGCGGAAGCGAACGGCACACCGTTATCGCTGCGGATGTTGGCAGGCAGCCCGCGCTCTTGAAAAAGCCGCTCAAACACAGTGAAGGCGTACTCTTCCCGGGTAGAAGAAAGAGCCTCACAGGTGAGGAGATAACGGCTGGCGTGGTCGGTGACGGTGAGCGGATAGCAGTAGTTGTGATTGCCCAGCAGGAACTCGCCCTTGTAATCGGTGCACCACAGCTCATTGGGTCGCTGGCCTAACGAGAGCGGCGTCCCTTGAGCGCGACGACGCACCCGACCGCGGCGTTCCACCAGGCCGTAGCGATCCAGCACCGCGTGGATGGTGCTCTTGGCCGGGATCGGAATACCAGAGAACCGGCGAAGCAAGCGCTCACGGATTTTGCGCGCACCCCAGCTGGGGTGCTCACGCTTGACGTTCAGGATAAAGTTCTCTACCTGAAACGGAAGTTGGTTGGCGTAACGATACGGACGCCGGCTTCGATCGGTGAGTCCCTGAATGCCGCATTCCTGGTAGCGATCGAAGATCTTGTAGCCGGTCTTCCGGGAAATTCCAAACTCCCCACAAAGTTCCGCCATCGCCTCGCCGGCTAGCCGGCGAGCCACAAACTGCAGTCTTTCATCCAATTACCGAACACTCCTTCCAAGGCATCACTCCCTCCCCATTACGGGGAGAAAGTGTTACCTATGTGTCCGGTACAATGTGTTACCTATGTCTCAGGCCGCTCACCGCCGGGCTTCTGGGCCAGCGCACGAAACAGTCTCTCCCGTAATAGTAGTGTTCCAGCTAATCCTAGGATTTTCGAAGCGCCGCACGCATTCCGAAAGTCTATACTGGAATCTCTGAGCGT
>Ga0079221_10000460_pt1 | contig 11372 bp, 8 predicted proteins | sample GAAS200_FD_75069 | JGI IMG/M metagenome (GOLD analysis project Ga0079221, IMG submission 75069) | Agricultural soil microbial communities from Georgia to study Nitrogen management - GA AS200 | ecosystem: Environmental > Terrestrial > Soil > Agricultural land | place: USA: Georgia | collected... | reverse complement strand
GCAAATTCCGCCGCTCTGGCTATTAACGGCGGGACGCCGGTGCGCGACAAGCCTCTCGAGGTGTCCGATTGCGGCATGGGAACCGAATTTTATGGCGATGAAGAGCGCGCTCGCGTGGATGACGTGATCGCATCCCGCGGCCCCTTCCGCTGGTATGGCCTCGGACCTAATCCGCCCGTGCAGTGCGCGAATTTCGAGGAGGCGTTCGGACGGCGAATGCGAAGGCGCTATGTGCTGGGAGTTACGTCGGGCACGGCTGCGCTGCAGTGCGCCATGGCGGCGCTCGGGCTTGGCCCGGGCGATGAGATGATCCTCCCGGCGTGGACCTGGTATTCCTGCTACAACGCCATCGTGCTGGCGGGAGCACTTCCTGTTTTCGCGGAAATCGATGAGTCGCTGGGCATTGATCCCGATGACATCGAACATCGGATCACGCCGCAGACCAGAGCAAGCATGGCCGTGCATCTCGAAGGCTGCCCGGCTGATCTCGACCGAATCCTGCCCATCGCCCGCAAGCATGGGCTGAAGGTGTTGGAAGACTGCGCCCAGAGCCTGGGGGCGGATTACAAGGGGAGGCCCGTGGGATCCATCGGCGATATTGGGATTTACAGCTTTCAGTTCTGCAAAACCATCACATCCGGCGAGGGCGGCGCAGTGGTCACCGATGATCCTGTTCTTTTTGAGCGCGCCTGCCGCTTTCACGATCTGGGGACGCTGCGCCCCGCTCTGAAAGAACGGCTCGGGACCGAGAGGGTTCCGGCCTTTGCGGGAACAAACTTCCGGATGAGCGAGTTCACCGGCGGAGTAATGGACGCCCAATTAGCCAAACTCGACATGATCGTGGCCGCGCTCAGGGAGAATGGCAGGCGGGTTTACGAGGGCATCCGCGAATTGCCGGACCCTAAATTCCGGCACGCGCCCGATCCTGAAGGCGACCTGAAGGAAAGAATCTTCCTTGGCTTTCCCACACGCCAACACCGTGACCAATACATGAAAGCGATGCGCGCGGAGAACATTCCAGCCGGGCCACCCAGCGGTTCGGTGATTCTTCCGATGGTCCCGCAGGTGAAAAACAAAGTGACGGCCCACCCGGCGTGGCCCACTTTCACCACGCCGCGTGGACGCGCGATCCAATACGGCGCCCAAGCCTGCCCGCGAACCATCGACATCCTGCATCGCTTCGCGGCCGTTCCCATTGATCCGAAGTTCACCGAGCAGGACACGCAGGACATCGCCGCCGCCATCAATAAGGTGTACCCCGCCATCACAAATTCATAAAGCTGCTGCCGCGCCGGCAGTCACAGTTTTTCCGGCCGTCAAGGCATTGGCTTCGATGCAGCAGACCTGGCGGAACTGCTGTCTCTCGGCGTAATAAGCCCTCGAATCCCGGCGCCATCCAAACGAAGACTATTTTGCGTCAACATTTTGGGTGAGAATTATTCTTGCGCATGACGTGTGTTGGACGAGGCAATCGAGCCTGACGCTGTGCACGGGCGGCTGCCTTGCGTTCGAGTTCAAGTGTCAAGGAGACTAACTTCCCGGAGGCGAGGGTTTACGGTAAAATCGCCACAGCAATTCGGTCGGAGGTTATGATAACATCCATGAGGTTGGCACACGAAAAACTGGAAGTCCTGCGGTAATGCCTGTTCGATTTCATCCAGCGATTTCCTTCGTCACCTGACCCGTCACGCGCGGTGAAACGGCGGCTCGAGTCAGGCCGGCAAGTCTAATTACACAGGGTATGGGTAATGCGGATTCTCATTGCGGATGATCATGAGCTGGTTCGCAGAGGTGTCCAGTCGCTTCTGCTGACACAACCCGATATCGTGGTTTGCGGTGAGGCCGTTGACGGCCAGGACGCCATCGAGCAATCTTGTAAACTGAGCCTCGATGTTATCGTGATGGACATCAGTATGCCGAGGCATAACGGCCTGGAGGCAACACGCGAGATTCGGCGGATCCTTCCCCAAACGAATGTTGTTGTCCTGACGCAGCATGACTCACCGGAAATGATGCAGCAGGCGCTGATCGCCGGCGCGCGCGGCTACGTTGTGAAATCGGAAATTTCAGAGAACCTGATCGCGGGGATCCATAAGGTCCATCGTGGCCAGTTATTCTTCGGCGCTGCCGTCCTCGGGCGTGCGGACAATCTTGATTTCCAGGAAATCCTGCAGCGCAGCGAGGCCTTTGAAAAGGCTCTTCGCGACAGTGAAGAGCGATTTCGATTGACCTTCGAGCACGCTGCCGTGGGCATGGCTCATGTTGCGGAGGATGGACGCTTCCTCCGCGTCAATCAAAAGATTTGCGAAATCTCAGGCTATACGGAAGCGGAATTGCTTCAAGTGCGATTTCAGGACATCACCCATCCGGACGACCTGGCGGCCGATGTCGAGCAGGCTCAGAAAGTCACCAGAGGGAAACTCGGCCAGTATTCGATGGAGAAGCGGTACATCCGCAAAGACGGCAGCGTTGTATGGGCCGATCTGACCGTCAGCGCGGTACGCGACACAGAAAACAAGCTGAACTATTTTGTCTCTGTCGTGCAGGATATCAATGAGCGAAAGAACGCTGAAGACCGGCTGCGTGAAACGGAAGAACGCTTCCGGCAGACTTTTGAGCAGGCTGCTGTCGGTATCGCGCACATTGCCCAGGATGGCCGCTGGCTGCGGGTCAACCAGAAACTTTGCCAGATTCTGGGATACACCACACAGGAATTGCTGGCTGGAACCTTCCAGGCGATTACTCATCCCGAAGACCTGGCCGGAATTCTCGCCCGCGTCGAGAAAATCGTCAAAGGTGACCTCGATCAGTTTGCTATCGAGAAACGTTCTATCCGCAAAGATGGAAGTTTCCTGTGGGTCAATTTGACGCTGAGCGCCGTGCGCGACTCTGCGCGGCAGGTGAAGTATTTCGTCGCGGTCATTGAAGACATCAGCGTGCGAAGAGATGCTGAAGAGCAACTCAGCGTCCTGCTGGATTACCAAACGGCAACAATGAACAACCTGGCGGAAGGGCTTTACACGCTGGATCAAAATGGCCTGGTTACGTCCGTCAACGCGGCCGCAGAGGCGATGTTCGGTTGGACGGCGGCGGAGTTGCTCGGCAAGAAAATGCATGACGTAACGCATTACAAGCACCCGGACGGCAGCCCTTTCCCGGCGAGCGACTGCCCAGGGCTCCACGTGCTGCAACGCGGCAGCCTGCTACGCGAACACGAAGATGTCTTCATTCGCAAAGATGGAAGCTATATGCCCGTGGTCTTCAGCGCCTCTCCACTCTATCGGAACGGCCGGGTGTCGGGAGTCGTGGTGGGATTTCGCGACGACACGGAGTCGCGCCGGGTGCGGAACCAGTTGCGTGACAGCGAGCGGCGGCTCCGGGAAATCATCGATGCTCTGCCGGCCGCTATTTACACGACCGACGCAGATGGGCTGCTGACGCACTTCAATTCCGGCGCGGTGGAGCTCTCCGGCCGCGCACCGGTCCTGGGCAAAGACCGCTGGTGTACGAGCTGGAAGATGTACCGTGCCGACGGCTCCGCGCTCACTGCCGAGGAGTGTCCGATACAGATTGCTCTCACGGACGGGCGCATCGTGGAGCAGGATGTGATCGTCGAGCGGCCCGATGGAACTCGCCGCTGGTGCTCGCTCTTTCCCCGCCTTTTCCGGGACTCCGATGGCAAGATCACCGGCGGACTTAGCATGGCCGTGGATATCACGGAGCAAATGACGGCCAAACGCGAGCTTTCTGACACGGTGCAGCGCCAGAAGGCGCTCTTCTGGTTTTCCGATCAGTTGCACCGGTCCGTCTCCTTGGAGCAGGCCTGCGATTCCGCGATGGACGCCATTGTGGCCGCTTTGTCGTGCGAGCGGGCCTCCGTTTTGCTCTGCGACGAGCAGGAGGTGATGCGCTTTGTCAGTTGGCGGGGCTTGTCGGCGGCTTATCGCGCCGCGGTGGAGGGGCACTCCGCCTGGGGGCCCGGTGAGACGAACTTTCGCCCTGTGTGTGTCCCGGATGTCCATGCCGCGGAAATGGCCGATTCAGTCAGAGTGGCCCTCAAAGCTGAGGGCATCGGGGCCCTGGCCTTCATCCCCCTGGTCTTGAATGGAAAGCTGATTGGAAAATTCATGACCTATTTCAATGCGGTGCATCAGTTTTCCCAGGATGAAACCGACCTGAGCCTGACGATCGCCCGCCAGCTTGCCTTTGGCATTGACCGGCTACGCGCCGAGGACTCTTTGCGAACGGGCGCGAACGCGCTCGCAAAGCTGAACGATCTAAGCGCGCGGTTGTGGCGGACCCGGAAGCTCAAGGATGGTCTTGACGAAATATTGACCTGCGCGATTGATTTGGTGGGCGCGGACAAGGGCAACATCCAACTTCTGGATGCGGAAAAGGGCGTGCTGATAATTGCCGGGCAGCGCGGCTTTGACCAGGATTTCCTGAATACCTTTCGGGCGGTATCCATCAAGCACGATACTGCTTGTGACCGGGCGCTGCGTTTGCGGGAGCGCGTGGTGATCGAAGACGTGGACACGGATGCGCCATTCGCGCCGTTCCGCTCGGCAGCCCGCGCAGCCGGTTACCGCGCAGTGATTTCGGTGCCACTAATCGGGGCTGAAGGAACGCCCATGGGCGTGCTTTCTACGCATTTCAGATCGGTCCACCGGCCCGCGGCCCGGGATTTGCGCCATCTGGACCTGTGCGCACACCAGGCAGCGGATTTTATCCATCGCTGCAAAACCGAAGAAGCCCTCCGCAAGAGCGAGAAGCGCCTGCTTGGACTGACGGAGAGCCTGGAGGCGCAGGTACAGGCGCGGACCGCGGAACTGGAAAAGCGCGGCGCCGAACTCCTCAGGCAATCGGAACAAGTCCGGGACCTCTCTGCGCTTCTGCTTCAGGCCCAGGATCATGAGAGGCGTCGAATTGCCCGCGAACTGCACGACAGCGCGGGTCAAATCCTGACCGTTCTCAATCTCAACTTGGGCGCGTTCGTGAGGCTGGCTTCCCAGAGCGCACGGCGGCCGGATATGGAGATCATCTCAGATAGCCAGAAGTTGGTGCAGCAGCTCATCCGCGAGACCCGGACCATGTCCTACCTGCTGCACCCTCCGATGCTCGACGAGCGTGGCCTGGCCGAAGCCCTGCGCTGGTATGTTCGGGGGCTCTGCGAACGCAGTCCTGTGCGGATCAATCTGGAAATCCCGTCTGATTTCAGGAGACTGACTCCGGCGTTGGAGCTGGTCATTTTCCGGGTGGTTCAGGAAGCTTTGACCAACATTCACCGCCACTCGAAAAGCAAGACGGCGACGATCCGTGTTGCCCCGGGCCGCAGCACCGTTGCCGTCGAGATCGAAGACCGCGGGAAGGGTATTGATGCGGAAAAGCTGATGGAAATCGACTCGCACGGCTCCGGCGTGGGAATCCGCGGGATGCGCGAGCGCGTTCGGCTGGCCAGGGGTGAAATGAAGATTGAATCCAACGGGAACGGGACAAAAATCTCGGTGGTGTTTGCGATCTCCGAAGGCTCCTTTGTCGAGGAGGCTGGCGAGCTTCAGCCAAGCTGAGTCCGGGATGGCCCCTGTGCAAAGTCGAAGGGCAACCGTCATCTTGGCGTGCGGGCATCAGGCTCCTCTTTCCAGCAAAATTGGGCAACATGGCGACTGTACTTTGTATTGATGACGAACCCTCGGCCATCGAGTCGCGGCGGCTTCTGCTCGATGCTGAGGGATACCAGGTGATCAACGCCTCGACTGGAGAGGAAGGGATCCGGCTCTTTCAGTCGAATAAGATCGACGTAGTCGTCGTGGATTACTGGATGTCCGGAATGAATGGGCTCACCGTAGCGCGGGAGATCAAGCGCCTGGATCCGGCCGTGCCGGTCATCATGCTTTCGGGATTGCCTGAACTTCCCGGCGAGGCGGTGGGTATAGCGGACCGGTGGATTCTGAAGGGGCGCTCGACGGAAGCCCTCCTCGAGGCTCTTTCGGCGCTAGCGCCCGACCAATAGAGCGGGGCTAATTCCGCTGGAGACAGTACATCCGATCCCGGGACGGTATTCCCAAACTGCTGCTCTGGGTGGCCTGCTCGACTGGCCCGGACAACCTTCCCGAAGCAACCAGAAACCAAACGGCAGATGATCCTTCAGGAAGGTGGCGAAGTGGAAGCCGCCACCGTTTCCCAAAGGCCGAAACAGGTCTGGAATCCAGGCGGACAAACCCATCGAAACCAAAAGAATCATCTATGCGCAATTTTCTTATCGCTGGGAAGCCGGAGGCAGGTTACATTAGTGCGTCAGCGCCAAGTCTCTTGTTCGCGGGCAGAGGTCGGCCCGGATGACTTCAGTGGGAACAGCGCGCAGATCGGGCCGCCGTCAGGGGAAGTACAATGTTTGGAATATGCCGCGCGAGTTGCCTCCTATGTTAACGACTCCAATCCGGCGCTTCTTATTTCTGGAGTTGCTCCTCTCGATCTGCGCCGCCGGAGTCATCATCCCGCAAGGCCCCGCCATCGCCCAGACCGCTAAGCCCACCGAATATGACGTCGAAGCCGCCTACCTCTGTCAGTTTCCCAAATTCGCGCAATGGCCAGCGCCGGCATCCCGAACAGGAAAGACATTTCCGATCTGTGTCATTGGCCAGAATCCTTTTGGGCGGGCTCTCGAAGATGACGCCCGGGGCCACCAGGTCCAGGGGCTGCCTCTGGAAGTAAAGATGATCGCCTCCGCCCGCGAGGCTGGCGATTGCCGCATCCTGTTCATTGGTGGTTCTTCGGAAAGCGACGAGGCCGCCCGGATTTTAGCGGCCGTGCGCGGAGCACCGGTCTTAACGGTGAGCGAGATGCCTGAATTCACTTCTCGGGGCGGCATTATTCAGTTTGTGTTGATCGACTCCAGAGTCCGGTTCAGAATTAACCTTGGCAACGCGGAACGGGCGGGTATCACGATGAGCTCTCAACTGCTGAGGGTTGCCGCCGGCGTCGAGCGCCACAGGGAACCCAGGAATTAGGAATGTTTCGATTTTGGAATTCCGTTTCGCGAAAGCTGACCCTGCTCACCGTGCTGGCCAGCGCCACCGCGGTCGTGTGCGCTTCGGTGGCATTTTTTGCGTTTGACCTTAGCATATCCAAAAGGGACATGCTTCAACGCCTGCACGTTCAGGCTGCAATCATCGGGTACAGCTGCGTGACGCCGCTCGTTTTCAACGACCCGAAAGCCGCCAAGAACACGTTGGCCGCCTTTCGGGCCGCGCGCCACGTCCAATTTGCGGGTGTGTACACCCCCTCGGGAGAGTTCTTTGCCGGGTATTGGCGCCACCAGGGTCCGAACCAGCGCCCACCCCGTTTGGTTTCTCGCTCGCAAATCCGCAACCGCTGGTTGCTCGACAGCCCTTTTGAGCTGGTGCAAGCCATTGTCTTTGAGCAGAAAGTGGTGGGCACGATCTACATCCAGTTTGACACGCAGGAACTCACCGCGCGCTTCGCGAGTTACCTGGCGATTCTCGCTCTCATTATGATGGCGTCATTGATTGCGGCCCTCATGGTGTCGCGAATGTCCCGGCGGGTGATCTCCGAACCGATCGTCAGGCTGGCTGAAACTGCCCGCTTGGTGTCTCGCGACCGGAACTATGCTGTCAGGGCCGAGCCCTCCGGAAAGCATGATGAAATCTCCGTGCTGGTCGATTCTTTCAACACCATGCTGGCCGAAATCCAAAAACGGGACACAGCCCTCCAGGAACGGGAGGAGCAGTTTCGGACCCTTGCTAATTCGGTCCCGCAGTTGGCCTGGATGGCGGACGCGGGTGGGCAAACCTTCTGGTTCAACGAGCGGTGGTATCAGTACACGGGAACAACCCCTGAGATTATGATGGGTTGGGGATGGCAATCGGTTTATGATCCCGATGTGCTTCCCGAGGTCCTGGCGAAGTGGAGCGTGTCAGTTCAAACCGGCAAGCCGTTCGAGATGGTTTTCCCAATACGCGGCCGGGAAGGGACCTACCGCGAATTTCTGACCATTAGCGTTCCCATGCGCGACCACTTCGGCAACGTTGTGCGCTGGTTTGGGACCAATACGGACATCACGGAACAGCGCCGCGCTCAGGAGGCTTTGCGAAAAAGTGAGAAACTTGCAGCAACCGGGCGTCTGGCGGCCAGCATCGCTCATGAGATCAATAATCCTCTCGAGGCTCTCGCGAATCTGTTGTATTTGGCGAAGAAAAAACCCTCGGAGGGTGAGAAGTATTTATCAGTGGCGGAACAGGAATTGGATCGCATTGCCGAGATCACCCGGCATACGCTGGGTTTCTACCGGGATGCGGCGGCCCCTGTGAAGGTTAATATCGCTGAGATCTCGACGGGCATCCTGGCGCTGTACGGCCGGAAGCTGCAGTTTAAGCAGGTTCACGTCCGGAAGCTTTTATCGGAAGCAACGGAAGTTTCGGGCTATCCTGGCGAAATTCGTCAGATCCTGGCAAACCTGGTAACCAACGCAATCGATGCCATGGGTCCGCGAGGCCGCCTGAGCCTGAAGGTTACTCCTGCGCTGGAGTGGAGTGGCAGGCGCCGCAAGGGAGTCCGGGTTACAATAGCTGATAACGGTTCCGGCATCACTCGTGAACAAATGCGGAACATCTTCGAACCGTTCTACACTACGAAGAAAGATGTGGGCATCGGCTTGGGTCTGTGGCTGACGCAAAACCTGGTGCAAAAGCACCATGGAACCATCCGAGTGCGAAGCACAGTCGATTCCGGCCGGAGCGGGACTGCCTTTGCAATATTCTTTCCCCGCGAAATTGCGCAGGCGGCGCAGCCGGCGGAAGAGAGCCAAGGCAGGAAGGAGGCGGAACCGAATGTTTCCGAGCCATCTTGATCCTGAAATCTGGTTCATAGAGCCAGGTAAGCTGTCCGCGGGTTTTCCAACTGAAGACGATCAGTCCCGGAATTTAAGCGGCGGGCCCGACAAACTCAAGATCTTGATTGTGGACGACGAACTCACCATTGCCGATACGCTTGTTGAGATCCTGAACGGTGAGGGCTATGAAGCAATGGCTGCGGACACCGGCGACTCTGCGCTCGCCTCGGCGCAAACGTTCCTCCCGGACATCGTGATCAGCGACGTTGTCATGCCGGGCATTAATGGTGTGGAGCTTGGCATCAGAATCCGACGCGAGCTCCCGAAGTGCCGCGTCATCTTATTTTCCGGCCAGTCCGAGACTTCAGACCTTCTCGGTGAAGCCCGAAAACGCGGCCATGAGTTCGAAATTATTGCGAAGCCGATCAGGCCGCAGACTTTGCTCGCCATGATTCGATTTCGCGCGGACCGCTGATCGAGGTCGCCGCAGCCCAGGGTTTTTCCTGCCCGATCCGTGCTCCACATGATATTTTCATGCCCAACTGTGGGGCATCATAGGCGTACACAAAACAAGATCCGAACAACCAGGCAAGCCACCATAAACCATGGTGCTGGAGGAGGGAGTCGAACCCTCACGCTCTTTTGGAGCGCCAGATTTTGAGTCTGGTGCGTCTGCCAGTTCCGCCACTCCAGCTAAGGCAAGTAAGCGATTATTACACGGCCATTTGCGGACGGTCAATTGAGCGGTTGCCGATATCCTTAAGGGCAGCGGTGCCGGTTCTAATACCGGCTCCTTTTCGAGACTTCTTCCCCCGTCCGTCCAACAGCAGTTGGGCGTCAAGCTGGTGTTGAGGCGACAGACGTGCATACCGGCAGGTCATGGCAATTGTCTCATGGCCCATTAACTCCTGGACCTTTCGCAGGCTGACGCCCGCCATAAGAACCGGCTGGCAAAGCTGTGGCGGAGGCAATGCCAGGTGAAGTCGATAACCCCGGCCTTGTGGCAAGCAGTGATAAACCACTCTTTTGGGGTTGTGAGCGCATGACCAGCCAAATGCCCGTGGCCTGATTGACCACTCAACATGACTGCTCCTTTGCCGTCGCCGCGCGATCGGAGAACGAGCAGGGCTGACCGAGCCGTATTGTCCAGAGAAATGTACCGGATGCCGCCGTGTTTGCTCCGCGGGTAGTGATCTGGCGGCGGTCAAGGTCCACACAGTTCCACTGGAGACCGCATTGCTCAGACATCCTCATGCCGGTGATCAGCAGCCAGTTCCAGCAGATCAGAGACAAGAACCTGCTTTCGACGTATGGTTTCTGGAAGCTTCTTCCCTTGCAGGGCTTCAGTTTTGCGCTTCTGGTAGAGCCTAATCGCCATGCCTCTTGTGCCTGCTTTTTCGCAACGTTCTTTTCCATTCGCGTCTGCATACCGAATCTACCAGATGCCCGACCCCTTAAGCTTCTCGAAAAGACCACGCTCTTTCCGGATTGACATTCGTTTGTTGGCCAGATTGCCTGCCTCTTCGGCCTCCCTCCTCGGCGCTGTTCCCACAGGCAATGTCAGTACCTTTGTTTGTTGGCACTCCTGTTCTTCCTCGATCGGCCATGCGCCCGGGGCATTCTCAAATGGTTTAGTCCGGTGTTCCCGTAAATGGCTCTGGTTGTTGATCATTTTGCATTGCCTTTCTTCGGAGGTCGGCCACCTAGCTTCCCAAACTCAGCCCCGAGTTCCCCCCTCTTTTCAGCTGGTCGCGCCCGTACTTCTCAGGGGTTTTTGTTCCATCTCGCTTACCGAGGAGTCGGGCAGCTTCTTGCACTTCTCTGATTGATTATCCATGTCTCAGCTGCGGGAAACGGCCAGTCGGTAACTGTACTCTCGGCCTCTTCTCGTTCGACCTCGTCTAGTTAGAGAGGCTCTGCCGGTTTCAACAGGCTTGAACACAACTCTCAAAGAAAACGTGTGCTTGACGGGACGCAAAGGGGTGTATATTTCATTGCTGAAAGGCCAAAAAGAAAATTCCGGAGTCCTAGGATCAAGCCGCCTGCGAGGCACCCCGGTCTGAGGGAGCAGCGCCATGCGCCCTCGGTTTACAAGGGGAAGGATCATTCCCAATTTCTTTGGAACTCGTGTATAGTTCAGCCGCCGTGGGCTGTACCAGAAATCACTAGCCGGTAATCCTCAAGCCTGGGGCGGCGGAAGTGGCACGGGCGTCCCGCTCGTGTTTGACATGGCCAAGATGGCCATGCCACGCGCTCGAAACTGAGGCATAACTCCTGCCGTTCTGAAGTTCTCGACAACGACTCGAGGGGGTGCACATGTTTACCATGAGCCATCGGGTGAGAGCATTATTAATCTCGATTGCTGCCTGCATGCTGTTTACCGCGGGCGGCCTCTTGCGGGCCGCGGGTCCCGAAGCCTGGGCGGTGCCGACCTTTGAGTCTCTCGGCCTTTACTACAACCGGGCGATGGCCTCCCGGGGTTGCCAGGTGCGGTATCGCCCAGCAAATACTACCCAATGGCGCG
>Ga0079221_10000458_pt1 | contig 11421 bp, 12 predicted proteins | sample GAAS200_FD_75069 | JGI IMG/M metagenome (GOLD analysis project Ga0079221, IMG submission 75069) | Agricultural soil microbial communities from Georgia to study Nitrogen management - GA AS200 | ecosystem: Environmental > Terrestrial > Soil > Agricultural land | place: USA: Georgia | collected... | reverse complement strand
GGTTGTCAGGCGCACCGGGATGATACCGTGCCGCCAAATAGCGCGTCAGGAGCTGGGCTTCGTCGTTGGACAGCTCAGCTCCCCAGTGCACCATCTTTTCAACCGTGGCTTCCCATCGCGCGCGCGGCAGTCGCTGCTGTACGATCAGATCCGCACTGTGGCAGACGGAACAGCGCGCAATGATCAAGGTCTCCGCACGCGGACCCAGAGCGATGCTCACGGAATCCAGGTCGTCTTCTTGAGCCGGAGCGACGGCAATAGACGCCGCAAGACTCATCGCGAGAAGAACCAGCAGCTGACGCGACATCTTCATCATGCGTTGACCATCACCGTGACGCGATCCCACCCGTTCCACAGGAACCCGCTCGGATTCCACGGACTCACGGCCGGTTGTTCATTGCCGCGCGCATCGGTCGCACGGCAGACGATCGTGAATGTGCCCGGAACCTTCGCTGGCCAGATGAACTGCCATTGCCGCCAGGCATAGGGATGATCCTCGCCGACGAACCGGGCCGGTTCCCATGTCCTTCCCTCATTCATCGACAACTCGACCTTCCCGACCTTGGCTTCGCCGGCCCAGGCCTTGCCCTGAATCGTAACCGGGCCGACCTTGAGCGATTGGCCATCCTCCGGAGCCGCGATGAGCGATTTCACCGGCATCCCTTCTACTGGAACCATCGTCTCGCCGTGTGAACTGGTTTCCGGTGTCACCGGTTTCGCGGGCACCCGATAGGCTGTCTGCATGTAGTATCCCGTCGCCTCGTCCTTGCGCACCACAATGTCGGTCAGCCATTTGATGCAGGACTCGGCCATCCAGCCGGGGGTGATCGCCCTGAGCGGCGCACCGTGGAGGTGCGGCAATGGTCTGCCGTTCATCTCATATGCGAGAATCGTATCCGAATGGAGGGCCTTTTCGAGTGGGATGCTTCTGATAAACAAGGGCACGGACGATGTCACCGGCCGGTCGGCGCCTTGAAACTGCACGTGTCTGGCCTCGCCGCGAATACCAGCTGCCTGTAAGACGTCCCGAAGGCGTACGCCGGTCCATTGCGCGTTGCCGACCGCGCCACGTTCCCATTGCACACCGGGCACCCTGGGCCGATGGTAGGCACGACCGTTTCCACTGCACTGGAGCACGGCCGTGATCGTTACTGGCTCAAATTCGCGCAGGGATTTCATTGTGAAGACCTGGGAGCGCTCTACGGCACCAGCCACACGCAGCTTCCACTGAAGGTCTTCGAGCACTTCGGTCGGAGGCGGACCAAAATGGCTTCGCACGAAAAAGCGATGATTGGGCGTAAGAAAGGATGTGAACTCTCGGACCGGCGTTTCGGCGTCGAACGGTCTCGAGACACGCACGGTGAGCGGACCGGATTCGTTCGTGACTGGATCCTTGTCGGCCGCGCCGGCAGAGGAACCAGCGCGATGGATGACGAGACCGGCGCCGAGGCCGTAGAGGAAGGTCTGCAACCACCGGCGACGGGAGATGGCCGAGAATTCGCCATTTTCCTTCATGACTGATTCGTTACGGGATGGTTATGCGGGTTCAACTTGATCCCCACGGTCGGCGCGATCACAAGCGATTGATGCACCGTGCAGCCATGCGCCACTTTTAGAAGCCTGTCTCTCAGTTCCGGTGTAAGACGGTGAGGAAGATGAATGGCGAGGTCCACACGACCCACCCGATGCGGGTTCTCGCCGATGGCCCATTCCGCCTCTACGCTCAGTCCCTCTCGTGGAATCTCGTGCCGCGCGCAGAATCGTCCGACGAAATAGCCGACACAGCTCGCGACGGACCCGACGAAGAGCTCGACCGGACTCAGACCGGCGTCTTGGCCGCCGTCAGCCACCGCTTGATCGGTCACGATCCGATGCTTTCCACTGACGATATCGTAGCGTGTGCCGCCATGATACGAGACTGAAAGCTTCATGATCTCCCTCCCGATGCATTCGCACGCCACATCACGGCCTGTCCTAGTAGGGCAGATCTTCCGGCTTCCCACCTTTCGGCCAATCAAACTGTTTGCCCGGAACATCGGGGCGCGGTTGGCCGTTGATGTAAGCCGCCACGTCGAAGGCTTCCTTGTCGGTGACCGTCCAGCCCCACCCCCGTGGCATGTTGCCCTTGATAAAGGATGCGGCGACGCCGACCCTGCCCATCTCGGATGCAATGCTGTAGGAGTTCGGCCCCCACAGCGGCGGAGCCGCCATGGTTCCCTGTCCATCCGTCCCATGACAAAACGAGCATTTCTTGGCAAATACAGCCTTCCCGAGTCTGGGATCCGGTGGCCGGATCGGACTGAGGCGCGGGATGCCCCGCCAAGCGACCTTACTCCCGCGTGGCACGTCTTGTGAGAGCCACTCGATATAGGAAACCACGGCCTGTAATTTTGAACTGTCCGGCGGGAGTGCCTTTCCATTCAGGCTGCGCTCGAAACATTCGTTGATCCGGTCTGCCAGCGTCATGGTGCGATCCACTCTGGCTCGATACTCCGGAAATTGGACGCTCAGACCGACAAACGATGCGGCGTTTGGATTTAAGCCCGCGTCGAGGTGGCAATTGGTGCAGTTTAATTTATTTCCAACATAACGCTTGGCGTACTGCTGCGTGTGCACGACGATTTCATAGCCCATTCGGATCTGTTCGCCACGATGGCCCGGAGGGATCGATTCCATAGGCGGCGGCGTGAAGACGGCATCGATGGCGGCACGATTGTCTGGATTCTCAGCGGGCGTCTCGAACTGCGCGGTATCTCCCTGCTGCGCCTGAGTCCACCAGAGCCCGGCAGCGAGGAGACAACGGCAGAGGGTTGGTTTCATCCACACGGTTGCTGCTCCTACCACCACTCTACGGTTTTCGTGGTGTGTCCGCCGGACAGGTATTGATGTTGAACAGTGTCCACAGCGGACAATACCCGATCGCACCGGTCACGAGTGCCACCGTACCCAAGACCAACGCCACCGCAGTGACTTCCATCGGCAAACCGGCAAATGCCCCTATCCCCAATAACCCGATTCCGAGAAGGATCCGAATCGGCCGCTCAATCCCGCCCACGTTACTCGTCATGACGGCACCTCCCTGTTGGTTCCCCGACCGATAAGAGGCTCGTACGGACATGAAGATTCATATGAACACTTTTTCGCTACGGCTTTGGAAGAGCAGTCGCCCCTCCGCCCAAGGTGCGGACGAAGGCGATGACGTCGAGAATCTCTTCATCGGACAATGAATATTTCCAGGCACCCATCGCGGTGTTCTTACGTCCATCATGAATCGCTTTGAAGAGCCCAGCATCCAATTTCTCCTGCACGGCCGCACTGGTCAGATCTGCCGCAGGCGGTTGAAGCGTCATAGTTCCTGAGCCTGTTCCATTGAGGCCGTGGCAGGTCTGGCAAACCTCCCTATAGATACTTTTCCCTTTTGAAACATCCGCATTCCTGGCCTTGAGGTCAGTTGTCACTCCCAGCCACAAGAGACACAGCACGCTGCTCGCCACGGCAATTCGCCACTGAAACATCATTCCTCCTCGGATGAAATTCCTACTCCCCACTAGTATGTGCGAGTGGCATGCCACATGACTCGTTGAGAAAGATGGGAAAAGAGAAGGAGTACCAACCGGTTAGAGGGAACACGCTTATGCTGGCTCGGAATGTGACGAGAAACGCGCCAACGCCTGAATGCGAGGTGGCGCAAGATGCTACAGGTCCTAGTCAGGGATTCAAGATAGGCTGCCAGTCACCTGCCGGATCAATTGCGTTGCCGCCCAAAGGAGAAACAGACTGTAGACTGAGGCGAAGAACCAGGGGAAACTGACGGCGCGGTGTCCCCACCATTGGCGATGCTGGCGGAAGGCCCAGTTAGGCGTGAAGACCGGCGGTTCGTTTCGCGGATCTTGAATCGGTTGTCTCGTGTCATGGAGCAGATAGAGACCGGTGATCAACTTCGGTTCATTCCAATCAGGAGCCTGTTCGATGCCTCTCAACTGCCACTCCCAAAGCGCGTTCTGGCCGGAAAACCGGCCGAGGACGATGGCCATCTGAAGGCAAAGAAGCAGTCCGAACACGCTCAACAGGACGATCAGGATCGTGAGGGGCATGGCCAGCGACTCGCGGGAGATGAGCAGTCCGATCACGGCGACAAAGATGGAGTTGGCAGTCAGATAGTCGGAGAGCATCGTATGATAGTCACGCACACCGGATGTCCAGAGCGTCAACAGATGGTCGTAGGTTTGTCGAAGAACGGACTGTTCGCGCGTCGTCATCGTGTCGTCACTCATGAGATTCTCATCGGTTTATCCGTTCCACGATTGAATCCAATCGCCGACGTAATGAGAGACAATGACAACACACAGCGCGATCACCAGGTGTTCGCCGATCACTTTCCAGGGCGCAATCTGTTGCGTCCGAGCAAGAAAGAAACTGACGAGCGCCAACAGCAGAAGGCCCCAGATGACACTGACGATGACAGCCATTTGAAGGGGCATCAACAACACCGGCAGCGCGAAGGTCAGAGCGATACAGAGTTTCGCCACAAATGTCGCCACTGTCGACTCCCAGACGTGGCGCACTGGCCCGCTGTTCTTTGATTCTTCCGACATATGGACTCCCATCGCATCCGACAGAGAATCGGCGACGGCGATGGTGACGATTCCACCGAGTACGACGGTTCGCGAATGCGTGCCCGCATGCAGTCCGACCATTAGCCCCAACGTCGTAATCACGCCGGAGGTGAGACCGAAACTCAGACCGGTCTTGAAGGACGACTTCATCATCCGACTCTTTCAGCAATGACCTGGTGCGCCTTCCCTCATGCACGAGGTCACCCACTCCGCTACCTGCTCCAACAACGTGGCCACGGCCCGATTGGCCGCGAGCACCCCGCCGTACGCATCGTCGGTTGGAGCATTTTCAACGACTTCAAACCGGCGAGTCCCGACGACCACTTGCTCGCGCAACTCAACGAGTTGCAGACGGAAGCCCACGCGGACTTGGCTCGGACGCTGCAAGAATTCCTGCTGGAGCGTCAATCCTTGCGTATCGAGACGATGATCGCCGTGGACCGAGCTCGGCATGGGGACCACAACCCGCCACAGGCCGCTTTTCTCCAAGGACTGTACCAACAATGTCCCGATCATACGGACCGGAGTCTCGGCCCATTGATTGGTCGCATAGTAACCGACTTCGTGCGCCCGTGTGAGATAGACCATACGCGGCGTGTCGAACCCCGCCTCAGCCTGCGGCGCGCTGAGAAGCAATACCCCGTGCGCCTCATGTTTGTTCGTGGACGGCTGCGTACTCCACGCTCCTATCTCAGGGCTTAATAGATAAGTATGGAGCGGCCCTTCGGTCGCCCGTGGCATGAAGCATCCGGCCAACAACACGAGGCTCACGACACTTAGCCTGACTATTCGGCTCGGCATGAACTCCTCCCCGTCATTCGCCCGGCCCCTTCGGTCGAGGCGTCCGCCCAAGCACCAGAGCGTTCGGTTCCCGTTCAAGATCCTGCGCCAGGCGATTCAATGTCCCCGTCAACTGCCGCAGTTCGGTGACAAGCAGGCCGGTCTCCGCCAACGTGTTGCGCGAAAACTCTTGAAGATCGGGCCTCGTTTCCTGCACGAGACCACTCACAGCCTTGCCGGTTTTCGCCAGCTCTTCCGTCATCACCTGCAACGCCTCGGCACTCTTGTTCACGCGCTCCAGCAACATCGGCATCTGTTTGTTTATCGTTTCGGTCATCTTGGCAAGATTTTCCGCCGACTGCGAGGCGTTCAGAATCCCCTTGTCGACCTGCTGGTGACGTGCCGCCAGTGCCTGCGTCACTTCGGACAGATCCTTCAGGATCCGTCGAAGCGCCGCCCGGTTGTCTTCATCGACGACGGCCGTCGCCTGTTGGCTGAGCTGGTTCAAGTTGGTCAGCAGCTTGGTCAATCCCTGATCCTCGAGCAGGCGGGAGATCGCCATATCGAGTCGGAAAAACAACGATGGCCCGGTCTTAATGACCGGGTATTCCTGGTCCGCAGTAGCCTCCAGGGCTGGAGCATCCCGGCTGCCTCCGGTCAGATCGAGCGTGGCCAGTCCAGTCAATCCCTGTGTTTCGAGCACCGCCATCGTATCCGTTTTGATCGGCGTGCCATGCAGGATGTCGAGGGTCAACCGGACCTCTTCCGGATTCTCAGGACCTAGCACGATGTCCTTCACGCGTCCGACGTCGACTCCGCGGTATTTCACCGCGGAGTTGACACTCAATCCGGAAACAGATTCGCGCATGTAGGCATAGTACCGGTCATAGACACCGCGGTAATCGGATTTCCCGAGCCAGAGTACGACGCCCAGCACAGCCGCAGCCAGCACCACGACAAACGCCCCGACGACGACGTAATTGACTTTGGGTTCCATGGTGCCTACCCGTGCTGTTTTTCTGCCGCCCTGCCCCGCGGTCCGTGGAAGTACTCGTGAATCAGGGGATCATCCGAGCCCGACAACTCCCGCATCGTGCCGATGCCAAGGACCGTTCCGTTGCCCAACACCGCCACACGGTCTGCAATCCGCCACAGCGAATCGAGATCGTGAGTGACCATGACTACCGTGAGTCCAAGCAGGGCTTTGAGCTGCTGGACCAGTTCGTCAAACCCCGCCGCGATGATCGGGTCCAAGCCGGCGGTCGGTTCATCCAGAAACAATAGTTCAGGGTCCATCACGATGGCCCGCGCAAGCGCAGCCCGCCTCCTCATGCCGCCGCTGAGCTCATTGGGATATTTTGCAGCGCTGTCTCTCGGTAACCCCACCGAAGCGATTTTCAGCGCGACAATGTCACGAATGACCTCGGGACTCAGCCTGGTGTGCTCCTTCAGCGGCGCCGCCACATTCTCTGCGAGCGTGAGCGAGCTAAACAATGCGCCTTGTTGAAACATCACACCGAACCTTCGATGGACCTCCAGAAGATGTCCCTCACGTAGCTGCCGGCTATCGACCCCGAAGAGTCGAATAGCCCCTGACGTCGGTTCCTGCAGTCCGATAATTTCCCGCATCAGGGTAGACTTGCCGCACCCGTTTCCGCCGGCAATGGCGAACACCTCGCCCCGGTGCACCGTCAGACTCACGTCCTTGTGCACGACGGCATCACCAAACCGGGTGGAGACATGACTCACTTCGATGATCGTCTCGACACCGGCGTGTGTGCGCGTCATGGCTACAACTCCCACCAACTGAGCAGAATACTGCACCATGCATCGAACACGATGACCAAGAAGATACTTTCCACCACACTGGTGGTGGTGTGCCGCCCCACGTCATCCACGCCTCCTCGAATCTGGAACCCCTGGTATGACCCCACCAGTGCAATGATAATCGCAAAGAATGGTGCCTTACCGAGGCCGATCAGAAAGTGCCGCAATGCGACGGCCTCTTCGAAGCGGGCGACGAACTCCGTGAAGCTGACATTGAGTTGATTGGAGGCGATCAACATCCCGCCGAACACGCCTAATCCGTCCGCATACACGGTGAGCAATGGCAACGCAAGAATCAACGCAAAGACCCGAGGCAGCACGAGCAACTGGATGGGCGATAGGCCCAACGTTTGGACCGCGTCCAGTTCCTCCGTGACTTTCATCGTCCCGATCTCGGCCGCATAGGCCGACCCTGAACGACCGGCAATCAGGATGGCCACGATCAGCGGAGAAATTTCTCGCAAGAGCGAGATCCCGACCAAATCCACTACGAAGATATTCGCGCCGAACTGACGAAGCTGCTCCGCTCCCTGATAGGCAATCACCACGCCGATCAGAAATGAGAGCAAGCCCGTGATGGGCAACGCATGGAACCCATCTAGCTCGAGACTTCTGAGCAGCGCGCGCCAGCGTATGCGGGACGGCCTCTTCAGGGCTTGCCAGATTCCGACCGCATTCTCACCGATAAACTCCAACGCCCTCACCGTCTGCTGAGTCCGTTCCATCAGCGCTCGCTGGAACTGGCCTAACCCTCCCCGCCTCGTGGCCGCAGGAAGCTCGATCCGATTCCAATTGGACGACACCATCCTGAGAATATCCGCGAATTCCGGACGCAATCCCTCGATGGACACATGACTCCCGCCTTGCCGAAGCTGCATCACGAGTCGGTATAAGACCACCGCCCCGCCCGTATCCATGGCGGTGATATGCGTAGCGTTGCAGGTCAGCTCGGGAGTGCGAGGCCACCGCGCTGCTGCCAACGCACGGCCGAGAGCCGTCAAGTGCGGAATAGTCCACGCTCCTTCACAGCGGAGCACGCCACCTTCGCCGATATGAATCTCGGCCTCAGGACTTGTCCATGATGGTTTTGAGGTCACCGCCACTGATCACCTCTCGCTCGAGCAGGAGCTTCGCTCCCTCTACGAGTGCGCTCTTTTTCTCCGCCAAGAGTTTCTTGACGCGCTCATATTGACCGTCCACAATGCGGCGAATTTCGCGATCAATATCGCGCGCGGTTTCCTCGGAATAATCGCCTTTTTCCTGAGACGGTTGGATCTGGACGAACTGCGGCTGCCGTTCCCGCTCCAGCGTAATCGTGCCGAGTTTCTCGCTCATTCCATAGGCCTTGACCATACTTTTCGCAATGTCGGTCGCCTTCACGAGATCGTTTTGCGCGCCGGTGGAGGCCTCGCCAAAAATCAATTCCTCTGCGATCCGTCCTCCCAATAACACCGCCACTTTATTTTCCAACTCGGATTTCGTCATCAAGAACCGGTCCTCAGTCGGAAGCTGCAGCGTGTATCCGAGCGCGGAGATGCCGCGCGGAATGATCGAGATCTTCTGGATTTGATCGGACCCAGGCAACGACAGGGCCGCCAGGGCATGGCCGGTTTCGTGATACGCCACGCGCTCTTTTTCCATCTTGTTCAGCACACGATTTTTCTTTTCGAGTCCGGCAATGACCCGTTCGACCGCTTCTTGCAGTTCCGACATGCCCACATCGTCTTTGTTGCGGCGCACCGCGAGCAACGCCGCCTCGTTGATGACATTGGCCAGGTCGGCTCCGGAGAAACCCGGTGTCATCCCTGCAATCGTTTCGAGATCGGCATCCGGACCTAACGCCACGTTCTTGGCATGCACCCGCAAGATCGCCAGACGGCCGATCTTGTCCGGACGATCGACCAACACATGGCGATCAAACCGCCCCGCCCGCAGCAATGCCGGATCGAGAATCTCCGGTCTGTTGGTGGCCGCCATTAGAATGACGCCGATCCGGGGGTCGAAGCCGTCCATCTCAACGAGCAACTGGTTGAGTGTCTGCTCGCGCTCTTCATGAGCCATCGGACCCACCCCGCGTGCTTTCCCCAATGCATCCAGCTCGTCGATGAAGATGATGCAGGGCGCCTTGAGCTTCGCCTGCTCGAAGAGATCACGCACTCGCGCCGCGCCGACACCGACGAACATCTCTACGAACTCAGACCCGCTAATGCTAAAAAACGGCACAGCGGCTTCGCCCGCCACGGCACGAGCCAGCAGCGTTTTCCCCGTCCCAGGCGGGCCGACCAGCAGGATCCCTTTCGGAATTTTTCCACCCAGCTTGGTGAACTTGTCCGGCGTCTTCAGAAACTCAATGACCTCCTGCAATTCTTCTTTCGCTTCATCGACACCGGCCACATCGGCGAAGGTGACCTTGATGTCTTTCTCCATGTAGATTTTCGCCTTGGACTGCCCGACCTGCATGAAGCCACCTTGGGCTTGCCCGAGCCGACGGAAGATGAAGAACCAAATGCCGACAAAAATCAGGGCCGGCAGGATCCATGATAGGAGATCGCGCCAGAACGTGGTTTCGATGACACCGGAAAACTTCACGCCATGCTGGTTGAGGTCCTTGACCAGATCCGGGTCTTCGACGCGGATCGTCGAAAAGAGCTTCTGCTCCTTCGCCTCCCCTTCCGGTTTGAGCTTGCCGGTCAGCGTATGACTGCTGACCGACACTTCCGCGATTTTCCCGGCCGTGACCAGGGTCTTGAATTCGCTGTAGGGAAGTTCTTCGATCTTCTGCAGCGCATGGATAAAGTCATGCACCAGAATGACGGCCCAGATGGCGAGAAAGACGTACCAGATAGAAAATGAAATCTTCTTGTTCATGAGGCTCTCCTCTTACGCCGCCTGCATCGCGTCATCACCGCACCCGGCGCCACTTCCAATTGCGAATCTCCGGCATGTCCTCGCCATGTTCCGCGATATACTGTTTGTGTTCGATGCGTTTGTCGCGGATCGCCTGTTTGACGTAATCGGCGCGGGAACCGTGCAGTCCGACCCGGCCGATCACGTCCGTCACCAGATGGAACCGGTCGAGATCGTTCATCACGGCCATGTCGAATGGCGTGGTCGTGGTTCCCTCTTCCTTGTATCCGCGGACATGCAGATTCTTGTGATTGGTCCGCCGGTACGTGAGGCGATGGATCAGCCAAGGATAGCCGTGGAAGGCGAAGATGATCGGTTTATCCGTCGTAAACAGGGCATCAAAATCGCGGTCGCTCAATCCGTTGGGATGCTCAGCGGTCGGTTGCAATTTCATCAGGTCCACGACGTTCACAACCCGTACGCGCAGGTCGGGTAGATGGGCCCGGAGCAGCGACACGGCCGCCAGTGTTTCCATCGTGGGCACATCGCCGCAACAGGCCATGACGACATCCGGCTCGCTGCGCCGGTCGTTGCTGGCCCAGTCCCAGATGCCGATGCCGGCCGTGCAATGCTTGATCGCGGCATCCATATCCAGCCATTGCGGCGCGGACTGTTTGCCGGCCACGATCACGTTGACATGGTTGCGGCTGCGCAGGCAATGATCGGTGACGGAGAGCAACGTATTCGCGTCCGGAGGCAGATACACACGGATCACTTCGGCCTTCTTGTTGACGACATGGTCGATGAAACCGGGATCCTGGTGACTGAAGCCGTTATGGTCCTGCCTCCACACATGCGAGGTCAGCAGATAGTTGAGTGACGCAATCGGCCGACGCCAGGGTATATGGTTCGTGACCTTCAGCCACTTCGCATGCTGGTTGAACATGGAATCCACGATGTGGATGAAGGCCTCGTAGCAATTAAAGAAGCCGTGCCGGCCGGTTAGCAGATAGCCCTCCAGCCAGCCTTGGCACATGTGCTCGCTCAACACTTCCATCACCCGGCCCTCGGGCGATACATGGTCATCGCTCCTCAGCACTTCAGCGGTTGAACAGCGCTGATCCACCTCAAACACCGCAGTCCAGCGGTTCGACGTCGTTTCGTCGGGACCGAAGATGCGGAAGGTCTGCGAATTCAGCTTAAGGACGTCACGCAAAAACCGGCCCTGTACCCGTGTCGCTTCTGCCTCGACGACACCTGGATTCCGCACCGTCACGGCATACTCTCGGAAGTCCGGCATCCGCAATTCTTTCAGGAGCAGTCCGCCGTTCGCATGGGGATTGGCGCTCAT
>Ga0079221_10000457_pt1 | contig 11427 bp, 14 predicted proteins | sample GAAS200_FD_75069 | JGI IMG/M metagenome (GOLD analysis project Ga0079221, IMG submission 75069) | Agricultural soil microbial communities from Georgia to study Nitrogen management - GA AS200 | ecosystem: Environmental > Terrestrial > Soil > Agricultural land | place: USA: Georgia | collected... | reverse complement strand
GGCTTGCCGCGCCTGGATGCCCATGAACCGCCCCTCGCCCGCTGCATCGCCCGAACCCGTGAATGCCTTCATCGTGGCACGCGATCTCGCCGCGCCCGACATGCGCCGGGTGGACGGCATGGTCCGCCAGCGCCTGCATTCGGACGTGGTGCTGATCAATGCGATCGGCGAACACATCGTGGGCGGCGGCGGCAAGCGGTTGCGACCGATGCTGCACGTGCTGGCTGCGCGCGCGGCGGGCTACGCGGGCGACGCGCACGTCGAGCTGGCCGCCGTCATCGAATTCATCCATACGGCGACCTTGCTGCATGACGACGTGGTGGACGGCTCCGACCTGCGGCGCGGGCGCAAGACCGCCAATGCCGCGTGGGGCAATGCGGCGAGCGTGCTGGTGGGCGACTTCCTGTATTCGCGTTCGTTCCAGATGATGGTGGAACTGGACCGGATGGAAGTGATGCGGATCCTCGCCGACACCACCAACTCCATCGCCGAGGGCGAGGTCCTGCAACTGCTCAACATCGGCAAAGCCGAAACCGACGAAGCCGCCTACATGCGCGTGATCGAACGCAAGACCGCGGTGTTGTTCGCCGCCGCCACACAATTGGGTGGCGTGCTGGCCGGCCTGCCCGAAGACCAGTGCCTCGCGTTGCGGCGCTACGGGATGCAGCTCGGCTGCGCGTTCCAGATCGCCGACGATCTGCTGGATTATGTTTCCGACGCCGACACGCTGGGCAAGAACATCGGCGACGATCTCGCCGAGGGCAAGCCGACCCTGCCATTGATCTACGCGATCCAGCGCTCGACCCCGATGCAGGCCGAAATCCTGCGCAACGCGATCACCAGCCAAAGGCTGGCGGCACTGGACGTGATCGTCGCCGCGATCCGCAGCTCCGGCGCGCTGGATCGCACGCGCACGCGTGCGCAAACGCACGCCGACGCCGCGCACGCCGCGCTCGAAGCGTTGCCGCCATCGAAATACCGCGATGCGCTTGCGGGCTTGGCCGATTACGCGGTCAATCGCACGTGTTGAGTTAAACCCTCTCTTTTTGGGAGAGGTTGGCGCGAAGCGCCGGGTGAGGGTTCGGCAGAACTCGTAGGGCGGGTGCCAGGCCGCCGGCGTGATGTCACTCGGCGGGATGCGCTGCGCTCCTCCCGCCCTACTCCTCTTTTCCGGTGAACGCCTCGTCCAGCCACGCGTGCATCAACGCGAACGCGCGCTTGGCCACCGGCGCGTCGTACACGCAGCCGGGCGGCGAATGCGACCACGGTTCGGCGAAACAATGCACCGCGCCGCCAAATACCATGAACTGCCAGGGCGCGGGGCTCTGCTGCATCTCTTTCATGAAATCCGGCGCGTCCGGCATCGTGCCGCGATCGTCGCCGCCGTTCATCGCCAGCACGCGTGCCTTGATGGATTTCGCGAGCGCCGGATCGTCGCTACCGAGCCCGCCATGGAAACTCACAACCGCGGCGATGTCGCTGCCGGTGCGCGCGAGGTCGAGCACCGAGGTACCGCCGAAACAGAATCCGATCGCGGCGAATCTGGACGCGTCGATCGGCGCCGCATGTCTGGCCTCCAGCGCCTTCAACTCGTCGAATGCCGCCACCACGAGTTTGCGCAACAGCGGCCGGTCGGCGTACAGCGGCTTGGTCGCCGCCTGCGCTTCCTTGTTGTCCTTCGGGCGCACGTCCCTGCCGTACATGTCGCCCATGAAGATCACGTAGTCCTTGCCCGCGATCGTCTTGGCGAAGTCGATGCTGCGGGCATTGACGCCGGTCCAGTCGGGAATCATCAGCAGGCCGGGCCGCGGTGTTTTCACCGCGTCGTCCCACACCAGCACGCCCTGCATGGCCTTGCCATCGACGCTGTAGTCGACGGTTTGCGAGCGCATCGCGGCGTGTGCGAACGGCGCGACGCCCAGGAGCAGCAAAAGTGCAAGCAACGTCTTGCGCATGATCGTCTCCTTTTCAGGTTATACCCGCCGCGTGCGACGACAGGCGGCGTTTCAACGGACCGATCGCATCGATCGTGCGCATGCCGAGACCGCGCACGGCCGTCCAGGCAGGCGCTTGCCACGCGAACATTCGCTCGATCGCATCGAACGTCCGCGCGTCCAGCGTGCCCGCGGTGCGGCGCCGCCGCGCGTAGCGGGCCAATACGTGCGGCGCGGCGAAATTGCGGCCCGCGTCGCGCGCGTCCCCCAGCACCCATGCCAACTCCGCCACGTCGCGCAAGCCAAGGTTCGCGCCCTGCCCGGCCAGCGGATGCACCGCGTGCGCGGCGTCGCCGATCAGGACGCAGCGTCCGGCCGCGAAGCGTTCGGCGATCTGCAGGCGCAACGGAAACGACGCGCGCGGCGTGGTTGCGGTAACCCGGCCCAGCCGAAAGTCCGATGCGAAACCGGTCGCATCGCAGAATGCCGCATCGTCCAGCGCCAGCACCTCGCGCGCGCGGGCTTCCGGCAGCGACCACACGATCGAACTGCGCCCGCCCGACAGCGGCAGCAAAGCGATCGGACCTTCCCGCGTGAAGCGCTGCCACGCCGTCGCCTCGTGCGCGCGTTCGGTGGCGACGTGCGCGACCACGGCGCGCTGACGGTAATCGCGTCCGCGCACGCCGATGCCGGCCTGCTCGCGCAACACGGAACCCGCGCCATCGGCGATCACCAGCAACGCCGCGGACAACATTTCACCGTTGTCGAGATCCAGCGTGATGCGATCGTCGCGCTGCGCGAACGTGGTGACACGCGCTGGACAAATGCGTCGCACGCCGGCGCCTTCCAGCGCGTTCCACAACTTGTGCGCGATCAGATTGTTCTCGACGATCCAGCCGAGTTGCGCGCGCCCTTCGCGCGCGGCGTCGAAGTCGAGTTCCGCGCCGGACGCCGCATCCCACACGCACATGCGCCGATAGGGCGACACGCGTGCGGCTCCGATGCTTCGCCACACGCCAAGCGCATCGAGCAAACGCGCCGACGACGGCGCCAGTGCGATCACGCGCAGGTCTTCGGGTTCGTTCCCGTGCCAGGGTTTCGGTTCGTGCGCTTCCAGCAACGCGACGGCAAATCCGCGGCGCGCCAACGCCAGCGCGCAGGCCGCGCCGACCATGCCGCCGCCGGCAATCGCGATGTCGAGCGCGGGCCGGCGCGCATTCACGGACCGGCATCCAATACGGCCGCGGGCGCCGTGCCGCGAAAGCCCATGCCTTGGTGCGCGACCGCGTGCCGCAGCGGTGGAATGCCGTCCAGCGCCAGCAGCGCCAGCGAGCGCAGCGGCGCCAGCGCGGGCTGCGCGAGGCAACCCAGCGCGACGAGTCCATGACTGAAAGCCAGCACGCCATCGCGGTCGGGCGCGCGGCGCGCGGCGTATTCGCCCAACAGCGCAGGCGTGCCCGGATCATCGGCACCGTCCACGCGTTCGGCAAGCGTCAAGGCGTCGCGCAAACCAAGGTTGAAACCTTGGGCGCCGATCGGGTGCACGGTTTGCGCGGCATTGCCGACCAGCACCGCGCGCGGTGCGGTGATCGTGTCCGCCAGCACACGGCGGATGCGATGTGGAAAGCGCTTGCCCGGCCGCGACAACGCGCCGAGCTTCCAACCGAAGCGCCGCTGCGCCAAGGCCATGAACGCAGCGTCGTCCATCATCGCGACCTCGTCGTGTAGATCGGCCGAGACCGTCAACACCAATCCGTGTCGCTGGTTCGGCAGCGGCAGCAGCGCGACCGGACCGTCGTCGGTGAAGCGTTCGAACGCGCAATCCGGAATGTCGCGGCCACACGCGACCGTGCAGACGAACAGGCTTTGGTAATAGTCGTGTTGCTGCGCACCGATGCCGAGCTGCGCCCGCACCAGCGAATCGCTGCCGTCGGCGCCGACCACCAGCCGCGCTTCGATGTCGCGTTCACCATCAGCCACGGCGACGCGTGCACGCCAGCCCGCATCGGCCGGCGTCAGCGAAACCAGCTTGGCGGGCGCGAGACGCTGCGCGTGGGTGCACGCGCCGAGTTGCCGCTGCAGTGCCGCGCCCAGCACGCGCCCCGGCACCACGCGGCCCAGGGCATCGACACCGGCATCGTCGGCGTTCATCCGCAGCCGGCCGAATTCGCCGGCACGGCTGACCTCGACGCGGCGAATGACACCGGCAACCATTTCGAGTTGCGGCCACACGCCAAGATGCCGCAACGCGTTCACCGATGCACGCGCGAGTACCAGGTTGCGATCGTCGTCGGAAATGCCCGGCTCGCCCGTCGTGACGCGCGGCGGCGCGGCGTCCAGCAAGGTCGCGTTCCGCCCGGCGGCATCCAGCGCCAGCGCGAGGCTCGCGCCCACCAGTCCTGCGCCCACGATCAGAATGTCGGTGCGTTCCGCCATCCAGGGAATGATAGCCGGTTGATGCGGGTCAGCCCGCGGCGGCGTCCGTTTGCGCTAAGCTTTAATGCTCGACGCAACGAGGATGGATTCCATGTCGCAGCCCGCCCGCTCTCCGCAATCGGCCCTGCTTTCCCCCGGCACGCTGGTGCTGTGCGGGATGGTCGCCTTCACCATCGTGTACCGCCTGCTGGTGCACTACGCGGCGGGCGCGATGCCGTGGAACTTCACGCCGGTGGAAGCGATGGCGCTGTTCGGCGGCGCGTACTTCGCCGATCGCAGGCTGGCGCTCGCGGTGCCCTTGGTTGCGTTGTTCCTCGGCGACTGCTTCATCGGCTTCTACGGCTGGATGATGCCCGTGGTGTACGGATGCGTGGTGCTCACGGCATTCGCGGGCTTCGGCCTGCGCGGCCGCGTGCGTTTCCTCAACACCGCAATCGCGGCCGTTGCCAGCGCGACCGGTTTTTATCTCGTCACCAATTTCGCCGTGTGGCTGGGCGGCACGATGTACCCGCACACCGCGGCGGGCCTGATGACGTCGTTCGTCGCCGGGTGGCCGTTCTATCAATACGGCAGCCTGCCCGGCACTCTGATGTGGACCGCGCTGCTGTTCGGCGGCTTCGCGCTGCTCGGCCGCCGCTGGAACGCGCTGCGGGTGACGGCGGCGCACTGACGGCAAGCCGTGGGCAACCGCCTTTCGAAGATTTACACGAAGACGGGCGACGATGGGACGACCGGCCTCGGCAACGGCTCGCGCACGCCCAAGGATTCCGCGCGCGTCGAAGCGTACGGCACCGTCGACGAACTGAATTCCACACTCGGCGTGTTGCTCGCCTGCGATGGTGTGCCCGGCGACGTTCGCGAGCTGCTGGTGCGCGTCCAGCACACCTTGTTCGATCTCGGCGGCGAGCTGTGCGTGCCCGGAATGGCCATGATCAATGACACCGACGTCACCGCATTGGAGCAGACGCTCGATCACTACAACGCCGACCTGCCGCGATTGAAGGAATTCATCCTGCCGGGCGGCGGCATGGCGGCCGCGCAATGCCACGTCGCGCGCACCGTGTGCCGGCGCGCCGAGCGCCGCGTGGTCACGCTGGCGCGCAGCGAAAGCGTGCGCGCGGAAGTCGTCCATTACCTCAATCGCCTGTCAGACCTGCTGTTCGTGTTGTGCCGCGTGCTGGCGCGCGCGAGCGGACACGGCGAAGTGCTGTGGCAGCACGAGAAGCGACCCCGTCCCGAACCGCAGGGTTGAACGCGATGCGGGTCTACACCCATCCCGCCTGCCTCGAACACGATCCCGGCAACGATCATCCCGAGTCGCCGGCGCGGCTGCGCGCGGTACTGCAGGCGCTGGACGCACCGCAATTCGCGGCGTTGCAGCGCATCGAAGCGCCGCGCGCGACGCGCGAACAACTGGAGCGCGTGCACGACACCGCGTACGTCGATCGCATCTTCGCGAGCGTTCCCCCGGAAGGCCATGCGCGACTCGATCCCGACACCGTGATGTCGGCGGGATCGCTGGAAGCGGCGTTGCGCGCGGCAGGTGCCGCCTGCGCCGCGACCGATGCGGTGCTGACGAAGCAAACGAATCGCGCGTTCTGTGCCGTGCGTCCACCGGGTCACCATGCGACGCGCGACCAGGCCATGGGCTTTTGCCTGTTCAACAGCGTCGCGGTCGCCGCCGCGCATGCGCTGGCGGTCCACGACATCAAGCGTGTGGCAATCGTCGATTTCGACGTACACCACGGCAACGGCACGCAGGACATTTTCCAGCACGACGTGCGCGTGATGTATGCGTCCAGCCACCAGATGCCGCTGTATCCCGGCACCGGCGCCGCCAGCGAGCACGGCGACGGCAACATCGTCAACGCGCCGCTGGCGCCGGGCGCGGGCTCGACCGAATTCCGCGCGGTGTGGAACAAGACCCTGCTGCCGGAACTGGACATGTTCCGGCCGCAACTGCTGCTGATCTCCGCCGGTTTCGACGCGCATGCGCGCGACCCGCTGGCGCAACTGCAACTCGCCACCGGCGACTACGCGTGGATTACCCAGCGCCTGTGCGAACTCGCCGATCGCCACGCCGAAGGTAGGATCGTATCGGCACTCGAAGGCGGCTACGATCTCATCGCACTTGGCGAATGCACCGCTGCACACGTCGCGGCCCTGGCGCCTTCTGCGCGTGTGTAGCGACACGCGTCCGGCACCGGTTGCCGCCTCATGGCGCGGCTGCCACGTCGATTTTGAGGAAGCGTCAAGGCCCGCGTCGAAACGAGTCATTCGTCTTCGGGCTCATGGCAAACCACTTCGATATTGTGCCCGTCCAGATCAATCACGAAAGCCGCAAAGTATTTCCCGCTGTAGTCCGGGCGCAGCCCGGGCGCGCCATTGTCCTTGCCGCCCGCTTCGAGCGCCGCGCGATGGAAGGCTTCGACTTGCTGGCGATTCTCGGCGACGAACGCCAAGTGAAGATGCGCAGGCTTCTCATCGGTCGGGAAGAGGCACAGTGAAGACTCGCCATCCGCGCTGAGCTCGATGCCAAGCGGCCCCTCCGACACGACGGCCATGCCGATCGGTTCGAGCGCCTTTGAGGAAGAACGCCTTGCTCGCTGCGTAATCGCTGACTCCGAAGACGACGTGGTCAAACATAAGCTCTCCTGAGGCATGCGACCTGCGCAAGACTCAGCGCGTCCGCTGGAATGAGTTGTTAGACAACGCGACGCCCGCCGACAAACTGCGCCGCGTAAACTATGACACCGACTGCCGCTCCGACCACAAATGGAAACACAACGTTGGACATGGGCCAGACCAGACGTAGCGCCTCGGCCGCGGTGATACCGATCGGAATAGCGATGATGTTGACGTAGTTCGGCTTCTTGCCGCCAATGCGATAGAGCAACGCAACGACGAAGACTGCTGCGAAGCTTACGGCGAAGGCAACTACTAAGTGTGTCAAATCGCCCACTTGTGACCCCCGTTGTCTAACGCCTGAATTTAGCGGCGCCGGCGCCGCACCCTTTGTAAGAGCGCAAGCGATGGACCGGCGTCCGCTGGAATGAGTTGTTAGACCGCACTTGCGTTACCTGCTGCGAGTTCCCTTGCCCGAGCCAGTGTAAGCGGACCGTTGATCTCAGGGTCTGTGCACTCGGCCAAAGCTTCGGCCACACAAGGATCGGAAAACTGCACGCACTCCGCCAGCAGAAGGACGTCGGCGGTGTAGGCCAGCTCTTGCGCGGACAACTGCCCGTTAGCAAACATGCCGCAGAGAGTGGCCACACCGGCTGGATCTATGAGCACTTCGGCATCTTCGACAACGACGACCCGTGCAGAGGCGCCCTTTGTTTTGAGGCACTGCAAGTGTGCCGTGAGCTCTGGCGCAATCAAGGCGCTGAACTCAGGTAGCCTGAGTTCTCGCGAAATTAACTTGGCCACCGTTGAAAGTCTCATGCGGTCTAACGCCTGAATTTAGCGGCGCGCGCCGCGCGCCCGCTCGAATGAGTTGTTAGGTACCAAGGCTACAACTGAACGCCGAACCGCCGCAGCACCCAGACAAGACCAAAGTACAGCCCTACCGTTACAACGCACGATGCGCCGAATGCCGGCCAGAACGATACCCCGCTTTTGAGCAAAGCCGGCAAGATGAGAAACAGCGGCAGTGACGCCAAAACCAACCAGAAGATGCCATGCGACAGCGACGCAACCGCCTCGACGTTGCCAGTGCCACGGTAGAGCCAAACAAACGCAAGCAACGAGGTGAGTGGCAAAGACGCCAAGAGCGCACCCCAGAACGAACTGCGCTTGCCAAGCTCCGAAACGGCAACAACAACAACCGCCGTGATAAGAACCTTGATCGTGTATTGCAGCACGGTTTCTTGGCACCTAACGCCTGAGTAAGCGGCCGCGGAACGCGGTGTGCGCTTGACTGAGATGTTAGCCCACGCCCTCGACAGACTTGCAACGCACAATTATTGCATATACGATAATTGTGCATGAGCCACGACCCCGCGAAGCGCCGCAAGAACCTGCGCAAGCATGGTGTCGACCTGCCCGGTTGTATGGAGGCGTTTGACAACCCCATGCTCACCCGCGAGGACGACCGCGAGGCCTACGGTGAGCAGCGACTGGTGAGCCTGGGCTGGGCGCATGGCCGAGTGGTTGTGCTTGTGTGGACTGACCGAGAGGACGGACCCCGACTGATTTCGTGCCGCGAGGCAGAACCCTATGAACGTGAAGCGTACTACCAAGCGTACCCCCAAATCTGACGTGCCTTACAACCCCAAGAGCAAAACGGCAACGCTGAACTACTGGAAAGACGCGACTGCACACCGAGGCGTGGCGGAACTGCGCGCAAAACGCGGACGGCCCGCCAAGCCACCTGAAGAGCGCAAGGAACAAATTGCCCTGCGCGTGGATAAGGATGTGCTGGAGTGGTACCGCGAGCAGGGCACCGGCTGGCAAACCAGAATGAACGCTGTGCTGAAGGCATTTCGGGACGCGGCAAGCTGATTGCAGGGCCTAACGCTTGAGGTAAGCGGCGACGAACCCGCGTAGCGGGTTTGGCGTCCGCTTGACTGAACTGTTAGGCACCAGCGCCGTCGACTTGCACGCGCGGCACCCACACTTGCAACCACCTTGTTACTTTTTCCTCTGGACTCAACTGTTGCGGTGATGCAGGAACGGAAGCACCGAAGAGTGAGCGCTTTTCAAGGCAGCCGACGTTGACAGCACCATAAGTATTGCCCTGATGCTCAAAGGTTACAGCGACTAGCACGCCGCAGCGACCACACAGCCGAAAGCGCGCCGCTTTTGAGCCTTGACTGTAGGAAACGAGGGCGTCTGGCTCTGCAACCGTAATACAAAGACGGCCTGATGGATCGGACACATACGCGGCACCGTGCTTTTGGCAGAAACTACAATCGCACGCCCGAGGTGTCGCACTTGCAAGCACCGCACTCGTAGTGAATTCGACCTGCACAAGACCACAGTGACAACTGCCGTGCAATATTGTTGATTGGCTGGCTTGCGCCATATCTGCACCTGGTGCCTAACGCTTGAATTTAGCGGCGCGCGCAGCGCGTCCACTGGAATGAATTGTTGGGCGGCACTTCGCGCCCGACAGGGTCAGAGCCAGTAACTCGCAGAGAGGCAACATACCAGGAGCTTGGCAAGCCAACCAACACAATGGGACACGGCCACCAACGGATGCAACTTGATGAAGAGTGAGTTGGTGACCAGCAACGGAACTGGGATGGCGAGCCAGACACCCACCGTAACTGCAAGTGCGCGAGAAAGGCCTGGAAGAACAAATGCGCCCGTGACATAGACGAATGCCATGCACGTGACCACAGTGAGGAGCATGGACCACGCAACGGCTTTCGAGTCACTGCCAGCCGCGACAGAACTACGCCAAACCTCGGGGTGCTTCTTGTATCTCTCGTGAAAGAGAACCCCCATAAAGAGCCAGTCGGTGAGCGAGCAGGCCACAACAGCAACGACAACGGCAATTACGTAGTGTATTAATGACATTCCTGCGCTCCCGGTGCCGCCCAACGCCCGAGGTAACCGGCGCGAACCCGCACAGCGGGTTTGCGTCCGGTTGACCGAGATGTTAGGCGACAGTGACGCGCGCACCTAACACGAACCACACCTGATGACGCCGGCATGGCCCACGACACGAATGCCCGCTATGTGCCCGGGCCTCGCTGCAATTGCGCATAGACAAGGCCGCCTGAGCTCAGGAGGAACCCGACTGCCGATACAAAATAAGCCGCTGCGCCTACCGCAGCGGGCACAACGAGACTAAGCAGGAGTAGAAAGCAAATTGCCGAGCCACCGCAGGTGAGTGTAAGTATGCGTCGTTGCGATTGTTTCACCAACTCGCCCCCATTCTGTCTAGCGCCTAACGCCCGAATTTAGCGGCGCGCGCAGCGCGTCCGCTGGAATGAGTTGTTGGGCCGCAGCCTATCCAAGAAGGTCACGATCAACATCCATGCCCTGAAGTGCGAGCTTATCCACCGGCAAACGAAACGCCTCTGCTTGGCTGAGCATAAGAGCGATAACCTCGTAATACGCCATTTGCCGCCCGGACTCGAACGCTTGTTGTTCTGTGGTTTGCAAAGCACGACACCGCTCCTTGGCCTCGAGCGCACGCTCACGCAAGAGCGCCCCCAAGTCCAGTAAGTAGTTGTCGGCGATATCTGACATGCGGCCTAACGCTTGAATTTAGCGGCGCGCGCAGCGCGTCCGCTGGAATGAGTAGTTAGGGAGCAACCGCCTTTACGCAACCTTGGGAAGGTGTAATACGTAATTGAGGAGCACCATAAATATGACGTACGGGGCAAAGATGGTGACGAGACCAAACTTGAGACTGAACATCGCCAGAGAATTGATGAGAGGCCGAGCGTGACTACGTGGCACCCACACGGAAGTTGTTAGCTCTGTGACGGTTACGAATGCACCGACATATGCTGGAAAGCGAACTGATACATAGCCTTCCCTTTGCTCAAGCGATGCGCTGAACTTGGCTAGTATGTCTTGAAGTTTCGACCGTGCGTGTTGCAACAGCAATGAGCGGCCACGAATAATAGCCCACGAAATAAGAGCGACGAACGCAAAGAGTACGACGACCCCTACAATGCCGCCGATTTGCCCCAAAGCTTCTTTCGACACTGTCACTCTCCCCTGCTGCCTAACGCTTGAATTTAGCGGCGCGCGCAGCGCGTCCGCTGGAATGAGTAGTTAGAGCACGGCTAAATGTCATCGTCGGGCCCAAGCTCAACGCCGGGACGTAACAACTGACCGGCTTTTTTGTACAGGTCGTAGTAGGCGCGTGATAGGCGCAAGTGAGCTGCCTTGTCTTTTTCTGCGACGCGTTCGGAGTTTTCCTGAAACATGTCGCGCACCGCAAGCACTTCGCTCTTTGCGGTTGTAAGAAGGCGCAATGCTTCAGGATGCTTGGCCTTTGCAATTACGGAATCGATACCCAAGGACAGCCGACCAAAGGCCTGCTGAATTGTCATGCCATTGGTGCGAAAGAGCGGCGCACCGCCTAAGCAACCCG
>Ga0079221_10000456_pt1 | contig 11443 bp, 9 predicted proteins | sample GAAS200_FD_75069 | JGI IMG/M metagenome (GOLD analysis project Ga0079221, IMG submission 75069) | Agricultural soil microbial communities from Georgia to study Nitrogen management - GA AS200 | ecosystem: Environmental > Terrestrial > Soil > Agricultural land | place: USA: Georgia | collected... | reverse complement strand
TACCCCAAATCGTTTCCACCGCGCCACTGGAATTGAATTGAAGCAGGGCGGGGGCGACGTCTCGCACATATTTCAGCTCGGCAACCCTTTCGCCGATTTTTGCAGGCATTGGCGCGCCGCTGAAGCTGAGGAGTGGCGAAGCCGCGGGCGGCTGCAGCATGACATCAGCACCAATGCCTTCGATCCTTTTGGCGGTTTCGGTGAGCAAGCCACTGGTGAGGCCAACAATGATTATGATCAGCATCACTTCGAAGCCGATGCCCGTAAGCGCGATAAGCGTGCGCATGGGGCGATGCAGGAGATTGCGAAGAATGAGTTCGCCCATCATTAAGGTTTACTCTCAGTGGACGGCTTTGAGTCTGTGACCGTTTCACCCACGTGGACCAATTCCGACCCGGCCGGCTGCTCGAGTTTGAAGCGGTCCGCGGGAATGTCTTCGTTCACGGCAACCTTGGTCACTTGCAATTCCAGCTTGTAATCGTCGTGCGGCCGGTCGATCAGAATGTTGCGCGGAAAGGAAGTGATACTTGGCGCTGGCGCCTGCGTAGAAACGGCGGAAGCGTTGGACGCCGTGGAAGCTGTGGACGCGCCGTTTTGCGCTGACGGCGAGCCGTCCAATGGCTCCCAATCCGAGAAGGAAACATCCGAAAGCAAAGTGCCTTTCGGGCCAAAGGTCAGGAGGCGCGCCACCTGAAGATTCGCGCGGTCAAACCATATTTCGCGCAGCTCTTCGAGTTGGTAGCCGCCGCGCAGAACGGTGAGCACATAATAGCGACCCTGTTCGTTATTAAATTCCTTCATGGTCACCGCTTCTTCCTTGCGAATTTCGGGCCAAAGCAAGGCATCCAGCAAATGCTGCGGGCGCAAATTTTCGATGGGTTTCGCGCTATTGCGTTCGCCGGCTACCGAGCCCACCAGGAATTTGTTCTTCGTGGGAATGGAGACGCGGAACGTATCACCGTCACTGGCCATGTCGAACACAGTTTTTCCGATCACCGGAGCCTGCCCGATCATGCGAACTTCGGCGGGGCGCTCCGCGAGCAAGAAAGCCTTCACCTCGTGATACTCCTCGATGACGCCGCTATATCTCGAGCCGGCGGTGGGCTTGAGCTCCACCGTGGCATTCAGCGTTTTGGTGTTCCGGGCGATGGCATTGTAGGCGGCGAGCAGCTCTTCGCGCGTAGCATCCTTCGCCACGGGCCTTTCCGCCTGCGGAACAATGGTGCGTCCGGTGATGGCGTGACCGTGGCAGCCGCAAGAAATAGCCGCCAGTGTCGCCGAGAGCAGGCATGTCTGTACACATCGCATCAATAAGTTCCGCGCTTTCACACGTAAGTGAAGCAATCTAACAACCAGTCGGAGGCCCGTCAATCGAGGCGGTGCGAGCACGAAAATGTCTTCAATTGGGCCGCGCAATGTGGACATCAAATTTTTGGACCGCCGGGCGAACGCGCCGGATAATTTCGCTCGGCCAGAGAGTTTCGCTCAGAATGGTTACCCAACCGTCTCCTAGCTCGCAGACCGCGCAAAATGTGTAGCGCGCGTAGGCTTGCTGGTAGGCATCCAGGCCGCGCTTCGAAAGATCGCCTTCGAGCGCGCCATCGGCGGTTTGCGCGGCGTTTCCCACGCGGATACCAAAAGTCTCGCCCTCGAAACGCTCGAGGAGTTGCCGCAACTCTTCGATGCTCGGGGAAGGGATCACGATGCAGCGCTCCGCGGCTTCGCGCCATTCGATTTTCCGCGTTTTGCAGAACTCTCGGACACGATCCAGATGACTGAAGAAATCCACGACAAACGCTTCTTTGCCTGCCAGCGCCGGAAGAATTTCCGTCCAAATTGCCGCGCCTTCTTTTCCGCGCACCGGCTCGCGGTTTTCAGTTTCGACCAATTCGAGACCTACGGCTTTCACGTCGTTGCCGAGGTCCATCGCTTGCACGTCCAGGGAATAGGGCGGCAGTTCGAGAGGGCCGCTGCCCATGGCCGGCGTACTCATTCTTCATCCTCGGCGTGCGGAAATTTTTGCTGAAATTCGGGCGACTGCTTGCGCACGTCCAGCCAATCGAAGAACGAATCGGGAGTTTCCAGCCAGATGCGGAACCAACTGGCAATTTCAATTTTTTCCGCGCGCTTTTGCGGCTCGACTTTGTGGTTACGCGAAATCATTTCCGCGCGGCGTTTGCCCAGCCGGGCGACTTCCAGAACGCGCTCGACGGCCGCCCTTTCACCATGTTCGCGGAACTTGCGCATCAACTCGTCCAGCCGCATGATGCTGACTTCCGCGTCGCCCAGCGTTTTGAAATGCAGCAAATCTTCAAATTCCTCTTCGTATTGCTCCTCGGCTTCTTCCTGCATCGAGAGGAGAACTTTATGCCCGGCATCCTTCAACACATCGGCAATGTAATCTGAGCCCGTCTTGCCCGTTTCGCCGTGTTCGGCAATGAGCCTTAGCCGCAATTGCTCGATCTCCGCGGGCGTCCATTTCTGAGCGTTAATTTCGCGCGCGGTTTCCAGGATGAGCGATTTTTTGTTTTTGAGAGCCTGGTTCATCGAGCCTTACCTTTTTGCTGTTTGCTCTTGGTGGCCGCTGGTTTGGTTTGTTTCTTTCTCGCGTGCCGTGGCTTCGGCGGAGGTGGCGGCGGGTCCGCCGGAAGCCCTGCCAGCAGCCGCCGATACTTCAGCACATTCCGATTATGCTCCGCCAGCGTGGAGCTAAAAAAATGCCCGCCCTGGGTATTGGCCACAAAATACAAGAAACTTGTTTCCGCCGGATGCAGGGACGCACGCAGCGATGCTTCTCCCGGGTTTCCAATGGGGCCAGGAGGCAGCCCGTAGTGCTCGTAAGTATTGTACGGGGAATCGAAAGCCAAGTCTTTTCCGCTGAGCGAGCCTTTGTACTGCCCCATCCGCTCGAGGCCGTAAATCACGGTGGGATCGCATTGCAGCCGCATTCTTTTCTGCAGACGGTTGTCGAATACACTAGCCACCATAGGCCGCTCTTCCGGTTTGGGTGTTTCTCTCTCAACGAGAGAAGCGAGCGTCACAGTGCGCAGTCGCGCGGTGGGGCTCTCCGCATTTGAAATGGACTGGCCTTTCGCTTTGGTTGTTGCTCTTGCACTAGGTTGTCCATTTGGAGCCGTTTGGCCGTTGGGGTCCGAAGCTTCGATACGCTTCCACTCTTCCTTAAACTTGTGCACCATTTGCGCGGTCAATTCCGCTGCAACGGGATGGCGCGGAAGTTCGTAGGTGGCGGGGAAGAGAAAACCTTCGAGCGTGCGTGCCTCAGGCGCGAAGTCGCGAATTAAAGACGGATCGCTCGCCGCGAAGAGGAAGTCGCCCGCGGGCATGAATTTGCCGGCCTCGAGGTCGCGGGCGATATCAAACATGGTCTCGCCTTCGCGAACGGTGAACGGCTGCTCAAAAATCTGGCCGTTGGCAATTTTCCAGAAAACGTCCTTTCCGGTCATCGGATGATCGAAGAAATATTCCCCGGCCTGCAAAGTACGCTTTGGATGACGCCGCGAATAAATCTCAAAAGCCAGCTTGCTGCGCACCACGCCGCTGCGCTTGAGCAAATAGGCTGCATACCGCGGCGATGCCCCATGAGGGAGTTCGACAAACACTCCTTCTTTCGGGAAGTCCTGGTACGGCTGCGTGATGCTGTACCACATCCACGCCGCGTAACCTCCCGCCGCCAGCACGACAACCAGAATCAAGATCAGGAAATATTTCAATCCTGCCTCGCCCACACCTATTGTTCGAATCTTAACGCTGTTCCGCCGGTTGCCCTTGCCGCTCGAGGTACTCTTTCAGAATAACGGCGGCGGCCACGGCATCTACGGTGGTTCGTGCCGGCGCTTTCTTGTGCTTCCTACCGACATGCGATTTCTCAGCGTGAAGGAATCTTCCCTGCGTTTCTTCGAGCAGCCGCTCCGCTTCCCAACTGGTCAGGCGCTCGTCCACCAACTCCACTGGCACGCCGATTTGCTTCTGGACACGGCGCGCAAAGCGCTCCGCTTCTTCCGCCATTTCGCCGCGCGTGCCGTCGAGCTTGAGCGGCAACCCCACAACGATCTGCCTCACGCCGTGCTCGCGGACGAGTTCGCGGAGCCGCCGCATGTCCTCGTTGCGGTTGACTCGTTCCATGGTGCTGAGCGGCTGGGGCATCTTCACGTTGGCGTGGGCAACGGCCAGTCCCATCTTGTCTCGGCCATAATCGATTGACAGAATGGATCCCTGGGCGCGCCGTTGCCCGTGCGAAGCCTCGCTTTGCAGGCCAATTCCTTCTGGATTCATCCCTTCCAGTATAACGTGAGGATTGCAATGCGCCGAACGCAGTGCTTCATTTGTTAGTCTTTGGTCGGGATTTATAGCTACATGACACCGGCCTACAATTCTGAATGGCACTCGTGCCTTCTTGAGTCTTTGCCTGCTGCCGTCGGGGCTAAGTTGTGGAAATTGAATGGCTTGCAAAAACCGGGCTCCTGCCCCCGAGAAATCCACAAAGGCAGTGGCAAGAAAACAGATGGAAAAGAAAAAACATAAAATGGTCGGGGCGCCCGGATTTGAACCGGGGACCTCCTGCGCCCAAGGCAGACCAAAAAATACTATCTGATTGGTCCGTCTAGCTTTGTTCTGCGTCATAGTAGCTAGTCTTGCACCTGATTTGGCAGCATTTGGACCCAAGTTGGACCCAAGTCTTTGGGGTGAACCCCTGTAGTGAGACAAAAAATTGGGCACCTGTAGCCGGCCGCCCAGCGCGTGGCGAGGCCAAGCCAATACAACGCGCTCTTTGAACATGTGGATGGAAATCGATTTCGGAGAGCGAGTCCGAAGAGTGGCTTGTTTATCGGCCAAGACGGAAGGCCCTGCGCTCGCTTATTATGCGGATATTGAATCACTTCGACGTATAGCCGACTTTTTGTCCAAGTGAGACTGTGTCGATAAACACATGCGCGTTTGTCGGTACTAATTCGGCGGACGAAGCGATAACTTCCGGAGTGGCCCATCATCCACTCCACGCCTACGACTTGAAATTGGCTAAGTGCTGCGGTCCTAAGCGCTGAAGACAGAACCGACGGGCAGATCCAGCTCAAGGCAGCCGAGAGTGAACGCGAACGGGAATGGTCCCGGATCGCTTGTTCGATACGAGCCGTCAAAGAAGATAAGTGCGCGTTCTCCAATTTGCTCACGAAATTGAAGTGAAGGCTTCCATGGACCGGAGTGCCACCCGCGATCTTCAGCCGTCATGATCTGGATCGGCTGCCCCCAGTCGGAGAGTCTACTGGATGGTGTTTTTGCCCTGCACCACCACAATCCAGTCTGCGGTGGCGGTGTGTCTTCCTTGACCAATACGCGTGCAAAGATGGCATCGAACGTATCATCTCGCTGAGAAACGCAGAAGTCGAACATCCTCATTTCAGTCGGAGCAAAGAGCCCATGCGTGCTCCAGCCACTTTTACCATCTTCGCTTTCCGCGTACCCTTGCACGAGATAATCTTCTCGGTTTGATCCGGCCACGTACCACATCTTCCATTTAGCATCGTGATACACGAGATTGGGCTCGTAAACGCTGCCGCGCTCCCAGTCCTCGTTCGCCCGGAACACTGGTTCCGGTTGATCCTGCCATTGCACTCCGTTCCATTCGAGGAAACCAATCGTATACGGTCCCCACAGGTTCCCAGCAGCCCCTGCGTAGTAAATGCGCTCCACCCAAGCTTCTTTATTAGGGTCCCACCCCTTCACATGCGAAGGGCAGTGCCGTCCACCCTTGCCGTCCCAGAGAGCGCTTCTGTTGCGCGCGGACAAAGGCACCAATTGTCCAGCGCCGTCCAGGAGTGGCCTCCATCCCACTGGAGATAAGGCCGTGCTATCCCCCAGGCTCGCGCTGTAAAGATCGGTCGCTCCATAACCTCCGGGCTGGCCCGCCAGAACCATCCACCAGCCCTCGGTACGCTTCGTCACACTGGCATCGACCAGATCGCTACCATAAGCGGGTGTTAAAGGGTCACGTGGATCGAAGATTTTCCATTCTTTCAGGAGATAGTTACTGTGCATTATCACTCTCCGTCAGTCCAGGGAGACGAGAATTTTCTGGTATTGTGAAGGATGTTCGCTCCAGGATCGCAATGCGTGCGGTGCTTCTTCGAGAGGAACAATCAAGCTCACGGCTTGCTCCACAGGAAATTTCCGTGACTCGAGGAGCCGGATCACGGCGCGAAAATCCTCAGGCTGAGCATTCCGTGATCCAAGAACATCCAATTCCTTTTGCACGAACAGTCGCGTCTCGTAGCTGACCGGTTCTTTTGCATATCCGATGTAAACAACCCTGCCCGTGAAAGCGACTTCCTCGACGGCCAACCGAAATGTCGCGGGCGTGCCGACCGCTTCGATCACCACGTCCGGACCGCGTCCGTTGGTTAGCTCCAGCAAGCTTTCATGCAGTGGCTCCCTGAGGCTGTTGATGGTGTGAGCGGCACCCGCGGCCTGTGCCAGCTGCAGTTTTTTGTCGTCCACATCGATGCAGATCGTGCGTGCGCCGCCGAAACTCGAAGCAGTCACCGCACCCAGCCCCACTCCGCCACAACCGAGAATTGCGACGGTGTCGTCCCCGGCAACTCTTCCACGTGCCGCCGCGTGAAATCCCACGGTCAGCGGCTCAACCAAGCACAATTCTTTTGGAGTGAGTCTTGCCGGATACAGCTTGTCTCGCGGCATGACGATGAATTCGCGGAGCGCACCGTCTCTTTGAACGCCAAGAGTCCGGTTGAACTGACAAGCATTCGAACGCCCTCGCCGGCACGATGCGCATTTACCGCAACTGGTGTAAGGGCAGAGTGCGACATCCATTCCGGGAGTGAGTTCGCTGTCGCGGCCGTCGCCCAGCACAACACTCGCTGACACTTCATGGCCCAGAATCCGAGGAAAGGAGACAAGCGGGTTCAGGCCACGAAATGAGTTGAGGTCGCTTCCGCAGAAACCGACCATCCGGACTTTCAGCAAAACGTCTTTCTCTGACACTACAGGATCGGGAACCGTCTCGATCGACGCTTGTCCCGGCTGCTTAAGTACAAGAGCTTTCACGTGTGTGCACCCTTTGGTTAGTAGGGAACGGAGGGTTACTGAGAGCGCCGCATGGTCGATGCGCGGATTACGAGTTCCGGCTGCAGCACCACCGCTACCGGCATTGGCGCCATCTTCGACTTGAGAATCCCGAGCGTAATGCGCCCCGCTTCCTCGCCAATTAGCCGGCTGTGTTGATTGATGCTGGAAAGTGAAACCCGCAGCGAATCGTCATAGTGAAGATTCCCGCATCCGATGACCGCAATGTCCTCAGGAATCCGCAATCCCTGATCCAGCGCGTAGTTCATGGCACCCATCGCCAGCGGATCGTTGAAGCAAAACACTCCATCCGGTCTGGGCTTAAGACTGAGGAGCTGCCTCATGGCTTCGGCGCCACGCTTTCGCGTTTCCACGTCGCCCTTGGGTTCGGCAATGATGTACTCGTCCGTAATTTTCATGCCTGCTTCCACGAGAGTACGCTTGTAGCCTTCCAGACGAAACATGCCAGGGCTTGTTTCGGGACCACGAATGTGGGCGATTCTCTGACAGCCGATGTCGAGCAAGTGCTGAGTGGCAAGCTTCCCAACCATTTCGTCGTCCACGCCAACGAAGTTCGGCGACAAACCGGGGAAGCTTCGGTCGATCAGGACATAGGGGGTTTTTTGCTTTTCGATTCGAAGAAACAGTTCGATGGTCGAGCGGCAAGAGGCGATGATAAGCGTGTCGAGACGGCGCGCGAGGAGGTGATTAATCTCGTGTTCCTCAAGCTCCGGATCTTCGTCGGAGGAAGAAACGATCAGACAGTAGCCATTCTCCCTTAGGACGTCAGAGAGAGATTTTGCAATTTCCGCGAAGAAAGGATGGAGCAGGTCCGGAACAACCAGGCCGACCATGCAGGTCCGCCCTGTGACTAAGCTGCGTGCCGCAAGGTTTGGACGATAATCCAACTCTTTGACCCTCGCTAGAACCCGTTCGCGAGTCTGCTCTCCTACATCGGGATGGTTGCGCAAGACTTTGGATATGGTGACAACCGATACCCCGAGATCTCTGGCGATGTCCTTCATTCGGATGTTCATGACCCCTTGGCCTTTGTTTATTGCCGATCGCGTTGCATGACTTGGAATGTACACACCCGCTGCAAACTGCCAGTCGTTGACATCGATAACTTTATCGATTATTGTGCGGAAATTCGCTTGAGTCAACTTGAGGGAGTTCGGACCGCCATCGCCATGATGCCAGCGAGAAACAGGGTGCCCTTCTCCCGAACGATAACCCTTCGAGCTTTGGAGCGGGTTTCGGTTTGCTCAAGCGGTCACGAGAGGTGATTATGGGCGGCCACTCTGCACCCGCACCACTGATTCGTAGATTATGGGGCGTGGTTTTCGCGCTGTTCGCGGCCTGCACTGCGCACGCCCAGAGTCCGACAGCTCCAACGGTCTCGGAGTCCCCTGGGAAAATTGATGAACTTTGGCAGAAGGCCAGCAGCAAGTATGACGCGCAGCGAACGGAGCTTTTGAAGGATGTCGAAAACGCGGATCGCGAGGGGCGCTATCGCGCGGACTGGGAGTCGCTGAAGAACTACGAAGCGCCGGAGTGGTACAAGGACGCCAAGTTCGGAATTTTTATTCACTGGGGAGCGTATTCGGTTCCTGCTTTCGGAAGCGAATGGTACCCGCGAATGATGTACGTCGAGGGATCACCAGAATACCGGCATCACATTGAGACTTATGGTACGCAGGACAAATTCGGCTACAAAAACCTGATCCCCATGTTCAAGGCCGAGCATTTCGATCCACCGGCCTGGGCGGAGTTGTTCAAAAAAGCCGGCGCGAAATACGTGGTGCCCGTGGCCGAGCACCACGACGGATTCGCAATGTACGACAGCGGGTTGAGCGATTGGACGGTGGCCAAAATGGGACCGCATCGCGATACCACGGGAGAACTGGCGAAGGCGGTACGGGCCGCCGGGCTGCATTTTGGCGTGTCGTCGCACCGCGTCGAACACAATTTCTTCCTCGGGCCGGGCCGCGCAATTCCTTCGGATGTGAACGACCCGCAATACGCCATGCTCTACGGCCCTGCTCATAACTGGCTTATGAACCCGTGGGGCACACCTCTCAATAATGATTTCACTTATGTTTCCTCCGCGTGGGCCAACGATTGGCTGGCGCGGTCCGCGGAACTGGTCGAGAAATACCATCCCGATATCGTGTATTTCGACTGGTGGATCGGGCAAGCGGCGATCAGGGCGAATCTCGCGCGGTTCGCCGCGTTCTATTACAACAGCTCTCTGAAATATGGCGACGACGTCGGCGTAATCAATTTCAAAGACTACGCGATGCAAGAGCATTCCGGCGTGCTCGATTTGGAGCGCGGGCAGTTGGGAGACATTCGCCCGCTTTACTGGCAGACGGACACCTCGGTCAGCAACAAATCGTGGGGCTACATTGAGAACGACACGTTCAAGTCGTCGCAGTTCGTAGTGGATCAGCTCATCGACATCGTAAGTAAGAACGGGAATTTGCTCATGAACATTGGGCCGCGTTCGGATGGCACGATTCCCGAACAGGTGCAGCAGGTTCTGCTGGATGTTGGGGCCTGGCTCAATGTCAACGGCGAAGCGATCTACGACACACGGCCGTGGCGGATCTACGGCGAAGGGCCGACCAAAGTGACCGCCGGTTCATTTCACGACACCGACGTGGCGAACTACAAGCCAGAGGATTTTCGATTTACAGCGAAGGGCAACGCGCTTTACATCATCGGACTTGCGTGGCCTGCAAGTGGCGAAGCTGTGGTGCGCTCGCTGGCTACCACCCTGGGAAGTGAATCAGTGGCGTCGGTGGGTTTGCTGGGTGGCGAGCCGAGCTTGCGGTTTGAGCAGCGCGTCGACGGCTTGCACGTGCATCTAACTGGTCCGCCACCGGCGAAGTATGCTTACGCGCTTCGCGTGAGGTTTCAGCACCCGGGCCGCTGAAACGAACAAGCACAGATTATCCTCGCAAAAACACCCGGAGGTGGAACGTTTTTTTTTGCTTCGCGTCGACTGGCAACGAAAGGCAGGGTGCCGTGAAGAAACACTTACGGATGAAGAATTTCTTCGTGAACGAGCGTTTGCTCGGTCACGACTGGCTGGCGCCGAGAGGCGTTTGATGGGCGCAGCCAGAATCGATGGTCAAGAGGTGAAGCCATGAAGCCAGCCGCAATTGACCTGCTCCTGTCTGCAACTCTGTTTTGCACGCGGGCGTGCTACGCGCAAGACGTCCCGGATTTTCACCCCGCCAGCACCGATGTGTGGGGAGCAGAATACCCACGAGTGGACGGCACAGGTAGAGTGCAGATCCGCGTTAAGGCTCTGGATGCCGCCAAGGTCCGGCTAAATTTCTGGAGCGGGCCAAAGCTCGATATGGAGAAGCAGCCGGATGGATTCTGGACAGTGACAACGCCGCCACTGGTCCCCGGCTTGCACTACTATACTTTGATTATTGATGGAGCCGAGGTGAGCGACACCAATAGCCGCGCCTTCTTTGGCGGAGGCAAGTACGCCAGCATGGTCGAGATCCCCGAACCCGGCTCCACTTACTATTCCATTCAAGATGTGCCACACGGTCAGGTCCGCGAAATCTGGTACCACTCGAAGGTGACTGGGACGTGGCGTCATGCGCTCGTGTATCTGCCGCCGAAATATGATGAGCAGATCAGAGTACGCTATCCCGTACTCTACTTGCAGCATGGCGCCGGCGAAGATGAGACCGGATGGATTCGCCAGGGAAATGCGAATTTCATTCTCGACAATCTGATTGCGGCTGGAAGTTGCAAACCGATGATCCTCGTCATGGCTTACGGCTACGCCCGCCACGCCGGTCAACCGGCTCCTGACCTGACAGGAAAACCCTCTGGGTCTCCCGAAATGATGAAGGCTATGCAGGAGATGGCTGCTGCGTTTGAAGATGATGTGACGCAGGCCCTAATCCCTTACATCGATTCCAACTTCAGGACAATTCCGGTTCGCGATCATCGCGCGATGGCTGGGCTGTCGATGGGAGGAATGCAGACCTTCCAGGTTACGCTTAATCACCTGGACCTCTTCTCGTACATTGGAGGATTCAGTGGCGCCGCCGGACCACTCGTGCTCGGCGGCCAGAAGCTGGACCCGAAAACCGCTTACAACGGCGTGTTTGCGGATCCGGCCGCATTCGCGAAGAAAGTGCATTTGCTTTGGCTGGGCGTGGGCACGAATGAGCCGGAAAGAATGCGCACTGGACTCCAGAATCTGCATGGTTCACTCCTCGAAGCGAAGATTCAGCATGTCTTTTACGAATCTCCGGGTACAGACCACGAGTGGCAGACGTGGCGCCGCGATCTCAAAGATTTTGCACCGAGG
>Ga0079221_10000454_pt1 | contig 11453 bp, 8 predicted proteins | sample GAAS200_FD_75069 | JGI IMG/M metagenome (GOLD analysis project Ga0079221, IMG submission 75069) | Agricultural soil microbial communities from Georgia to study Nitrogen management - GA AS200 | ecosystem: Environmental > Terrestrial > Soil > Agricultural land | place: USA: Georgia | collected... | reverse complement strand
GTCAGGCTCAGCAGCGGCAGCAGGATCGACAGCATGATGCCCGCCACCAGCAGCGCCATCACGATCGTCAGCACCGGCACCAGCGCCGAAAGCATCTTGTCGATCGCCGATTTGACTTCGCCATCGTAGGTGTCGGCGGCGCGCAGCAGCATGTCGTCCAGCGTGCCCGACTCCTCGCCCACCATGGTGATCTGGATCGCGAGCTTCGGAAAGCTGGTGTGCATCGACAGCGCGTGCGAAAGCGAGTCGCCACCCTTGACCGATTCGATCGCCGGTTCCAGTTGTTCCGACAGCTCGCGATTCGACACCACCTGGCGTGCAATGCCCAGCGCGGCCAGCAGCGACACGCCGTTCTTCAGCAGCGAGCCCAGCGTGCGCATCAGGCGCGCGGTATCGACCTTCAGCAGCAACGGTCCGAACACCCTGACGCGCAACAGCCGCGCGTCGAAGGCGCGCCGCGTTTCGGGATCGCGCATCCGGCCCGCCGCCCACAATCCCGCGACCACCAGAGCGGCCAGCACCAGCAGGCCCCAATCGTGCAGGAACGTGCCGATGGCCATCAGCACCCGCGTGATCAACGGGATCTGCACGTTCATGTCGTGGAAGATCGGCACGAACTGCGGCAGCACGTACGCCAGCAGCAGGATCAGCGAACCCAGCACCCCGAACAGCAGGAACGCCGGATACACCAGCGCGCCGATCACGCTTTCGCGCAACTTGCGTGCGCGTTCGAGGTAATCGGCAAGGCGCGCGAGCGCCGCGTCCAGCGCGCCACCGGCCTCGCCCGCACGCACCATGCTGAGGTACAGCTTCGGGAACACGCCGTGTTCCTGTTCCATCGCGTGCGACAGCGAAGCGCCGCCGCGCACGCGATCGCGCACGCGTTCGACCACGTGCCGCGCGCGTTCGCCCTCGGGCAATTCCAGCAGCATCTGCAGCGCGCGATCCAGCGGCAGGCCCGCGTGCAGGAGAATGCCGAGTTGCGAGGTGAATTCGACCAGTGCATTGCCGGCGAGCGACTTCCTGCGAAGGCCACCCAGCAGGGACCCACCGCCGCCCGCGTCGCCGGCTTCCAGCGGCACGTTGCCCTGTTCCTGCAACCGCTGGATCACATCCTCGACGGACGCGGCATCCATGCAGCCCTGCACGGTTTCGCCGGAAGGCGTGACGGCTTTGTAGTGGAAGGAAGCCATCAGGCAGGACTTGGGATCAGAGATCGCGGGCTCGGGAAACGAAATGGTTGTCGTCATTCCGGACGCCGCGCAGCGACGATCCGGAATCCATTTTGATCTTGCTTTCCTTCCAAACGCAAAATGGATTACGGGCCGCCCCTGCGGCCTGCCCTGCGGGCCATCGGCTACGCCGATGTTCGCTCCGGCGTCCTGCCGCCGCAGTTCGGCCGTCGCCGGAATGACGGCTACGTGAGAGTTTTCGCGGGTTCCCGGTTCCCGATTCCCGAATCTCAGCCTTCCTGCGTGACACGCAACACCTCTTCGACGGTGGTGAGCCCGGCCAGCGCCTTGCGCAAGCCGTCCTCGTACATCGTGCGCATGCCACTCTGGCGCGCGGCGCGTTCGATGTCGCTCGCGTCGGCGTGCTGCATCAACAGGCGCCGCAGCGCGTCGTTCATCGTCAACTGTTCGATGATCGCGAGCCGGCCGCGGAAACCGCTGGGATTTTCCGCCGACGTTCTCGGGCGATACAGGCGCAGCGGGCGCCGACTGGTAAGTTGGTCGAGCCCGAGTTCCGCAACCATCTCCGGAAGCGGTTCATAGGCTTCTGCCGTCGCGGGATCCAGCCGCCGCACCAGCCGTTGCGCGACGATCGCGTTGACGGTGGACGCGATCAAATAATCCTCGACGCCCATGTCGAGCAGGCGCGTCAGGCCGCCCGCGGCGGAATTGGTGTGCAAGGTCGAAAGCACGAGGTGACCGGTGAGCGCCGACTGGATCGCGATCTTGCAGGTTTCCAGATCGCGCATTTCGCCGATCATGATCACGTCCGGGTCCTGGCGCACGATCGAGCGCAAGGCACCCGCAAAATCCAGCCCGATCTGCGGCTTCACCTGCATCTGGTTGATGCCCTCGATCTGGTATTCGACCGGATCCTCGACGGTGATGATCTTGCGGTCGGGCGTGTTGATCTTCGACAGCGCGGTGTACAGCGTGGTGGTCTTGCCCGAGCCGGTCGGGCCGGTGACCAGCAGGATGCCGTGCGGCTGCTCCAGCACGTGCAGGAACGACGGCAGCGTGTGTTCGTCGAAGCCCAGCGAATCGAAGTCCAGGATCACGTTGCCGCGATCGAGGATGCGCATCACCACCGATTCGCCGAAGCTGGTCGGGATGCACGACACGCGCAGATCCAGTTCCTTGCCCTGCACGCGCAGCATGATGCGGCCGTCCTGCGGCAGGCGGCGCTCGGCGATGTTCATGCGCGCCATGATCTTGATGCGCGAAATCACCGCCGCGGTGCTGGACGCCGGCGGCGCCTCGACTTCGTGCAGCACGCCGTCGATGCGGTAGCGCACCTTCAAACGGTTCTCGAACGGCTCGATGTGGATGTCCGAGGCGCGCGCTTCCACCGCGCGTTGGATCAGCAGGTTCACCAGCCGGATGACGGGCGCTTCGGACGCGAGATCGCGCAGGTGCTCGATGTCGTCGTCGCCCGACGCGCTTTCGCCGCCCCCGCCCAAGCCTTCGACGATGGTGCCGAGCGCGCTGCGGCCCATGCCGTACCAGCGCTCGATCAGATCGTCGATGTCGGCGCGCGCCGCGACCACCAGATTCACCGGCCGTCCGCAGGCAAGCTCCACCGCGTGCGCGATGTACGGGTCGCCGGGATCGGCCGTCGCGAGCTGCACGGCCGGCCCGGCTTCGCCCACCGGCACCGCGTGGTACTGCTTCATGAAGCGCATCGACAGCGCCGTTTCGGGCGGCGCATCCGGCGCCTCTTTCGCGGTCAACAGCGGCAGGCGCAACGTCTCCGCCCAGGCCTCGGCGAGGTCGCGTTCCGAAACCAGGCCCAGCCGCGACAGCAGCGGCGTCAGCCGGTTCTCCGGCGCCTCGGCCAGCAAACGCTCGGCCCGCGCCAAGTCATCCTGTTTCAGACGGCCGCGTTCGACCAACAGCGCGCACGCGCGCATGCCTGCCTCGTCCAGGGAAGGACGAGGCAGCTCCGCGCCGGACTGCACGACTGCCGACATCGCAGGGCCTCACGCTGGGTGGCCGCCAAGGCGCCATTGGTAGCACACCCGCCCCGCCAATGCGAGCCGCGCGGCCTTGGCCATTCAACGCCGGGTCACGGCCAGCGCCAGCCTGGCGGGCGCCCACGGTCGAACCGCCGGTCGGGACAACCGGCGGTTCGATCAAAGCCCGCGTGTCACATCGAACCCGTTGACGCCATCGAATAGGAAAGGTGCAGCGTGATCTTGTCGCCCTTCTTCAAATGCTGGCTCGCATCGGGGAAGTGGACCCGCAGGTTGCCCTCATCGGTATGGACTTCGACGATGCCCTTGCTGCTCACCGAGCGCACCGTGCCAGTCATGTCGTGCTGGCCCATCATGCCGCTGGACTGCGCCGGCTCCGGCATGCGCGGCGGCAGTTGCTGATTGGCCGGGTTAGAGGGCATTGTCTGGTACGGCGGCGTGTGGGTCATCGCGCCGGTTTGCGGATGTTGCGATTCCGGCGTCGTCTGCGCCAGCGCGAACGGCGCGGCGCAAGCCAGCGCAATCGCGGCGGCAATGCTCGAAATCGAATGCATGCGTTTCATGGAAACCTCCTTGTGGACATCCTGGTCGCGGCCTGCGCGCACGTGGCGCGGACCGAGTGCCATCCTGTCGGTGGCCTTTCCACTTCACGCCGGTTACCACGCCGGGTCAAGCAGGCGCCGGAAGCCGTTCAGCAAACCTGAACAATCGGGTCAGCGCTGGCTCAGCTTTCCAGGTTCAAGCCACCTTGCGCTTGCCGCCTCAACGTCCATCAGCACTCGACCACGTTCACGGCGAGCCCGCCGCGACTGGTTTCCTTGTACTTGTCCTTCATATCGCGGCCGGTGTCGCGCATGGTCTTGATGACCTTGTCCAGCGACACGCGATGCTTGCCGTCGCTGCGCATCGCCATGCGCTGCGCGTTGATGGCCTTGACCGAACCCATCGCGTTGCGCTCAATGCAGGGAATCTGCACCAGGCCCCCAATGGGATCGCAGGTGAGGCCGAGGTTGTGTTCCATGCCGATTTCGGCGGCGTTTTCGACCTGGAGGACGCTGCCGCCGAGCGCGGCGGTGAGCGCACCCGCAGCCATCGAACACGCGACGCCGACTTCGCCCTGGCAGCCGACCTCGGCGCCGCTGATGGATGCGTTTTCCTTGTAGAGAATGCCGATCGCGCCGGCGGTCAAAAGAAAATCGATCACGCCCTGCTCGTTGGATTTCGGGCAGAAGCGGTCGTAGTAATGCAGCACCGCCGGCACAATGCCGGCCGCGCCGTTGGTGGGCGCGGTCACCACGCGGCCGCCCGCGGCGTTTTCCTCGTTGACGGCGAGCGCGTACAGGTTCACCCAATCGAGAATTGTCAGCGGATCCTTCAGCGACGCCTCGGGCCGGTCGCGAAGATCCTCGTACATCGCGGGCGCGCGGCGTTTCACGTGCAGGCTGCCCGGCAGTTCGCCCGGCGAGCGCAGGCCCCGCGCGACGCAATCCTGCATGGCTTTCCAGATAGTCAGCAAACCCGAACGCACTTCCAATTCGCTGCGCCAGACCTTCTCGTTTTCCAGCATCAACTGCGCGATGGTCATGCCGTGTTGTTCGCATAGCGCCATCAGCTCGTCACCGGAATGGAACGGATGAGGCAGGCTCGTGGTGTCGGCGACGATGCGATCGGCCGCGGCTTCATCGGCATTGACCACGAAACCGCCGCCCACCGAGTAGTAATCACGCGTGACGACCACCCCGCCCGCTTCGTCGAATGCCGTATAGCGCATGCCGTTGACGTGGTACGGCAACTTCTGGCGCTTGTTCCAGACGAGGTCGGTCTTTTCGTCGAACCTGATCTCGCGCGTGCCGTGCAGGCGGACGCGCTGACTGTGGCGCACCCGTTCGAGCAAGGGCGGAATGGCATCCGGGTCGATCCGGTCCGGCCAATGGCCTTCCAGCCCGCAGATCACCGCCTTGTCGGTGCCGTGGCCGCGGCCGGTCGCCGCGAGCGATCCGTACAGCTCCACCTGCACGCGCGCGACACGATCGAGGTCGCCCGTTTCGATGAGCCAGCGTTCCACGAAACGCGCGGCCGCGCGCATCGGTCCGATAGTGTGCGAGGACGACGGTCCAATGCCGATCTTGAAGATGTCGAAAACGCTGACTGCCATGGTCCAGGCACCGAATAAGATGCAAGCATTCTACGCGCGCGCACTCCGCAGGCCGCGTGGAGCAAAGGTATCGTCATTCCAGGGCTATTCGCGGCTTCACCGCGCATAGAACCCGGAATCCATGTTGCCGTATCCCGGGGCCAGCCAGGAAAATGGATTCCGGATCGCCGCTGCGCGGCGTCCGGAATGACGACAGCTGGGTTTCTTCCTTCTTCCTTATTTCACACCGTGCTCATCCTCTACCAACGCGACGACTGCAAGCTGTGCGACGAAGCTGTCGCGCTGCTGGCGCGCGCGCGCGTACCGGATTTCGAAAGCGTGTGGATCGACGGCGACGCGGAGCTGGAAGCCCGCTACGGCGAACGCGTACCGGTGCTGCGCGACGGCGCCTCCGGCCGGGAACTTGGTTGGCCGTTCGATGCCGCGGCATTGCATGCGTTCATCGAAGCCTGACTTCGGCACCGGACAGCGGTGCGATCGATCGGCGCGCCGCCTTCAGCGCGAGGACTTCTTCTCCGGCGAGGGCGATCCGCCGCCACCGAGCGGTTGCTCGACATGCACCGGTTCGCCGGTCGGCGCTTCGCACGGCGCGGTGTCCACCCGCAGCCGCGGCAGGTGTTGCGGATAGCTGCGCTGCAGGAAATCGATCAAGCCCTCGCGCAGGCGGCAACGCAAGTCGAAATTCAGGCCGGAATTCCGGCTGCTGACCAGGATGCGCAACTGCATCGTGCGCCGGTCCGCATCGGTGACCTGCAGCACGACCACGCGCTTGTCCCACTCCGGCGCGCCGTGCACCAGGCGATCGAGCTCCGCGCGCAGCGGCGCGACCGGCAGGCCGTAATCCACGTACAGGAATACCGTGCCGAGAATCTGCGAACTGGTGCGCGTCCAGTTCTGGAAGGGGTTTTCGATGAACCACTGCAGCGGAATCACCAGCCGCCGCTCGTCCCAGATCTTCAGCACCACGAACGTGCCGGTGATCTCCTCGACGCGTCCCCACTCGTTCTGGATGATCAGCACGTCGTCCAGCCGGATCGGCTGCGCCAGTGCGATCTGCAACCCCGCCAGCAGATTGCCGAGTACCGGCCGTGCCGCGAGCCCGACCACGAGACCCGCCACGCCTGCCGAAGCCAGGATGCTCGCGCCGAACGCCTGCACTTTCGGAAACGTCATCAGGATGAGCGCCGCACCCAGCACGCCGATCAGGAACATCGCCGAGCGCGACAACACCTTCGCCTGCGTCTGCACCTGGCGCGCGCGCAGATTGTCTTCGATGTCGACGGGATGGCGCAGCCCGATCGCCCGCTCCAAGCCTGACACCGCGCGTATCGCCAACCAGGTCAGCGCCGCGAGCACCGCCACGGTCACCGCGTGGTACAAAGCCTTGAACCACACTGTTTCCGGAAGCCCGAGGCTGGCGCTCATCAGGGCAAACTGCAGGGCCAGCAGCGGCAGCACCGTTTCGAACGGCCGCTCGCAGCGCTGCAGCACGATCGCCAGCACCGCGCCCGGACGAAGCATGCGCCGCGCCGCGAAACGCAGCACGTTGAAGATCACGATCGCGACGACCAGCGCCGCGACCAGCACCAGTGCGACACGCGCCCACGGCTGCGCGAGGATGCCATGGATGAAATCCATCACCGTTCTTCCGTGAAGGTGGAACCATCACTATAAATGTCGGATGCTGAATCCTCGGCGGGATTTCGACACGCCGAAACGATCGTGGCGGATCACGACCCGCCCTGCGGATTCGCTTTGCGCAACAGCAGGTGCCCACGGACGATGACGCCGTCGCCGATCATCGACGGGTCGGCCCATTGACCCGCGCCGATGCCGAAATCGAGCCGCTTCAAGGGTGCGGTCACGTCCAGGATCGCGGCGTCACCCTGCGGCGCAAACGTGACGGTCAGCGCGACCGGCTTGCTGACGCCGCGCAGCGTGAGTACGCCGTCGGCGATCACCTTGCCGTCGGCGCCCTTGCGGAACGCGGTGGTGACGAAATGCGCCTTCGGAAATTTCGACGCGTCGAAGAAGTCGGCGCCCAGCGCGGTGTGGTCGCGTTCGCTGTTGCGGGTATCGAGGCTGGCGATGTCGACGCTCACGTCGAATTTCGCGTGGGCGAGGTCATTCGGGTCATAGATGATCTTTGCGTCGAAGCGCCGGAATTGCCCCGTGTATTCGACGTTCTGGTAGGTGTTGGTGAAAGTGAGCGTGCTGCGTGCGGCATCGACCTGCCACGTTTGCGCAAGCGCAGGCACAGCCACCCCGAGCAACATCGCGACGCACATCCCACCCAAACGCTTCATCATGGAACTCCTCCGTTCTGCTTGCGCGGTCCGATCGTCATCCGTCGCAGCACATCGTCGCGCTCGCTGAAGTGATGCCACAACGCCGCGCCCACATGCCCGACCAGCAATGCGACCAGTATCCAGAACAACGTCTGGTGCATCAGCAACGCGCGCGGTTTCCATACCGGATCGTAACCGCCGGTCAGGCCGGGAATATCGAACCAGCCGAACCACACCAGCGGTGCGTTGGCCGTCGAATTGAACCACCACCCGCTCAGCGGAAGCGCGAGGATCAATGCGTACAGCGCGAGGTGCAGCGCGTGTGCCGCGCGCCGCTGCCAGCGCGGCATCGCGGGCGGGTCGGCGGGCCGCTTTTCGGTGAGCCGCCACGCGATCCGCAGCAGCACCAGCGCGAGGATGGTCATTCCGATGGACTTGTGCAACGCGAACACCCGCACCTTCGCGGGCGTCAGGCCCATCTGCACCATCGACAATCCGATCACGCCCTGCGCGACGATCAGCACCGCAATCAGCCAATGGAACGCGCGCACCAGCGCGCCCCAGTCGTGCTCAGTGCTGCGCAGCGGCATGCGCCCTGCTCCTCACCAATTTGTCCGCAGCCTGCCGATAATCGGATTCCGCGCTGCGATCGAGCTTGGCTTCGATTTCGAGCCGGATCGTCACTTGCGTGCCGACCGCCTTCGGAAAGGCCGTCATGCCGAACCTGGTGCGATCCAGCGTCGCGTGCCCGGAAAATCCGGCAATGGTTTCGAAGCCGAACAGGGTCGTGCCGACGCGGTTGACGGTGAAGTCGACTTTCACCGGCAGCGTCACGTCCCGCAGCGTGAGCCGGCCTTCGAGCGTGCCGGTGTTTTCGCCGTTCTTGGTGATGCTGTCGCTTTCGAAATGCGCGACGGGAAATTGCGCCGCGTTGAGGAAATTGCGGCCGGTGACCGCTTCGTTCCATCCCTTTTCACCGAGATCTGCCGAAGCAAGGTCGATGTCGGCCACGACCTTCGATGCGGTCCAGTCATCCGGATCGAAGCGCAACCACCCGCGCGCGATCGCCAGGCGCCCCACCGGATTCGAATAACCGTCGTGATCGGCACTGAACAACACCTGCGAGTGCACGGTGTCGATGCGATAGTCCAGGGGATGCGCCGCCGCGACACCGGCCAGCAGCGCCAGCGCAAGCCCGATCAACATTGACGGCGATCGTCGCATCCGGACCTCCTGCGTACGGGCCTCATCGTCGCACAGCCGGGGATCGCGCGCACCGTCGCCGCTTTTGCGGCATCATCACGGACCGGTCCACGGGGGGAAAGCGACATGCTCTGTGCATTGCTTCTGGCCGGTGCGCTGGCGAGCGCCGCAACACCCGATGCGGTAAACGTGCCGCCCACTCCCATATTCCGCAGTTACGGCGTGGTCAATGGCCTGCCCTCGGCCGAGGTGTACACGGTCGCGCAGGACGAGGCGGGTTATCTGTGGATCGGCACCCACGCCGGGCTGGTGCGCTACGACAGCCGCGAATTCAAGGCATTCCGCCACGATCCGGCGCGGCCCGATTCGCTGCCGGCGAACGACGTGTCGGCGGTGACGGTCGATCGCGCGGGGCGCGTGTGGGCCGGCGGCGAGGGCACCGGCCTCAACCGCTACGAACCCGCGACGAACGGCTTCCGTCACTGGATGCACGACGCCGCACGGCTCGACAGCTTGTCCGCCAACGATGTGATGGCCATCGCGCAAGACAAGGCTGGCGCGGTCTGGGTCGGCGTATATGCCGGCGGCCTGAACAAGCTGCAGCCGAACGGCAGTGGCTTCGCGCACTGGCGCCATCGCAAAGACGACGATGCCAGCATCGCCTCGGACAATGTCACGGCGCTGGCACCGGCGGACGATGGCGGCATGTGGATCGGTACCGATGCCGGGCTCGACCGGATGGATGCGCAGGGTCGCGTCCACCACGTTGCGCTGGCCGCCGGCACAAGCCCGCCGATCGTGTGGCAATTGCACGCCGCGCCCGACGGCGTCGATGCCGCCACCAGCGCGGGGTTGTTTCACGTCGACGCACGCGGCACCGCGCAACGGATCGGCGCCGCGCGCGAGGCACTGGCCAGCTTGCGCGACGACGACGGCAGCATGTGGATCGCGGAACGCGGCGGCCTCGCACGGATCGACGCCGACGGCACGAGCCGGTTCGAGCAACCGACGCCGGGCGTGGCGGGCAGCCTGCCCGGCCATCTTCCCGATGGCTTGTTCCGCGACCACGAAGGCGGCTTGTGGGTGGCGATGGTGGATGGCGGCCTCGCCTACCTGCCGCCACAGTGGCGCGCGTTCAGCATGTATCGGCAGATTCCCGGCGACGCCGACAGTCTCGCGCGCAATCGCGTGCGCGCGCTGGCGCTGGCGCACGACGACACGTTATGGGTGGGCGGCGCAGGCATGCTCGATCGCGTCGACCCGGTCAGCGGCAAGGTCCAACACGTCGCGATTCCCGGTCTCGATCGCATGTCGATTTCGGCGCTGGCGGAAGACGGGGCCGGGCGCCTGTGGATCGGCAGCCACAAGGGCTGCTTCGTGTGGGACGGCACGCGTCTGCAGGCGATCGCCGCCGGCGATCCGGCGTTGAAACATGGCGTGTGGCGGCTGCTGGCCGCGCACGACGGCGCGATTTACGTGGCGGGCGTCGGCACCGGCGTGTTCCGCGTCGACCCGCGGACCTTCGCCATCCAGCCGCTGTCGCCGCCGAGCGCCGACGAGGGCGCCCGGGAAATTGTGCAACTGCGCGAGGCCGCGGACGGTTCGATCTGGGTCGCGACCCACGCCGGCATCGCGCGCCTCGCGGCCGGTGCGCACGCCTTCGCGTCCGTGCCGGGCATCGCACGCAGCGACATCCATGCCTTCGCGTTCGGATCCGGGGACGGCTTGTGGATCGCGCGCGCGGCCAGCCTGCAGCACTATCGCGTCGAGCATGGCCAGGCGACGCTTCTCGCCACCATCGGCGCCGCGCAGGGCTGGCCCGACACCAACGTGCTGGGCCTGCAGGTCGGCGAGCAGGGCCGCGTGTTCGCGCTCGGCACCCGCAACCTGCTGGTGTTCGATCCGCGCAACCAGCAACTGCACGCGTTCGCCACGGCGGAGGGCTTGGCGACCACCGACTTCACCGGCGACGCGTTGCTCGCCACCGGGCACGGGCAACTCTTCGCCGGCAGCCTCGCAGGCGTGATCGGCATCCGCACCCGCGAACTGCCCTGGCGGCTCGCGACACCGAAGGTCGCGCTGGAATCGGTGAACGTGCGCCGCAACGACAAGCTGGTGAACCTCGACCCCGGCAAGCCGATCGACCTCGACTGGCGCGACCGCGAACTCACCGTCACCGCGCAGGTGCTTTCGTTCGTTGATCCCGTGCGCAACCAGTACCGCTTTCGCCTGCAGGGATTCGACCCGGGCTGGATCGAAACCGGCAACCGCAACGTGCGCGAATTCTCGGTGCTGGAACCGGGCAGCTATCGCCTGCTGGTGAGCGGCCGCACCGGCGACGGGCCGTGGAGCGCGCCGCTGGCGGTATTTTCGCTGCGCGTGGCGGCGGCGCCGTGGAACACGCCGTGGGCGTGGGCGTTGTATGTGGTCGCGATGGCCGCTTTGCTGGTGTGGGCGGCATGGGCGCTGCGCCGACGTCTGCAGCAACAGCATCGGCTCGCGCTCAGCGAAGAACGCCAGCACATTGCCGAGCAGGCCAATGCGGCGAAGTCGCGCTTCCTCGCCAACATGGCGCACGAAATCCGCACGCCGCTTACCGGCG
>Ga0079221_10000453_pt1 | contig 11458 bp, 6 predicted proteins | sample GAAS200_FD_75069 | JGI IMG/M metagenome (GOLD analysis project Ga0079221, IMG submission 75069) | Agricultural soil microbial communities from Georgia to study Nitrogen management - GA AS200 | ecosystem: Environmental > Terrestrial > Soil > Agricultural land | place: USA: Georgia | collected... | reverse complement strand
TGGTATGACGTGGTCGGGATCGCCGGGAACGTCAAGAATGCCGGCCTCATGCAGGATGCGGACCCGGAATATTATCTCGTGCGCAAGAACGCGCCTGACCTCGGCCTGCGCGGTTTCCCCGACCTCCAGCGCCACGCGTTCTTTCTGGTGGGAAGCCCTCTCGGAGCCAGCGGCGTGGCGAGCATGGTGCGTGGCGCAATCTCTTCCCTGGACTCAACATTGCCTGCAAAAATCTCCACCCTCGATGGGCGAGTCGATCGACTGCGAGACCGTCCACGCTTCGATGCCGTGCTCACCGGCTTGTTTGCCATCCTTGGACTGCTGCTCGCGGGCATCGGGCTATTCGGTCTGGTCTCGTATTCGGTGGCGCGGCGCACGCACGAAATCGGAATTCGCATGGCTCTGGGAGCGGAGAAACGCGATGTGTTAACGATGGTTATCGGCCAGGGCCTGAAGCTAGCGCTGATTGGCGTGGCTGTCGGCATTGCCGGGGCGCTGGCGCTCACGCAGCTCCTGGTGAGCCTGCTCTACGGCATCAAGCCGACTGACCCGCTTACGTTCCTTGTCGTCTCGCTCATCCTGATCGGTGTGGCGCTTGTGGCGTGTTTCGTCCCGGCCCGCCGCGCGGCCAAAGTTGATCCGATGGTGGCGCTGAGATACGAGTAGGGCAAGTGATTAGTGGTTAGTGGTCACGGGTTAGTGACAAGCGACGAACGCCCGAATTACAAATTACGGGTTCTCCCGCGATACAGAATCCAGGAGAAGGGTAGACGCTAGCGCGCGAACACGAGTCTCAACTCATAATTCAGAACTCATAATTTATCTGTTCACAGCCAGGAACCCGGAACTCAGAACCCCAGCGGATTGCATGGCAATTTGGACCGCAACAAACTTGAACCTTTTTGGCCCGCTGCGGTGTCTATAGTGAACGGGCAGCAAGCAAATCCTGGATGTTAAACCTGCCGGAAAGCGGGGACTCGGATGCTTGAACTGCGTAACCTGACCAAGCGCTATAACCGCGTGCCTGCGGTTGAGAATCTAGTCGTCACCATCGAGCCGGGCGAAATCTACGGATACCTTGGGCCAAACGGCTCCGGTAAAACCACCACGGTCAAAATGCTGACCGGCCTGCTGGAACCCTCGCAAGGGCACATCTACTACCGGGGACGGCACATCCGTGAGGACATGGTCGAATACCGAAAGCATATCGGCTATGTGCCGGAAGAGCCCCTCCTTTATCCCTACATGACCGGGCTTGAATACCTGTTGCTTGTGGGGCGACTGCGGTCGATTCCCCAGGCTGTGCTTGAACCCAAAGCGGAACGCCTTCTTGACCTTTTTTCGCTTTATGGGCACCGATACTCGCCGATTTCGTCTTACTCCAAAGGGATGAAGCAAAAGGTGCTGATCTCCGCCGCGCTATTGCACAACCCGGACATCCTGATCTTTGATGAGCCGCTTTCCGGGTTGGACGTTACGTCCGTGCTGACGCTCAGGAGCGTCGTTCAGTCGCTGGCGCGCGAGGGCAAAATCATCCTTTACAGTTCGCACGTGCTGGAAGTGGTGGAGAAGATGTGCTCGAAGGTGATCATTCTCTACAAGGGCCGCGTGGTGGCGGATGAAAAAGTCGAACGATTGCGGGACCTGATGCATGCGCCATCGCTGGAAGATATTTTCAGCCAGTTGGTGCTGCAGCAGGATACGGAACACCTGGCGAACGAGATCGTCGACGCAATGAAAATGTAATCACTTCAGGCCAATGGTTAGTTTAGCTTCTGGGTCGTTGCTGGGTGGTTCACAGAATACAAATGCCTCCGCCATACCGCCGAAAAAAACCGGGCGGCGCTTTGTAATCCAATGCGCTCACTCGCCAGAATTCGAAGGCTCGTCCGTGACGACCAGACGCATCTGGTCGACCTCACAGAACACTTCTTCAGGCGATTGTTCGACAGCGAATTCATTTCCAAAGACGCCGAGGCGCACCTGGGCGTGATGCACATTCTGGCGCTGCTGGCGGTCCCCGCCGTCTTTTATACCTTCTACGTGTCGCCGGTCTACGGTTACGTCTACTGGCACTTTTCGTGGAGTCTTTACGATTCGGTCTGCATATCTGACCAGTGCCGCTACGTGCTTTTTTCGATGGTCGTGATCGGAATCGTCACCGTGGTGGAATGGGACAGGCTGTTCCCCGACGGACGCGACTACGCCATCCTGATGCCGCTTCCACTAAAGCTGCGAACCATCTTCTGCGCCAAGGTCGCCGCGCTCCTGATCTTTGTGGGCCTCTTCATTCTGGCCGTTGCAGGTTTTCCAACTCTGTTCTACCCAGTGATTGAGGTGGGCGGCACACTCCACGAGGGCCCACTCGGCCACCTGGTCTGGCTGATGGCCGCGCATGGCATCGCGGTCTTCTCCGGCTGCCTGTTCATGTTTCTGTTTTTCGTAGCGCTCCAGGGCGTGCTGATGATTCTGCTGAGCCACATGCAGTTCCGGCGTGTGTCCCCTTATGCTCAGGGGCTTGCCACGGTGCTGCTTGTCTGTCAATTTTTCCTTTTGCCGCTGGTTCCTGATCTGCTTCCCGCTTGGGAACGCGCTCACAGTCCGCTGCTCTACGCGCTGCCGCCGATGTGGTTCCTGGGGCTCTACCGTACGCTGCTCGGCACGGAAAGCGCACTGTTCCTGGCGCTTGCCCGGATTTCGATGATTGCCTTCGCGCTTTCCCTGATGGTCGCCGTTGGGGCATATCTTGCCTGCTACCGTCGGCACGCTCAGATGGCGTTCGAAATGGCTGCCGAAAAGAGACCGTCGCGGTTTGGCATCGGGCGGCTATTGACCTGGCTACTCGACGGGCTGTGGCTGAACAACGGTCCCGAGCGCGGCACGTTCTACTTTGTCCTCAAGACACTGGCCCGAAGCGCAAAACATCGGCTCTACCTTGTTGCGTATGTTGCCGTGGGGGTGGCTTTTGCCCTGTTGGGGATCATGGAAATGATGACGCACTCAGCCCAGCCGGACCTGTGGGCGTCCGCGACGCGGCCGGATAAAGCATTGCTTTCCATCCCGCTGATCGTTTCGTTCTTCACCGTGGTGGGTATGCGGGCGGCTTTTGGTTTTCCGGCCGAACTGCCCGCCAACTGGATATTCCAGATTACGGATGAGAACAACGGGAAAGAATGCCTTAGCGGCGTTCGCAAGGCAATGATCGCGCTCGCTGTCATTCCGCTGTTCGGCGTGACGCTGATTGTCTATTCGGTGCTCTGGGGCTTTGCGGCCTCTCTGCTGACGACTCTGTTCGGCGTCTTGCTGGCCCTCATCCTGGTTGAGCTGCTCTTGTATTCGTACCATAAAATTCCTTTTACGTGTTCTCATCTGCCAGGAAAATTGAACCTTCCCCTGACGGGAGCGATCTACTGGCTAGTATTTACCTGCTACGGCTACTCGATGGCTTCGCTTGAGGAGTGGATGTTTCACGTACCCATGGCATGGATTGTAGTTTTAGGCATAGAGGCCGTCATTCTGAATTGGCTTATGGCGCACCGAAATCGAGCACTCGCCACCGGCCAGGGAGTCGAATACGAGGACCGGCCCGTCCCGGCCGTGCAAACGCTGGACCTGAATGCCTGACGGACTCAGCAAGCCAACAAACAAAAAAGAACCTCAGCTTGGTACTCGAACGGAAACGGCGGGGCTGTCCGTTTTCGAGCACCTCAATCCCGAAACCGGACAAAGCTCCAGACATCTGAATTCCACTGCTCTGACGTAAGACAATCTCATATCAACAGCTTCCGTTCAAAGGCTAATCTGGAACCAAATATGCAATCAAGGCTCCGGCAAGCCGCTCCGGTTCATGAACCAGAATGTTTCTGCCAGATGGGCAGAGTTTCCAAAATTGTCCAGAAATCTGAAAGAGATAGGGCTCAAAATGGAAGGGAATAGGCTGCTGAAAGCGCTTTTGTTAGTTTCCGTAGCGATTCTGTTGTTCGCAACCGACGAGTGGGGCGCGCAGAAACCTGCGGAACAACCTCCGCAGCCGTCGGAAGCCGCAGTCTACGATTATACGCGCCGCCCAGCCTTCCCGAATTTCCTCTCGTCCTATACATCCCCTTATGTTCCCAAGACAAGGCTCGCCAACTCAGACCTTCTAGACCAACTGATCAGCGGCGACAAGTTGAATCTCTCTCTTGCGGACGCCGTCGCGCTGGCCATCGAAAACAACCTCGACATTGGCGTGGCGCGCTATGATCTGCCCATTGCACAGACCGATCTGCTGCGAGCCAAGGCGGGCGGGGCGGCGCGGGGCGTTGCCGGCGCAAATATCTCCCAGGCGCTGTTTGGAGGGGCCTTGGGCACGGGGGTGAGCGGCGGAGGGGGTGGAGGCGGCAGCAATGCTGGCGGAGCCCTGGGTGGAGGCATTCCGAATGTCGGCAGCGCCAGTTGCTGCGACCCCGAGGTGAGGGTCCAATACGGATGGGGATTCACCGTGACCCCTTTAAATTACCTTGGCCTTGCCGGTGTGCCAGTCCAAAGCGCGCACACGAATTTTGGTTCAACCAGCTATCGACAGGGTTTTTTGACCGGGACAAGTCTTATCGTCGACGTGTTTGGCGCTCGCCAGACGAGTAATTCACCCGCGCAGTTGTTCAACCCGGATCTCACCTCGAACGCAACCATCGGAATCACGCAGGAGCTGCTGAACGGATTCGGACGGCGCGCCAACGCCCGGTTCATCCGCATCGCCCAGAACGACCAGCAATTTTCTCGGAGTGTCTTTCGGCAGAGGGTCACCGAGAATGTTTCCAAAGTGATTTCCACGTACTACTCACTGCTGGCCGACGTCGAAAGCATCCATGTCGCCACGGAAGCTCTCGGGTACGCGCAAAAGCTTCTGGAAGACAACCAGGAAGAGAAGAAGATTGGCGCAGCGGCCCAGCTTGACGTGGCCCAGGCCGAACTTGATCTTGCCAACCGGCAGCAGGACCTGCTGACGGCCCAGAACACCTTCGAGCAGGATTCCCAGACGATGAAATCCCTGATCTCCAGGAGCTTCAATGGTCAAATCGCCGCCGTGGCCATCAATCCGACCGATCGGCTGCCTAACCCGAGTGCGAACGATATCCCGTCACTGACCGAAGCGCTGAAAGAGGGTGGAACCAACCGGCCGGAGATTGAGCAAGCGATGGTGAATCTGAGAAATCAGGAGATCACGATCCATGCGACGCGCAACGCCCTGCTGCCCACGCTGACGGCGTTTGCGGCCTATTCACCCCAGGGCCAGGAGGCCGCGTTCGGAACGGCGCTCGGTCAGGTATTTCGCAACAATTATCCAGGTTACGGCTACGGGGTGACCATGGAAATTCCCATCCGAAACCGGCAGGCGCAAGCGGACGCGGCCCGGGCCCTGCTGGAACAGCGGCAGTTGGAGATGAAGCTGCAGCAGGCCAGAAACCAGATGGTTTGGGACGTCAGCAAGGCAGTGGCTCTTGTACACCAGGCGCAAGGCAAGCTGGAAGCTTCCAACAAAGTGGCTGATCTTGCCCGGCAGACGTATGATATGACGCACACCAAATTCACAGCGGGACGGGCCACCGTGCGCGAGGTGATCACGGCGCAGACGCAGCTTGGCACGGCTGAAAACGACGTGGTGCAGGCCCGGGCCGGGTATGCTAGGGCCCTGGTAGATTTTGAGCAGGCTACCGGCACGCTTCTGACCCGTCACAACATTGAGATCTCAAACGCTGTGCAAGGCACCGTGCCTCGCCCTAAAAATATTCCAGGTGACAGCGATACGCCCAAGGAATAAAGAATCCTGTTGGAATGAAGCAACGGGCATGATTGTTGGGAACAAAGAATGAGACTGGACCGTAATGAAAAATAGGGGATTTGTAAGTTCACTCCATCCCGGCAGCCGGGGCTAGTTCACTCTCGAAGGCGGATGGAGGTAAGCATCATGGACATTCAACGAGTGGGTGCGGCAAGAAAGCGGCGGATTCGCCTTGCGATCATGGCGGGAGGCGGTGTATTGCTGATTGCTCTGGCCACCTTGGGACTCTCGAAACTGAAGCCAGCCCCGCCCTCAGTGGACGCGTCCACCCTTTACCCGGAGACGGTGAAGCGTGGCGACATGGACGTGCAGGTGCGCGGATTGGGAACACTTGTTCCGGTCCAGATCCAATGGATCCCGGCGGTGACTGAGGGTCGCGTGGAACGGCGCTTCCTGCTGCCCGGTGTCAAAGTGACGCCGGATACGGCCTTGCTTCAGCTTTCCAATCCGCAGCTCCAGCAGGAAGCGCAAACTGCGGAATGGACGATGAAGGCGGACAAGGCCAACCTCGACAGCCTGAAAGCCACGCTGAACAATCAGCTTCTGAGCGAGCAATCCACCCTGACGAGCCTCGAGTCTGACCACCAGCAGGCCCAGGCGCAGGCCGAAGTCGATGCCAACCTGGCAGCAAAGGGCATCGTCAGCGACCTCACCGCCCAACTTTCCAAGGCCAAGGCATCGGGCCTGGCATCGCAGGTGGCCATTGAAAAGAAGCGCGTGAACACCTTGGCGGCCTCGCTCGAAAGCCAGCTTGCCGCGCAAAAGGCCAAAGTGGAGCAGGACCGCGCTTTGTACCTGCTGAAGAAAGGGCAATTGGACGACCTGATGGTTCGCGCAGGCTATTCCGGCATCCTGACGGACATTCCGGTGGAAGTGGGCCAGCAGGTGGCGGCGGGCGCGACGCTGGCCAAGGTGGTTGACCCAACCCAGTTGAAGGCCCAGCTCCAGATCGCCGAAACACAGGCCAAGGATATCCAGCTCAACCAGCAGGCATCCATCGATACTCACAACGGAATCATCCCAGGCAGGGTGGTGCGGATTGACCCGGCAGTGGTGAACGGCACTGTTACCGTGGATGTGGCGCTCGAGGGCAAGCTGCCTGACGGAGCGCGTCCGGACCTGAGCGTTGATGGCACCGTCGAGATCTCCCATCTCACTAACGTGCTTTACGTCGGCCGGCCGGCGTTCGGCCAGGCCAACAGCACCGTCGGGCTGTTCAAGGAGATTCCCGGCACCAATGAAGCGGAGCGCGTCCAGGTGAAGCTGGGCGAAGCTTCGGTGAATGAAGTCCAGATTCTCCAGGGGCTGAATGTCGGGGACAGAGTTATTCTCTCCGATATGTCGCGCTGGGACGGCTTCGATCGCGTTCGGTTGCAGTGAGGGATCGAAATTCTGCCAGTTGCCGGTATGCAAGTCTTTGACTTTGGGTGGATGGCCATCAGGGGCGTGCAATTCCTTAGCGGCGAGGGACGAATGGCAAGCGTGCAGGTCGTGGGTAGCCCGCCGGTTCGAACCTACAAGGCGCCCCACGTCCTGCTGGCGGACGATGAGCAGGGAGTTCTGGAAGCTTTGCAGCTTCTTCTTAAGCTTGATGGTGTTGAGATCGAAACGGCACGCTCGCCCAAAACCGTTCTCCAGGCTCTCACTTCCCGGCGGTTCGACCTCCTGGTGATGGACCTCAATTATGGGGGCGATACCACATCCGGGGTGGAAGGTCTTGATCTGATCACAAAGATTCGGATGCTTGATGACACGCTTCCGATGGTCGCCATGACTGCCTGGGGAAGCATGGAATTGGCCATTGAGGCGATGCGCCGTGGCGTGGGCGATTTCGTCCTCAAGCCCTGGGACAACGGCCATATGCTTTCCGTCATCCGCTCCCAGATTGCGCAGGGCCAATCCCGCCGCCTGACGCGCCGGCTCTTGGTGGAATCGGAGGAGGTCCTGCGAAATGAAGTGACTGAGGCGTGCGAAGTTCAGCGGCATCTCATGCCAAAGGAATTTCCCGTTCTCGATGGATACGAATTTTCTGCGGCCAGCAGACCGGCGCGCAGCCTGGGGGGAGATTACTACGACGTGTTTCAGCGTGGTGACGGCACCATGGGGCTCTGCATTGCCGACGTTTGCGGGAAAGGCATCCCTGCCGCATTGCTGATGGCCAATCTCCAGGCGACCGTTCAGTCTGCCGCTATCGAGGAACCGCGCCCATGCCGGGTTGCCGGGTGTGTCAATTCCGCGGTATGCCGAAACGTTTCACCTGGAAGATTTGTGACGCTATTTTACTGCCTGCTCGACATTACCGACCGCCGTCTCTCTTACATCAACGCCGGGCACAATGCGCCGATCCTGCTTCGAGCAAACGGCCAGGTCATTCGTCTGGATTCATCGGGGCCGGTGCTGGGTGTCTTCGATGGATTGGAATATCAGGAAAGCGATGTCTCGATCGAACCAGGAGATCGACTGGTGCTATTTACGGACGGCATCTCAGAAGCAGACAACGATACAGGCGAAGAATTTGGAGAAGACCGCATCATTGCAATTTTGAACGAGGCAAGGGGCCGTAGCGCCGGAGAAATTCGAAATAGCATTTTTAATGCGGTTGACGAGTTCAGCGGCGGACGTTTGCGCGACGACGCCACGATTGTCGTCATGGCAGCTAGGTAGTCACTTTAAATTCAAATTTAAGACCGGGCGATCCATGGGAACGCTACTACAGGACCTGAAGTACGGCCTGCGCCAGCTTGCGCGGAATCCCGGCTTTACCGCCGCGGCTGTGCTCACGCTGGCTCTCGGCATCGGAGCCAACACCGCAATTTTCAGTGCTGTTAACGCGCTGTTTCTTCGCGATCTTCCGGTGCGGGATCCCGGCCAACTGGTGTCCCTCGGATTCACTCACAAGAAGGACGTGGGTCTCAGCCTGTACTCCTATCCCGATTTTCACGATGTTCAGTTGCAGGCGGGGCGGTGGGCCGATCTGTTCGCCTACCGCTGGGGATTCGACGGCCTCAGTGACGGTGGGCGCGCGGAGCAGGTCTTAGCCAACTACATAACCGGCGACTATTTCAACGCTCTCGGCGTAAGGCCGGCGATCGGACGGTTGATCCTGCCCTCAGAGGGCAGAGTCCCCGGCTCCGATCCGGTCATCGTTCTGGGGTATTCCTACTGGATGCGCAGGTTCGGGGGCGATCCGTCGATTATTGGCAGGCAGGTTCGAGTGGACGGGCATCCGATCACCGTTGTAGGCGTCGCGCAGAAAGGCTTCCACGGGACGCTTAGGGAAGTGGACGTGCAGGCCTACCTCCCCGCGAACATGACGGACATTGAGGGTTTTACGGGTATGTTGACGGACCGCAACGCCCGCGCATTTTTTGTGCTCGGGCGGATGCGGCCGGGTGTCAGTCTCAGCCAGGCCCGGGGGCCAATGCACGCCGTTGCAGCGGGTCTTTCCCGGCAGTATCCGGATACCGACCTGGGGGCGGATATCTGGGTTCTGCCCCAGCGGGAAGCAGCTATCAATCCCCTGGCCAAGCCGGGCGATTACCAGCACCAGTTAATGGCGGTGGGACTCTTTCTCGGCCTGGCAATCCTGGTATTGCTCCTTGCGTCCTTCAATGTGGCCAACCTTCTGCTGGTGCGGGCCACAACCCGCGGGCATGAGATGGCGGTTCGCGCCGCGCTCGGAGCATCACGGCGCCAGCTGCTGCGCCAGGTGCTTACAGAAAGCGCTCTGCTCGCCATTTTGGGGTGCGGGGCCGGAGTTGTTGTGGGCTCCTGGGGTACAACTCTTTTAAGCTCGGTCCATTTCACGCTCGCGCTCCCGGTGCATTTGCGGTTTGGATTTGACTGGCGGGTGTTTGCCTACGCTGTGGGCGTCGCGATGCTGGCGGGAATGGTGGTGGGCCTTGTGCCCGCGTTTCAGGCTGCGCGGTCCAACCCCGGCGGCGCGCTGCACGAAGGCGGCCGTACGATTGCCGCCGGTCGCCATTGGTTACGGAGCCTGTTGGTTGCGGCGCAGGTGGGCGGATCGGTTATCCTTCTGGTCGTGGCGGGGCTTTTTATGCGCAGCCTCAAGGCGGCGCAGGAGATGGACCTCGGGTTCAAACCCTCTCATGTTCTCAACCTGACCATGGACCCGCACCAAGCGGGTTACAGCCAGGAGCAGGGGCTGGTGTTCTATAAGAGCCTTCTGACGCGTGTCCGCGCTCTGCCCGGTGTTCAGTCCGCCGGCCTCGCATTCCAGTTTCCAACCAGCGAATTCTCGGATTACAGCCCCGTCTATGTGGAAGGCCACGAGTCTTTGCCGGGCGAGGCGGCGCCGACCATTTCCGAAAACCACGTTTCTCCGGAATACTTCAAAACCATGGGAATCCCCCTGTTGAGCGGGCGTGAGTTTCGTGACACGGACGATGCCAAAGCGCCGAACGTTGCCATCATCAGCCAGACCATGGCACGCGAATTGTGGCCCAATCAGGACGCGCTGGGAAGAAAGTTTCGCATGTACAGCCAGTCGGAGTCCCCGATAAAAGTCATCGGAATTGCTCGCGACTGCAAATATCAAAACCTGCTTGCCAGCGCTGAACCTTATTTCTACGTGCCTCTGGCCCAGAAGTATATTTCGATTGAAACGCTGCAGGTCAGGACCGAGGCCGCTCCGGAATCAATGATCGGAGAGGTGGAAGAACAGATTCACGCGCTGGCGCCGGGTTTGCCGGTTACCCAGGCGCAGACCATGGAGCAGGCGCTGAACAGCGGTTTTGGCGGATTCTACACGTTTCATCTGGCCGCCTGGCTGGCGGGCGCTCTGGGATTGTTGGGGTTGCTCCTCGCCGTCATCGGCGTCTATGGAGTGATTTCATACAGCACTCGCCGGCAGACGCACGAGATTGGCATCCGGATGGCGCTTGGCGCGCTGCCTGGTGACATTTCGCGGGTCGTGCTCGGCCAGGGATTCGTGATGATCGGCGCCGGCGGCCTGATTGGGCTTATTGGATCGCTCGCAGCAACGCGCCTGATGGCGGGGTTTCTCTACGGCGTCAGGTCCTACGACCCGCTCACTTATCTGGGCGTGATCCTGCTGATTGCGGTGGTAACCATGATTGCCTGTTACATCCCCGCTCGACGGGCGGCCAAGGTGGATCCCATGGTGGCATTGCGGTACGAGTGAAGCGGTGGTAAGCGGTTAGTGGATAGTGGTGGCGCAGCCAGCTTTGCGGTCTGTGACTTCTGCTTGGGGGGCAATGGAAAGAAAAGTTGCGAATTACATATTACGAGTTACGGGTGCCGGGTTCTCGCGCGTGACCCGGCGCGGTTTTCGACGCAACACCCAGAACTCATAACCCAGAACTCAGCACCAGTAACTCGTAATTTGCAATTTCAGAAGGGCGAATCATGAGTGCGATAATTCAGGATTTAAAGTACGGCCTTCGCCAACTCGGGCGAAACCCTGGCTATACGGCCGTTGCCATTCTCACTCTTGCCCTTGGCATCGGCGCCAACACGGCCATCTTCACGCTAGTGGACGCGATCATGCTCAAGAGCCTGCCGGTGGTTAATCCCAAGGAACTCTACCGCGTGGGAACCGCCAACAATTGCTGTGTTAATGCTGGATTGCAGGATAACTGGGACCTTTACTCCAAC
>Ga0079221_10000451_pt1 | contig 11492 bp, 9 predicted proteins | sample GAAS200_FD_75069 | JGI IMG/M metagenome (GOLD analysis project Ga0079221, IMG submission 75069) | Agricultural soil microbial communities from Georgia to study Nitrogen management - GA AS200 | ecosystem: Environmental > Terrestrial > Soil > Agricultural land | place: USA: Georgia | collected... | reverse complement strand
CAAAAAGCGGCCGTGAGCACGATAGAGACCAACGCTCGGATGGCGGGCGAGATTTCGTTCCTGACCGTCGCGCCATTGCTGCACGACGGCTTTTTTTCGATCCACCACGGACGAAAGATCCACATTTACCGGACCGGTGCGCACTCCCCAACGCGCCGCATTCCGCGCGTAGTAGGCCACTTGTGCGGAGGCAATCATGGTTTTGGTGGGTGTACAGCCGGTGTTGACGCAGGTGCCGCCCAGGTGAGACTTCTCGACGAGAGCAACGGTCCAGCCGTGCTCGGCAAGGGCATAGCAGAGCGGATTACCTCCTTGTCCGGAGCCAATCACGATGGCATCGTATTTTTTCACGTGAAAATCAGCGCGCCGCTTTGGGACTTGAGGAACGAACCTAACCGGCCGTGCTCTTGGCCCGGTAGTCCGCGCGGACCAGCTTAGCGCCTTCGACCATAGCTTGCAGCTTTTTGAAAGCGACGTCGCGGGGGAGGTATTTCATGCCGCAATCGGGCGCTACGACCAAACGATCCAAGCTGACGTAAGGGAGCGCCCGTCGGATGCGGGCCGCCACGACTTCTGGTGTCTCGACCTGGTTTGTGGAAAGGTCCAGGACACCCAGGATGATGGTGTTGCCGCGTAATTTTTCAAGAATCGAGCAATCGAGCGACGACTGCGCGGTCTCGATGGAAATCTGATCCACGGGAGCTTGGGCCAATTCGGCAAGGAAGGAATAACCCGAAGGACGTTCGTGAATGATAGCGGCATATCCAAAGCACAGATGGACAGCCGTGGTGCCGTTCACGCGGTCGAGGGCGCGTTTCAGAATCTTAATGCCATATTGACGGGCCTTCTCGGAGCGCGCCTGCATGTAAGGTTCGTCCATCTGCACGATGTCCGCGCCGGCGGCAAAAAGGTCTTTGATTTCTTCGTTGAGCGCCGCGGCGTAATCGAGGGCCAGTTCTTCTTCGGATTTGTAGTATTCGTTTTGCGCTTGCTGCGCCATGGTGAAAGCGCCGGGGATCGTGATTTTGACTTTGCGGCTGGTGTTGGCGCGCAAGAATTGGAGGTCCCGCACTTCGACGGGATGCTTTCTGCGAATCTTGCCGGTGACGCGCGGGACGGGATTAGGATGGCCGCTGCGGTCGAGGGCCGTGCCCGGATGATCGACGTCCACGCCTTCGAGGGCGGTGGCGAAGCGATTCGAATAGCTTTCGCGCCGCGCCTCGCCGTCGGTGATGATATCGAGCCCGGCGCGTTCCTGATCTCTAATCGCCAGAATCGTGGCATCGTCCTGCGCCTGCTCGAGCCATTCCGGCGCAACGCGCCATAACTCCTTCGCCCGCACCCGAGGCGGGAAGCGTCCGGCGAGCTTCTGCCGATCAATCAGCCAATCGGGCTGGGGATACGACCCGACGAGAGTGGTAGGTAAGAGGTCTGTAGACATGATCTCCGCCCGCGCAGGTGTCGCTAAAGACCGAGCGCTGCACTCGGACGCACGTTGCAGCGGGCAATCTTACCACCACCAGTTTTGGGTTCGCGTCCCAAGGCGGTTGCTGAACGATAGGTTCGCCGTATACTCACTGCCGGATATGCCGAGCCGAGTGCGCAGAGATGCGGCGATTCAAGCCGAGTTCGTGCCTGCAAGCGACCAATCGCTGCTTGTCTTGTTCGGGCGGGAGGTGAGGCTCGAAAGCCATCAAAATGTGGTGAAGCTGCTGACTTCGCTGCAAACGGAAACCATCGAGGGAATTCGTAATCTTCATCCGGCGTATTGTTCGCTGCTCATCAAATTCGATCCGGTCAAGCTCGATCATAACGAATTGCAATCAAGATTAGTTCCCCGCCTCGCGCGGTTAGAAGAGATGCTGCCGCCGACGCCGCGGAAGATCGAGATCCCGGTCTGTTACGACGAGGAATTTGGCCCCGACCTCAAAGACGTGGCAACCATGCACGGAATGACGCTTGCGCAAGCGATCGAGTTACATTCTTCACCGACTTACACGGTCTATTTTCTGGGATTTGCTCCGGGCTTTGGCTATTTAGGCGGGTTGCCAAAAGCGCTGGCCTCGCCCCGGCTGGCAACGCCGAGGGCTAAGGTGCCTCAGGGGAGCGTGGGAATCGGTGGGAATCAGACCGCCATATATCCGTTTGCCACCCCCGGCGGTTGGAGATTGATTGGACGCACGCCGCTGGCGATGTTTCGCCGCGAGCGCACACCGATGAGCCTCCTGCAAATCGGCGATCAGGTGCGATTTCGGGCGATCTCGAAGGAGGAATTCGCGGAGCTGGGCGCCACATGAGCGCGATTGTCGTGGAAGCGCCAGGCCTCTTCACGACGGTGCAAGATCTCGGCCGCGAAGGATTTGGTCCCTTGGGGGTTTCCGCTTCGGGAGCCGCCGATGCGATTTCTCTGCGCATCGGCAATCGGCTGGTTGGCAATCCAGACGGCGCGCCGGCGTTAGAGATGACCCTTGTGGGCGGCGCGTTCAGATTTGAACGACCGGCGGTTATCGCGGTGAGTGGCAGCGACTTTGCGCCTTCGCTGGATGGAATCGCGTTGCCGATGTGGAGCTCGGTCGAGGTCCACCAGGGTCAGACACTCACATTTGGCCCTTCGCGTTCCGGAGCGCGGGCCTACTTGTGTGTTCAGGGCGGAATTGCCGTGGAAGCTTTTTTGGGGAGTGCTTCCACGCATGTGCTGAGTGGCCTGGGGGGCTTTCAAGGCAGACCCTTACGCAAGGAAGATCGGCTCGAGCTCGGCGCGGCGAATTCTCGTTTTCGCAAGAGGGCGGCATCACCCAGAGCCCTCGAGAGCCTACAGCCGCGGAAGATTCTGCGAATTACCGCGGGGCCGCAAAGGGACTGGTTTTCTGAGGAGGCTTGGAGGATATTTTGCGAGGACGTGTTTCGCGTGACCGAGCAATCCAACCGCATGGGCGTCCGTCTCGAGGGACCTGCAATTCCCGTCAAAAATCCCCGGGAAATGATTACCGAAGGAGTGCCGCTTGGCGCGATTCAGGTTCCGCCGTTGGGCCAGCCGATCATTCTTTTTGTGGAACAGCAAACCACCGGCGGCTATCCGAAGATCGCCAACGTGATTTCGGCCGATCTGCACTTAGTGGGCCAGCTGCGTCCGCGTGACGAAATCCGCTTCAGGCCAGTCGAGATGAGCGAAGCGCGCGCCTTATTTCTGCAACAAGAGGCGCTGCTTGGGTCAAAGGAACTCATCAACGAATGAAGTGCATCGATTTGAATTGCGACATGGGCGAAATGCCGGAGGCCATATCCGATGGCACTCAAGACGCGCTCATGGCGTTTGTCACGTCCGTGAATATCGCGTGCGGCGGGCACGCGGGCGACGAAGGCACGATGCGAACGACTGTGGAACAGGCCCTTCGAAGAAAAGTGGCGATTGGCGCGCATCCCGGCTACGCCGATCGCACGAATTTCGGGCGCGTGGAACTCCGTCTATCGCCTGATGCGATTGCGGAGAGCGTGTTCGAACAAGTGTCCAGACTGGCGGAAATCGCGGAGAAATGCGGCGCCAACATTTCTCACGTCAAGGCCCACGGCGCGCTCTACAACCAGGCGGCACGAGACGCAACGATCGCGGGGGCCATCGCCAAAGGCCTGGCCCGGTGGCGACGCGATGTAATGCTGGTTGGTCTGACGGAATCGCAGATGCTGAATGTTTTTCGCGAGGCCGGATTTAATGTTGCGGCAGAGGCGTTCGCGGATCGGCGATATGAACCGGATGGCTCATTGCGGTCGCGGAAATTTGCGGACGCTTTGATTCTCGATCCGGCCGAAGCCGCCACACAGGCGTTGCATATTGTGGAAAATGGCAGGGTCCTGACGGTAGGGGGCGAGGAAATTCGCCTCGAAGCACAAACCATCTGCATTCACAGTGACACTCCGGGATCCGTCAGGATCGCCGCGGCCGTGGCGCATCGGCTGCGCCAAGCCGGTATTGCTCTTCGCGCCGCGCCTCCGAATACGGGGGGTCAAGGCGTCCGGAAACGATAGGGGAGACTCGATGAGTGTCAACCGGAGCTGGAGTTTCAAGACAGCAAAAGACGGGCGTTGCTTTGGTGTAGCGCTCTTGCTGCTGGCTTCCCTTGCCGCAGCGTGCTTGGCGCAGGCTCCGCAAAGTTCGGCCCAATCGGCTTGGTCCGTAAGAATCGGAGAAATACGTCAGGTAGCTGCGCTGATTCCCGGCCGGCGAGCGCTGCGGATCAATATGTTGAAATTTGCGGAGAGCCGCCGGTCCAAGAAATTCTCCGTGCAAGGAGCGCCGGATGAGCCGAGCATCCAGGCGCGCACGGTATTTCAGATCGTATATGCAGACGGGACCGTGATGATTGATGCGGGGATGGACGAGCAAGTGCATCGGTTTTTCGGACGCGGCGCGGTCGAGCCATATGATCGGGAGGCCGCAAAACAGGTCGAGGGCGCACTTCGCAATGCACGGGCGATCATCATCACCCATGAACACGGCGATCACGTCGCCGGCGTGATTCGTACCCCTTTCCTGAATGAACTTGCGCCGAAGACATTGGTCACTCGTGTGCAAGTGCAAGAGCTGGAATCGAATCCCCAAATGCCGGAAATCAAGATTACGCCGGAGATGGCCAGCCGCTACAACGTAGTCGATTACGAGAAGTATCTTCCCTTTGGGCCGGGCGTAGCGTTGATCAAGGCGCCAGGGCATACTCCCGGCTCGCAGATGGTGTATGTGGCCCTGGAGTCCGGCCGAGAGTATCTCTTCATCGGCGACACGGCCTGGCATATGGACGGCGTGAGGCTCGTAAGAGGCAAGGATGCGCCCTGGGTTCAGGAAGACAAAGCGGCACTGCTCGCTCAACTGAAGTGGCTGAACGAAATCTCCCGCACAGAAAAGAACCTATTCATCATCGCCAGTCACGATGATGACGAACACAAGGAAATGATCGCCGCAGGCGTGTTACACGACGGCTTGGAATAGCGGAGAGCGATCTTAAAATGGCGGCGCGAATTGAAGTCACGAAATTGAAGGAGGATAAGTTTCGCGTCCGCGTTATCGAGGGCAAGAGCGAATCCACTCATCGCGTCACTCTAACCGCAGATGATTACCGCAGGCTGAGCGCGGGAACAACCGAACCCGAAGAGCTGATCAAGCGATCCTTCGAGTTCCTTTTGGCAAGAGAACCGAAGGAATCGATTCTGCCAGAATTTGATCTGCCGATGATTGGCCGCTACTTTCCCGAATACGAGCGGGAACTGAAGCGCAGCATCTGATCCGCGATCTCATGTACCGCGTTGGTCCGGCGCCAGTCGATTCGCCATCGCCCGCCAGGCATCTCGATCCAGAAGAGCTTTTTGACCGGCGTGCCGCGCGCGTGGTGGTAAAGCATGGCGGCGCGTTCGTAGAATCCCAGCGTATGCGGGGACCGGCCAAAACCGAATTTCCGGCAGTCGAGGTGGTGACAAAATTCATGGCAAAGCGTGCTTAGGAACGTGCCGAACGACGTCACCTGTTTTCGAACGGCAGTGCGGGTCCATATGCGGATTACAGCGTCTCCGAGCGAGTAGTCTCCAAACAATTCCGTTTGCCATCCGCCTTCGCGCACGCGAAGGGGACGCGCGGCCAACGCCCGCACCTCCGGAGCGGGGACGCGGTAAAACGCGGCTGCCGCATTTAGAAAATTGGCGCAGGCCCGGCGGACTTGCTCACGCGAGTCTCCGTTCATGGCGGAGCGGATCTCTTCCCCCAGTTGTAAAAACTGCGGGCCGGCGGGCAAATCAATGGCGGTAAGTCGTTCGCTCTGGCGGAACTGAGTGAGCAATTTGCCGCGACGAGGAGGGCGATCAGTCAGCATTCCGTGGTCTTCGGGAATAACTCGACGCCTAGTATAGGCGGCTTATGGTAATGCGGTAGAGGGCCGGGATACTAGGATTCGGAGGTGTTTCGAAAGCTTCTCGACCACTCTTGCCATCTTGCGGGTTTGAGGCCCTCGCGGAGCGGACGGCCGATGCGGAGACCCGCATCGAGCAGGCGCGATGCGCCCGCGTGCACCCAGGTCTGCGGGCGCTTACACAACTGGAGGACGTCATTGACCGAAAGAATTTGCGGCGCGAATCGTTCCAGGTCGGAGCGAAATCGCTTCAAGTCGTCGTCGTTCCAGAGGTTGAAATGAAAACAGATCGTCCATATGCCGATGGGTAGATTCCTGAACCGCCCCACTTGTTGCGGGATCCAGACCATCCCGCGCTCATCTGCATAAGGATAGAGAGCGTACCCGTCATTGATGATCTGCACACCCATTCTCAACAAAGCGTCGATCGTGTTCTCATCAAAAGAGTGCGCAGGCGCCACCCAGACCTCGGGTTTCACGTTGTGCTCGTGAAAAATCCTGACGGCGTTTTGCAGCTTGATCTCCTGGACTTCGTAAGGCAATCCGGCAAACTCGCTGCGGGCCATTCTGCCGTAGAATCCGGCCTTTTGGGTCAGATAGCAGTGTTGGTAGCCGTGCAGCCCAAGAGTCCAGCCTCGTTTCTGCCATGATTGCACGCGGTCCCAGAAATCCTCGCCCGGTCGAGCGACGACGAGGCCCTTATCGCGATTATCCGGGATAACGGAAACGATGGGAGTAACGCCGAATTCGCACAGCAACTGTTCCAGACGGTTCCAAACTTCCCAATTGGCGGTCGGACAAAGATCGTCAAAACGAAGCAGGAAGCCCGTCTTCATGCGGCGGTCCCGGCTGTTGTTTGGGTCGCGTGCATGGGTGCTGGCGCGAGCGTATTACTTTTGGACCTGGAGGTTCGATACCCTAAGAAGGTTAAGAGCGCTCGAAAGAGCCCCTAAGGTAAATACCCGGTACTGCTGGGGTTGGCCGAAATTCGCTGAAAGCATGCTAGTTGGGGAATTTTCGCCGGATCGCGACGGTTCTATCGAGTTCGTCGACGGTCTGCAGAATTTTCAAACGAAGGTCCTCATCCATGCCACCTGAATTCAAGTAGGCGTGGACCTCAGCGTCTGCCTGGGGAGACTGCTGACCCTCAACGAATGCGTTCAGCCAGTCCAGGAGAAAAAAAATTTTGCGGTCGCGCTTGATCTGCGGAAGAGCTTCCAGGGCGACCCGCAGATAAGGCGCCGTTAGGTCCGATTGGTTCCAGTAATTGAATGCATAGAGACTCTGCTCGATCCAGTCTTCCGGGCGAGATGGACTGTGCAGAAAATCATCGAAATACCGGCGCTTGAGAACTGCATCAGGCCGCGCGGCCTCGGCAGCATAGGCGTACTTTTGCCCATCCCCGGTCTTATCCCGCTGCTTTTCCGCGGAGAAGATCGTCTCCGCGTCGGGGTCACCGTGGGCCAGGAGCGTCGTTACAACGTTCCAGCGGTCCAGAGGACGAAGGTCCACGCCGGGCACAGCCCGCTGGCCGTTCAGTATGTCTTTTAGTTGGGCTAATCCTGGCGGAGTTTCCGCTATTGCTTCCAGACCGCGAAACCACACAATGCGCAAGTCGGGACTCGCGGAATTTAACAGCCGGTCCGAGGCAAGCGCTTCGAATTGCGGAGCGAATTTAGCGCGCGTCGCAGCGCTCATATAGCGATGCAGCGCCACCGCGGCATGCGCAATCAAACTGCGCGCCAGCGTTTCATCTGACTCGTTCGGCAGCAGTGCCAGGGCAAGTGCGACATAATCGGCTGGGGCCATTTCTGAATTCCGGACCGAGTCCCATAAAGAGCCCCACAGCAGAGTGCGGGCGAAGACGTCACGCGTGCCGCCAAGTTCGCGAACCACGGCTTCGCGACTTCGCATATCGAGCAGAAAACGCCCGTAGGCATAGTCCTCTTCATTCGCGAAGACGAAGCTGGGGCACTCCTTGCCGTTAGACTCGGGAACCTGCAGAGACTTACTGTTGAGGTCTGCCCGCATCAAGACAGGCTCACGAGCTGCGTAATTCAGCCCGACCTCCATTGCCAAGGGCCAAACATCCGCCGAACCCAGAACGTCGTGTTGAGAGAGCGACAATTGGCTCAGGCGGCTCCCCTCACAGGACCAGGAGAGATCCACTTGGGGCATGCCACGATGCCGTATCCACCTTTCCGCCCAATTTTCGAGCGGTTTGGCCGATATTTGCTCGAATGCGCCGATTAGATCGCCCCACTCGGCATTGCCGTAGGCGTGGGTCTTTAGGTAAAGACGAAGTCCATCGCGGAAATTGTTCAGTCCCAAGACGAAAGCAAGCTGCTTGAGCACCGCGGGAGCCTTCGAATAAACGATGGCGCCATAGGCAGACTTTGCATCCGCGAGGTTGGGAATATCCTGGTAGATAGGCGTCGTACCTTGAGTCGAGTCGATCGCATAGGCATCCGGCTTGATGGATTCGTAAAAGCGCTTCCAAATATTCTCTTGGGGTTTGAGCGCGCTGAGCGCCTGATAAGCCATGTACTGCGCGAAGCCTTCCTTTAACCAAAGATCGTCGAACCAGCGCATGGTGACCAGATCGCCGAACCATTGGTGCGTGAGTTCGTGCAGAACGAGGACGTCACGATTCAGCAGATCGCTGTGCGTCGGCGCCGTCCGGAATAAGACCGACTCCTCGCGCAGAAACGTGGCGCCGGCGTGTTCCATGCCGCCGTAAGCGAGCCCTGGGATGAGCACCATGTCGTATTTCGAAAACGGAAATGGGCGCGCAAAAAAATCGGAAAGGTAGCGAGTGCCGTCGGCGGCCATCCGCTGTACCTCCGACGCCTCGCCCTGGGCCCGTTCGAATTTCGACTTGCGGACGTAAAGGGCCGGGGTTCCGGGCGGCGCAGGCAGCTTTTGAAAAGGTCCGGCGGCAAAGGCGAAAAGATATGTGCTGATAGGAGCTGTCTCGGCGAATCGCGTGCGCGTTTGATCCGTACCGGTGGACGTAACATTTTCGACCGCCGAATTGGAAATGACGGTCCAGCTCTGCGGTGCGGTCAATTCGAGGGCGAAACGGCCCTTCAAATCCGGTTGGTCAAAGCATGGAAAAGCCATGCTGGCGTCCATGGGCACGAACAAGCTGTAGATGTATTCGGTGTTGTCGTCGTGATCGTCGAAACGGGTGAGCGGTTTTCCCGCGGCCGCAATGGGTACTTCGAAACGAATGCGGATTACATTCTCCCCGGCTCGCAAATGGTCGCGAGGCAGTTCCAAGTGCCCATTTTCACGTTTCAAGTTGACGGCAGCGCCATTCACATTCGAACTCAATAACTGGCCATCGCGGAAGTCCAGCAGCACAGGTTCAACTTTCTTCAGGTTGAAGCGCAATTGTTCTGCGCCTGTCGTTGTCGAAGTCTGCGCGGTCAGTGTGAAGGCCAGGCGATAGCTGACGTTCGAAATCTGGGCGGCACGTTGTCGCGCCAAGTCTCGGGGAATTCCGAAGGGCACCTGAGCGAAGCCCGAAGAGAATGCACAAAAAACGATAAGTGTGGCAGGGATTGCGCGAGTCCGCATCGGCTGAGCCGAAGTATAGCTCAAGCTCAAGCCGAGCCGGCATAGGGCTGCGCCCTGACACAAAAAGGAGGCGGACCCTGGCACGTTCAGGGCCCGCCCCGCTGTGCTGCCGCTTCACCGATTCCGGTTCCGCGGTTTCTACTGTGCGGTGATCGTCACCGTGCCCAAGTTCGTTGTCGAGCCTCCGGATTGTGCCAGGACGGCGACGTGCATCGTGACGGAGTTGCCCCCGCCGGTGCCGCCGCCTCCACCTGCGCCGCCACCGGAGGTTGTGGTGGTGGTTGTTGTTGAGCTGCTGGGGGACGAAGTGCTGCCGCCGCAAGAGACAAGCCCGACTGTAAGGGCGATGGTAAGCGTCATCAGTAAGAGGCCGCGCGCGAGGAAAGTAGAACTCAGCGCTCGACGCCGGCCTAAGGCGACCATCACGAGCGCCGCGATTAGCCACAGCATTGCCAAGATAGCGTTCCAGGCCACCGGCCTCGCAAATCCCGGCAGATTGCGCGAGGAAGGCCCAGAAATAAACAGGCCCGCCGTCGGTGTGCCCACCCGTGAAATGGTGAGCGTATCGGTATTGCTCTGGGAAGGGTTAAGAGTTTGTGGGCTAAAGCTGCAGCTTAGCCAACTGGGAAGGGCTTTGCCGGTATCGCCATTCACGCACGAAAAGGTGATCGGGCCGGGGAAGCCACTCTGGCTAACGGTCACAGTGAAATTCGCCAAGGCGTTTGACGCAGACAGAGTTGCCGCATTCGGCGAAATCGAGCCTGTCGGAAAAGTTGCGGTCGCGAAATCAATATCGGCAATCGCACTCCCGCTTGCCTGACTGACCCAAACCATATCGGGAGTCGAACTGGTGTCCACCCCGATTTGCACCGACCCGCAGGTTGTCTTGTCGGGCGTCATCTGAATGGGATTGGTTGGCTTGAAGCACAGGACCGAGGGGTTCGTGGACACCTGCAAGACAGTGGGAAATGTGTTGCCCTTGTCTGTAGACCGAGCGAAAAACACATTGAACATGTCGCCGCCATCGCCTTTAAGCGCGGCGGTTGGCTGTTCCCATGCCACATTCACATTCCCGTTGGGATCGACAGCAATCTGCGGGAAAGCGGGCGATATGGAGCCAGAAGGAGCGACATTGACTTCGGTGGTGAAGGTGCTGCCCGCATCGTCGGAGCGGCTGAAGAAAATGCCTTCGGAGTCCTTGGGGGCACCCGGATCTGGACTTCCCGACCAAGTCACGTAGAAGCTGCCGTTCTTGTCGACGGCAACATTCGGAGAAGCCGCCGAATGAGTCGCGAGGTTGATTGGAAATGAGAAGAGGGTAAAGCCGTCAGCCCTGTTTCCGTGATTTTCGCTGGTCAGCACATCTTGGAAGGGGCTGTCATCTGACCAGAGCAGATGGAGACGGCCAATACCATCCAGGAAGAGGTTGAGATTGTCGTACGAGCAGCCATAGAACCCGAGAGGGAACTTGGAATTCACACCCACCCAATCCGTCTTGGAAAGATTCCTGGTATTGGTGGCACTCAAGTTCACGGGAGTGCCAACGCTCTCGGGAAGGGTCTCATTGATCCAGAAATTGCCGCCCGAAGCGTTGGTGACGGTGCCATTGGCCATGACTTCGCCCGTGCAGTAGCTTCCGGCTCCGTTTTTGCCGCTTTCGTCTGTCCAAGCGACAAAGATATTCCCTGCAGCATCAACAGCAATTCTCGGCCCGCCCGTATCCAGTGGAGTATTTTCGGGCATGAGAGACATCGGCGGGCTTGGAAACTGAGTTCCATCTATGGATTGGCTGATCCAAACGTTGTTTTGGCCCCAGACGACATCCACCGCTCCAGTCGTGTCAAAAGCTACCCGTGGTGAATCGGCCAGCGGTACTCCATTGGGCGTTGTGGGCGTGGTGGAAATGGCGAGCGGCGTTGTCACGAAAGGTCCGGGCAGATTGGCGCGACTCGCGAATACATCGTAGGTTGGCGCACTTGCAGGCGAGGCCGGATCGAGTGCTGCCCACACAATTTCAAT
>Ga0079221_10000450_pt1 | contig 11493 bp, 5 predicted proteins | sample GAAS200_FD_75069 | JGI IMG/M metagenome (GOLD analysis project Ga0079221, IMG submission 75069) | Agricultural soil microbial communities from Georgia to study Nitrogen management - GA AS200 | ecosystem: Environmental > Terrestrial > Soil > Agricultural land | place: USA: Georgia | collected... | reverse complement strand
CCTGCGCATCGCCAATGCCGGGGGAGAAATCGTCCTCTCGCATGAACCGGTCTGCACCATGTATCCCTCGCAGACTTTTCGCGGATTCTGGGATCATCAATTGCGCTGGGCGCGCACGGTGCGCTTGTGCAGGCCGCTTTCCTATTTGGGATTGCTCTTCACGCAGGGTTTGCCGTGGACCTTCCTCGCGATTCTGTTTGCGCCGACCGCGTTCATTGCCAGCGCTTATGTTGCTGCCTACCTGATGCTGCGATTTGCCATGGCTTTCACCGTGGGCGTGTGGGGTGTGAAAGACGACATCCTCGCCCGAAACCTCTGGCTCGTCCCTATTCGCGATGCCATTTACTTCGTCGTGTGGTTGGCGAGCTTCGGGTCAAACCGCATTCGATGGGGCTCCGAGGAGTACGCCATTCGAAGCGGGCGAATGGTGCCAGTTGCCGGGCGTGAAAAAACAGCTGTTTGACTCGGTTTATTCCTCCGCAAGTGATAGTTGAAGATCTGGACTAACGGCGTACGTCTTCACCGCGTTTCCCGGACAATCAAACAAAGTAAACAAGAATTGACAAGAAGAAACTGCGAATGATAATACGAACGCGAGGATGCAAGCGCTTGCAGCCACATGCCACAATCGCCTGGATTCACGCCGGAGCAGCGCATCTGGCGGGAGGTTAATGTGACAAAAGCACCTGAGATTTCACGGCGCCAATTCGTGAGTTCGGCCATTTCTGCGGCAGCCGTAGCTTCCATGCCGCTGGGACACCTATCGCGATCCCTAAAAGAAGAAACTGCATCAGTTTCCGGCGCTGCAAATTCCTCCGCGAGTCCCGATTGGAAAAATCAAGGCGTGCTGAATTTGGTCAAGTCTCCTCACGCCAAGTTGCGCAACGTACCTGTGCACGCGGTCACTATTACTTCCGGCTTTTGGGCAGCGCGGCGCCAGACCAACATGGAAAAGAGCATTCCCTCCATGGAAAGGCTGCTCGAGGCGAACGGCAGAATGGACAATTTCCTGCGTCTGGAAGGCAAGAGCGACGCGCCTCAGCGCGGCCCGGTGTACTCGGATTCTGATGTTTACAAATGGACGGAAGCGGCCGGTTTCGCGCTTCAATCGGGCGATCGGCCCGAATTGCGGAACCTCACTGACAAAATAATCAAAGAGGTTGTTGGCGCCCAGGAGCGTGGTGGCTACCTGAACACTTACTACGTGGGAGACCGAGCCAAAGATCGCATGACTCCCGAAGTTCAGCGATGGGGTCATGAACTATACAACATCGGGCACCTGTTGCAGGGCGCGATTGCCTATTATCGCGCCACAGGCGATACGACCTTGTTGGACGCAGGAATCCGCTTTGTCGACGGTTTCCTGCTTCCCAACTTCGGTCCTGGGCCGGACAAGAAACCAATTTTTTCCGGCCATCCCGAGATCGAACTCGCGCTCATTGAACTGTATCGAACTACTGGAGACAAGGGTCACCTCGAACTGGCTGGGTACATTCTTCAGGGCGATGACCGCATCAAAGTTCCCGGTCGCGGATACGTGTACCATTTTTGTGGAATTCCGTTTACTTCGCGGACCCATCTTGAGGGACACGCCGTGCGCTGCATGTACGCATGCTGTGGCGCAACCGACTATTACCTCGAAACGGGCGACCAGACTTACTGGAAAACCCTAAACACTCTCTGGGATGACCTGGTCAATCACCAAATGTATGTGACCGGCGGAGTTGGAGCGCGCAGCAGTGGCGAAGCCTTTGGCGAACCATACGAGCTGCCCAATTTCACCGCCTACGGCGAAAGCTGCGCCGCGATCGGCAACATGCTGTGGAATTGGCGCATGCTCGCGGCAACCGGCGACGCAAAATATGCCGACGTCATTGAGCGCGCCCTTTACAACGGGATTAACTCGGGCATGTCTCTGGATGGCACGCTGTATTGTTACCGGAATCCCCTGGGTTTCGACCCTTCCAATGGCGACAAGATCCGCAACCCCTGGTACGACACGACCTGCTGTCCGCCAAACCTCGAGCGCACGTTTGCTTCGTTGCCGGGCTATTTCTACAGCACCAGCGCCGACGGCCTTTATCTCCATCTTTATGATAATTCCGTGCTCGATTGGCATCTCGAGAACGGATCCGCCCTGAAAGTCCAGCAGAAAACAAATTATCCGTGGAAGGATGCGGCCGATATCACGGTCAGCCCGGAGAAACCTGAGGAGTTCACGCTTTACTTGCGGATTCCTGGGTGGTCGGACCGCACACAAGTAACGGTGAACGGCAAAGTGGTCTCGGGAGTCACACCGGGCCAGTACCTTGCGTTACGGCGTCAGTGGAAGCCGGGCGATGCCATCAACGTGAAATTCGATCTGGCCGCCCATACCCTGGAAGCAAACCCACGCGTCGTGGACGACTACGGCCGCGTTGCAGTTCAGCGTGGGCCGCTCATCTACTGCCTCGAACAACTGGACCAGCCGGAAGGGCTTGCGCTGGCGGACGTCCGCCTTGATGTAAATCAAAAATCCTCATCGCAATTTCATGAAGAGTTTCGCGAGGACCTGCTGGGGGGCGTCGTGGTACTGAAATGTATGGGTGCAGTTGATGACAGGACGATCTCGCGCGGCGGCCTTTACTTCCGGTATCGGCCGGAAACTTCTCAGAAACCTTCGACCCCTCTTACGTTCATTCCTTACTATGCATGGGCCAACCGTGCCGCTACACCGATGCAGGTGTGGACGCCGGTTGTAAACGCGTGACGAATCATTCGGTGCGCGTGGATGATGATCCTGTGAGATTGGACCGTACCGTCCCTCTCGGCTCATTTATTCGTCTGGGTGTGTTGCACACTCTATTTTTGTTTGCAGTGTTTTTTTCGTTGACTGGAGCATCGTGCCGGGCGCAACAAGCTCCTCATACCGTGCAGATTCAGGTGTTCGCCGATCGCCCCGATGGCGCGCTCCCGCCAGTCTGGAACTATTTCGGGTACGACGAGCCTAACTATACCTATGCCCCCAACGGACAAAAACTTCTCCGTGAACTGCAAGCCCTGAGCCCTGTGCCGGTATACATTCGCACGCATAACCTGTTGACGTCTGGAGACGGCTCAGCGTCGCTCAAATGGGGCTCGACCAATGTTTACACGGAGGACGCCGACGGAAACCCGATCTATGATTGGGCCATTCTGGACCGCATTTTTGACACGTTTCATGGCGCCGGCGTCAAGCCACTCGTGGAAATCGGGTTCATGCCTAAAGCCCTTTCCACTCACCCTGATCCTTACCGTCATAGCTTTCCGCAAGGCTCCATCTACACCGGCTGGGCCTACCCGCCGAAGGACTATCAGAAGTGGTCGGACCTCGTTTTTCAATTCGTTCGTCACCTCCGCGCGCACTATGGCGATGCCGAAGTCAAAAAGTGGCTCTGGGAAGTTTGGAACGAACCTGACATTGATTACTGGAAGGGAACGCCCGAACAATTCTTCAAGCTCTATGACTTTAGTGTCGACGCCATTCTGCGCGCGTTGCCGGAAGCTCGCATCGGCGGCCCCGACTCCACTGGCCCTGCTTACCCTAAAGCGGCGGAGTTCTTACGCATGTTTCTGGATCACTGCGCGTATCAAAAGAACTACGCCACCGGGAAAATTGGCACTCGCCTGGATTTCATCAGCTTTCACCCCAAAGGTTCACCGAAGTGGATGGGTGACCACGTGCAGATGGGGATCAACCGCCAACTGGCTTCGATTCAAGCGGGATTCAAAATCGTCTCGTCCTTCAACGAATTCCGTAATACACCCATTGTCCTTGGAGAGTCCGATCCCGAAGGCTGCGCGGCATGCTCCGCGAAAAACAATCCCCAAAACTCGTATCGCAACGGACCCCTGTATGCCGTTTACGAGGCAGAGGTTCTCTTCCACACACTTGCGCTCGCCCGCATCGAGCATGCAAATCTCCTTGGTTCCGTGACTTGGGCGTTCGAATTTGAAGATCAGCCAATCTTCGAAGGTTTTCGCGCGCTTGCCACGAACGGAGTGGATAAGCCCGTGCTGAACGCGTTTCGATTATTCGGCCTGCTTGGGACAGACCGTCTGAAGGTTACGTCGTCGGATGCTTTATCAACCGAGGACGTTGCGCGCGAGGGCGTGCGTGTTCATCCAGAAATCAATGCAATTGCGGCCGGCAGCGGTCAAGAAATAGCAATTCTGTTGTGGAATTACCACGACGAAGATCTCCCGGCTCCTTCTTCGCTCGTCGAACTGGTCATATCTGGTTTGCCCTCTGCTTCAACTCACGGACTGCTTGAGCATTTTCGCGTTGATTCCAGCCACAGCAATTCCTTCGCAACGTGGCAACGGATGGAGTCACCTCAAACTCCCTCTTCCCAGCAATACCAGGAGCTTCAAGCTGCGGGACAACTCCAGCTTTTGGAGTCGCCCGCATGGATACCGATCGAAAAAGGCAGCGCGCATTTGAGCTTCACTCTCCCGAGAAAAGCGGTCTCGCTTTTGCGCTTACAGTTGCAATGAATTCAGCTTGCAGTGTTCAGCATTGCAAGCACTCAGTCAAGAAACGGCAATTATAAGGACACTAAAAATGAGCTACGCCAAGCACAATGCGCGGTCGAGATACCTGGCGTTGTTAGTGGTTGTTCCACTGTTCGGTTCAGTCGCCACCTGGGTCATCACAGCGCGCCAACGACAAAAAGAACCCCCGACACCGGGACCCATGCTGGAGCAAGGATATTTGGACCTCGACACGCCAACGTTTTCCTTGCGCCTGGTGCGTTCTTCGCAAACGGTTGCCGCTCTGAAACCCAAGGGCGCGGGAGATTTTGATTTTACTCCCGGAGACCTGCTCGTCGAACGATCCAAGGATGGCTATTACCACCTCGGGGACATTGACCTGCGCCTGCGCGAGGGCACTTCGGGCGAGTGGAAGAGTTACTCCACCGCGCTCGCTCGCAAACCCGTGGCAGCGCTGCCGACTTCGACGCGGATTCTTGCGGCAGCAGACCTCGCATCCACATTGCCTGCAGACATGCCATTGCAGATTACAAGAGAGTGGGCACTTGAGGACGGCAAGCTCGCTTTGCGGTTCACCCTGAAAAATAAAACAGCAGGAGGCGTGCAGATCGGGGCTTTGGGTATCCCGATGATCTTCGACAACGTGTTGAACGATCGCTCTCTCGAGCAAGCTCACGCCACTTGCTCGTTTTACGATCCTTACATCGGAGAGGATGCGGGATATCTGCAAGTGACTCGGTTAAGTGGACATGGACCTGCTTTACTGGTTCTGCCTGATGGAAAGACTCCTTTCGAGGCATACAACCCGATTCTTGGCGCGCGCCGCTCGACAGGCGCCGCCATCTTCCGCGACCTCGCCCCTCGCGGCATCACCTTTGAAGGTTTCTACGACTGGATGGTGCATAGCGCCGCGTTTGCCGAGAACGAATGGAAGAAAGCAAAGCCGTGGAATCTGCCAACGGAATTGACGCTTGCTCCAAGCGAATCGAAGACGTACGGAGTGACGTTCGTTCTTGCAGACTCGATTCGCAACATCGAAAAGACTCTCGAAGAGAACCATCGCCCGGTTGCAATCGGCATTCCCGGTTATGTCTTGCCGATGGACATGGATGGAGAGCTCTTCTTGAAGTATCCCCAGGCGGTGAAGTCTGCGGCCGTGGAACCCGCAGGAGCGATTAACGTCACGGCTGGTGCAAGCTCCGCCGGAGGTTGGAAGAGATATTCGCTACGCGGAAAGCTATGGGGACGCGCACGGTTAACGGTGACTTACGCAGATGGTTTGGTGCAGACCATCCACTATTTTGTGACTAAGCCCGAAATTCAAGCGTTGGGGGATGTGGGCCATTTTCTCTCGACCAAACAATGGTTTGTCGATCCGCAGGACCCGTTTCATCGAAGCCCATCCTTCATGACCTATGACCGCGACGAGAACAAAATCGTCATGCAGGACAGCCGCGCGTGGATTGCCGGACTTGGCGACGAGGGCGGCGGAGGCGCGTGGATTTCGGCGATCATGAAGCAACTCGGCGCGCCAAATAAGGATGAGCTGGATAAGTTTCAACAGTTTGCGGATGGCGTGCTCTGGGGCGGCCTGCAGTACAAGGATGGCCCGAAGAAATTCGGCGTGCGCAAAAGCCTCTTCTACTATCAGCCTGATCAAATGCCGCCCGACTACTACCGAAAGGATTTCGATTGGCGCTCGTGGACGAGCTGGAATAAGGTCGACTCCGAACGCGTGGACCGCTCCTACGATTATCCTCACGTGGTCGCTGCGGATTGGGTTTTGTACCGGCTGGCGCGCAACTACGACGGTTTGGTGACGAATCATCCATGGGATTGGTATCTGACAAATGCTTACGAAACTTCCGTGGCCATGGTGAATCTCGCGCCGGGGTATGCCGTTTTTGGCCAGATGGAAGGAGACATCTTCCTTCAATTGTTGGAGGATCTGCGGCGCGAAGGATGGAATACGCAAGCGGATGACCTGGAAGCCAAGATGCGCGTGCGGGCCAATCGCTGGAAAGAGGAAGCGTATCCCTTTGGCAGCGAAATGCCCTGGGACTCGACCGGCCAGGAAGAGGTCTACGCCTGGATGAAACATTTTGGCTTTCAAGAGAAAGCGGAAGTGACCCTCAATGCCATCCTTGGCTACGATCCCGCGATTCCGCATTGGGGATACAACGGCAGCGCGCGGCGCTATTGGGATTTCATTTTTGCGGGAAAGCTCCGGCAACTCGAACGCCAGTTGCACCATTACGGTTCGAGTTTGAACGCCATTCCTCTTCTCGCGGAATATCGCGAGCATCCCCATGACTTCTATCTTTTGCGAGTGGGATACGGGGGAACGATGGGAACGCTCACGGACATTGATGAAGAAGGCTTCCTGGCCCCCGCCTTTCATGCCTTTCCCGATCTGCTCAGGCCCGACGGGATTACCGGAGACGACGGACCAAATCTCTTTGGTCATGCCTGGAACACCGCGACTTACGTTGTCCACCACCCCGAGTTTGGTTGGGTCGCGTTTGGAGGGAACCTTCGTGTGGAAGGCGAAAAAGTGAAGGTTACGCCTCTCGATTCATTCCGGATGCGAGTGTATTTGGCGTCGGCTGGTCTGTGGCTTACGCTGGATGCGGGGCAGTTTGAAGCCCTAGAAGTAAACGCGAAGACAGGAGCGATTCGCGTGGGTCTAGCACCATCAACGCAGTATCTGCACGCAGCGCGTCTTCGCATCGAGCAACCGGCCAAGGTTGATGCAGCGAAAAGCTACCACTTAGCCAAGCCTTGGAAGCAAGAACGCGGCGCTAATGTGGTTCTCCTCGGAACCGGAACAACTTGGGTGGATCTCGTACCAAACCAATAACTTCGCTGGGCGTAATGAACACAATTCGCGCGATTTCTGCCGCCGAGTCGACTCCGCAAGCAGTCTGCCTCTTGTTTGGCCGCTTTGACCGCAGGTTAGTCATGCGGATTGGCAAACGCTAATTGATTGAAAAGATTGGCTGGGAGGCCTGGACTCGAACCAGGATAGCCAGATCCAGAGTCTGGAGTCCTACCAATTGGACGACCTCCCATCCGTGGGGTTCGCTCCGGCTTAACCGGGGCAGCACCGGGAAGGAACAAAAAGAAATCGCAGCTAGGTTCCCGAGGATCGGGACAGCCGCGATTCTACTTATCTAATTTAATCGGGATCGCGCATGCCGTCAACCGCGCTTCGGACCAAAGGGAGGCTCCGCTTTGCGCCTGCACGGCGCTTGCGACGCCGCAGATTAGCGTTGATGATCCGCGAACCGAGTGCCCCCCTTAGCAACTGGAGGAATGGCGCGTCAGAAGCAGCCGCTCGCCGCGCATGTCATCCCCGCGCAGCTCACGTAGAGAATAGGTCACGAATTCCGTGGTCACCCGCTTTCGCCAGGTCATGTCGAAGTCGGTGTTGTCCAGCGGTTTGGCGATCCGAGCTGCCAGAGCTGCTGCTTGCGCGATGGAGTCTTGATTCAGTGGCTGGCCCTTTAGGTAGTTTGAAGCTTCCACAGCCACGAGCGGAAGACAGGCTACAGAGCCCACCACAATACGAGCGTCTTCAACGATTCCGCTCTCGGAGATTTTCGCCGCTGCGGCCACGGACAAGACCGGAAAATCAAAAGAGCCGCGGCGGCGCAATTTCCAGTACGCGCTCTTCCAGCCGTGCAAAGAATCCAGAAGCACTTCGGTGAGCAGCTCATTCTGTTGGCGCTTAATGTAGTGGATGCCGTCGTTTTGATAGAGCTCCGTGAGGGGAACTTCGCGCTCGCCCGAACGTGACACTAGTCGAACGCGGGCGCCAAGAGCCATCAGCGCCGGGGCCGTGTCCGTTGATGAAACGGCCATGCATTTGGAGCTGCCTGGCGCGACCCAACAAGTGTCGCCATCTTTTTTCAGGCAAAAGCCGATCGCTTTTCGCCATTCGTAATTCTGGTCGTAATAATTGCAACGCGTGTCCAAGCACAGGTTCCCGCCGAGCGTGGCCATGTTGCGAATCTGCGGCGTGGCCACGAAAGAAGCGGCCTGCGCCAGTGCTGTCAATCCATTTCGAAACCGTGGGTCCGCCGTAATTTCAGAGAGTGTCACGCACGCGCCGAGCCGTGAGCCTGAATCGCTGAGTTTTGTTTGATGTAACTCGCTAATGTGAGTCAGACTCATCAAGGTTTTTGGAACTTGCTGCCGCCGCTTCATGTTGGGCAGCAAGTCCGTGCCGCCCGCCAGAGGCATGGCCTGCCGTCCCTCGCCGTCTAGAATGCGCACAGCTTCTGCAATCGTCTGGGGCGCGCGGAATTCGAAGAGCGGCAAGCGCATCATGGCGCGAGTACCTTCTCTTTCGCAGCGCGCGGCTTCTCGCGATGAACGTCGTTTATTGCGTTGCCATCGCCGCCCTCCCAGGGAGGAGGAACGCGTAGCGCCTCCGGCCATTTCACCTGCGGAAAATGGTCCGGGCCAAAGCGCGGTTCGCGCCCCGCCTTTTTCTCGGCGAGCGCCTTCATAACCTTTTCCGGCGTGACGGGAACCTCATCGATTCGCACTCCCACCGCGTCGTAAACCGCGTTCGCAACCGCAGGCATAATCGGCAGCAGTGGCCCTTGACCCACTTCTTTTGCGCCAAACGGTCCGCGAGGATCCGGATCTTCGACCAGTTCGGTGACGACCTCGGGCATGTCGAGCGATGTGGGGCTTTTGTATTCCAGCATCGAAGGGAACTTGTGCACCAGCGCGTGCGAGAGCCGCTTGGGCAAGCGGCGAAACTCCTGCTCTTCCATCAACGCTTCTCCGAGGCCCATGTAGACGCTGCCTTCGACTTGCCCGCGCACCAGCGTTGGATTGAGCGCGCGCCCGATGTCGTGCGCAATCCACACTTTCGGAACATGCACCCAGCCCGTCACAGAATTTACTTCGACTTCGACGACGGCAGCCGAATAGGAATACGTTGGCGACGGGCCTACGCCGCCGCCTTTGTACAAAGCCGGAGACTTTGGCGGGGTATAGGAACCGACGGTGCCGATCGTGCCGAAACGCGCCTCCGCAAGGCAAATGGCTTCAGCGAAACTGACGCCTTTCTCAGGCGCTGTGGAATCAAAAACTCGTTTGTCGGCGAAGCGCAATCTCTCTTTCGGCACTTCCAGTTTCAGCGCCACAGCTTCGGCTAACAGCCCTTTCCCGCGCTCTGCCGCTTGTATCGCCGCGTTTCCCGCCATCAGCGTCACGCGGCTGGAATAGGAACCCAAATCCACGGGGCCGAGGTCCGTATCGCCTGTAAACAAACGAATATCGAAGGGGTCGATGCCGAGAACCTCGGCAACAATCGCGGCAAGAACATCATCGGAGCCTTGCCCGATTTCCGTCGCTCCGCAGAAAATGCTGATGCCTCCACCGCGATCGAATTTCAATTGCACGCCGGAATGCGGCATCTTGTTCCAGTAGATGGGTAGCCCGGCCCCAGTTAAATACGCGGAGCATGCGATTCCTACGCCGCACCCTCCGGGAAGTTTGCGGAATCTATTTTTCCAATCGGAGATTTTTACGACGCGTCGGATACATTCGGTAAGATTCACAGTTCCCAGTTTCAAGAAATTGGCAGTTACGGCGTTCGGTGCTTCCACAATCCGCAGACGCAATTCTGCGGGATCGATGCGAAGTTTCTCGGCGATCTTGTCGAGCTGCACTTCCTGGCCAAAACGCGGCTGCGGCGTGCCGTGTCCGCGTTTGGGCCCGCATGGCGGCTTGTTGGTGAATGTCCGGCAACCTTCGTAGCGATAACGCGGAATATGATATGTGGTCGTCTGAAGCGCACCGGCGTAATAAGTGCTCGCCACTCCATAGGAACCATAGGCCCCGCCATCGATGAGCGTTTGCAAATGCATGCCCGTGATGGTGCCGTCCCTTTTTACTCCGGTCTGGAATTTCATCAGCACCGGGTGGCGCCCCCGGTGACAATAGAAAACTTCTTCACGCGTCAGGCAGATTTTCACTGGCCGGTCGAGTGCTAGCGCCGCCTTCGCCACCACGATTTCGTGATTGAAAGGGTCGCTCTTGCCGCCGAAACCGCCGCCATTCGGCGTGGCAATGACCCGAATATGCGCCGGCGGCATCTCAAGCACTTTCGCCAGAGCACGATGTAAATAGTGCGGCGTCTGCGTGCTCGACCAGATGGTCAGCTTGCCGTCGGGATCCTTGATGGCCACCGAAGCGTGCTGCCCAATGGGAAGATGCGTATTGCCCTGATAGAAAAAAGTATCCTCAAAGATTTCATCGGCCTCGGCGAATCCCTGTTCCACGTTGCCGAATTCCAGCGCCACTTGTTTGTGAATGTTTCCTTCCTCACCGTATTCGTGGATGCGCGGTTCGGGAGTCGCTAGCGCTTCTTCGGGATCGGCGATGGTCGGGAGAATCTCGTAGTCCACATCAATCAAATCAAGAGCCTCAAAGGCGGTCAGCTCTTCGCGAGCCACCACGGCCGCGACCGGATCGCCAACGTGCCGCACATGGTCGACGCAAAGCCCCTGCTCATCCTGGCTGACGGGGAGAATTCCGTATTGGATGGGAAGATCTTTTCCGGTGAGAACCAGATAAACGCCCGGATGCACGTCGGCGCGCGACGTATCGATTTTGCGGATGCGCGCGTGAGGATGCGGCGAACGCAGGAGCTTGCAGTGCGCCATGCGTGGCAGAAAAATGTCATCAGCGAAGCGCGTCTGCCCGGTGACCTTCGCGCGGCCATCCACACGCCGCCGCGGTACACCGATAATCCGCAAGCTTTCATCATTCGGCCGAGAATCCTCAGACCTTGGCGCCTTTACAGGTTCTTTTTGCTTTGCCATCTGGTCTCTTCGAGATCGCTTATCAACAATAGGCTACAGAACTTCAATGAGATTCCTTCGCGTTATTTCTTCACCATGGCTGCCTCTACGGCTTCAAAAATCTGCAGATAACCCGTGCAGCGGCAGAGATTCCCGG
>Ga0079221_10000449_pt1 | contig 11496 bp, 12 predicted proteins | sample GAAS200_FD_75069 | JGI IMG/M metagenome (GOLD analysis project Ga0079221, IMG submission 75069) | Agricultural soil microbial communities from Georgia to study Nitrogen management - GA AS200 | ecosystem: Environmental > Terrestrial > Soil > Agricultural land | place: USA: Georgia | collected... | reverse complement strand
GGCGGGAGCGGGAGAATGGAGGCGCTTGACACCCGGCACCGTGGCGCATGGGAAAGCGAGCGCAGACCCAATCGGGATCAACGCAGGGTGCGCTGGACGCGGAGGCTGGCTTTCTTGACGTCGCGGGCGAGCGCGTTGAATTGTTTGGAGAGCGCCTCGAATTCCTTGCGGGCAACCTTGGCGGCTTTGGCGACTTTTTTGGCATTGCGCGTGGCGCGGCCAGCGGCGGCTCCGGCGGATGCGGCAACCTTGTTGAGTTTGTTTCTTGCGGCCATGAAGGACCTCCAGCATGAGATTTGGCGGGTTGCGGGGCTAACGATATTTTCGCATTGTTGAGGTGGACAAGCGAAGAAGAAAAGGGCGCTGACTATGCGCGACAGCGCGTAATGCGACTTTAGATACAGCCGTGGTGGAGTCTCCGGCCCTTCCAACCCCGGCTGGGTATGCTTCTCTCCATGCCTCTTTTCTCCCGGTCAAAGAATCCACCGTGGCTCGAGCCGGCGCGCGAATTCTGCAAGGCTCGAAACATCATGATTACGGCCTGGGGCCCGCAGGCGCTGGTGGTCGAAGCCAAGTCGCCGGAACGTGCCGCGGAAATTTCCGCCCAACTCGCCGAGCTTGGTTTCCAGCCGATCCGCGACCCGGACGACGACTACGCGGGTATTTTGACGCTCTCGCATCCTGATTGATTGTCGCAGGATGTCTGCTGCCGATCCGCGGGCAACTTCGCCCTTAAAGTAATTGATATTACTGGCCGGTCGCGCCCGGCGATCCGCAACAGAGACAGTTAGGACGTGACCTTAAGGCTTGAGAAATGAGCAATGGTTCCGACGCCGACCCAGAGTGCAACGGCACCGGCCACCGGCGGTTGTTTGAGGTCATTCACGATTAGGGTAGGCTGCGCAGCGCCGTTCACATAGAGCGACGCGCGCGACCCGGCGACCTGGATTTTCACCTGCGTCCAATGCCCCGGGACCAAATCCACGTACGACTCATACTTCGCAGGGCTTTCCGACCTGAGCTTTTGCCATCCGAATCCGGGGATGGAGATGTACTGCGCGGAATGGTTTCGCTGCAATTGGTCGTTGGATCGGCCGTTTTTCGGTCGCAGATAGAAGCATTCGAAGTGAGACCTGTCCGGAGTCATGCGAAATGCGACGCCGACAAAGCCCCGCTGGTTCTCCGGAGCGTCGGGGGCAGTGTCGCCGGCCAGGTTCACCTCGATCGTTCCATTCTGAAAGGAAGTGCCGGGAACGACGGCGAAGCGGCCCGCGTCATCCAGGCCCTCCGGAGCGGCATCGGTGATGCGCATAGCACGACGGCCAAGATAGGTGACCGGCTGCGCTTTTACATTGTGGAGTTCGAGCTTGTCGAGAGGGAGCCCGGGGGATTTTTGTCCTGGTGATGGCGCGGCTGAAGAAATTAAGAAGACGGTTGTGACAATAAGGGCCGGGAACGCCGTTGTCCATTCGGTTCTCATCGAGCTTCTCCTTCTGTCTTTTGACGCGTCAAACCCAAAATGTTTAGTTCGCAGGAACGAAGACAGGCCGCGGCAAAGCAGTCTAGCTTAGCAACAGCCGGTCGCGGCCCGGCAAGCTGCCAATTGCCACGCCGAGCCGGAATCAGAACCGCGTGGGGGAGCGTCCGGATGGCTCAGGGTGTTACCGAACGGCGGCAAGCGCGAAAATAAACGTGGGTTGAGCAGGGGTTCTCGCGGAGACTAAAGAGAGCAGCGCGAAACGCACCGCGCGGGGGGAGAGGAAGTTGGCCAGCCGGATGCGCGTATGCTATAAGTTTGTGGCCGAAATTTCGGGTTGACGACAAGTGCCTTTCATCAATTTTCCCGCACGCGAAATCAACTGCAAGCTCGTGTACTACGGTCCGGGGCTTGGCGGAAAGACCGCGAACCTGCAGTGGATTTACGACCACACAGGGCAGAACCAGAAGGGGAAGATGGTGTCTCTGGCGACGGAGACGGACCGCACGCTGTTTTTCGACTTTCTGCCGCTGGACCTGGGAACGGTGCGGGGATTCAAGACGCGGTTTCATTTGTACACGGTGCCCGGGCAGGTGTTCTACGAGGCCAGCCGCAAGTTGATTCTGAAGGGCGCGGACGGAGTCGCGTTCGTGGCGGATTCCCAAGAAGAACGTCTGGACGCCAATTTCGAGACGCTGGAAAACCTGCAAGAACATCTGAAAGAACACAATTTGAATTTCGCGACGATTCCCTATGTACTGCAACTGAACAAGCGGGATTTGCCGAACGCGCTGCCGGTGGACGCGCTGGCAAAACAACTGCAGAAGAAAGGCGAGCCGATACTGGAAGGCGTGGCGATTCAGGGAGTGGGCGTCTTTGAGACGCTGAAGGAATTGGCCAAGCTGGTGCTGGCAGAACTGAAGAAGGGCGGATGAGTTGAGCGATCAGCGACCAGCAAGAAATCCTCAAGCCTCGCGCACCGGCCGATTCTGAGAATGCCCGCGCTCGAAAGCCCTAGAACATACGGAACGTAACTTCGATAGGAACGATCACGGCGACGGGTTCGTGCCGTTTGTTCGTGGCCGGCTTGAGCCTCCAAGTCTTGATGACCTCGTATGCTTGCTCATCCAGGCCATAGCCGAGCACTTTGACCGGATGAGCATACACGATCAGCCCCTCGGGTGAAACGACCGCTTGAAAAACCGAAACTCCTTGGATTCGTTGCTCCCTGGCCAATGAATTGTAGGAGGGATCGGGACAACGTATGCAGGAAGGCGACGAAATTCCATCGTCTCCGAGCCTGTAAATTGGATAGTCCGTCTTTGGTGGGAACGGATCACTCAGGCTGTCGATGAATGCGGTGCGGGCAAACGAAACGTTGTCTGCGTCCAGGATCTTCCCATCGGCCACACGGATGGCCTGCAAAGCCACCGAATATTTTTCGGTCGTTCTTTCGACAGTACCGAGAATGAGGACGTCTAGCCTTGCGCGCGTCGCCAGCGTCTTTAAAGAGTCCGACAACGATGCCCCAGGGAGTGTGAGCCCCAAACCGGAAATTACCTTGTCGAAATTCCCGTGGTCCGCCACCGGAACCTTCTTGCCCCCGTAATGGAGTACCGCAACCGACAGATACCAGGCGAAGTAGTCTCCCTGAGGAGACATAGAGCCGTCCGGGGCGGTGAGATCGGCAACGGCCACCATTTTGGGCCGAGCGGTTTTCAACTTTTTCGTGATTTGCGCGGCTGCATGGTTCAGTTCCGCAAATTGGGCACACGAAGGTGAGTCGAATAGGAGGAGCGCTGCAAGAAGCAACCAAACAATCCGCTGCGATCCGGGCATCACGCGAAGAATAGTACTACCCATGACCTCTGAGTCAGAGCTGTTTCAAGCGAACGAGGAGAGGGCGGAGGATTCGGAATCAAAGGTGGGGATGGCTTCGACCAGGCGCGTAACGGTGAGCGCGTCGCGAACGCGGCCCGGTCCGCAGATGAGGTGCAACTGCCCGCCGACGCGGCCGAGCGCGACGGAAGTGCGCACCAGAGACGAAATCCCGGAACTGTCGATCTGCGGCACGCCGTCGAGATTCACGATCACTTTTCGCGCGCCATTGCTCAGCGCAGACTGGAGCGCATCCGTCAACTGGTCGGCGGATTCGCCGATGGTGAGGCGGCCGTGCAATTCGAGAAAATGCACGCCGTCTTTTTCACGAGCGTTGATTTCGATGGGGGCGTGGTGGTTCATGGGGACAGAGGGGACAGCCACAGGCTGTCCCGCACAAGATGGGCATTATACGATGGCCGGGCGAGAGGGGAACAAATGAGATTTCGGCAGCTCCATGGCTGGAAGGTGACCCCGGGGGAGGCACGTGATATCCAGCTGGCGCTGAGGAAGAAATGGGAGGGGAAAGACCGGTTCGCCCCGATACGTACCGTAGCGGGGCTGGATGCCGCGTTTATTCTGACCGGCTCGCAGGCCCTGAAAGTGTCGCCCTGGGAGCGCCTGCGGGAGGCCAACCGGGCTATAGGCGGCGTGGTGGTGTTTAAGTACCCGGAAATGGAAAGGGTTGAGATCGCGTATGCGATTGAGCCGCTTAGGTTTCCCTACGTTCCAGGATTATTGACCTTTCGGGAAGTGCCGGTGCTCCTGGCGGCCCTCGCTAAATTGAAGAGGATGCCGGACTTGCTTTTTTGCGATGGGCAGGGGTATGCGCATCCCAGACGCTTTGGCCTAGCCTGCCATTTAGGGGTCTGGGCCGGGCGGCCGTCAATCGGGTGCGCCAAAAGCATTCTGACCGGCGAATACACACGGTTGGCGGATGAGGCCGGCAGCCGTGCAGAGCTTCGGGACCAGGACGAGGTGATCGGCGCGGCGGTCAGGACGCGGACGGGCGTCAAGCCGGTATTCGTATCTCAAGGGTACCGCGTATCGCTGGAGACGGCGGTCCGCCTGACGCTGGCGGTCTGTGACGGCGTGCGCATCCCCAAGCCGACCCGGGAAGCGGATCACCTGGTGCGGGATGTGAAGAAATCGATTCTGAGCTGAGCTTCGCGGCCCGCCTGCCGTGGCGGCCGGAAACGTCGGTAGCGCGTGAGTATCGGAAAAACGCATAGCGGGAATGAAAATTTTTGGAGCAACCGAACCGCCGCGGATGCGTATAATCCGAGCCACGAAACAGCCACCCGCGCCCGGCACGATCCGCGGAGATGGAGTGGTCCTAGTGACGAGAAGGTTGATTCTGCTGTGTTGTTTGGTAGTGAGCGTGGCGCTAGCGGCGCTGCCTGTTCCGGCCCAACAGGCGCCCGCAGCAATTCCCGTCTCCGCAGGTTCCCCAGCAGCAAGTCCCGCCGCCGGCAGCCCCGCGATACCCCCACAAGTAAGCGAGAAACTTGCGCAACTCGAACAAAAGGTGGCCGCTGCGCAATCCTCGGGTGACAACGCCTGGATGCTGGTGAGCGCGGCGCTGGTGCTGCTGATGACCGGGCCGGGACTCGCGCTGTTTTATGGAGGGCTGGTCCGGCGCAAAAATACGCTTGCGATGATGATGCAGAGCTTCGCGATGATGGGGCTGATCACTGTGCTCTGGGCGGTGGTGGGATACAGCCTGTGTTTCGGAGGAAGCGGCCCGATCATTGGGGATTTCGCGCATGCCATGCTGAAGGGCGTGGGAGTCGACCCCAATCCCGATTACTCGGCGACGATTCCGCAACTGACGTTCATGGTGTATCAGCTGATGTTCGCGGTGATTACGCCGGCCCTGATTACCGGGGCGACGGCGGAGCGGATGAAATTCAGCGGAACAGTGCTGTTCATGACGCTGTGGTTTCTTATCGTCTACGCGCCGCTGGCACACATGGTATGGGGCAAAGGCGGCCTGCTGAATGCAAACGGCGGCCGGTTCCCGTGCCTCGATTTTGCGGGCGGGACGGTCGTGCACATTTCGTCGGGAGTCTCGGCGCTGGTATGCGCGCTGTACATCGGGAAGCGGGTTGGCTTTCCCAAGGAGCCGATGCCGCCGCACAACCTGGTGCTCAGCTTCATCGGGGCGTGCCTGCTGTGGGTAGGATGGTTCGGCTTCAACGCGGGAAGCGCGCTGGCGGCGAGTGGCCTGGCCTCAAGCGCTTTTGTCGCGACCCACTTCGGCGCCGCAGGCGCGGCGTTCAGCTGGAGCGCGGCGGAATGGCTGCGCAACGGGAAGGCCAGCGCGCTGGGCGCGATTTCCGGGGCGGTGGCAGGACTGGTGGCGATTACACCCGCGGCAGGGTTCGTAGCGCCTATACCGGCGCTGATTATCGGCGTCATTGCCGGCGTGTGCTGCTACCTGATGGTGACCAAGGTGAAGTCGGTATTCAAATACGACGACGCGCTGGATGCATTCGGCGTACACGGGGCCGGCGGGACCATCGGTGCGCTGCTGACGGGGGTATTCGCCGCGAGTTTGGTCAATCCGATCTTCGGAGCGGGAGCGCCTGTGGGAGGGATTGACGGCCACTGGGCCCAGGTCGGCAACCAGATCATAGGAATTCTGATCGCGTGGGGTTTGGCGCTGGCGGGAACTTTTGTCATTCTAAAGGTGACTGACTGGGTCACGGGCTTCCGCGTAAGCGAGGAGCACGAGGTCAAGGGGCTGGATGTGACGCAGCACGGCGAAGAGGCGTATAACCTCGAGAGTTGAACGTTGCGGAGCGAAATCCGATGATGAAGGTCGAAGCGGTCATACAGCCCTCGCGGTTTGAATCGGTAAAGGAAGCCCTGCGCGAAGCGGGAGTCGAGGGAATGACGGTGACGGAAGTGCGCGGGCACGGACGCCAGAAGGGCCACACGGAAGTCTACCGGGGACGCGAATACACGGTGGACCTGCTGCCGAAGATCAAGTTAGAGCTGGTGGTGGCGGACCGGCTGGTGAGTACCGTGGTGGACACGATTTTGAAGACCGCAAAGACGGGAAAGATAGGCGACGGTAAAATATTCCTCACGCGGGTTGACGAAGCGATACGCATTCGCAATGAGGAGCGCGGGGAGAGCGCGCTCTAGGAATTGCCGCGCCGGAACAGGAGGGCCTTGCTTCGCAACAAGGCCACAGCTTGGACACTGGAACTTCACACGCCATGGAAGGCAGCAGTATACCCTTATCGATGCTCGGCCGTAGCTGCGACGACGAACGGCGGAGAATTCGCCATGAGTTCGAAGCGGGCGCGAGCGCCCGCGCCACGCTGAGCGCGCTTTGCGAAGGGGCAGACCGGCACAGCCAGCAAGTGTTCAGCGAAGCGTTGCGCGCCAGCCGCGGCCGCGCGGAAGGATTCTGTCTTCTGGCGCTCGGCGGATACGGGCGGCGAATGCTGTTCCCGTATTCCGACCTCGATATCCTGTTTTTGTTTGAAAACGAGCGCGCCGAAGCGGAATTTAAGCCCACCATTGCGGAGTTTTCCCGGACGATGTGGGACCTGGGATTCCGCGTCAGTTCGGCGGGCCGGACCGTCGACGAATGCAAGCGCATTGAAGAGGACAACGCCGAGTTTCACCTGGCTTTGCTGGACCGGCGCTTTCTGGCAGGTGACCAGGAACTATTTGAAAAGCTGGATCAGCGAGTTCTGCCGCCTTCGGAGAAGCAGGCGCGGAGCTTCCTGTTCTCACAATTGCATCGGCTCACCAGAGAGCGCCTGGCGCGCTACGGCGACACGATTTTTCATCTGGAACCGAACGTAAAGGAGGCGCCCGGCGGGTTGCGCGATTACCAAGCCGCGTACTGGCTGCGGCAGATCCTAGGCGATCGCCCGGACTTGCGCGGAGCAAACGCCGCGGAGGAAGAATCGGCCGCCAGCGCGGTGGAATTCCTCGGCGCGATTCGATGTTTTCTGCACTACAGCAACGGGCGGAACGACAACACGCTTACATACGAACAGCAGGCGGAAGCGGCTGAAAAATCGCTCGGGGTGGCCGATAGCATCCAGCGCAACGCCGCGGAGTGGATGCGTCTTTATTTCCGCCATGCGCGCACCCTGAACCGCCAGTTGCTGCGTTATCTCGATCAGAAAATGGCCACGCCGCTCTCGCTCCGGGAGCGGCTTTTTAGTGCGGCGAAGAACGTGACGCGGCCGGAGCTCGAGCTTTCCGGAACGAATTACGGCATTCGCGGAGGCCAGATCGAGGTAACCAACCTCACGGCGCTTTCGGATCGCGCCGCGATGTATGCGCTTTTCGTGGAGTCGTCACGAAAGGGCGTGCCGCTCAGCCGCGAGGCGGAACGAAGCATCGCTTATGTCTTGTCGCATTCCGAATTGCCGGTAAGAAATGCCGCGATTTCCTGGGAGATGATGAAGGACCTGCTGGCCGGAGACCACCCCGGCGTGGCGTTGCGTCCCATGCACCGGCTTGGGCTCTTGAATGAAATTCTGCCGGAAATGCGAGCTATCGATTCGCTGGTGGTACGCGACTTCTACCACCGCTACACCGTGGATGAGCATTCCCTGCGTACCATCGAGCATTTGCAGGAGCTGGCGGAGCCTCCTGACGCGCGAGGGACGCCTTTTGGGCCGCTCTGGAAATCGCTCGAACGGCGGGAACTTCTCATCTTTGCTTTGCTGCTGCACGATGTCGGCAAAGGCCTGCCGGTGGAGAATCATGTCCACGGAAGCCTGGAAGCTCTGGCGAGCGCCGCGCCGCGGCTTGGACTTGATTCCGTCGAGGAAGCCGAAGTTCGCTTCCTGATCGAGCGGCACCTGGACATGTCGGCCACCGTCCAGCGGCGAGACATTTTCGATCCCGCCACGGTATCCGCCTTCGCGGCCGGCGTGGGAACCCTCGAGCGCTTGCAGCGGCTCTGCCTGCTGACGTACGCGGACATTCATGCCGTGAATCCGGAGGCGTTGACGCCCTGGAAAGCGGAAATGCTGTGGCAGCTTTTCGTGGCTACGTCGAACTACTTCAGCCGCACGCTCGACCGCGATCGGTTGCATGCTATCGACGAGCGTTCGCTTCTCGAGCAGGTGCGCACGCTCGCAAAGAGCGCCTCAACGGCAGAGATCGTGCGCTTCCTCGAAGGGTTCCCGCGGCGCTACCTGGCAGTGCACTCCGCGGCCGAGATCGCGGCGCATTTTGGTCTGTACCAGAAACTGAGCGCCGCGCCGCTCCAAACGGAATTGAAGACCGAACGCCACGGGTTTTCGCTGACGCTTCTGACGGCGGACCGTCCGGCGCTGTTTTCCACGATTGCCGGCGTTCTGGCCGGATGGGGAATGGACATCCTCAAGGCGGACGCCTTCGCGAATTCGGCCGGGGTGGTTCTCGACACTTTTCATTTTTCGGATCTGCATCGCACACTCGAACTGAATCCGAGCGAGCGGGAACGTTTTCTCAACAGTTTGCGCGCCGTGCTCGGCAACAAGACCGCGCTCGAGCCGCTGCTGCAGAGCCGCGACAGCGCCAGCCGTGCGCGGGCGCCGAAAGTCGCCGTCCCGACGAGGATCAGCTTTGATGACACTGCTTCCGCGCATTGCACGCTGCTGGAAGTCGTGGCGCAGGACAGGCCAGGTCTGCTCTACGACATGGGTTCGGCGCTCGCGCGCTTGAGCTGCAACATCGAAGTCGCCCTGATCGACACCGAAGGCTACAAGGCGATCGATGTGTTCTACCTGACCTCCGGCGGGGTGAAGCTGACGCTGCAGAAGCAAGAGTCGCTGCGCGAACTGCTTCAGGGAACTTTGGCATAAAGCGGCCGCCGGCTAAGTCCTCCTTCGCCCTTCATACCCCTTCGTTTTGCTCGCAATTTCCGGTAGGGTGAACGCTTGAAGCGTATGCGCTTTTCTTCGGGAACATCGTTCCGGCGTGCCTTGGCGGCGTCGGCAGTCTTGCTTCTGGCCCTTGTGACGGGTGTGGCCATCGGCGGGCAGCGACTCGTCTTTGGCCAATGGCAACGCGCGAGCACCGAACCGGTCATCCGGCCAACGGGCAACGGATGGGAAAGCGCAGGAACGTTTAATCCGGCCGTAGTGGTGCGAAACGGCAGATACGTGATGCTCTACCGCGCGCAGGATCATGAAGGGACGTCGCGCCTCGGATATGCGGAGAGCACCGACGGAATCCACTTCACCCGCCGTGAAAACCCCGTCCTGACTCCGGAAGCGAGCTACGAAGCGAATGGCGGAGTAGAAGATCCGCGGCTCGTTCAAATTGAAGGAACGTACTACCTGACGTACACGGGCTACAACAAAAAGGACGCTCAGCTGTGTCTAGCTACCTCGATCGACCTGATCCATTGGAGAAGGCACGGCGTGATTATGCCGGCATATCGGGGAGCTTGGAACCGCGGATGGACAAAGTCCGGAGCAATTCTCCCTGTGAAGATTCAGGGCAAATATTGGATGTATTGGCTCGGGACCGCCGCCGACAAGACCGATCAGATGGGAATTGCCGAGTCCGGCGATTTGCTGCACTGGAAGGAAGCCATGGAGACGCCAGTGCTCCCTCGACGGCCGGGAAAGTTCGACTCGCGCGTAGTGGAGCCGGGGCCGCCTCCGCTACTGACAAAAGACGGAATCGTGCTGATTTATAACGGCGCGGACGACAATCTTGTGTACCGCACAGGCGTTGCCGTCTTCGACCGGAACGATCCGCGAAAAGTTCTGTATCGCAGCGATGAGCCGGTCTTTCAGCCGGAAAGGGAGTGGGAGAAGACCGGCCAGGTACCCAACGTGGTGTTCGTCGAGGGCATGGCGAGGCAGGGCAATCACTGGCTCTTCTACTACGGAGGGGCGGATAAGTACGTGGGTGTGGCACGAGCAAAAAACCTTACTGAACTCGAGCCGCGTTAGCCGTAAGTTCTGGCACAAATTCAGGCAGGACCGCGCGCCTCTTTCCACCGCCGCAGGAAACGCCTTACATCCGCGGGCGACTGTACGAAATAGCGCGCTGCGGTCCCGCTTTGCTTGCCGACCGCCACAGTAATTCCCTTCATTTCGCGGAAGACGGCTTCGTCCGTCGTGTCGTCGCCAAAATAGAAAAGCAGGTCGCGAGACGCGCTCCATCGCTCTTTCGCCAGGACCGTGCTCGCGGCGGTCCACTTGTCAATGTGCGCGGACGGCAGAATTTCCCAAACTTTCTTGCCGTGCATGACTTTAAGAAGGGAGTGGCGCTTCACCGCCCGATGCACGGCTTCGAATGCCCGCGCTTGCGCCGTGCCGGCCGCTCGACGATAGTGCACGGCGATAGTGGCGTCCTTCGGCTCAATCTGGATTCCGGGGATGCCGCGCAGTTCCACGCGAAGGAAGCGCAACGTCTGGTCAATCTGCTTCCGCATCGCAGCGCCCAGCAAAGATATCCTGGAGCCACGGGGCGTCCGCAGAAAGTATCCGTGCGCTCCGGCATACCAGATGTTGCGCACTCCGGCCCGGCGGCAAACGTCACGTAAACCGCGCCCGCTGATGATCGCAAGTGTTACGCCTGCACGGCTAATGCTTGCCAGCAGACGCCGAAGCTCAACGGAGAGATGCACGTCCTCCGGCCTGAGCCGGATAGTAGCCAATGTTCCGTCAAAATCGAAAAAGAGAAATACCTTCCGCGCGCGCCGCGCGGCACGCCGTATTTCTTCCCATTCCCCGAAGAGATTCTTTGGACCGCGCATAGCCGGAGTGGACAGCAAAGCTCGTGACGAGGAGAAAGTTTCTCGCCGGCCGGCAAAAGACCGGCCTTGCCCGCCGTGGAGGAAGTGAGCCGAGTCGACAGCCGCAGGCGGCTCGTGGCCGGGCTTCCTGGATAAATCGATTTATTAAAGGCGATTTTGCGGCAGCCGGTTAAGCGGTCGGCGGCGCCTGCGAAGCGCGCTTCTGCTTGATCTCCTTCACCTTGTCCAGCAGGTCGTCGGCTTGCTGTTCCAGCTTGTCTCGCTCTTCCGCGCTGTCGACCATGTCCGCCTTGCGGCGCAGCATCAAGCTGAGGTACGCCATGGCATCGTCGTAATCCGGCCGAAGTTCCAGGGCTTTCTGGAGATTCTGCGTGCCTTCATCGATCAGCGAGCCGGCCTTGAG
>Ga0079221_10000448_pt1 | contig 11502 bp, 10 predicted proteins | sample GAAS200_FD_75069 | JGI IMG/M metagenome (GOLD analysis project Ga0079221, IMG submission 75069) | Agricultural soil microbial communities from Georgia to study Nitrogen management - GA AS200 | ecosystem: Environmental > Terrestrial > Soil > Agricultural land | place: USA: Georgia | collected... | reverse complement strand
CATGAACTCCCGCTGCGGTTCATTGGCGGCCGTCTGGCCCTCGATTTCGTCAACATCATTCCACGTAACAACGAACTTTCCTGGGACCAGCTCATAGAATTCCTGGAATCCGCGCGGATCGTAACCGCCGAGCGTGGCGGCGAACTCCTAGAGCTCAACGGCTCCGACCCGCAAGCCGCCGAGTCACTGCTGCGCAAGGCCCAGAGCCTCGCGACTGCTCTGCGGCTGGCATTCGATGCGGTTCTGCGCAAGCAAAGGGTCGTGCATGAGTGGATCGAGCCGGTTAACGAATTCCTCCGCATCACCGAGGGGCATGACGAACTGGTCTCTACGAATCATGACTGGGAGATTCAGTTTATTGCAAGCGAAGGCGGCCTCGAATGGTTGCTTGCCGCCGTGGCGCGGTCGGGAGCCGAAATCATCGCCGAAGGTCCACGGGCGCGCCTGCGGCTCTGCGCCAATCCGAGGTGCGGGCTCTTTTTCTACGACACTTCCCGCACGCACCGACGCCGCTGGTGCTCGATGACCGTTTGCGGAAACCGGCATAAGGTGGCTGCGTTTGCTCGCCGGCAAGCTTCCGTCCGGCACGCAAGACCCTAATCATCGCGCCTTCCACCGTCAATGCACGTACTTGGGTTTCTGCCCCTTTGACCATGGGTCATAGGTGTGGGCAAAGACCAACCGCTCGGCCACCGGGGGATGCGAGTACAACCAGAAGGTAATGAACGGCGGCGGATTGGGATCGGACAAATCCAGTTCCCCGAGAGCTTGAAAGGCGTGTGCCGCAACTTCGGACGAATTCGGAATCAGGCCGTGAGTGACTTCCAGGCCGTACACGTCAGCAGCATGCTCGTCCATGCGGCTGAACCAATTGATGGCGGGCGACGAGAGAAACAGCAGAACCTGCAAGAGCAATAGGAGTACGGCCAGAGACGCCCAGTCTTCGGCCCCCGAGATTTTCCATTCAGGGCCCCAGCGGTCGAGAGCCCAATGCAGTCCACGGAAAAGCAGATAAAGAGCCACCAGGAGCGCCGCCGCTCCTGCCAAGAAGCCCTTTACCACGTGCCCCAAAACATAGTGGCCGAGTTCATGGCCGACGACGAAGAGGGTTTCGTCGTTTGTCGTTTTTTGAATCAGTGTGTCCCAGATGACCACGCGTTTTGATGCTCCGATTCCTGTCACGTAAGCATTAATTGCGTTCGTCTTCTGGCTGGCGAGCTCCAGGAACATGCGGTCCGGCGGAATGGGGACACCCGCGCGCTCGGTAAGTTTTCCAATGGAAGCCACTAAATCGGAGTGCTGATTGCTGAGCGGCTCGAATTTATTAAAGAGCGGATCGATTACCAGGGGCATGATCACAACGATGACGAGCAGGATCAGCACCGCGGGAGGCCAGAAGAGCAACCACCATCGCCGCGGGCTGTAACGCATGACTGCAAAAAGGATCAGAACGAACACGATGCCAATGACAATGCCTATGAGTTCTCCCTTGGTCCAATCCCAAAACCAGGAACCCCAGCCTTGCACGGACTGGTCGTAATGCAGCGAAAGCTGGTGCCAGTACAGGCGCACGGGAAGATCGAGCACGTCGACAAGTAGCAGGAGCAGCGGAACAAATACCAGCCCTTGTACCCAGCGAACTTGGCTGGCGCTTTCCGCAATGCTTCGAAAGCGCGCGGCGATTCCCAAGCGCAGGATCAGAAGGAGGAAAATAAAGCCGAGAATGTACGAGAGAAAATAAAGCGTGTAGCCCGCGCGGGAATACGCCACTGCTTTTTCATACTTCTCATGGGAGAGAGTGTACTGCTCCGTTTTCGCCTGGTCGGGTGTGTTGGTGACCAGCGGTGGAATCTCCCGGGCGGGCGGCAGTTGCGCGAAGTTTTGGGCTGCGACAGTCATTGGCAAGGCAGGTTGCGGATTCGCAGCAATGCGCGGTGTCAAGAACGAAAAGAAGAAAAACAGGAGGCAGAAAAGCAGCGCGAATCTGTGTCGAGACGCCAACGGTCTCATAAAAGCATCCTGGAGCTTATCTGAAGCAAATCTGTCCGCATATAGATTTTATAGAACGCAGACGCGCCGCGAGTATGCAGCACGGTCTTAATTCATTGCAAGACTTCATCCCCTGCCATTGGACGGGGCGGCTGGCAAGAACGTTTCTGAAACTGGAGGAACGCGAAGAACAAAAGTAGCTAAGGTATGGTTGCCGGATGAGCGGTCTTAAGGCAGTAGTTGCGCACAGCGCCGGTTGTCGTAAGCCCGATGTGGACGAAAGAGGTCCATCGCTCCAGCTTGTGGTGCTGGTAGCGATGAAAGAGATAGGAAGCGCCGATAGAGACACCTGTCGTTGCGGCTTCAATGGTTGCAAAAGCGGCGTGGTTGTCCACAACATCGTTGGTAAGGAAAATTTCTTGTCGGCCGCGACGGCGCATGTTTAGCGTCGAAAAGTAATCCAGAGTGCGCGAAGCGCCAACTCCTGCAAATAGCCAACAATTCTGTTTGTCCCAGAAACGATGTAGCTGCAAAGTATCTTTCTTCTCCGGCTTGCCGATTTCAGGGACTTGTTGGGCAACACTGGAGGAAGGCGGCTGCTGATTCGCAGCCACCTGCGCGCATGCGGTTCGCACAGCCGCAAGCACAATCAGAAGAAGCAGGCTGAAGGATCGGATTCTTTGCGCGTTTGTCATTTCGATGCTGCCGTTCTACCTCGTTGCGATTGCGTATTATCCCAGTTGCGCCGCGAATCTCCTCGCAAAAAATAGCGTCGCATTACCCTGTTGCCGAATTCGCAACGCCATTGCCCCAGGCGTTGTCATTCCTTTTCGGCAGCGGTATCTTGAAATTTGGCCCAGTAGGCATTTTTCAAGGAGTACCCATGCCGCGCTCCATACGATTTCGAATTGTTTTCGCAGCCATCCTTGCCGCCGCGTTTGTTCCAGTTGCATCCTCTCAATCGCAGGATTCTCAATCCGTGGCCGAAGCCGCCCGCCGCGCCCGCGAAAAGAAAAAGGACGCCGCAAAGCCCACCAAGGTAATTACCGATGAAACCTTGGACGTGAAAAAGGGAGACGTGCAGAGCGCGGTCGCGGAGGAACCGAAGATCGCTGGCGCTCCGGATGCGAAACCTCAAGCTGCTTCTGGCGCGCCTAACGTCACTCCTGTGAACGCCGCAGCGAAGGATGAAAAGAAGGAACGGCTAAAAAAGGAATTGACGGACTTAGAGGAGCAAATCAAACAGTCGCTAATGGACCTGGATCTTCTTCAGCGCGAAAATCGCCTGGATCAGGATGCCTACTATTCACAACCAAACTATGGGAGCGACACGGCGGGGAAGCAGAAGCTTGATGACGAAAAGCAAGAGATCAGCAATAAGCAGGAAGAAGTCGCGCGCCTGAAAGCGAAGCTCGCGGACTTGCAAAGAGAAATGGGCGAATCCTCATCCTCGCAGCCCTAACAAGGCCTTGTCGAATTCTTGGCTTAGTGCTCCGGGCGATTCCTCGCGCAGAAGCTTAATCGATCCCGTGGATTCGCAGACTGACCAGCTTGTCGATGGTCAAATCCTTCATCCCGCGCGATTGCAGCTTGCTGATGAATTCCGGCGTGACTCCGTGAATCCGCATAGCAATTAGCTGGTCCGGTTCCGGATGCGTATAGCCGAGCTTTTGCACCTGGCTGATGAAGTCTGGGGAGACGCCGTGAATCCGGAACGCAATGAGTTTGTCCAGGTCCACACTCGCGTGGTCGTAGCCGCACTTTTTCAAGTCCGCCATCCACTCCGCGGAAGCGCCGTGGATGCGCATGGCAATGAGTTTGTCCGGGTCGGCATCGTAGCCAGCTTGGCGCACGCTCTTTACCATTTCCGGCGTGACACCGTGAATGCGAAAAGCGATCAGCTTGTCGCTGTCCGTCACCGTGAGGCCAGCGGAACGAAGATCGGAAACATACTGCGGAGACACTCCGTGAATGCGAAACGCGATGAACTTGTCGCTATCGGAAAGATTCACGCCTGAAGAGCGAATCTGATCTATGAATTCGGGTGTGACACCGTGGATCTTGAAAGCGATCAGCTTGTCCGTATCCAGCCCCTGAAGATTTTTCGATTTGATTTCCCGCGCGAACTTCAGGCTCACATCATGAATCGCCATGGCCCACTGCTTCTCATCGTCAATCCCGCCAAAGCCCAGCGCCTTCATCTCCTGCACATATTTCGCATCGGGGATGAAATGGAAAAGCCCCGCGCCCTCCCCGTCCTTCACATAGCCTTCGCATTCGAAACTGCCCGCATCGCGCGTGATGGTAAAGTGAACGTCCTGCCGCCCCGGCTTCGAAAGGTCCAGCCCAGTGAGCTCTTTCACTTCCCAGTCCGAGCTCGAATGAAAGTGATGCCCGCCGCGCGAGTCCATGATTGAGACTTCCACTTTTCCCGGCTCATCGGAGCGGTGAATCGTCCAATCTCCGCTTTGCGCCTGGCCGCGAAGCGCAGTGGCCAGAGCGAATGCCGCGCCGCCTGCGATCAGAATGAGTCCCATCAGCTTGTTGAAGTTCATGGTGCTTCTCCGTTCCCGATTCTCCGAATTTCTACAAAACTCCCGCTTCCTTGAGGGCAATCAATTTGTCCAGTGTCAAATTCTGGAAGCCGTGCTTGCGCGCCTTTTCGATGAACTCCGGCGTAATTCCTTGGACTTTCGCGCCGATGAGTTCATCTACGTCCAGGTTCTTGAATCCTGCGTCCTGCATGGATTTTACGTATTCCGGCGTAATGCCTTGCACCTTCATCCCTATGAGGTTGTCCACATCCGACTTCAGGCCAGTAGCCTGCATGGCGCGGACGTACTCCGGAGTAACACCTTGCACCTTCATCCCGATCAATTCCTCGGTATCTGGCTTGAACCCGAGGGCTTGCATACCTTTTACATATTCGGGCGTGATGCCCTGCACCTTCATTCCGATGAGGTCATCCGAATCGGTCTTAAGACCCAACGCGCGAATTTCGGTCACGTATTGGGGAGTGATTCCTTGTACTTTCATCCCGATGAGATTTTCCGGATCGGCCTTGAGCCCGAGTCCGCGCATTTCGTTTGCATACTGGGGAGTGATGCCTTGCACCTTCATGCCGATCAATTCATCGACTCCAAGATTGGTAGCGATGCTCCTCATTTCGCGGATGTATTCCGGCGTAATTCCCTGCACGCGCATTCCGATGAACTCTTCTGTGGTGGGTTTCATCCCTAAGTCGTGAATTTCCTTCACGTACGCGGGTGTGACGCCTTGAATTTTCATCTCGATCAATTCATCAGCCGTCAGGTTCTTGAATCCCGCAGCCTCCATCGCATCGAGATAGGATTCTTTGCCGGTAGTTTGGTCGTTTGCCTTTTGCTCTTTATCCTTATCCTTTTCTTTGCCGGCTTGCTCGTTTGATGCAAAACTCCTTGCGTATGTCGAGGCCTCGGACGGCCTCACTACAATCGCGCTGCCGCCTTGTTCTTGCTCAACAGTCAAGCTACTTTGCGCTTTCCCTTGGGTCGCACTTGCTTTGCTTCCCAAAGCAGCATGCGCCACGGCCAAGAAAGCATTGCCGGCCAGCATCGCTCCCGCCAGGCAAACCACCCCGACGGCCATGCCCGCGACGCGGAATTTTGCCGTGGGCCCTTCCAGCCCGAGCAAGCGGACCACGCGCTGCGAAAGCGGGCTGCGGTTTGCCGCCATCATCAAAGAAGGAGCGGTGCGCCATTCTTCCATCTGCGTCAGCGCGCGCGCATAGTTCACTGCGTCTCCGCAAAGCGCAACGGCTTCATCGTCGCAGCAGTGCTCGCGCTCGATTCGAACCTGCTGGCTCACCCACCAAACCGCGGGATGGTAAAAGAGCAGTGTCTCCACGCCAATCTGGAAAAGGTTAACGAAACAATCCAGCCTGCGAATGTGCGCCAGCTCATGCGCGATCACCGCTTCGATTTGATCCTCTGTCAAGCCGCTCAGGGCCCTCACTGGCAATAACACGACAGGGCGAATCCATCCGAAAGCCGCCGGAGCATCCAGGCGGTCGCATTCGCAATATCGGATGACACGTTCAAAACCCATTCTGAGTTGCAGGGCAATGCATTTCAGATACAGCTCTCGCCCCACTGGCTTGATCTCTTTGCGGCGCATCCGCTCAATCAGGAACAGGCCTCCTGCCGTGCGCAAGCTCAGCAGCACCACTCCCAGGAACCACGCTTCCACAAACAGGATGACCACAGGCTGGCTCGCGGGAGTTTCCGGCGCCGGGGCGCTGGGACGTGCCAAGACGGACACGCCTTGCACCGGTTTCGCCGCGCTGGCGGATGCCCCCTGCGCCCCGTATCGAACGGCCGGATCCTTTTGCTGGGTCAGTTCCGTAAACGTAATCACGGGAGCCGCCATCATGAGCACGAGCGTAATCACCGCAAGGGCATAGCGCGTCGTCGCTTGGCGACAAACCGTGTTGGCCACGGCAAAGACCGCCGCCAATGCTGCTCCTTGCCAAACAAAGTGGAGCAGCGTCCAGCCAAGCGCTTGCAGCCATTCGGGAGAGATTCCGTGCGCCAGGGTTGTCATCGGGTTCTCCTCTCGTACTCGTCCAAAAGGCGGCGCAACTCTTCCAGTTCTTTCCTGGAGGTTCGCCGGCCTTCGAGGGCATGAATCATCAATTCGCTAGCCGAGCCTTCAAAGACGCGTTGCAGGACGTCGCCCACAAGCTGACGTTTGGTTTCCATTGCGGGCTGACAAGCTTCATAGACGTGGGCCCGCTGCCCTTCGTCTCGCCGCACCGTGCCTTTGGCGGTCATGATCTGCAAAAGCTTCAGGACGGTGGTGTAACCGAGATCCTTCTTTTCACTCAGCGCTTCGTGGACTTCGCGGACCGTGGAAGGCCCGCGCGCCCACAGTACGCGGAGGATTTCGAGTTCGGAGGCAGTTGGCTTTTGCAAGGGTTCCTTGAACATGGCTGGAGGCTACTACGAAGAGTTTCGTAATGTCAACGAAAATCTTCGTAGTTCTTTACGGCAAGTGGTTATGGCTTCTTGGAGGGAAGTTCCACAAAGATTTTCTTCAATGCTTCGGGTTGGAGCAGGGTCTCCAGAGGCACATCACCAAACCGCGTCCTGCTCTCTTCCATCAACATCTCGCGGTATTCCATTTTCTTCTCGTCGTCCACATTCCGGTAGATGTAAACGACTTGCTTCGGGCCCGAGGGCTTCTGTTCACCCTGGAATACCTGAATTTGTTCGTACGAGATTATGAAGGCGAGCGACTTCTCACGATCATCCACGGCCACATTGCCCTCAAGCTCGCTGTCAAACTGTTCTGGATCGCAAGGGTCGTTGTTTTCTCGACACCATTGTGCGCGTGTTTTATAGAACTCTTTGAGCTGCTCGATACGCGCCTGCCGAATGGCAGCAGGAGCCTTGGGTGGGAAAATCGTGAGGTCGCGCTTGCTCCGCAGATCGTAGATCGCAATCTCGACCGGATGCACAGGCGCAAAATGAACCTGGCTTCGCTCGTAGATAAGCTCATTCTGGCCGATCTGACCGAGCAGCCAGCCGCAAAGACTCCCTCTCAGCTGCAACTCGTGAGAGAGGATTAAGACGCATCCTGCAGAAGGATTGATATTTGTGTCCAGAAAAAGAAGATCTGAAGAAGCTTTAATTCCCCACACCGATCCCAGACAATTCACATCCATGTCCCTCCAATGCGCCGTAGCGGTCTCGATCGAGCCGCCTCTCCATTGCCCCGTGCGGCGATCGTAAAGATCAATGAACAGGGGTGGGTTCAGGAGCTCTGAGGGGTCATAAAGGTAGTAGGCAATTGCGAACTGCGAAGCATCCTTAAGTTCCGCCCCGCTCGTTATCCGCTTGCCCAAATTGTGAAGTTTTCCTGCGTCTGCCGGCACTTGTTCTTCAGTGAGCACCTGTCGGAGTGTTTTACCTTCACCTTGGGCTAACGCCGGCCTCACGTAAAAAGTCAGCAGATAAACCAACAACAAGCAGAAAGGCCACCGGCAAGTCTTCCGAATTGGGCAATAGAGAGACACGTGCTTGCTATTGGGGCAATCGCTAGTATGGCGGCACGTACGTGATGTTACTTCGGTTCGAGAACCAAAGGCAGGCCGTTTTTAGGGTTGCCGATGACCACAACCTTGGCGTTAGAGCTGGTGGCCAGCTTTTCGGTGGCTTCGATGCCTTTCCACTCGAGCAACTGCGCGCTGATCCCCGTGGCCACGATTTTCTGAAAATCGGCTATGCCCTGAGCCTCGATGCGCTTGCGCTCCGCTTCTCTTTTCTCTTTATCCAGTACAAAGTTCATGCGCAGCGCGTCCTGCTCGGCTTGCTGCTTGGCTTCGATCGAGCCTTTCAGCATGGCCGGCAATTGCACGTCTCTGAGCAAAACGTTTTCCACGATGACGCCGTGTGGGGCCAGTTGCTTCGTTAAATTGTCCTGAATTTGCTGTTGTACCAGTTCGCGCGCGTTGGTGTAGAGAGCATTCGCGGTATGCGACGACGTAGACGCGCGAATCTCGGACCGCAACATGGGTTCCACAATTTTGTCCGCGTAGTCTGCGCCCACCGTCTGATACACCTCGGCCGCCTTGTCCCTGTCCAGATGAAACAGAAGAGACGTGTCCAGCGCAAGCATTAAGCCTTCATTCGAGGGAACACTGGCGCTTTCTTTCACCGACTGCGTCTGGATCGAAAGTTTTTGTACCGACTTCAATGGATTGACCAGATGAATCCCTTCCCCCAACGTTTCTCCGGTTACTCTGCCAAATAGCGTCAGCACGCCCACATTTCCCGTGGGGATGGAGGTCGTGCTGGACAAAACCAATATAACTGCCAGCAACAAAACAGCAAGCTGCAGGATTCTCTTGCCAGCTCCGCTAAGATTTACGGGCGGCAACCCCCCGCCACCACCGAGCTCGAACTTTGGACTAGGCATTTTTCCCTCCGTCTTGCGGTGCGTCGAAACGGCAACGAGGCCGCACCACCATCATTCCTTACTACGCAGAAATGCGCCGCCCGATTTCCGCTGTCATCCGCGGCTTCTTTCCGCATCCCCTTCGAGAAGCAACGTGCCTTCGTCCGGCAGAACTCCGCCGGACGAGAATCACGTTTTTCACAGCTGCAACCTTACCACAATATCTTGTGGTGTTTTCCTCTTGACACCTAAGAGCGCTCAGGGCAGAATGCGCGCCATCAAGTTCGCTGTTCCCGCGCGGTCCCCTGTCCGTGGCCTGAGCTGCGGATCCTCGGGCCAAGCGTTCTCCTTCGGGGGACCGCGGCGAGCAGCTAGGCTGCCAGGCGGCTCCGGCGATTTTGCGGCGCGCCTGTTCGAAGGCTGTTTGCCGTGGAGTTGTCCGGGCCATGCGGCCACTGAGGTGAAGCTATGCAGTACTTGCCCGGCCTGACCGTGCAATGCATCAATCCAATGTGCGAACTCCGCGGCCACTGGCTGCGCGTGGATGTCACCGGCCCGGTCGCCAACGACGGTCGCTGCCCGTGCTGCGGAGATTTTCTGCGCAACGTACCGCCGCCGCTTGGCCGTCTTCGGATGCGGCCGCGTTCCCTCGCCGCGCGCCCGCTCCGCCCGCGCCCCCGCTAGGCAGAATCGCCGCGTCCTTTCACTACTCCATCCATGTTGAGGCATGGAAGGTAATTCCGACGCTTTGACACTACGCACGCCACATGGCGCTCTGTGCGCTCATGTGAGCTTGAAACGCGCCCGCTGTATCTATCGATCTTTCAGCGCTTTGAGCCAGCAAAGCTCTCTTCGTTACATGGCTGCGGAAATGCCTCTGCTTCCGTCAATGGCCACGGAGGAGCTCCCAAGCAACTCCAGGCTGAATCGTTATGACGGAGGTTTGTATGACGAAGTTGAAACACTCGCTGTACTCTGGGCTCCTAACCTTAATTCTCACGTTGCCAGGTCAACCGGCGATGGGCGCGGACCAAACCGTGCCCGGAGCCGGAAACGCCGCTGCAGTGACCCTGAGCAACAAATCCCCCATGGTGCAATCCGCCAAGGAGTTCTTGGTCGGACGCATCAATTCTATTGGCAATTCCGGCATTCGAGCGATTACGTTCGATGCTATCGCTAACCCAGCGACTTGCGTGGCTCATCGCGCGGGCCTTCAAGACGCTGACAAAAGCGCCATCCTGCAACGCCTGGTCGCTGCCGGTTTGGTGGACACTCGCGACGACAGTACTTTTCCGAGCGGTTTGAGGGCAGGACTTTTTCCTCCGCTTGTGAATGACGGCAGCCCTTGCCCGCAGTTGCCGCAAACCTTTTTCTCCGCGCCCGGCAGCTTTTTTGGCGGGCACCACTCCTGGCCAGGAGGGTTGGCGGTTCACGAGTCGTTCAACGACGTAAGCAACCTCAATCTCGCCAACGGATACCGGCGCGTCTACGGTCACAGCGAGGGCGGATTGCCCGCCATTGATATCAGTGATGCTTCCCCGCTGGTGAGCGGCAAGCCTGCCGATATCTTCCTGAGCCAGGACCTGATGATCGCAGCTCCCATCTGGCATGACTGGGCCAAGCCCATGGTCTTCCAGTGGAACAGTGATGGAACGGAGTTCAAGGAGCTCAGTTTGGGCGGCAATGGCGTCTCCGACAATTTTGGCGCTCCGGGTAATTCCAAGACTGGGGCTCATCACATCCTTAGCGTTGCGGAGGCCATGAAGCGCGGCTTGCCGCCCGAATTGGTGATTGCCCAAGCCACCGCTCATTCTCATGCCACGGCGACTAATGAGTTCAACGTCGTTAATTGGCTGCACGCTGCCGCGATCATCGCGCAGATCGATCCTGTAGCCGCGGGTTACCTCTCCCAGGACGCGCAAGGCCGTCTCCGTCTCCCTCCCTTGCGGCGCCTTGGGGACATAAACCTGAATGCCGCCACGCTATCCCAGTCCAACTTGCTCGTGGAGTACCCACTGCACGCCGTCTCCGACAGCGACTTCGTGGCCACCGAGCCGGCAGTCAGCATTGACCAAGTCATTCTGACAACCCTTGCTCCTGAGTTTGGCTTCGACCCGACTCAAACCGCCGCTTTTAACAACGGCTTCCGCAATCCGGTCTTGAGCTTCCTGACCGCCGAGCGACTCTTCATCCTTTATGGCAACGGCGGCCTAGACGCTGTACGAGCAGAGATCACCAATCTCCGCAATCGCGGGATGATCTGATTGTGTAGGCAGACTGTTTCGACGGGGCACGGCTCGCCGTGCCCCTCATTCAGCTTTCGACGAGGCCTTTTTCGAGGATTTCTTCGTCGCTGAGCCACAGGTCGGGAATGTTGGCGGAACCGAGGCGGAGGATGTCTTCGAGAGCGCCGCGCACTTCACGGAGATGAAAATCCACGCCGATGCGTTCGAGCAATTCGATCAGCTCCTGCGCACCCACGGCCTCTAGTGGCTTTGGACGGATGCCGTTCTGGTCCAACCGATGAAACGTTACGACATAAAGCGCTTGAGGGCCGGCGCCATGACGATCAATGTG